>Ga0209382_10003544_pt1 | contig 21568 bp, 20 predicted proteins | sample SoiMetdeltSBSDD5_FD_187599 | JGI IMG/M metagenome (GOLD analysis project Ga0209382, IMG submission 187599) | Bulk soil microbial communities from a Populus tree surrounding site in Tennessee, USA - Soil MetaG P. deltoides SBSDD5 (SPAdes) (version 2) | ecosystem: Environmental > Terrestrial >... | reverse complement strand
CGAATATTGGAGTCCTCCCAAGAATCCACGATTCGCCCATTTGCAAGCCCGATCGCGATTACTCAAATGCGATTCCCCTGCCCGCAAGGGGGAGGGGAATCCGGTCGGCGCAAGTGGGAGACGGCGGCGGACTGAAATAGAAGCAGCGGCAATCGCATTTATGGTTCGCCTGGCTGCAAGCGCTTCTTCAATTGCTCGAACATCTCCGGCGGGGACACGTGCATCAAACGGTCCCAGTCGGCGGCGCGCTCGGCGAGCCACGCTGTCACTGGCGAGGAGGGCAGCTGCTGGGTCCAGCGCACGAGCCCGCCGGAGTTGAACAGGAGGAGCAGGAGGATCGCGTTCACGGCAATGGTGGCGAAGGCGGAAGCGCGCGACGGCCGCATGCCCTTCTCGAGGTCCTTGGTGCCTACCGCTTCGTCCGCCTGCTCGCTCATCCCGGGTCCCGTAACGCTCAGAACTGGAAGTAGATGAAGGGGGCGCTGCTGTCGCCGCCGAGAATGTCGATGACGAGCAGCGCCAGGCCGGCGAGCACGCCGACTGCCCAGGTGGGGATGCGCTGGTAGATGCGGTCGAGCCGCTCCAGCATGTCGCCCGGCGTGAACTGGATGACGAGGCCGAAGGCGATCAGCGCTGCGAGGAACGGGCTCAGCAGTGCCGCCGGCTGGGTCCAGTTGGCCAGCCCCGTGAGAAACTCGAGCGCCCGCGTGGCGCTCTCCGCGCGGAACACGATCCAGCACAGGCACACGAAGTGGAAGGTGAAAAGGATGGCGAGCGCTCGCCGCCACGGCGGGCGCGCCGCAGCCGCAGCCCCGCGGGAGACTATGCGCTCCAGAGCCAGCATGCCGCCGTGCAGCGCGCCCCAGATCACGAACTTCCAGGCGGCGCCGTGCCAGATGCCGCCCAGCGCCACGGTCAGCATGAGGTTGACGTAGGTGCGAAGCCGGCCGCGGCGGCTGCCGCCTAAGGGAATATAGAGATAGTCGCGCAGCCAGCTCGACAGCGACATGTGCCAGCGCCGCCAGAAGTCGGCGAGCGACTCCGCCCGGTAGGGCTGGTTGAAGTTGCGCTGGAAGCGGTAGCCGAGCAGCGCGGCGACGCCGATGGCGATGTCGCTGTAGGCGCTGAAGTCGCAGTAGATCTGCACGGCATACCCGTAGGTCGCCGCCAGCAGGTCCAGCGTGCCGTAGGCGCCTGGATCCAGGAATGCCTTGTCGACCAGGCTCACGGCCAGCCAGTTGGCGACCACGGCCTTCTTGAACACGCCCCACAGGATCAGCATCACGCCGAGGCCGACGAACACACGGCCAGGGTCGGGGGGCTTCTCCAGCTGCGGCAGGAAGCTCGCCGCACGCACGATCGGGCCCGCCACCAGGTGCGGGAAGAACGAGATGAAGAACATCACGTCGATCAGCGGCCGCGGCCGGTCGAGATCGCCGCGGTAGAGGTCGACGACGTAGGAGATCCCCTGGAAGGTGTAGAACGAGATGCCGATGGGCAGCACGATCTCGAGCAGCGGCAGCTCGCGGCCGACCTCGAGCCGGACGAGCAGCGCGTTCAGCTCCTCGGAGAACCAGCTGTAGTACTTGAAGAACCCGAGCAGCGAGAGGTTGACGGCAAGGCCGAGGATGAGAGCCAGCCGCTTCAGGACCCGCCGCCCCGCTGCCAGGCCGATGAGACGGCCGGTCGCCCAGTTGAGCAGCACGCTGCCCAACAGAAGGAGCATGAGCTTCCAGCTCCAGAAGGCGTAGAAGACGTAGCTGGCGGCGATGATGGCGAGCTTGTGCAGGTTGTGGCGCCCGGCGAGCACGAGCCCCCATGCCGTCGGCCAGACCACCATGTAGAAGAGCAGAAAATTCAAAGTCGGGAAGATCATGGCGCGGGGTCCGAGCGTCAGCGTCCCTTGAACCCGCGCATCAGCGCGGCGTAGAGGTGGTCGGCGGAGTGCCAGTAGCCCTCGCGCTTCAGGTGCACCCGGTCGCCAAGCACGAGCCCGGCCTGCTCCCAGCGATGGGCGCCGCATGAGCCGCCCTGCAGCTGGAACCAGTCCCAGAAATAGACGCCGGTGCGCTCTGCGACGTTCTTCTGGGCCTTGCGCACCAGCTCGTAGGAGGCCGGCGTGTGCCAGCGGCAGAGCGTGCGGTCGGAGATCGCCAGCGACGTGTCGTAGCTCGCAGCCTCCGCCTCGGAGAGCGGCCGGCAGGTGTCGCCGTCGGCCCCGTGACCTTTGCTCTTGCTGTTGCTACTCTTGCCGTCGGCTTTGCCGTCGCCGTTGCAATACTTGGGGATGCGATTGGCGTCGGGGCCGCTCACCAGGACGACCGAGGCGTTGGGCGCTGCCTCCCTGAGCGCCGATATGCGCTCCTCGAGCCGGGCCTCGTAGTGGCGCAGGCGGCTCCTGGGCGCGTAGCCTTCGTTGGTGCCAAAGGCGAGAAGGATGAGGGCCGGGTCGAGCGCCGCGAGCTGGGTTTTGACCGTGCTCCAGTCCCAGCGCTCCATGATGCCGACCTGCGCGCCGGAGAAGCCGAAGCTCGCGAGCACGATGCCGCGCGATCTGCTGTAGACCGCCCAGTCCGCGAGGTCGATGCTGCCGTCGCCGTGCGGACGCAGCTCGACGTGCCGGCCTGGTGCCGGCAAGGTGAAGGAGCGCCGCTCCCAGGCGTGGCCGGGCCCGCGGGTGTCGATGGCGCCGACGGACGTCCCATCGACGGAGAGATCGATCGTCCCGCCAAAGGGGTTGCGATAATAGCCGACCTCGACGACCGCGAACGGGGCGCTGTCCTCGCGCGCCTCCAGCACGATGGCAGCGCCGGGATCGGCGGAGCGGATCACGAAGCCGGACAGCCCGTACGGCAGGGGAGCGTAGTCGGACTTGTTGCTCGTGAAGACCTTCCAGTCTCCGGTCTGCTTCGCCTGGACCCGGTAGGGCTTCCAGTAGTCGTAGGGCTGCCCCGGCGGCAGCATGCCGCGTCCGCCGTCGCCGAAGCGTGCCTGGAGCAGCGCGCGCAGGCGGCCGGGGAAATGCTCGGCCTGGGTGTGGCTGTCGCCGATCTGCACGATCGTCACGCGCCGGATGCGGCCGGCTCCGAGCTCGGCGAGCCGCTTATGGAAGCTGGCGAGCTGCCGCGGGGACGGAGGGGCGATGCGCCCGTCGCGCACGAGGCTCGGCGACTTTGCCAGGGCGGGCGCCGGCACCTCGCGGGGGGCCGGCACCGGCGGGGGCGGCGCATGCTCGGCCGAGGCGGACGGAGGCGGCGCCGACAGGGTGGGCGAGGCGTGGTCCGGGACCCCTGCGAGGAGGAGGCCGAGGAGGACAGCGAGCAGTCCGGCGATGAGGCTGATCCTGCGCACGTGCACTCGTCCGGGACTCGTCTTTCGGGTCTCGTTGCCGGCCCTGCTCAACGTACCGCTGCGTCGGCGACGGCGCTGGCAACGGCGGCGAAGCGCGGGGAGATCTCCACGAGCTTGCTGAACGTGACGTGCGCCAGGAGCTCGTACCCCGGATCGCTGAAATGCACGCCGTCCGCGTGCCGCATCAGGCGCTTGCGGCCGTGCAGATCGTTGAAGTAGGGCAAATAGGTGCCCTTATCGTCCGCGGTCAACCTCCAGGTCGAAACCAGCGTGACATGGGGCCGCTGCGCGGCCGCCTCGATGACGACGGCGTTGACGAGCCGCGCTGCCCTGCTCATTTCCTCTGTACGCATCACGGGCAGCGTGATCCACAGGAACGGCACCTTCCTGCCGCCGGCGTGATCCATGAAGCTCTCGACCCTGCCGCGGTAGAGCTCGGTCCACCTCTCGGTGGCGAAGAGCGCGAGCGACCTGCCGTTGAGGAAGAAGCTCTTGCGGTCGTCGTTGGCGCCGATCATGACCACGAGGGCATCGACCGGCCCCGCCGCGAAGGCCGCATCGATCTGCTCGGTCATGTCCGAGGTCGTAAAGCCGACCGAGCGCTTGGCACCCCGGAACAGGACGATGCGCTTGTTGTGGCGCAACTGCAGGTAGAGGCCCTGCCAGAGGCCGTCGCCCAGCGAATCGCCGATCACGGCGATCGTGAGCCGTTCGGGCACCTCGCCGTTCGGCTCCGGTGCAGGGTTGCTCTGGGCATGGACTGTTGCGCGAGCGAATGCGGCGGCCAGGAGGCAGGCCAGCAAGGCCCTTGCGAGGAAACGCATGGAACACCCCTTCCCCCACCAGGCCAACCGCCCGGGACGGCAACGCGTCGATCAATGGCACGCGACAAAGCGGCGGGAGTGTCGATCAGGCGGGGGGCGATGTCCAGTCCGAGGTGTGTGGCGGCAGCCGATCTCATGCCTTGCGTTGCGCGGCGAAGACGACGGCCTCGCGCAGGATGTCCGCCGTGGCGCCGAACGGCTCGAGCGCGGCAACCGCCTCGTCGGCGAGTGTGGCGAGCCGCCGCCTGGCCGTCGCGATGCCGCTCGCCGCATGCAGGGTCGCCTTGCCCGCGTCCTTGCGCGCGGCCTTGCCCATGGCTGCGGCGTCGCCCTCGACATCGAGGATATCGTCGGCGATCTGGAAGACGAGGCCCAGGCGCGCGCCATATGTTGCCAGCGCGCGGCGCTCGCCGGCACTGGCGCGGCCGAGGATGGCGCCTGCCTCGCACGACCAGCGGATGAGCGCGCCCGTCTTCATGGCCTGCAGGCGCTCCACGTGGGTGGCATCGGGGCGCGGCGGCAGGGCGAGCTTCTCGGCCTCCAGGTCGAGGCACTGTCCGCCGGCCATGCCGGCCGCGCCGGCCGCCTGCGCGAGCGTGGCGATCAGTGCCGTGGCGACGGTGGGGTCGGCATGCCGCCCGGACGTGGCGAGCACCTCGAAGGCCAGGGTGAGGAGGGCGTCGCCGGCGAGGATTGCCGTCCAGTCGTCGAACGCCTTGTGCACGGTGGGACGCCCGCGGCGCACATCGTCGTTGTCCATGGCGGGCAGGTCGTCGTGCACCAGCGAGTAGCAGTGCACGCACTCCACTGCCGCGGCGGCGTCGAGTGCGGTCTCGGCCGGGACGGCGAACAGCGCCGCTCCTTCGATGACGAGGAACGGCCGCAGGCGCTTGCCGCCGCCCAGCGCCGCATGGCGCATGGCCGCGGCGAGGCGCTCCGGGATATCCGCCGAGCCGTCGAGCAGGGCCGACAGCCGTCCCTCGACGAGCCGGGCCGCGTGCTCCAGGCGTTGGCCGAAGGCCATAGGCTACCCACATTTTGGCGGCGTGTATCGACGGGCTCGACGCGCCGCGGGTGTTCTTTTTTCATAGCGTTGGGCTAATTGCAGCGAAAGACTTGAAGGACGCCAGGCAGGTGGACGAAGCGAAGCACATTGCCGACGCGGCGCCGGCCGAGCCGCAGGCCTCGGCGGCCGGCGATGCCGCGCTCCCGGCCCGACCTCCGGGTGATGCTGCAACCCCGCCGGCGCGCGAGCCCGCCGGCGCGCCTCCACAACCATCCCCCGCGGACCCGGGCCGAAATGCCGCGCCAGAGGCCGCCGCAGTCGCGCCTGCGACACCCGACGCGGTGCCTGCGGCGCCCCGTGGCGAAGCTCCAGAGGCAGCGCCGGAGCCGCTGGCGGAGGCGGAGGCGCCGGCGCCAGCTGGCGCTGGGCCCGTGCCCCGCGCGGCGGCTGCCACCGAGCCGGAGCCCCCGGCCGTGGTGGAAGCTGCAACCGCCGCGGCGCCCGCTCCGCAGGCGATCGAGGCTGCGGCTGCAGCGGAGCCCGAGCGGATGGAGCAGGCGGCAGCCGCCGGCGCGCCGGAGCCCCGGGCGGTGGCCGCCCCTGCGCCGGAGCCTCCGGCGATGGAGGCGGCGGCTATCGTAGAGCCTGGGCCCGCGGCGGCGGAAACCGCAGCCACCACCGAGCCCGAACCCCTGGCAGTGGTGGGGGCTGCAACCGCCCCGGGGCCCGATCCGCAAGTAACGGTGGTTCCGGCCGCTGCGGAGCCCGAGCGGGTCGAGGCGGCGGCGGGCGCCGAGACGGAGCCCCAGGCAGCAGCTGTCGGGGAGTCTGGGCCTCGAGCAGCGGAAGCTGCAGCTGTCGCGGAGCCCGAGCCTCCGGCGGTGGCGGCAGCTGACGCCGAGCCGGAGCCCGACACGGCGAGGGCGCCCGCGGAGCCCGAGCGTCAGCCCCAGGTGGTAGCGCCGCCGGCTGCCACTGAGCGCGCGCCGGCGACGGCCACGGCCCCGCCGGAGCCTCGCGCGGAGGCGTTTCAGGGCTGGCGCGGCGGAGAGTCGGCGGCGCTGGCGGCGCCGCCGTCGCGCACAGCCGCCGCACGTACCGCCCCCGCCTGGCCGCGGCGGTCGCCGCCGGTTCCGGCCAGGGGCGCCGGATACCGCACCGGGCGCGGCTACCTCGCCTATCTGCGGCTCGCGCTCATGGGCATTACGGCCCTGGCCGTGGGGTACGTGGCCCTGGTGCTGGCGCTCGTGGTGCTCTACCGCTGGGTCGATCCGCCGACCTCCACCCTGATGCTCGGCCAGCGCCTCACGGGCATGCGCATCGAGCAGCGCTGGGTGCCGCTGGAGCGCATGTCGCCGCATCTCGTGAAGGCCGTCGTGCTGTCGGAGGACGGCAGCTTCTGCCGGCACCGCGGGGTCGACTGGAGGGCGCTCGAGGAGGCGATCGAGAGCGCGCGCGGCGGCAGCACCATCACCATGCAGGTGGTCAAGAACCTGTTCCTGTGGCCGTCGCGCAGCTACCTGAGGAAGGCGATCGAGATCGCCCTTGCCTACGTCGTCGAGCTCATCTGGCCGAAGCGGCGCATCCTCGAGATCTACCTCAACATCGCGGAATGGGGCGATGGCGTGTTCGGGGCCGAGGCGGCGGCGCAGCTGCATTTCCGCAAAGCCGCGGCGCGGCTCACGGCAGCGGAGGCGGCGCTGCTGGCGGTCGCCCTGCCCAACCCGGCGGAGCGGGACGCAAGCAGCCCGAGCCCCGGCATGAACCGGCTGGCTACGCGGCTCTTGGTGCGGATGACCGCATCGCGGGCGAGCCTCGCCTGCGTGCGCATGGGCGCCAGGGCGCTCTATGGCGCACCGCGCCAGGCCCACTTGTTAGGGCGCGGCGATTGAGGCTATAAGCCCGGCAACTCCCGCTACCGCCTAGATCGGAAAGAAGGGCGCAATGGCCGTTCCACGCAAGAAGGTATCCCCCATGAAGCGCGGGATGCGCCGCTCCGCCGACGCGCTGCGCGCTCCCACCTACATCGAGGACAAGGACTCGGGCGAGCGCCGCCGCCCGCACCACATCGACCTCAAGACCGGCAAGTACAAGGGCCGCCAGATCCTCCCGCCCAAGGCCGAGGCGTAGGAGGGCGGATTAGGGCGCAGCCCGTAATCCGCCAATGCACCGGTGCAAGGGCGGATTACGCCTTCGGCTCTCAATCCGCCCTTTGCGCCGGGGGAAGCAGGGCGGCGAAGCTCGGGTTGAGGCCGATGGCCAGTTGGAAGTCCGTGGCGGCGCCGCTGAGGTCGCCTTTGCCGCGGAATGCCACAGCCCGGTTGAAATAGGCGCCCGCCAGGTTCGGGTCGAGCTTGATCGCCTGGTTGAAGTCGGCGATGGCCCGGTCGTAGTTGGCCTTGTCGAGCCACACCTGCCCGCGCTCGTTGTAGGCGGCAGCGTCCGAGAAGCCGAGCCTGATGGCCTGGTCGAGATCGAGGAGCGCCCGGTCGTGCGCACCCATGCGCCGCCAAAGGGTGCCTCGGTCCCGCAGTGCGACAGCGTTGGCCGGGTCGATGCGGATCGCCGTCTCGTAGTCCGCGAGCGCACGGTCGTTGTCGCCCTTGCGGGCCCAGGCGCCGGCGCGGTGGCCATAGGCCGCGGCGTTGCCCGGCTCGAGACGAATGGCCTCGTCGAAGTCTGCGATCGCGCGGTCGAGGTCCGCCTCGCCGATGCGACGCGCACCACGCTCCAGGTAGAAGGTGGCGCCCTTCGAGGAGGCTTCCTTCTGCCGCTCGCCTTTGGCTGCGAGACCCGTCGCGCCCTCGTGCCCGGCGGCGGCCTGGACCGGCTGGGCGAGCGCATCGAGCCGCTGCTGCGCGCGCTCGGCGAGGACGCCGCCAGCGTCGATGCGAAGGGTGTTCAGGAACGAGGCATCCTCCGTGGCCTCGATGAGCCGCAGCAGCCAGGATCGCGCCAGCCCGGCTTCGGGGGCTTGTGGATTGCGGGCCGCGAACGCCCAGACGGCCAGCGGGTCGCCCTTGCCTGCTATCTGTTTCCACTCCGATTGCAGCGTGGCCTCGGGGCTGGCAGCGTCCGGCTCCTCCTTCCGGCTGGCAACCGGGTCCTGCGCCGGGATGCGACCGGCATCGGGCGCCGCCACCTCGGGAGTCCCGGGCTTCTTGGCCTGCTCCGCGCCGACCGTCCGGTCGGGCCCCGGCACGCCAGGCTCGTGCGGCGTCGAGAGCCAGACAGTCAGGGCAATGACGACGGTGCTGGCGAGGCCCGCGCTCGTGAGCGCGGTGCGCAGCAGGCGCACGGAGCGCTGCGTGCGACGCTTCAAGTAGCGATCATAAGCCGCCCGCTGCTGCGGGTTCTTCAGCATCTGGTAGGCGGCGATGGCCTCCTTGAGGTGCTGCTCGCCCGCCGGATCCTCGGCATGAAGGTCGGGGTGATATCTCTTGGCGGTGCGCCGCAGGGCCGCCCTGATCGTGGCGCCATCGGCACGGCGATGCACGCCCAGTACCTCGTATGGCGTCTTCATGCCGTTCATGCCGTTGCTCTCGATGTCATCACGCACCTCCCGAGCTGCGGGCCACGGACCGCCGAGGGACCTAGCCCTTTGTGCCTTGGGGCTGCGGGCCCGGCCGGCTCAGCTGGAAGACATAGCCGCTGCCATCCCTGGCAATCCGCCCGATCCCCGGCCAGGGGAAGTGCGAGCCGCAGACGGGCATTTTCTCCGCCAGCACCCGGTCGAGCAGCCTGCGCCGCGAGGTCTCGGCCATCGGCGCGTCCTGATCGTAGACCCCGTGCCAGCCCGGATTGGCGGCGACCAGCGCCGGCATGTAGACGGCATCGCCCGCGATCATCAGCTGCCGGTTGCCGGAGCTGAGGTGGAAGGACGTATGACCCGCCGTGTGGCCCGGCGTGGCGACGAAGCGGATGCCGGGCACCACCTCCACCTCGCCGGCGACCGGCAGGACGTTCTTCCACAACGGAATGACCGCCTGGATGCGTCGCGCGAGCCGCCTGCGAGCGGGGGGCAGCCGATCGATGAGCAATGGATCGGTCCACCATCCGTACTCGGAGGTCGGCACGATGATCTCGGCGTTGGGGAATACCGGCGCGTTGCTGCGGCTCTCCAGCAAGCCGAAGATGTGATCGGGATGGAAGTGGGAGACGAGGATGGTCTCGATGCGCGCGGGATCGATGCCGGCGGCGCGCATGTTGGCCAGCATCTTCCCGGAGGCGAACACCGATTGCGGATTGTATGCCTGGACCTGGCCGCCACCGCCGGCGTCGCACAGCACGAGCTTGGAATTGACGTTGACCACGAGCGCCGAGATGGGGATCGGGACGAAGCGGGTGGGCAGGCGGGCGGCGGCCAGGGCCTTCTTGGTGGCCTCGATGCTGGCATTCCTGAAGAAGGCCGGATCGTGCGCCTTCTCCCAGATGCCGTCGTAGAGCGCGGTGCATTCGGCGGCGCCGACGCGAAAGCGGTGAAAGCCCGGAGCCGGCTCCGGCGTCGTTGCGCGGCGCGGCGGAGCGCTGACGGCCAGGGGCGCATCGAGCCCGAACGCCGCCGCAGCCGCGGCCGCAGACAGAATGACATGTCGACGAGTCGTGTCCCGCATCGGCACTACTCCCTCACGCGAAAGCTGCCGGGCCGCGCTGAGCGCGTGCGACCCCTGCCGGGAGCGGCTGCCAGAAAGGAAGTTGCGAAGCAAATATGCTCCTTCGCCCGGCACGCTGGCGGCCGGACCAACTCCGAACGCCGAGCCGAGCGAAGTAACGTACTCCAGACCGCACCAAGCAATTTCGGGCGCAAAACTAGACCCATCGGCGAGCCCGATGTGTGCTGCGGAACACAAAAGAGAGCGAAATCTCCCTCGGGTATCAGGCGTTGCCGCTCAAAGGCGGCGCCCCTGCCAGGGGTTGCTGCCCGCGGCCCATGTCGAGCAGCGCGACGCGGTCGCCGGCCGCGGCACCGGCGGCATAAGCCAGCGTGACGCCGCCTGCCGGCGCGCGCCGCCCCATGGCCTTCGCCAGGATGCGCTGGCATCGCCTCAAAAGCTCCCTTGCCGTATCTTTGCCGCGTGCCAGCAGGCGTGCCTTGCGGCGGGCCTCGAGGCGGTGCAGGCGCGCACTCAGGCGCTGGCCCATCCCCTGCGAGAAGCTCGCCGCCAAGGTGCGCGGGTTGTCGCCACCCGCGCCGTCCTCGGAGAAGTGCAGGAAATCGCGCTCCATGGCGGAGCGGATCGTCGCCAGCATGGCATGCGCGCGCTCCACGTCGACCCAATGGCCGTAGAAGAAGCTGCCTGCCTGGTTGTGCCAGTACCTGCAGTCGAAGAGCGCGCCGATGGCCGGCGCCACGTAGACCTCCGCCGCGTGCATGCGCACAACGTCGATCCTGCCGATGGCGACGGCGCCCGTGGTCACGAGGCCGATGTCCCGAAAAATCATGCGCTGGTCACTTCCCGCAAGGCGCAGCCACCCCGTCCAGTTGCGGTGGTGGAATGTGCGCCTAAAAGTGGCGGGAGGGTGGAGGCCTGGCACCCGAGATCGAGCGCACACACAACTCTAAATCACGATTTAGAGCAAAGCCGGTATGAGGCGTCCGATGCGCGCTGTCGGACGTGACGCCGGGTCAATCGTGCGTCAGGGCGATGGCACCGATGCAACCTCTCCACAGCCGACGGCGATGGCATCGACGTCGACACGGTGCAATCGCGCTCCGCACGATGGCACCCTACGGTTCAACCGCGGTTGCGGGAGATCTCCTCGAGCCGCGCCTGCAGGGCAGCGAGCTGGGCCTTCAGCTGGTCGAGCTCGTCCGGCTTGGGCGAGGGCGCGACGGCCGCGGCACGCACTACCTCGGGCTTGGTGGGCTCCGGCCTCGCATCCGCCGTCTCCGGGGCGCCGGGGCGCGCGACGGGCGGCTTGCCGAAGGGGGAAAACATCGCCATGGCCTGCTCGAACATGGCCATGTTCTTGCGCACCTGCTCCTGATAGGCCTCGACGGCGCCGGCGGGTGTGAAGGCGCCCGCGAAGGTCTTGCGGAAGCGCTCCTGCTCCTTGGTGAGGGTGTCGAGGCTGACCTGCAGGTAGGCCGGCACCAACCTTTCGATCGAGTCGCCGTAGAAGCGGATCAGCTGGCGCAGGAAGGGGATGGGCAGCAGGGTCTGACTGCCCATGCGGCTTTCCTGCTCGACGATGATCTGGGTGAGCACCGAGTGGGTGAGGTCGTCGCCCGACTTGGCGTCGAACACCACGAAGTCGCGGCCGGACTTCACCATCGCGGCCAGGTCGTCGAGCGTCACATAGGTGCTGGTGTCGGTATTGTAGAGGCGGCGGTTGGCGTACTTCTTGATGACCACCGGCTCGATCTTGTCGGGGTCCCTGCTGGTGCCGGGAGGATCGACCTTGTTGAGCATGCGCATTGCGCCATCGCCGGAACGAGCTGAAATGATGCAGCGCGCACGTTAACACGCCGTTGCACCGCCGCACCAGCCCATTTCTTTGGCATTCGTCCTCGCGCAACAACGGGAATCCGCCCTCCTGGGGCTCCAGAGAATGGGCTTCCCCGATCTTGGCGCGGTGCGGAAGCGTGCTATCGTGCGGCGTCGTTGCAGGCATTTTTGCCCTGGCAGGACGGCGCGAAGCGTCGCATATGCGTACCATGTGCGCACGTTCCGCCCCCCAACCCCCTGGAGCCTCCAATGAGCAAGGATGAGAGCAAGGATGAAGCCACGATTGTGATCGCCGGCGCTGCACGAACCCCGGTCGCTGCCTTCAACGGGGCCCTGGCAAGCCTCCCCGCGCATGAGCTCGGCAAGGTGGCGATCAGGGCGGCCCTGGAGCGCGCAGGCGTCGAGCCGGGAGAGGTGTCCGAGGTCATCCTGGGCCAGATTCTGGCGGCCGGTGCCGGCCAGAATCCGGCGCGGCAGGCCTCCATCGGTGCCGGCATCCCCGTCGACGCGCCGGCCTGGGGCATGAACCAGCTGTGCGGGTCCGGACTGCGTGCGGTGGCGCTCGGCGCCCAGCAGATCCAGCTCGGCTCCTCGCGCATCGTGGTGGCGGGCGGGCAGGAGAGCATGAGCCAGGCGCCGCACTGCGCCCACCTGCGCGACGGCACCAAGATGGGCGACGTGAAGTTCATCGATACGATGATCAAGGACGGCCTGTGGGATGCCTTCAACGGCTACCACATGGGCACCACGGCGGAGAACGTGGCGCGCCAGTGGCAGATCACGCGCGAGGAGCAGGACCGCTTCGCGGTCGCCTCGCAGAACAAGGCCGAAGCCGCAAGGAAGGCCGGCCGGTTCAAGGACGAGATCGCGCCCGTCACCATCAAGACGCGGAAGGGCGAGACGGTCGTCGCCGACGACGAGTACATCAAGGACGGCGTGACCTACGAGGCGGTCGCCAAGCTGCGCCCCGCTTTCGACAAGGAGGGCACGGTGACCGCCGGCAACGCCAGCGGCATCAACGACGGCGCCGCCGCGGTGGTGCTCATGACCCTGGAGGAGGCCCGGAAACGGGGCATCGCGCCGCTTGCCCGCATCGTCTCCTGGGCGCATGCGGGCGTCGACCCGTCGATCATGGGCACCGGGCCGATCCCGGCCTCCAGGAAGGCGCTGGAGCTCGCAGGCTGGAGCGTCAAGGACCTCGACCTGATCGAGGCCAACGAGGCCTTCGCGGCCCAGGCCTGCGCGGTCAACAAGGGGCTCGGCTGGGACACCGAGAAGGTGAACGTCAACGGCGGCGCCATCGCCATCGGCCATCCCATCGGCGCGTCGGGTGCGCGCGTCCTCAACACGCTGCTCCACGAGATGAAGCGGCGCAACGCAAGGCGCGGGCTGGCCACGCTGTGCATCGGCGGCGGCATGGGCGTCGCCATGTGCGTGGAGCGGGATTGAGGGTATACCCGTCATCCCGGAAGCCGAGCCCCGGCCTCGAGCCGGGGCGAGGCTATCCGGGACCTCCCGCAAACGACTTTAATCTCCCGAGGTCCCGGATCGGCGCGCTGCTCGCCTGCGGCGCGCATCGCGCCGTCCGGGATGACGGGTAAAGCTTGCCCGGTCGAGGATTTTTTTACTCTGTCGGTATAAGAAGCTTTATCGCTCGGGCAGGAAACGCAGGGGACCACTCGCACAATGGCCAGGGTTGCACTCGTGACGGGAGGGACGCGCGGGATCGGCCACGCCATCTCGGTCGCCCTCAAGAGAAGGGGCTACCGCGTCGCCGCCAACTACGGCGGCAACGACGCCGCGGCACGGCAGTTCCAGGCGGAGACGGGCATCCCGATCTACCGGTGGGACGTGTCCGACTACGCCGCCTGCGAGAAGGGCGTGGCGTCAGTGACGCGCGAGGTCGGACCGGTGGACGTGCTGGTCAACAACGCCGGCATCACGCGCGATGCCACGCTGCACCGCATGACCAAGGACAACTGGGACGCGGTGATCCGCACCAACCTCGACTCGGTCTTCTACATGACGCGCCTGGTGATCGACGGCATGCGCGCCCGCAGCTTCGGGCGCATCGTCAGCATCTCCTCGATCAACGGGCGCAAAGGGCAGTTCGGCCAGGCCAACTACTCGGCCGCCAAGGCTGGGCTCCTGGGCTTCACCAAGGCCGTTGCGCAGGAAGGCGCCGCCAAGGGTATCACCTGCAACGTGATCGCCCCCGGCTACATCGCCACCGAGATGGTGATGGCGGTGCCCAAGGACGTGCTGGAAGGCAAGATCCTGCCGCTGATCCCGGTGGGTCGTCTCGGCACCCCGGAGGAGGTGGCGCGCTGCGTGGTATTCCTCGCCGCCGAGGACGCCGGCTTCATCACCGGCGCCTGCCTCGACGCCAACGGCGGACAGTATATGGCGTGAAGGGGCCTCACCCCGCCGGCGCCCCGTTTCACCGCCCCCGGACGGCTCGGGGAAAGGAGCCGGCCTCGCTGGCCTCGTGAGCGGAGCCTTGACCCTCGGGCGCGCTTCCGTGCAGCTCCAGGTTGTGGGTGCGGCTGTCATCCAGCGACCACCAGTGGCCGCTGCGCGCCTCCGCTGGCGACAACGGCGGCGGGGTGCCGGGGGCTGCCGCGCCCGTCGCCGTCGGCGGCGCCAGCCTGGCCGTGGTGCTGTTGCCCAGCCTGCCCTGCGCTTGCCCGGTGCCGAACCAGGCGTCGATCAGGTCGAACTCGTTGGCCGAGAGCTTGAGGCCCTGGCCGCGGCAGCGCGCCACCACGAAGTTGCGGAAGCGGGCGGCAAAGACATCGGCCGATGCACCCTGCTCGAACCAGGGGTCGGCCTCGCTCACCACCTCGAGCACGAAGCGCACATCGTCGCGGCGCATCTCGATGCCGCGCTCGCGCGCCTTCTCCTCGATATTGGCGAGCGTCTGCACCCCCGTGAGGTCGTTGTCGCTGATCTCCTTGGCGATGATCTCGAACAGCGCGCGATACTCCTGCGGGGCCAGCGCGGGCGCCTGACAGGCCTCGTGGATGCGCGTGATCGACTGCTGGATGGCGCTGTGGACGTCCGGACGGCGTTGGGCCGGCAGCTCGCTGCGCTGCGCGGCGGACGCCTGCTGCAGGACACGGGCCTTGACCGAGGCGTCGGGCGGCTCGACCCGGCTCGCTGGCGCAGCGTCGGCCGCCACCGGGCGCAAGGAGGGCGCAGGTCCGCTCTCGGGTGCTGCCTGCCGCGGCGCCGCCGGCGGCACGGCGGGGCTCGCCTCGGCGCCGGGGCCCCTCGCCTCCTGCGCTGCCTTGAGCGTGCGGTCGTCGCCGTGGCGCCTGGCGTCGAACACGAGGTATGGCGGGTCCCCCGTCAGCTTGATCTCCTCGGGCAGGCTGCGGCGCAAGAGCTCGCGGAAGCTGCCCGCCCCGGCCCAGCCGGTGGCGATGGTCTTCTCGTGGCCCAGCGCCCTGAGCGCCCGGTCGGCCAGGGCTTCCAGCGGCACCGGCGCAGCGGATGCGCGCACGCCGGCGATCACCTCGGCCAGGATCTCGCGCCTGGCCTCCTCGATCCGGCTTCTGGCGGGCGCAGCGGCGGAGGCCGCGGCATCGCCCGGCGTGCCCTCGGGAAGCTCGCCGGCGAGGATCAGCTCGATCAGCGCCGATTCGCGGATCTCGCCGTCGCAGATGGCGGTGTAGGGCGCGGCCGTGAAGTCGTTGGCGAACACCACGGTGCGGCGGGCGTGGGCCCTGAGGCGGATCAGCACGGGCGTGAAGTCGGCGTCGCCGGAGAGGATGATGAACTCGTCGAAGTAGGTGTCGTGCAGCAGGAGGTCGCGGATATCCATCACCATGCGGATATCGGCGGAGTTCTTGAGCTGCGCGGTGAGCGGCGGGCAGTCGATCACCTCGAAGCCGGCGCGCAGGAAGTGATGGCGCACGAAGGGGAACGAGCTCATGTCGGTGGAGTTGTCGTGCTGGTTGCGGCGCGGCACCGGGTTGCCGTAGCAGCGGTTCATGGCGATGCGGCGCGGCGCCGAGCCGAACTGCGCGTTGGTGGCGGTGATGAGCTTGCCGCTCTCGATCTCGCGCAGCCAGCGTGTGGCCTCCTTGGCGAAGCGCTTGGCGGCCTCCTCGCTCTTGCGCTTCAGCGACAGATAGATGTTGTCGTAGTCGACGAACACCGCGCTGAGGCAAGGTCCGCCCGCTTCCCGCTTCATCCCGGTTCCCCCGACCAAGCCCTGGTCACGTCACTGCCGCAAATGCAAACGCTGAGTCGGGCAGGCGCTGCAAGCGCAGGCGGCACTCGGCGCATGTACATTCAACGCGGTGGCTGCCGGCGTAGGGCGGATTAGGCGTCAGCCGTAATCCGCCGATCGCCCGGTGCAATGGCGGATTACGCTTCGCTAATCCGCCCTACGCCTATACGCGGGCTCGAAGCCGTGGGGCGCCAGCTCGAAGCCCGCGAACGCGAAGCCGGGGGCTACCGTACAGCCCACCAGCGTCCAGGCGCCGAGGCTCTGCGCCCGCTGCCAGGCCCGCGCCGGCACCACGGCCTGCGGGCGCTCCCCGGCCGCGAGATCCGCGCCGAGGCGCGTGTCGTGGCGGCCGGACGCATCGGCAACCGTGAGCAGCAAGGACGCGCCCGCGTACCAGTGCCAGACCTCGGCCGCATCCACGCGGTGCCAGCGCGAGATCTCGCCGGCCCGCAGGAGGAAATAGATCGCCGTGGAATGCGCCCGGCCCGATGCCGCGCCCGCCGGGTCGCGGAACGTCTCGCGATAGTGGCCGCCCTCGGGATGCGGCCGCAGGTCGAGGAGCCGGATGATGTCGTCGGCATTCATTGCACTCGCGGTCACCGGCGTCTCCAGACCCGCATCAAGGCCGCCGTCGTCGGCAGGTATCCCCTCGCCGGCTCGGCGCTACCGCAGGAGAATGCCGCCTCCTCCGCCCGAGAGCATGTAAGCCAGCAGCAGCGCCAGGGCGGCTGCCGCGAGAAGCAGAAGCATGCGACTGCGATCCATGTCCGCCGACTCCAACAGGCGCCGCACCGGCAACTCAGAACTTGTTCTTGCGCTCGCGGATCTCGGCGAAGATCTCCCACTCGGGGCGACCCTCCATGCCGAGACGCTTCTGGATCGCGGGGACATGCGGGCGCAGGAACGGGTTCGTCTGCAACTCGAGGCCGATGCTCGTCGGCAGGGTCGGCTTGCCGGCGGCGCGCAGCGCGTCCACCTCCTTGGCCCGCTTCTGCAAGGCCGCGTTCTCGGGCTCGACGGTGAGGGCGAAGGCGGCATTGGCCTGCGTATACTCGTGGCCGCAGTAGACCGCGGTGTCGGCGGGCAGCGCCATCAGCTTCTGGAGCGAGCTCCACATCGTCCGCGGCGTGCCCTCGATCACGCGGCCGCAGCCGATGGCGAACAGCGTGTCGCCGCAGAACGCCACCTTGGCGGAGGGGATGAAGTAGTTGACCTGCCCCGCTGTGTGGCCCGGCGTCTCCAGCACGCGCACCCGGTGCGAGCCGAAGGCGAACTCGTCCCCGTCGCCGACCTCGGTGTCGATGCCGGGGATCTTGGCCGCTTCCCCGCGCGGGCCGATGATGGTGCACCCGGTCTCGGCCTTGAGCGCGGCGTTGCCGCCGGTGTGGTCGGCATGATGATGGGTGGTGAGAATGTGCGTGAGCCGCCAACCCGTCTCGGCGAGCGCGGCCTTCACCTTGCCGGCCTCGGGCGCGTCGATGGAGGCCGTGACGCCGGCTCCGGCATCGTGGATCAGCACGCCGTAGTTGTCCGACAGACAGGGAAACTGGTAGATTTCGAGCGGTGCCATGGGCTTTACTCTCATCGATCCGCTTGGTTTCTAGCCGTCTGGCAGCAGCCTAGCAGCCAATTCCTCGAATTCAATCGGCGGCGAAGTTGCCCCTAACACACATGCAGCACGACGTTGTCGGACTTCGCGCCTTCTACCACCAGCCGCTCGGCGGTATCGTCCGGCGCCTGCTGACGCAGCGCATCCGCGCGCGCTGGCGCAACGCGCGCGGCTGCCGGCTGGCGGGGCTCGGGTTTGCCGTGCCCTACATCGGCATGTTCCGCGACGAGGCCGCCGGCATCGCGGCGCTGATGCCGGCCCACCAGGGTGCCCTGGTGTGGCCGAAGGACGGCAGCGTGCTCTCCGTGCTGGTGGACGAGGTGCTGCTGCCGCTGCCCGATGCCTCGGTCGATCTCCTGTTGTGCGTGCACTGCCTGGAGGTGGCCGAGAGCACGCGGCCCATGCTGCGCGAGATCTGGCGTGTGCTGGCGCCGGAGGGCCGGCTGCTGCTGATCGCGCCCAACCGGCGCGGCATCTGGGCGCGGCTCGATACGACGCCGTTCGGCCACGGCCGCCCCTACAGCCGCGGCCAGCTCGAGCGGCTCCTGGGCGACGCGCTGTTCACGGCGACGGAATGGACGAGCGCGCTCTACATGCCGCCCTTCAACCGCCAGTGGTTGGTGCGCTGGGCCACCGTGTTCGAGCGCATGGGCGCCAGGCTGTGGCCGGGGTTCGCCGGCGTGATCATCGTCGAGGCGCGCAAGGAGCTGATGGGCGCCGTGCCGAAGGGCACACCGGCGAAGGGCAAACGGCAGCTGGCGCCGGCGCGGGGCATGCTCGAGCGCGACGGGCCGAGGGAGTGATGCGCGGCGTCTTCCTCAGGCAGCCGCGGGTGAGCCAGCCAACGGGCGCAGACCAAGGTCGGCCAGGGAAACGGCGAGCTCCGGCGCGTGCTCGGGCTCCAGGCGCCGGCCGTAGGCCTTGCTCCTGGCGGACTTGTAGCCGCGCTTGCCGACTTGGCGGAACACCCGCGTGACGAGCGTGTTGGCGTTGATCACCCAGGCCTCGCGCACGCCGTAGGCGGCATAGATCCGGCTCTTGCGCCCGGTGTCGTAAGCGAGACTCGAGTCGGCGACCTCGACGGCCAGCAGGACGGCGCCGCCGTCGAGCGCCTTCAGGTCGAGTCCGCGGGGGAAGACGCAGAAGTCCGGCTCCACGAAGGTGTCCTTGTCGAGGCGCAGCGTGGTTTCCGGCGCGATCTCCAGGTGGTCGGGGGCGGCGCGCTGGAAGAACCGGTTGAGCGCGATCTTGACGGGCTCGTGGCGGGCCCCCTTGGGCGACATCGGCACCACCTCCCCGCCGATCAGCTCGAAGCGCTCGTCCTCGGCGATGATGCCCCTGGCCACCATCGCCTCGATCTCGGCCATGCTCCAGCGCCGCCGCGGCAGGCCTTCGGCGGCCCGCGTCGTACCGGGAAGGCGGTCGGGACGAAGGTGCTCGTTCATGCCCTCAGCCTAGCACGGGGAGGGGATCGCGTCATCCCGGGGGCGGAGTGTGTGGCTGCCCCTCACCCCGGCCCTCTCCCCGCAAGCGGGGAAAGGGGGCTTACGCCGCCCAGGTGCGGGTGAGCATGAACACCGCCTTCTCGCCCAGAAGGTTGTGCGCGGTGAGCGGCACCCAGGTGCCGAGCTTGCGGCCGGCGGCGTTGAAGGCCACGGCCTGCTCCACATGGGCGTTCACGTCGCGGCACAGGGCGGAGAAATCCTTGATCGAGCAAAGGTGCACGTTGGGGCTCACGTACCAGGGCTCGGGCAGGTTCTCCGTCACCGGCATGCGCCCCGACACGAGGAGGCGCCAGCGCACCTGCCAGTGCCCGAAGTTGGGGAACGAGACGATGGCATGCCGGCCGATGCGCAGGAGCTGCTCCAGAACCTCCTTGGGCTGCAGGGTAGCCTGGATGGTGAGGCTCAGGATGGCGTAGTCGAAAGCGTTGTCGGGGTAGTCGACGAGGTCCTGGTCGGCGTCGCCCTGGATCACGGACAGGCCGCGCGCCACGCAGGCGTTGACCCGCTCGCGCGAGACCTCGATGCCGCGCCCGTCGACCTCCTTGGTGTCGGCCAGCAGCTGCAGCAGCGAGCCGTCGCCGCAGCCCACGTCGAGGACACGCGCGCCGCTCGTCACCATCTCGGCGATCAGGAGGTGGTCGGTGCGATAGACGGGCCTGGTGGGCGGCGCCAGCATCACGCGCCCCGCGCGGGCTTCAGGCCGCGCTTCCTCGCCGCGGCGTTGAGAAAGCCGCGGATGGTGGCGAACAGCTCGGGCTCCTCGAGCAGGAAGGCGTCGTGGCCCTTGTCGGATTCGATCTCGACGAAGCTGACGTTGGCGGCCACCGCGTTCAAGGCCTGCACGATCTCGCGGCTCTCGCGCGTGGGGTAGAGCCAGTCCGAGGTGAAGGAGACCACGCAGAAGCGCGTCCTCGTGCCCTTGAAGGCGTTGGCGAGGACATCGCCGTGCTCGACGGCGAGATCGAAATAGTCCATCGCCCGCGTGATGTAGAGGTAGCTGTTGGCGTCGAAGCGGTCGACGAAGGTGGAGCCCTGGTGGCGCAGATAGCTCTCGACCTGGAAGTCGGCGTTGAAGGAGAAGGTCTTGGCATTGAGGTCCTGCAGCGAGCGGCCGAACTTGCGCTGCAGCGCCTCCTCGGACAGGTAGGTGATGTGCGCGGCCATGCGCGCCACGGCGAGGCCGTTGCGCGGCTCCTTGCCGAGCTCGAGATAGCGCCCGCCCGCCCAGTTCGGGTCGGCCATCACGGCCTGGCGGCCGACCTCGTGGAAGGCGATGTTCTGCGAGGAGTGCCAGGCCGCCGCCGCGATCGGCACCGCGGCGAACACCCGTTCCTTGTAGCGCGCCGCCCACTCCAGCACCTGCATGCCGCCCATGGAGCCGCCGATCACGCAGAACAGGGTGTCGATGCCGAGATGGTCGATCAGCGGCACCTGCGCCTCCACCATGTCGCCGATGGTGATGACGGGGAAATCGAGGCCCCAGGGCGTGCCGGTTCTCGGACTGATGCTGGCGGGGCCGGTCGAGCCCATGCAGCCGCCGAGGATGTTGGGGCAGATCACGAAGAAGCGGTCGGTGTCGATGGGCTTGCCGGGGCCGACCATGGGCTCCCACCAGCCGGGCTTGCCGGTGACTGGGTGCGGGCTCGCCACGTACTGGTCCATCGTGAGCGCGTGCTCGATCAGCACGGCGTTGGACTTGTCGGCGTTGAGGGTGCCGTAGGTCTTGTAGGCGATGCGGTAGGGGGCCAGCTCCCGCCCGGAGGCGAGCAGCAGAGGCCGCGTCTCGGGGACGTCGAGATAGTCGCTGCTGGGGTGCCTTGCTTCCGCCGAACGGGGGGCGCCCGTCCCCGTCGGGAAGTCCCGAACCTTTACCGTGTCCACCAGAAAGTTCCGAACGTTGCCGCGTTCACAAGCGTCATCTTGCTCAAATTTGCGCCGGCAACTAGGCGTAGGCCCTCGCGGGCGAATGTCAATGGGATTTCTTGCGCGTTTCCATTGGGCGGCAGCCCATTCCTCTCTCCCTTGCCGGGGAGGAATCGCTTGCTCCCCGGTGGTCTGGTGGGACACGAGGGCGCGGGCCATGCCGTGCGATGTGGGACGGCTTGGTGTATGGTGGGACGAACAGAGGAAGGCGTCAAATGCTCGACCAGTTCACACCCAAGGGCCGCATCCTGGCGGCGGCGCTCGACTGCGCGGCGAAGAAGGGCTGGGCCGAGGTCACGCTCGCCGACATCGCCGAGGCGGCGAAGCTGCCGCTCCCCGACCTGCGCAACGAGCTCGGCTCCAAGGCCGAGATCCTGGCGGGGCTCGTGCGCGCCGTCGACGACGAGGTCCTCAAACGCGCGCCCAAGCGGGCCGAGGGCCAGTCCGCGCGCGACGCGCTGTTCGACATCGTCATGTCGCGCTTCGACGTGCTCGCCCCCTACAAGGCCGCGCTGAAGTCCATCCACGCCTCCGGCCCGGCAGACCTGTCGCTCGCCCGCCCGCTCCTCTCCTCCATGCACTGGATGCTGGAGGCCGCGGGCATCTCCACCGACGGGGCAACGGGAAGCCTGCGCATCACCGGGCTCGCCACCGTCTATGCCTC
>Ga0209382_10003542_pt1 | contig 21577 bp, 22 predicted proteins | sample SoiMetdeltSBSDD5_FD_187599 | JGI IMG/M metagenome (GOLD analysis project Ga0209382, IMG submission 187599) | Bulk soil microbial communities from a Populus tree surrounding site in Tennessee, USA - Soil MetaG P. deltoides SBSDD5 (SPAdes) (version 2) | ecosystem: Environmental > Terrestrial >... | reverse complement strand
GGGTCGACCTGCCGGTCGGCGAGGTGATCGCGATCGACTGGCTGCCGCCGTGGCAGGGCTGGGGCGACGCGATCGAGATCCTGTACGACGGCGGCGTGCACGACCCGTCGCTGCTGGACACCCTGACCGTCGACGGCCGCGAGATCCTCGAGACCCGCTGGTACGCCGCCGACGAGCTCGACGGTCTCGTTTCCCCCCTCAACGCCCGCCGCCTCCCGGTAGTCCTCGCCGAACCCGACCGAGTCCACCAACTCCGCGCCGGCACCCCGGAGCGGAAGCCGGAGTGAACGGGTACCTGACGCCGAGGTGCACTTTTCGTCACCAGGTGACGAAAAGTTGCATCAGATCTCGCTGCGACACGACGGCTAACGAACGGTCAAGCTGAACGGCGCCGTGACAACACCATCGACACGCCACTCATCACTGATCCGCACCGGCGGCAGGATGAACCGGTAGGCGGTCGTACCGCGGCGTACCGCTGTGAAGGTGTACGAGCCCTTGCCAGCCGACAGATACACCCACTTCATGGACCGCCACACCCCGGCCGAGTCCCGGTACTGCAACGTCGCCCGTTGCCTGAGCGCCGGCGACACCGCGAGATAGGCCGTGACCTTCTGCCCGTACACAGCAGTGGGATCGAGGAACCGCGCCGACAGCACCCGCGTGTACACCCTCGAGAGCTGCCCGAGCACTCCGGGCTCCGGATACTGGTTGATCGTACGCAGCACGGTTCCACCGTTGCTGTCGCGCACGCGGGTCTCCGGCAGGACAACCTGGAAGGACCGACTTCCCGGCGCCGCGGCGACAATCCGATAGCGGCCCTGGGCGTCGGTACGTGTCGACGTGACGAGGTACCAAATACCTGAGCTGTCGCGAGCCTGAAGCAACACCAAGCGGTTCTCACTGGGGTACTGGCTCTCGCTACAGTGCGTCATGTCGCACGTCGCACGTGCCTCGCGCGCGTCGCCGGTAATGACGGTACTGGTCCCATACGCGACCTCACCCGGGATCGAGGCGCGGACGAAGCTCACGTGAACGGTGTCCGGAGTCGGCGCGGACGGCGGCTCGCCCCACTCGTTCTGCGTGGTGCGAACCCGGAACCAGAAACTACCGGTCGGTGGCTGAAGGATGTACTCAGTTTCGGTGATCGCAGGGCCGATCGGCACGAACCCGGCCTGTCCCGTGTGCGCACCTCGCCACTCCGGCATGTAGGTCGGCGTCGGCTGTGGCAGGTCGAGTGGGTCGCTCGGCGTGCTATCCGCAGGCATCGTCGGCGGCGTCCAGTTCCACCTGACCGTAAAGCTGACAACTTCTGAGACGGGCGCCCCCAGGGTAGGGGCGGGGACGGTCTGGGTATCGAACGGCACCGACCGGCCGGCGGGTGAGGTGTCGGGCTGTCCGGATAGACCGACGAGAACCGCAATCCGAAGCGTCCTGTCCTTCGGGAACCGGGCGACCGGGATGTCCAACTGGTTCGGTCCGTCCGCCTCCGTGTACAGGTCCGAAGCGGGGTCGACCGGTTGCCCGGCGGTGTCCTCGAGCACGACGTGGTTCGGCACCGCGCCGGTCTCCTCCCAGGTCACCCGGACCGATGCGATCGCTCCGTCGTTCCAGGCCACCGCTACCTGCGTCGGCGCCGGATCGTCCGCCGCAGACGCGGATGCGGTCCATGAGACTCCTCCCGTCCCGGCGATGACTGTTACTGCGACGACACCACGAAATGTCCACATCGTCGCTGCCCTCCCTGCTCAGCTCCTTCTCGGTGTGGATACACCGTCGATCGCACTGCGCGCTGTGACTCGCCCGGCGACGATCTCGGCACCACGGCCGGCGTGCTGTACTGCAGCGTCAAGCGTGGCCCCCCGCGGATCCCCTCTCTTGTCTCGATGCAAGCATGCACCGGAAGGTTCTGGAAACATTTGCGCACAATGCATAGTGGAGATGTTCTTCGTGACGCAGCGACGAGCGGTTGTTACTGGTGGGATGAGCGGGCTCGGGGCGGCGACGGCGACACGGCTGGCGGAGGACGGGGTCGAGGTCGTGACAGTGGACCTGAGCCCGGATGCCGACGTCACGCTGGACGTGTCGGACGGGGCGGCGGTGCAGCGGGTGGCGGGCGAGATCGGGCCGGTCGACATCCTGGTCAACAGCGCCGGCATCGTCGGACCGAACAAACCACTTTGGGAGGTCGAGGACGACGAGTGGCAGGCCACCTTCGCGGTCAACGTCGCGGGCACCTTCCACCTCTGCAAGGCCTTCGTCCCCAGCATGAGGGCGAACGGCTGGGGCCGGATCGTCAACATCGCCAGCATCGCCGGCAAGGACGGCAACCCGAAGCTGGCGGCGTACTCGGCGTCGAAGGGCGCCGTCATCGCGATGACCAAGTCGCTCGGCAAGGAGCTCGCCACAACCGGCGTACTGGTGAACGCGATCGCGCCCGCTGTCATCGCCACACCGATGAACGCGGCGACCTCCCCGGAGGTGCTGGCGCACATCACCTCGCTGATCCCGATGCGCCGGGTCGGCCGGCCCGAGGAAGTCGCCGAGCTGGTCGCCTGGCTCGCGTCGGACCGGTGCAGCTTCTCGACCGGGGCCGTCTACGACATCAGCGGCGGCCGGGCGACGTACTGACCCGGCGCCGGTGGCACCGCGTCAGTGCACCATGCGGAAGGTGAGCGGGTAGCGGTAGTCCTGACCGCTCCCGGCCGCGATCGTGGCCATCACGATCACCACCAGCGCGAAGATGCCGAGGGCCGGGAGCAGGACGAACAGCAGCAAGCCGAAGGTGATGAGGCCCAGCACGACGCTGATCGCGAGGTAGATCAGCAGCGTGATCTGAAAGTTCAGCGACTCGAGCGAATGCCGGCGGATGTAGTCGGACCGCTCCCGGTACAGCAGCCAGATCACCAGCGGGCAGATCAGCCCGAGCGCGATCCAGGCGGAGACCAGCGTGCCGATGTGTGAGGCCATCGCCCAGGTGCGCTCCTGGTCCGGCCGAACCGGCGACCTGTCCTGTGGCGAGATGCTCATACTTGCAGTGAAGCACGGCGGCGGTTGAGGAAGCGCCGTTCGGTCTCGTTCGAGGTGAGCGCGATCGCCTCGTCGTACGCCGCGGTGGCCTCCGCTGCGCGGCCGAGCCGGCTCAGCACGTCCGCGCGGGTGGCGGGCAGGTAGGAGTACGACGCCAGCGCGGGCTCACCGCCCAGCTCGTCGAGCTCGGACAGCACCCGGTTCAGGTCGGCGCCGGGGACCAGGCTGTGTGCGGCGGCGCGGTTCAGCGCCACGATCGGGGTGGGCCAGCGCACGAGCAACGCGTCGTACATGGTGACGACCTTGGCCCAGTCGGTCGCCTCCCAGGTCGGTGCGGTGACGTGCAGCCCGGCGATGGCCGCCTGGAGCGTGAACCGGCCCGGCCCGTCCGGACCCGCCGCCTGCAGCGCCTGGGTAGCCCGGGCGAGGCCCTCGTGCACGAGCCGGAGGTCCCAGCGGGCCCGGTTCTGGTCGGCGAGCAGCACCAGCTCACCGTCGTCGCTGACCCGCGCGTCCCGCCGCGCCTGGGTCAGCAGCAGCAACCCCAGCAGCGCCTGCGGTTCCGGCTCCCGCGGCATCAGCCGGACCAGGGTCCGGGCCAGCTCGAGTGCCCGCCCGGTCAGGTCGGCGCGGGTGAGGTCCTTGCCCGCGGCAACATGTCCGGCGGTGTACACCAAGTGCACCACGGTCAGTACGGCGTCCAGCCGGTCCGGCAGCTCGGCGTCGGACGGGATCCGGTACGGGATGCGGGCGGCGGTGATCTTCTTCTTCGCCCGGGTGATCCGGGCCGCGGCGGTCGACTCGCTGATCAGCAACCCGCCCGCGACCTCGCGAGTGGTCAGGCCGCACATCAGCCGCAGCGTCAGCGCGACCTGGGACTCCCGAGCCAGCGCCGGGTGGCAACACGTGAAGACCAGTCGTAGCGGGTCGGCGGGCTGGTCCTCGTCGTCGTCGCCCGGCTCCTCGATCAGCATCGGCAGCTTGCGGCGCAGGTTGGTCTCGCGCCGCAGCCGGTCCAGCGCGAACCGCCGCGCGACCGTGGTCAGCCACGCGGCGGGCTTTTCCGGCGCACCGTCCGGCCAGGTCCGCAGCGCCTGGACGAACGCGTCCTGGGTGCAGTCCTCGGCCAGGTCCAGGTCGCGGGTGAGGCGCACCGTGGCGGCCAGCACCCTGGCCCAGTGCTCACGGTGCGCCTCGTCGACCAGCCGCGCGACCTCGCGGGCGTCGGCCATGGCGTTCGGTCGGGCCGTCGGTCAGGCCGGCGGCCCGGCACCCTCCCCGGTCTCCATCACCGGCCGGACCTCGATCACCGTCGACGGACACTTCTTGGCCAGCTCCAGCGCCTGGTCCAGGTCCTTGCAGTCGACCACGTAGAAACCGCCGAGCGCCTCCTTGGTCTCGATGAACGGTCCGTCGGTGACCAGCGGCTCGGCACCCTGCAGGTTGCGGACCGTGGTCGCCGTGCTGGACCGCAGCAAGGCCTCGCCGCCCGTGATCTTCGCCCCGGCGGCCTCCACCGCCGCGGTGAAGTCGGCGTGCAGCTTCATCCCCTCCATCCAGGACTGCTCGTCGAGGTCGTCGAACCACTTCTCGTCGTCGAACAGCATGAACATGTACTGCGTCATCGCTGCGCTCCCTCGTTGATCAGGTGCGGGCGGCCAGAACCGCCCTAAGGACATCATCCTGACGATCGGGCCGCAGCGATATCGACAGGCGCCGCCGGATTACATCACCCAGCGGTCGCGGACCGCCTCGTCCCGGCTGCGGAACGTGCCCACCACCACCGGGCACCGCCACCGTTGCCCGATCGTGCTGGCGTGCTTGCGGAACCGGATTACCGTGGAGACAGTGCTCAGGGGTGTGAGGTGCCTGCCTGGCTGATCTGGTTGACACTGGCGTTGGTGCTCGGCGCGGCCGAGGTACTCACCGCGACGCTGGACCTCGTCCTGCTCGCGGTCGCCGCCGGTGTCGCCGCCGCCGTCGCCGCGCTCGGCCTCAGCACCGGCTTCCAGTTCGCCGCCTTCGCGGTCAGTGCGGTCCTACTGCTGCTCGTGGTGCGCCCGATCGCGCGCCGCCAGCTCACGCCCGGCCCGCCGGTGCGCGACAACGTCGCCGCCCTGGTCGGGTGCGAGGCCGTCGTGCTGACCGAGGTGACCCGGTCGTCCGGCCTGGTCCGGCTCAAGGGCGAGGACTGGACCGCCCGCCCGTACGACTCGACGTTGGTGATCCCACAGGGCGCGACCGTCGACGTGCTGGCCATCGAAGGGGCGACCGCCCTGGTCTACCCGCAGGAGGAACCGTGGAAGTTGAAATGATCCTCGGCGCGATCATCGCATTGATCGCGATCATCACCGTGTTCCGCACCGTGCGGATCGTGCCGCAGGCGCGGGTCGGGAACGTCGAACGACTCGGCCGCTACCAACGCACGCTCGAGCCCGGACTGAACATCGTGATCCCGTTCGTCGACCGGGTCCGCCCGCTGATCGACATGCGCGAGCAGGTGGTCTCGTTCGAACCGCAGTCGGTGATCACCGAGGACAACCTGGTCGTCCACATCGATACCGTGCTGTACTTCCAGGTCACCCAGCCGCGCGCCGCGGCGTACGAGATCGTCAACTACATCCAGGCGATCGAGCAGCTCACCGTCACCACGCTGCGCAACGTGATCGGCAGTCTGGACCTGGAGATGGTGCTGACCTCGCGCGAGCACGTCAACAGCCAGCTGCGCGGCGTGCTGGACGAGGCGTCCGGCAAGTGGGGCATCCGGGTGAACCGGGTCGAGCTGAAGGCGATCGACCCGCCGGCCTCGGTGAAGGAGTCGATGGAGAAGCAGATGCGCGCCAACCGGGAGAAGCGCGCCGCGATCCTCACCGCAGAAGGCATCAAGCAGGCCAAGATCCTTACCGCGGAGGGCGAGAAGCAGAGCGCCATCCTGGCCGCGGAGGGCGACAAGCAGTCCGCGATCCTGCGCGCCGAGGGCCAGGCCGCCGCGGTCGACACCGTGTTCAGCGCGGTGCACCGCAACGACCCGGACCCGAAGCTGCTCGCCTACCAGTACCTGCAGATGCTGCCGCAGCTCGCGAACGGCCCCGGCAACACGTTCTGGGTGATCCCGAGCGAGGTCACGTCAGCCCTGCAGCACGTCACCGAGGCGTTCGCCGAGGGCCGGACGGACAACGCGCCGGCCCAGCTCAGGGCCGCCGCTAGAACAACGCCGCCATCAGCCGCTGGCGCGCCTTGATCACCCGCGGGTCGTCGGCGCCGACCACGTCGAAAAGCTCGAGCAGGTGCTTGCGCGCGGCGTCCCGGTCGTCGCCGGCGGTCTGCTGCACGGTCCGGATCAGCCGGCTGAAGGCGTCCTCGACGTGCTCGCCGAGCAGGTCCAGGTCCGCGGCCTGGATCTGCAGCCCGACGTCGTCGGGGTTCGCCGCGGCCCGTTCCCGTATGTCGCCGGGAAGGTCCTGAGTACGACGCAGCAGCTCGACCCCGGCCAGGCCCTTCTTCGCCACGGTGTCGTTCGGGTCCTGCGACAGCAGCTCGGTGTACGCGGCGACGGCGCCGTCCAGGTCGCCGGCGGCCACCGCCTGCTCGGCACCCCCGTACCGCGCGTCGGCGGCCGCCTCGGCCTCCTCCGGATCCGGCGCCGCGCCGACCGGCTCGGCCCGGCCGGTGATCCCGTTCGCGACCGCGACGGTGAGCAGCTGGTCGAGGTACTGCCGGGCCTCGGGCTCGTCGACGGTGCCCTGGAACAGCGGCACCGCCTGCCCGCGCAGCACGCCGATCACCATCGGCACCGCCTGCACGCCGACCGCCTGGGCCAGGCCCGGGTTGGTGTCGACGTCGACGCGCGCGAGCAGGAACTTGCCGGCGTACTCGGCGGTCAGCGCGGAGAGCACGCGGTCGAGCTGCAGCGACCCCGGCGACCGGCCGGACCAGAACTCGACCACCACCGGCGCCTGCAGCGAGCGGTCGATCACATCGGTCTGGAACGAGGTCTCGGTGACGTCCAGCACATACGACCCGCCCGCCTGGCCACCCTGCTGCGGCGCCGCACCCGGCGGCGTCGCGCTCAGCGACGAGAGATCGATAGCTCCCGGACGCGAGAAATTCGACTGACTCATGGGTCCATCCTCTCCGACAGCTCGGTGGGACGTGGCGCGCGGGTGGCCAGCAGGAAGCGGGCCAGCCCGCTGCGGGTCGCCGCCACCGCGATCGTGCTCCCCGAGCGGACCGTCATGCCGGCATCGGCGGGCCAGCTCCATTCCTGGTTCGGCGGCTGGTACGCCAGCACCCGCAGGCCGCCGGACTCGACCAGGTCGCCGAGCCGGCTGCCGACCGCGTCCGCGCCGGTCTCGACGGCCACCTCGGTGAGCAGCAGTACCCGGCGGCCGGCCGACACGGTCACCTGCATCCGCCGGCCCGACACCGCCGCGACCACGGCCGGGCCGACCAGCATCGACACCGACTTGCTGGTGCCGAGCGCGAGCCGGCCCTCGACCCTGGTGGCCAGATCTCCGTCGAACATCCGCATCGTGATCCGCGCCTCCGCGTTGAGGTCGCGGACCGCCATCGCAGCGTCCAGGTTGGTGATGTCGCCGTCGGTGATCGCGAGCATCGCCCGGCAGCGCTCGATCCCGGCCGACCTCAGCACCTCGGCATGGCTGGTGTCGCCGATGATCACCGGCACCCGGAGCCGGTGCGCGGTCCGCACCCCGGGCGCGTCCTCGTTGTGGTCGATCCCGACCACCGCGATGCCGCGGTCCGCGAGCAGCTCGAGCACCCGCGCACCGACGGTCCCGAGCCCGCACACCACAACGTGGTTGCGCGGACGCCCGCGGACGCCGCCGAGCACCTGGGACAGCCGGGCGCCGATCAGCGAGTCGACGATCACCGCGGTCAGCAGTGCGACCAGTACGATGCCGCCGAGCTGAGCGCCGACCGCGCCGAGCTTCGCCCACGCGGGGGCGGCCGCGAACGAGTCGTCCTCAACACCGGCCGTGGTCACCGTGCCGGCGGCGAGGTAAAGCGCCTCCACCCAGCCGATGCCGCTGCCGTAGTAGTGCGTGACGAGCGTCCCGAACCCGATCAGCACCGCCATGATCGCCGCGATCAGCCGCACCCGGCGGTCGACGACGTTGCGCAGGGCAACGATCCATCCGGCCCGGCGGACGTCCCGGGGACGCCGGGGCAGCCGACGCAACCGGCTGCCCAGCACGATGTCCCCGGCCGGGTCGTCGCTGGACGACGGCAGCAGCTCCGGCGTCGCGGACGAGGTGATGTCGGCGAGCACCAGCAGGTGCGGTTCGGCGACCCGGTCAGCCGGTCCGGCGACCACCCGGCGGCCGCCGATCTCGACCCAGGTCAGCTCGTCCTCGTGCAGCGCCTCGGCCACGAACGCCGGCGCAGCCAGCGACGGCCCCGACACCACCATGCAGTCCCCGAGCAGCGACCGCATCTGCTGGCCGAGCCGCGGGTTGACCATCAGCACGACGATCTTGAGCTTCCGGTCCAGGTCCCGGGCGATCAGTGCCGCATGGACGTTGCGGACGTCGGTGTTGTTCATCAGCACGAGCGCCCGCGCGGTGGACGGGTTGCTCGCGTCCGCGTCCACGCCGGCCCGGCGCAGTACCGACTCGGTCAGCGCGCGAACCGCGATCAGGTGCGCGCCGAGCTCGCTCATCCGCTCCAGGTGTGGCGAGTCCGGGCTGACGATCGCCACCACGCGCTCGCCGGAGTCGACCAGGTCGGACACCACGCGCAGCGTCGTACGGTCGGAGCCGCACACGATCACCGTTCGACCATCAGGCGGAGGCACTCCCCGATCCTAGGGCGCGCCCGGAGCACGCCGAGGTCAGAACCTGGCGGGCTCCCGGTACTCCCCCCACTCGACCCGCAGCGCGTCGCAGATCTCGCCCATGGTGGCCTCCGCGCGCACCGCGTCGAGCATCGGCTCGATCAGGTTCGCGTCGGTCCGGGACGCATCGACGAGGACGCCGAGCGTGCGTCGTACAGCCTCGTCGTCGCGGTGCGCCTTGCGCTCGGCCAGCACCCGGCACTGCTCGACCTCGACCTCGTGGCTGACCCGGAGGATCTCCAGCTCGCCGGTGACGGTGTCGGTCAGCGTGTTGACGCCGACGATCTTCTTCTCGCCCTTCTCGAGCTTCTGCTGGTACTCGAAGGCGGCGTCGGCGATCTCGGCCATGAACCAGCCGTCCTCGATCCCGCGCAGGATCCCCGCGGTCATGCTGCCGTCGGAGCTCATCTCCTTGATCCGCGCGAAGATCGCCTCGGCCTCGGCCTCGATCTTGTCGGTCAGCGCCTCGACGTACCAGGAACCGCCGAGCGGGTCGGCGACGTTGGTGACGCCGATCTCCTCCATCAGCACCTGCTGGGTGCGCAGCGCGATCTCGGCCGACTCCTCGGTCGGCAGCGCGAGCGTCTCGTCGAGCGCGTTGGTGTGCAGCGAGTTGGTCCCGCCGAGCACGGCGGCGAGCGCCTCGACGGCGGTCCGTACGACGTTGTTGTACGGCTGCTGCGCGGTCAGCGAGACACCGGCGGTCTGCGTGTGGAACCGCAGCCACTGCGCCTTGTCGGTCTTCGCGCCGTACACGTCGCGCAGCCAGCGCGCCCAGATCCGCCGGGCGGCGCGGAACTTCGCGATCTCCTCGAAGAAGTCCAGGTGGCTGTCGAAGAAGAACGACAACCCGGGCGCGAACGCGTCCACGTCGAGCCCGCGGGACAGCCCCAGCTCGACGTACCCGAACCCGTCGGCGAGCGTGTACGCCAGCTCCTGCGCGGCCGTCGATCCCGCCTCGCGGATGTGGTATCCGGACACGCTGAGCGGCTTGTACGCCGGGATCTTCTCCGCGCAGTACTCCATCAGGTCGCCGATCAGGCGCAGGTGCGGCTCCGGCGGGAACAACCACTCCTTCTGCGCGATGTACTCCTTGAAGATGTCGGTCTGCAGCGTGCCGTTGAGCCTGGTGATGTCGCCGCCCTGCCGCTCGGCCGCGACCAGGTACATGCAGAAGGCCGGCACCGCCGGACCGGAGATCGTCATCGAGGTGGTGACGTCGGTGAGCGGGATGTCGCGGAACAGGATGTCCATGTCCGCGGCGGAGTCGATCGCGACCCCGCAGTGCCCGACCTCGCCGAGCGATTTCGGCTCGTCGGAGTCACGGCCCATCAGCGTCGGCATGTCGAATGCGACCGACAGCCCGCCACCACCGGCGCCGAGGATCATCTTGTAGCGCTCGTTGGTCTGCTCGGCGTTCCCGAACCCGGCGAACTGCCGGATCGTCCAGGTCCGGCCGCGGTACCCGGTCGGGTACAGCCCCCGGGTGAACGGGAACTCGCCGGGCCACCCGATCCGCTCCATCCGCGGGTCGTCGACGCCGTCCGGCGGACCGTAGGCCGGCTCGACCTCCATCCCGGACAGCGTGGTGAAGTCCGCCTCGCGGCGGCGCGAGGCGTCGTACCGCTGCTGCCAGCGCTCGCGTCCGGCAGCGATCTCGTCGGCGTTCATGCGTCCAAACTACTAGGACGTCCTACTAAATGCCAGCGCAGGCGCGAACACACATCGTCAGGAGAAGTCGCCCGCAGACCGGCGCAACGGTTCGAGCACGGACCACAGCATTCGCAGCTGGTCCTCGGACAGTCCGCGTACGGCGAAGTCGGCGTCGACCAGGTCCTTGGTGGCCCGCTCGACCAGCTCGCGACCGGCCGGCGTGATCTCGCACAGCACCGCGCGGCCGTCGTCCGGGTGCGGGACCCGGGTGACCAGCCCGGCCGCGGCCAGCCGGCGCACGATCGAGGTGACCGAGGTCGGATGCACCTGCAGCCGCTCCCCCATCTTCCCCAGTGGCAGCGACCCGCGGCGGGAGAAGGTCAGCAGCACCAGCGCCTCGTAACGGGCGAAGGTCAGGCCGTGCGGACGCAGCAGCTCGTCCAGCTCGCCGATCACGATCTGCTGCGCCCGCATCAGCGATGTGACCGCGCGCATCTGCTCCACCGCGCCCCAGCGCCGGCCCCACTGCCGGGACGCCTCCTCGATCGGGTCGAACGGCAACCGCCTCCCGCCGCCCTTCTTGCTCGCCATGACCGGCAAGGCTACTCACGATCTGTCGGCCATCGCTGCCATGCTGGCCAGCATGGCGAGCATGGTGAGGCAGACGCCGCCCGCGGCGTACTTCCTGGAATGCATCAGAGCGGACTCGGCCCGGCTGGCGGAGGTCGCCCGGACGGGGACCGACGCCCTGGTCCCGAGCTGCCCGGACTGGACCGTGGCCGACCTGGTCGAGCACCTCGCCGTGGTCTACCTGCACAAGGTCGAGGCGATCCGGACCAACGCCCGGCCCGACCCGTGGCCGCCGGACGTCTCCGGTCGCGACCCGCTCGAGCTGTACGGCGAGGCGACCGCGGCACTGCTCGCCGAGCTCGAGGACCACAGCCCGTTCGACCCGGCCTGGACCTTCCGGCCCGACGACCAGACCTGCGGGTTCTGGTTCCGCCGGATGGCGCACGAGACCGCGGTGCACCGGGTCGACGCCGAGCTCGCGCACGACGTGGTGACGCCGGTCGACGACCAGCTGGCCACCGACGGCGTCGACGAGGTGCTCCGGATCATGCTGTGTGACCCCTGGTGGAACGACCACGACGCCGACGAGCCGGTCGACGCGGTGGTCCGGATCACCACCGGCGGCCGGTCCTGGACTGTGACCGTGCCGGCCGGGATGCCGACCGTTGCCGAGGGCACCGAGGGCGAGGTGGCCGTCGAGATCTTCGGCGAACCCGACGACGTCTACCTGTGGCTGTGGGGCCGCCGCAGCGTCGAAGCGGTCCAGGCCGCCGGCGATGACGACGTGGTACGACGCTTCCGCCGCCGCCTCGCCGAGACCCTGACCTAGACCGGAACCAGACCAGGTCAGCCGTCGAACGGGTCTGACCAGTTGGTCCGCTCGCTGTTGAAGATGACCTTGTTGGCCGGCGGGTAGATCGTCGCCGCGGCCGGCGCCGGTGTGACGGTCACGCCGGAGCTCTCGCCGGAGCCGTTGTCGGCGCCCTCGGCGTCCTCCTTGACGCTGGCGCGCAGGCCGGACCGCTGGATGACGGTCTGGATGGTCAGGTCGCGCTCGTCCGGACGGCCCACGTGCCTGATCTCGCGGAAGCCCTGCTCCTGCGCCGCGGACTCGAACACGAAGTGGCCGTAGCCGAGTATCCGCCCGGCGATCGGCTTGTGCACCGTGACGTCCAGGATCCGCATGATCGGGGTGGTGGCGATCGACTGGGCGAACACGCCCTTGATCCGGATGACACGCATGTTGGTGACCACGAACCGGTCCCGGTGCTCGTTTAGCGCCTTCCAACCGGCATGCAGCAGCAGTACGGCGGCGATGACCAGGATCACCGGTGCGCTGTCCACCGGACCGAACAGCATCACTCCGAGCAGGAGGAACGCGATCAGGACCTCGAGCATCGGGAAGTCGTAAACCACCCAGTGATGCCGGACCTCATCGATGATCACTTCGCCCTCGGAGCGGATCAGGTGCCGGTCGACCTTCGGGTCGAGAATCCGCCGCAGACCCACCCAGAACATGGGCAGCTCACGCGAACAGAGAGCTGAAGAAGGTGATAACGCTTCCGAATGCGCTTCCAATAGCTGCGGCTGCGCCACGAACGGCGCTTGCCGCGCTCTCAGGCTGCGTGAACAGATAGAACGCAGCGAAGGCGATGACCGTCCAGATCACTAGCTTCTTTGCCACGTTCCCACTCCTCTGTCGTCCTAATCGGTCGACACGTTCTATCACGGACCGTCACTTAATGTCACCGCTTGACTACAGTATGACTCATAGGCCCAACACCGCTTTCCCCTATTGTGCAACGGATGGGGCCGACGGGACGAGGCGGCACGCGTTTCGGACCCCTAGAGGGCCGCAATGAGTTCGTCCGCGGCGGCGTACGGATCCGCGTCACCGTCCGCGACCTTGGCCGCCAGCACGTCCAGCCGGGCGTCGCCGTGCAGGTGCGCGAACCGGGCACGCAACGCGGTCATCGCGATCGCCTCGATCTCCTCCCGGGCCCGGGACCGGCGGCGGCGCTCCAGCTCGCCGTTGCCGCGCATCCAGGCCAGTCGCTCGTCGATCTTGGCGACCAGCTCGTCCATACCCTCGTTCCGGCTCGCGACCGTCTTCAGGATCGGCGGCAGCCAGTCCCCCTCCGTGTGGTCGGCCAGCGCGAGCATGGCGCGCAGGTCGCGGGTCACGGTGTTGGCGCCGTCCCGGTCGGCCTTGTTCACCACGTAGATGTCGCCGACCTCGAGGATGCCGGCCTTCGCCGCCTGGATCCCGTCGCCCATCCCGGGCGCGAGCAGGACCAGCGTGGTGTCGGCCATCCCGGCGACCTCCACCTCGGACTGCCCGACCCCGACGGTCTCGACCAGGATGGTGTCGAACCCGGCCGCGTCCAGCACCCGCAGCGCCTGCGGCGTCGACCAGGCCAGCCCGCCCAGGTGACCCCGGGACGCCATCGACCGGATGAACACCCCGGCATCGGTCGCGTGGTCCTGCATCCGCACCCGGTCGCCGAGCAGCGCACCGCCGGAGAACGGTGACGACGGGTCGACCGCCAGCACGCCGACCCGCTGCCCGGTTTTCCGGTACGCCGAGACCAGCGCCGAGGTGGAGGTGGACTTGCCGACACCGGGCGAACCGGTGATGCCGACGATGTGCGCGTTGCCGGCATGCGGTGCCAGCGCCGCCATCACCTCGCGCAGCAGCGGCGACTCGTCCTCGACCAGCGAGATCAGCCGCGCCACCGCGCGTGCGTCGCCGTCCCGGGCGCGCTCGACGAGCTCGCCGACCGACGCCGTACGGCGTCCTCCCATCAGGCGGTCGGGACCTTCACGATCAGCGCGTCGCCCTGGCCGCCACCGCCGCACAGCGCGGCCGCGCCGGTACCGCCGCCGCGGCGCTGCAGCTCCAGCGCCAGGTGCAGCACGATCCGCGCGCCGGACATGCCGATCGGGTGGCCGAGCGCGATCGCGCCGCCGTTCACGTTCACCTTGTCGAGGTCGATGTTCAGCTCGCGGGCACTGGCGATGCCCACCGCGGCGAACGCCTCGTTGATCTCGACCAGCTCGAGGTCGGCGGGCGAGATGCCTTCCTTCTCGCAGGCCTTGACGATCGCGTTCGCGGGCTGGCTCTGCAGGGTCGAGTCCGGGCCGGCCACGCTGCCGTGCGCGCCGATCTCGGCCAGCCAGCTCAGCCCGAGCTCCTCCGCCTTCGTCTTGCTCATCACTACTACCGCGCACCCGCCGTCGGAGATCTGCGAGGCGGAGCCGGCGGTGATCGTGCCCTCCTTGTCGAACGCGGGTCTGAGCTTGGCCAGCGTCTCCACGCTGGTGTCGCCGCGGACGCCCTCGTCGGTGTCCACCACGAGCGCGTCGCCGCGGCGCTGCGGCACCTCGACCGGGACCACCTCGTCGGCGAAGACGCCGTTCTTCCAGGCCTCCGCGGCCAGCTGGTGCGACCGGGCGCTGAACTGGTCCTGCTCCTCGCGGGTCAGCTTCAGCCCGTCGGTGTTGGCGGTCTCGGTCAGCGCACCCATCGCCTGGTCGGTGAACGCGTCCCACAGCCCGTCGTACGACATCGAGTCGACCAGCGTCACGTCGCCGTACTTGAAGCCCTCGCGCGACTTCGGCAGCAGGTGCGGCGCGTTCGTCATCGACTCCATGCCGCCGGCAACGATCACGTCGTACTCACCGGCCCGGATCAGCTGGTCGGCGAGCGCGATCGCGTTGACGCCCGACAGGCAGACCTTGTTGATCGTGATCGCCGGCACCGACATCGGGACACCGGCCTTGGTGGCGGCCTGGCGGGCAGTGATCTGCCCGCCGCCGGCCTGCAGCACCTGGCCCATGATCACGTACTGCACCTGGTCCGCGGACACACCCGCCTTCTCCAGCGCGCCCTTGATCGCGAAGCCACCCAGATCGGCTCCGGAGAAGGGCTTGAGACCGCCCAGCAGGCGGCCGATCGGCGTCCGTGCGCCGGCGACGATGACAGTTGATGCACGCGAGTCAGCCATGCTGTCACGATAACGCCGCGCGCCCGACGAGGGCCTGTCGAACGCGTCACAGTCGTTGGCGCCGACCGGCCCGGTGCGTCACGCTGACGGCATGTCCGACGAGCTGTTCGAGGCTATCGACCACGTCGGGATCGCGGTCAGCGACTTCGACGCCGCGGTCACGTACTACGCCGAGAACTTCGGCATGACCATCGCGCACGAAGAGGTCAACGAGGATCAGGGGGTGCGGGAGGCGATGCTCTCCGTCGGCGAGTCCGGGTCGTCGATACAGCTGCTCGCGCCGCTGACGCCGGACTCCCCGATCGGCCGCTTCATCGCCACCAGGGGCGAGGGCATCCAGCAGCTCGCGTACCGGGTCCGCGACATCGACGCGGTCTGCGCGACGTTGCGCGAGCGAGGGCTGCGGCTGCTGTACGACGAGCCCCGGCGAGGCACCGCCGGATCGCGGGTGAACTTCATCCACCCGAAGTCCGCGGGCGGGGTTCTGGTCGAGCTGGTGGAACCGGCTGTCACCGCCCGCTGACGGGCAGTCGCAGGGGCGCCGACAGCGCGTGTCCGTCCTATTCTGGAACCGTGGCGACCGATAGTGCGCAGCGCTCGCCGGCGCCGTCCCTGGGCTTCACTCATGAGGCGTACGTCTACGACGACGACCGGGCTTTCGTCCGCGGTACCGCGGACTTCGTCCGGGCGGGTGTCGACGCCCGCGAGGCCGTCGTGGTCGCGTGCTCCGCGGAGACGATCGAGCGACTGCGTGCCCAGATCGGCGAGGGCGTCGAGCAGGTCGACTGGATCGATGTCACCGACACCGGCCGGAACCCGGCGCGGATGATCCCGCTGTGGCGTGAGCTGCTCGGCCGGTACTCAGCGGCGGGCCGCCCGGTGCGCGCGGTGGGGATGCTCGAACCGATCCGGTCCGAGGCACAGCTCGCGGAGGACGTGCTGAACGAGGCACTGCTCAACCTCGCCTTCGAGCATGCCGCGGACTTCCGGCTGCGCTGCCCGTACGACGCCCGCTCGACACCGCCCGAGCTGCTCGGCTGCCTGGACAAGACCCATCCGGTGCTGGTGAACGGTGCCCCGCGGCACAGTGCGGAGTTCGCGCCGGCCGAGGTGGCCAGCAGCACGTTCCGCTCCGCACCCCCGCCGGCGCCCGAGCAGGTCGAGCGCTGGCCGGTCACGCTGCCCGAGCTCGGCGGGATCCGGGAACGGGTGTGGCGCCTGGCCACCGGCCACGGGCTGGACAAGGACCGCGCCGACGACGCCGTGCTCGCCACCCACGAGATCTGCAAGAACAGCATCCGGTTCGGCGGCGGTGGGACGCTCGCGGTCTGGACGGAGGACCGCACACTGATCTGCGAGGTCGCCGACTCGGGCCACATCGACGAGCTGATGGTGGGCCGCTCGCTGCCCTCGCCGACCGCCGAGGGCGGCCGCGGGCTGTGGCTGGCGAACCAGCTCTGCGACCTGGTCCAGGTCAGGTCGACCGAGACCGGAACAGTCGTCCGGCTGCACGTCGTACGGTGAGACCAGTGCGCACGGTGGGCTCACCGCCGTACGCCTGCGAAGTTCGTCACAGATCGCTGCGGGCGCGCCGTACCGGCGGGTAGATTTCCGCCCACACGGCAGCAGACACCGGTGTCTGGACAGCTCCGCTCGGTTCCTTTGGAGGAACGACGTGAAGAACATCCTCGACGCCATCCTGGCCGGCGACACTCCCGCCGAGGAGTTCGGCCGGCTCGCCGTACCGGAGTCCTACCGCGGGATCACCGTGCGAGCCGACGAGACCGGGATGTTCGACGGGCTGGAGTCACGCGACAAGGACCCGCGCAAGAGCCTGCACCTGGACGAGGTGCCGACGCCCGAGCTCGGCCCGGGCGAGGCGCTGGTCGCGGTGATGGCGAGCGCGATCAACTACAACACCGTCTGGACCTCGATCTTCGAGCCGGTGTCGACGTTCGCGTTCCTGAAGCGGTACGGGAGGCTCTCGCCGCTGGCCGCCCGGCACGACCTGCCGTACCACGTGGTCGGCTCCGACCTGGCCGGCGTCGTGCTACGCACCGGCCCAGGGGTGAACGCCTGGACTCCGGGCGACGAGGTGGTCGCGCACTGCCTGTCCGTCGAGCTGGAGTCGCCGGACGGGCACAACGACACGATGCTCGACTCCGAGCAGCGGATCTGGGGGTTCGAGACGAACTTCGGTGGTCTGGCCGAGCTGGCGCTGGTCAAGTCGAACCAGCTGATGCCCAAGCCCGCGCACCTGACCTGGGAGGAGGCGGCGAGCCCGGGCCTGGTGAACTCCACGGCCTACCGGCAGCTGGTCTCCGGCAACGGCGCGAACATGAAGCAGGGTGACGTGGTGCTGATCTGGGGCGCGTCCGGAGGCCTCGGCTCGTACGCGACCCAGTTCGCGCTGAACGGCGGCGCGATCCCGGTCTGCGTGGTCTCGTCACCGGCGAAGGCGGAGATCTGCCGGGCGATGGGTGCCGAGCTGATCATCGACCGGAACGCCGAGGGTTACTCATTCTGGTCCGACGAGAACACCCAGGACCCGAAGGAGTGGAAGCGGTTCGGGGCCCGGATCCGCGAGCTCACCGGCGGCGACGACCCGGACATCGTGTTCGAGCACCCCGGCCGGGAGACGTTCGGCGCGTCGGTGTACGTCGCGCGCCGCGGCGGCACGATCGTCACCTGCGCGTCGACGTCGGGATTCATGCACTCCTACGACAACCGCTACCTGTGGATGAACCTGAAGCGGATCATCGGGTCGCACTTCGCGAACTACCGCGAGGCGTGGGAGGCGAACCGGCTGATCGCCAGGGGCATGGTGCATCCGACGCTGAGCCGGAGCTACCCGCTCGCCGACACCGGCCAGGCGGCGTACGACGTGCATCGCAACCTGCACCAGGGCAAAGTCGGCGTGCTCGCGCTGGCGCCGGAGGAGGGCCTCGGCGTCCGCGACGGTGGATTGCGCGAGCGGCACCTGAACCAGATCAACAGGTTCCGCAACCAATAGTTGATATCGAAACCCCGCGCACTGACTGCGGTAGCCGGACGACCCCTTAGGGTGTGTTTGTCCAAGCACCAGGTGGCCAGCGCGAAGGGGACCGCGATGCCGGAAGAGACGAGCCTTCCGTTCTTCGACCGTACGGCGACGGCTGCCGGCGGGTTCCCGTCCAGTCGCCGGGGATACGACCGTGAAGCGGTCGACGAGTACGTGCGCTCGCTCGAGCAACAGCTGTCCGACGCGCTGTCCAGGATCGACGAGCTTCAGGACGGCTCGGCGCCGCTGATGCGCCAGCTGGACGAGGCCAAGCGCCAGCTCGAGGACCTGGCCACGCCGTCGTACGCGGGACTCGGCGACCGGGCCTCGCAGATCCTTCGGCTGGCCCAGGACCAGGCCGGCGAGGCACTGGAGGACGCCCGCCGGGAGGGCGACGACCTGCTGGCCGCCTCGGCCAAGGAAGCCAGCGAGATCCGCGCCACGGCCGACAAGGAGGCTGCCGACGTCCGGACGGTGGCGCTCACCGAGGCGGAGTCGCTGCGCCGTACCGCCGAGGGCGACGCCGCGGAGATCAAGCGGATCGCGACCCAGGAGGCGGACGGCATCCTGGCCACCGCGCGGCGGCAGGCCGAGCAGCTCCGGCTCACCTCCGAGCAGCAGGCGGCGACGCTGAAGAACGGCGCGCTGCACGAGGCGGAGAAGATCCGTACCGCGATCCAGCGCGAGTCGGCCGCGCTACGGGCCCGGCTGGCCGACGAGCGTGAGCAGCAGGCCAAGGAGCTCGCCGACAAGCACTCGACGATCGCCACCGAGACCGAGCGGCTCACCGCGCAGCTCAAGGAGCACGCCGAGGAGTCGGAGAAGGGGGTTGCGGACGCGCACGAGCAGGCGAAGCGGATCCGGCAGGAGGCCGAGGAGTCGGCCGAGCGGACGCTGACCCGGGCCCGCCGGGAGGCCGAGCAGATACTGACGGCGGCGCGTACCCGGGCCGACTCCGAGGTCGCCAACGCCGCTGGTGAGGCCGAGCGCGCCCGGATCGCCACCGCCCGCGAGACCGAGCGGCTGGCCAAGCGCCGCGACGGCATCCTGTCGCAGATCTCCGGGCTGAACGAGATCGCCACCAATATCGCCCGGCAGGCCGCCCAGCTGGACTCCGAGACCAACTCGTCCGCGACCGCCTCGTCCGCGGAGGCCGACGCTGAGAGCACCCAGGTGAAGGCCAAGCGGTGACACGAACCGATTCCGGCGACGCAGAGCAGGAGGCGGCCGAGTCCACGCAGGAAGCATCCGAGTCCGCGGCGAACGCGACCGGGTCGGCGCAGGCGGCCGCGTCGGCGTCGCGCGACGCACAGCACGACCGGGACCGGACCGACGCGGTGCTCGACGACCTGCTGATCCACGACCACGAACGGGACGAGGGGCTCGGCCAGCCGGGTCCGCCGATGCACCGCGGGCATCCGTTCCGCTTCGGTTTCCTGGCCGCTCTCGGCGCGCTGCTCGCGTACGGACTGGTGCAGGCGATGGGCAAGGCCCAGTCGGTGCTGGTGCTGCTCGTGGTGTCGCTGTTCCTCGCAGTCGGCTTGAACCCGCTGGTCGAGTGGTTCATGCGCCGCGGGGTCCGGCGCGGGTTCGCCGTCGCGATGGTCTTCCTGCTGGTCTTGACGGCGTTCGCCGGTGTCGGCGTCGCGATCGTGCCGGTGGTCACCGACCAGGTGAACGCGCTGATCCGGAACGCACCCGACTGGCTCGACCTGCTGACCCGGTCCAGGACACTGCGCGACCTCGACGAACGGTACGACTTCATCCAGAAGGCCCAGGACTTCATCACCAACCCGGACTTCGGCAAGCAGGCGTTCGGTGGCATCCTCGGCGCCACCAGGGTGGTCGCGAACGCGCTGTTCTCGGCGTTCACGGTGCTGATCCTGACGCTGTACTTCCTGGCCTCGCTGCCCGGTACCAAGCGCGCGGCGTACAGCCTGGTCCCCGCGTCGCGGCGACCGCGGGTATCCCGGCTGGGCGACGAGATCCTGCGCGGCGTGGGCAACTACGTCAGCGGGCAGTTCATGGTGGCGATCACGGCCGGCATCTCGTGCTTCATCTTCCTGGAGATCATCGGGCTACGGGACTACGCCGTGGCGCTGGCGATCGTGGTGATGTTCACCGCGTTCATCCCGATGGTCGGTGGGCTGATCGGGGTCGCGATCATCTCGCTGGTCGGGTTCGCGGACAGCTTGTGGATCGGCATCGCGTGCGTGATCTACGGCATCGTCTACCAGCAGATCGAGAACTACGTGATCTACCCGCGGGTCATGCGGCGCGCGGTCGACATCCCAGGCGCCGTCACCGTCATCGCGGCGCTGCTCGGCGGTGCGCTGCTCGGCGTGGTCGGTGCACTGCTGGCGATCCCGACGGCGGCGGCGGTACTGCTGATCATCCGCGAGGTCTGGGTCCGCCGGGCCGACGCGTCCTAGCCTTTGTCGCCCTCGTCTACAAACGGCGTCACCGCCGCGAGGAAGTCGTCGAGCCGCTCGGCGTGCACCCAGTGGCCGGCCTCGGGGATCTCGGTAAGCCGTGCGGCCGGGAACAGCTGCGCGATGGTGGCGTGCTGCTCGGGTGTCACGTAGCGGGACTTACCGCCGAACACGAACAGCGTCGGGCCCTGGTACGACGCGGTGACGCCGTCCGGCCAGCCCGAGATCGCCGGCAGCGCGGACTCGATCGCCTGCAGGTTCGGCCGCCAGCGGGCGCCCGCGTCGTCGAGGACGAGGTTCTGCAGCAGGAATGCGCGGGTGCCCGGTTCGGGTACCGCCTCCATCAGCTGCTCCTCCACCTCGGCCCGGCGCCGTACGCCATCGAGCCGTGCGGCCCGCATCGCCTTCGCGTACTCCAGGAACGCCGGTGGGTACTCGACCGGCGCGACGTCGACCACCACGAGCCGATCGACCACCTCGGGGTGCTGCAGCGCGGTCAGCATCGCGGTCTTGCCGCCCATCGAGTGGCCGACCAGCGCGACCGGCCCGAGCCCGAGCGCGCCGATCGCCTCGTGCACGTCAGCGGCCATCTCCGGGTAGCTCATCGAGTCCGTCCACGGCGACGACCCGTGGTTGCGCAGGTCGACCGTCACCACCCGGTGGCCGTCCGACAGCCGGCGAGCAGCCGTCATCCAGTTGCGCCCGGAGCCGAACAACCCGTGCAGCACCACCACCGGCGAACCGTGGTCGCCGTACATCGTCGTCGCGAGCTCCATGCTTGGTTCCGTTCCTCGGTCTCAGTGGCGGCGTTGCCAGCAGCCGGTGTGCCAGTGCCTGCGCTCGTCCAGGGACACGTCGCCGGCCAGCGCGGCCAGCAGGCTCGGATCCTGCGGCCACACCACCACGTGGGGGGTCACCGGCGGAATCAGCTGGTCGCAGCCCGGACACCGGTACGCCTTGGCTGAAGCGGAGCCGGAGACCCGCCGCACCA
>Ga0209382_10003540_pt1 | contig 21581 bp, 22 predicted proteins | sample SoiMetdeltSBSDD5_FD_187599 | JGI IMG/M metagenome (GOLD analysis project Ga0209382, IMG submission 187599) | Bulk soil microbial communities from a Populus tree surrounding site in Tennessee, USA - Soil MetaG P. deltoides SBSDD5 (SPAdes) (version 2) | ecosystem: Environmental > Terrestrial >... | reverse complement strand
CAGCGGCTCTGCAACCCGATCGCAAGCGCCTGCCTCAGATGGCCGCCAAACGCGCGCACGATGCCGCTGTGCACCATGTGCATGCCCCAGAGCAGCAGGGCGACGTACCCGGCGAGGTGCAGGAGCGCAAAGGTTGCCGGCATTCCGCTCCTCCCTTGGCGCGCGCAGCCGCGCGTCGATGCCAACTCAGGATGAAAACCGGCACAGTGACTCGCTTGCGCCCCGATGACAACCGGGCATCCCTTCCGTGTTGGCGAAGCTCGTCCAGGAAGGACCAAGACAGCGGCCGGGCGGCGACTATCGGCCGACGCCTTGCGTTGAGATGCCCAAGGCTCGTCTCGTTTGGCTTAGCTGCGCGAAGTCGTGCGCGGCGCGGGCTCGCCGCCCACCAGACCAAAGGCGAGAGGAATGGTCGCGAGCGTCAGCAGGGCGATGGTGATGACCGCGGTGGGAATGCCGACCAGATCACCCAGCAGCCCGCTCAATGGCGGCGCGAGAGCCGCCGACCCGATCGTGACAGTATAGAAGACGCTGAGCGCGTGCGTGCGCCGCTCCGGCGGGGCGTAGGATGGCACCGATCCGTAGATCACCGTGGTGACGCCGTTGAGCGCAATCCCCAGCACCGGCAACAGCACGAGGGCAGCTGAGAGCGGCAGGGCAAGGACAGCAATGGTCCCGGCGGCCGTGAGAGCCTGGGCGACCACGATGGTAGCCACGATGCCGAGCCGTCTCGCGACCCAGGCGCAGGCGAGCTTCCCGAACGCGCCGCCGAGAAAGACCAGCGTCAGCGCGACGCCCGCCGTGCCGACGGCCGCGCCCTTCGCAATCAGGAGAAAGGGCAGCAGCACGAAGAGCGCGCCGCGGATCACGCTGTCGGCGACGCCGAAGCCGATGAGGATGCGGTATCCGAGGCGGGATGGGGTGGAGGCCGCCTCGACTTGGGGGACTTTGGCATCGGCCTCCCGGGACGTCGCCTGCTCCGGCATGAGCCGGGGGGCGAGCAGGAAAATCGGGACCGCCGCCACTATCCCGAGCAGCCCAAGGAGGGCGTATGCCGGCCGCCACGGCATGACCAGGAGCAGCGCCGCCGCGAGGGCGGGAAGGAGAACCTTGCCGACATCGCCGGCGAAATTGTAGGTGCCGAAGGCGGAAAGCGAGCGCGCCCCCGTGAAGGTCCGCATCACCAGTGCGGAGCCGATGGGATGCTGGGTTGCTGCGCCGAGGCCGCCCAGAAACAGCACCGCCACGAGCCACCAGAACCCATAGCCGATCCCTGCGAGCCCGTAGCAGAGGCCGCACAGGACGGTACCAAGAGCCAGCACGGGGGCTCCGCCCAGCCGCTCGGCGACGCGCGCGGCCGGGATTTGCAGCCCGGCCATGGTGCCGGTGTAGATCATGCGCAGGGTGCCGACGGCGGCATAGCTGAGAGCGAATTCCGCCTGCCAGATGGGAAGCGCCACCCAGATCAGATCCGTGTAGCCATCGTGCAGGACATGCCCGGCGCAGGCCACGCCCAAGGCGCGCCGCTCCTTCCGCTTGTCGTGCACCTCGCCAGAAGGCTGGCCGGGATCAAGCGCCGTGCCGACTGCCATGCTCCCTCCAACCGGCCCGCGCGTTCCAGGTCTCGACCGCGCGTCCTGTTACCACTCCAAGGCGCGCCGGACCAGCCGGACTGCCGCATCGAACTGCCATGGTCATGGTGCCGAGAGCGGGAAGCCGACGAACGCCCAGTACGGGAGCACGAGCACGATGACCATGATGGTCGCGGCCAGCATGCCCAACCCCAACTTCATCACATCCCCGCGCTCGAAGTATCCGGTCTCGTAAGCCATGAGGTTCGCGGCAGTTTGGACCGGATAGAGGATGACCGCATCGATGGCGATGAGAGTCGCCAGGCCGGTCACGACGGGACTGAGCCCGGCGCTGGCCGCGATCGTCGCGTTGATCGGCAGCAGCAGCGCGACGCAAGCCGCCAGGTTCGTGATGGCCAGGTGCACGAGCACGACGGCCACCACAAGTCCGATAAGGAGCACGACAGGACCATCGGCAAGCCCGCTCAGGCGACCCACCAAGAGCTGGCCGAGCCAGGCCGCGGCGCCTGTTGTGGTCATCAGGGCGGCCAGCGAGAGCGATGTGCCGACCGTGAGGATCAGCCCCCAGGACAGGCGCGATTCGAAGCCCTTCCAGGAGATCACCCCAACGCGTGGCAGCATCAGGAGGGTGGCGCCAAGAAGGGCAGGCACGGCGGGCGAGAGATGGTGGAGGCGGTCGGTGAGCCAAAGACACGCGGTCAGCGCCAGCACCATGAGTGTCCGCTTCTCCGCTGCCGAATAAGGCTCCCTTGCCGCTACCGGCGGCGGCGCCGCATGGGTATTGGGCGGCTCGAACTTCCCCACCAGGATGCGCACCAGCACTGCGCCGCAGCACAGCAGGGCGTAGTAGGGCACTGCCATCAGCACGAACCAGCTCAGCCAGGAAAAGCCGCCGAGCAGGGTGGCGGCGGTGATGGAGGTGGTGCCGCCGGTCAGAAGCGCCGAGGAGGCCAGCGGATTGAGGATGCCGAGCGCCAGCATGACGGCCCGACCGGTCCGGCGCTGCCCAGCGATGCCCATGGCATCGAGCGCGTCACGGTAGGCCGGGATCAGGACGGCGTTGCGCGTGATGGCCGAGGGCATCAACAGCGCCAAGATTGGAAATCCCGCGATCATCTGAACGTACAGCCGGGTCGGGCTGTTGCGCGCGCTGCGGGAGAGAAAACGGGCCGCGCGGCCAGCGAGCCCGCTCGATTCCACGGCGGCCCCGAGCCCAACGGCGCCGATAAGAAAGAACGTGACCTCGCCTGCGAAACCGCTCGCCACGTCAGGAAGCCGCAGTCCGGGGCACAGCCCAAGCAGCGCGGTGACGAGCAAGGCGGTGAGCCCGAGAGGGAGCGCCTCTGTGACCCATAGAATCGTGCCGGCGGCCGCGGCGCCAAGAACGGCTTGGCCGACGGGCGTCAACCCGTCGAGCGTCGGCGACAGCCGAGCCGCTGCGAACGCACCAAGGGCTGCGACGACCCACAGCTCCTTTCCGAGCAAGACCTTACTGCCCAAACTTCCAGCCCCCTTACTCAAACAGACGGTTGTAGGAGGAGCCATGGCACGGGGATTGACAAGCGACGGTTTCGGGCTGTCATGTGCATAAAACTCATATGACGACCCTCATGCGCCGGTTGCCTCCGCTGAAAGCCCTGCCTGCGTTCGAGCTCGTCGCGAGCCGGGGCAGCATCAACGCCGCCGCCGAAGAGTTGCGCCTCACGCATGGCGCGGTGAGCCGGCAGATCAAGTCGATCGAGGACTACCTAGGCGTTCCGTTGTTTCACCGGCTCAATCGGCGCATCGAGCTCACGCCGGCGGGCATGGCCTTTCTCCCCGCGGTGCGAAAGACCATGCAAATGCTCGAGGCATCGGCGGCGCGAGTGGCGGCCCAGACCGTGCAGGGACCGCTCACTGTCTCCTGTCTTGCGACCTTCATGATGCGTTGGCTGATCCCGAAGCTCTACGCGTTCAGCTCTGCCCACCCGCACATCGAGGTCCGGCTCGCCGCGTCGCACACGCCAGCAAGGTTTGTGGACGAAGGGATTGATCTTGCCATCCGCATCGGCAAGCCACCGTGGCCGAGACGCGTTGTCGCGCACCGGATGTTTCCGGATCGAATCGGGCCTGTCCTTGCGCCTGCGCTGCAGAAGAGACATCGACTGACGCGCCCAGGTGATCTCCGCAAGACGGTGCTGCTCCATACGCAGACGCGCGCCGGAGCGTGGTCGGACTGGCTGCAGCTCATGGGCCTGCACGCCATCGATGCGGTCAACGGCCCGCACTTTGAGCACACCTACTTTCTGCTGGAGGCCGCGGCGAGCGGTCTGGGCGTCGCGATCGGGTCATATCCGCTTGTGCAGGAGGACCTCGCGAGCGGCCGGCTGATCGCGCCCTTCGGCTTTGTTGAGAGCCCGAACGCATACTACCTTTTGCATCCCAAGAGCACGCCGAACTCTCAGAGGATTGCAGCATTTGCGGCTTGGGTCATGGCTGAAGTCCAAAACGCGCCTTCGCCGGCTCCAGACGTTCGGGCGCACGATTGAGAGGTCGCGTACATGGTGCGTCCATCTCGCATGGGCCATGGAGCAGTGTCTTGTTGAGCCCCAGGCGCATGTGCGCGCCGCCGCCGCACATCGCAGCGTGGGACAGAGGTTTGAAGAGAAGCGCACGACACGAAAAAAGGTGCTTTGTTTCAACTGGTTGGAGCACAAGCAATAGGACGCCTGCCCTATTTGGGGCTTGGTGGATACCTAGGATTGCCTCGGGGGAAACTGCTGGCATCGGGAACGGCGGGCGGACGCCAGCACTATCCTGTGCAGAAAGGTCAGGACGATAACGCGCACTCGGTGCGCCGGGCGTAGCGGTAGTCATGGCGACAGCAAGAACGAGCACAGAGCTCCGTCGCTGGAGGAATCTGGCAATCATTCAGCGTGCGATCGCGGCACGGATGCCGGAGTTGCAGGAACGCGTCGGTCTCAAAGACGTGGCGGAGCTTTGTCGGAGACACGCGCTTGCGCAGCCGAGGGACTGGAATGATGTCCGCGACGGGATGCTGATGATCTGCTGCGAATGGGATTTGGCCAAAGACGCCCTCGATGCCCAATCCGATGCGTGTTTGGATTGTCTTGCGCGTTTCCTGGGCTGATGGCCGGTCTCCGTTGCTGGCGGCGGGTCAGGGGCTGCCCATCAACAGCATTCCGATCATATCCGTTGTGCCTCCATGACCTGCCAGACTCGGCTTACGCCGGGCTTCCACAGGGTGAGCAGAATGGAGAAGACGCCGGAACGCCGTCGCGATGGCGAACGTCCACCGCAAACGCGGCCGTGCTGCATGTCCTCTCCAGCGTCGGCAGCTGCACCGGCGACCAAGTCTGCGCGGCAGTAGTCACTGAGAGCGGAATCGCTGCCGTGGGCCGCGTATCAAGTGGGCTGCGCGGACCAGCACGGGCTTGCGCTTTGGACCTTGTGGCATGCGTCCTGAGGACGAGCTCAATTGATCACAAGGCCGAGATTGACATGAACCGCTCTTGCTCCGTCGGAAGGAGCATGGCATCAAGAGCGCAAGGGGCTGTCCGCGATTGCCCCGTGAGGCTGCGGCTGAAAGATCGCGTCCACGCACCCGAGTAGGGGAGGGGACGCCATGCCCGCAACCACTCTCATCACAACGCAGCAATTCTCGCGACTCATCGGCCTGCCGCACTGTCCCGCGGTGGTCGACGTGCGCATCGATGACGACTATCGCGCCGATCCTCTGCTGGTACCCGGCTCGCTGCGCCGCGACTATCGGGCCCTTGCAAGCTGGGCGCCAGGCTATCGCGGCAAGAGCGTTGTCGTCGTTTGCCAGCGTGGGCAGAAGCTCAGCGAGGGCACTGCTGCGTGGCTCCGCCACGAAGGCATCGACGCGCAGACCCTCGAGGGCGGCTTCGAAGCCTGGAAGAAGGCCAACGAGCCGCTCGTCCGCACCGACAAGCTGCCTCCGCGCGACGACAAGGGCCGCACGGTGTGGGTGACCCGAAGCCGGCCGAAGGTCGACCGCATTGCATGTCCTTGGCTGATCCGGCGTTTCATCGACCCGAATGCGGTTTTCCTCTTCGTCTTGCCGACCGAGGTCACGGCCGTCGCCGAGCGTTTCAGCGCGACACCATTCGACATCGACGGCGTGTATTGGAGCCATCGTGGCGATACCTGCACCTTCGATACCATGATCGAAGAGTTCGGCCTAAAGACCGGGCCGTTGCTGCAGCTCGCCAAGATCGTGCGCGGTGCAGACACGGCGCGCGCGGAGCTCACCCCACAGTCGGCGGGCCTGCTCGCGGCGTCGCTCGGCTACTCGCGCATGTACCGGGATGACCTCCCGCAGCTCGAGGCGGCCATGGGCTTCTACGACGCGATGTACCGTTGGTGCCGCGACGCGACATCCGAGACTCACAATTGGCCGAGCAATAAGCCGGGAGCCTGATGTGAACGACGCCGCCGCGACCCACGCGACGACCAAAGGAGTGGAGGCCCCATCCCATGGGGTCTCCCTGCGCGAGGCCCTCTGGACATGGATGCGGGTTGCGGCGCTGAGTTTCGGCGGGCCTGCCGGTCAGATCGCGGTGATGCATCGGATCCTGGTCGAGGAGAAGCGCTGGGTCTCCGAGGAAAGGTTCCTGCACGCGCTCAACTACTGCATGCTGTTGCCCGGTCCCGAGGCCCAGCAGCTTGCCACCTACATCGGCTGGCTGATGCACAGAACGCTCGGCGGCCTCATTGCAGGCGGTCTGTTCATTCTGCCCGGCATCGTCGCCATCATGGCGCTGAGCTACGTGTATGCCGGCTGGGGCAACGTTCCAGTCGTCGTTGCCCTGTTCTTCGGCCTCAAAGCGGCAGTCCTCGCAATCGTGATCGAGGCTGTCGTCCGCATCGGCAAGCGTGCCCTCAAGAACCAGGTCCTGATCGGGCTGGCCGTGGCGGCCTTCATCGGCATCTTCTTCCTCGACATTCCGTTCCCCATCATCGTATTCGGCGCGGCACTCATCGGCTTCGTCGGCGGCAGCATGGGGATTGCGGCATTCCAAGCTGGTGGCGGTCACGGTCCGGCCAAGACAAAGGGGTCGGAGGCGGTTATCGACAGCCTGCTTGGCGACCAGCTGCCGGAGCACGCCAAGCCAACTGTTGTGCGCTCTCTGAAGGTGTCGGCTGTTTGGCTCGCCTTGTGGCTGCTTCCCGTAGCGGCACTGCTGTGGTCCTTCGGGAGCGGCAACGTGTTCAGTCAGATTGCCGTGTTCTTCAGCAAGATGGCGATGGTGACGTTCGGCGGAGCCTATGCGGTCCTCGCCTATGTCGCCCAACAGGCGGTCGAGCACTACCACTGGCTCAAGCCCGGCGAGATGCTCGACGGCCTCGGCATGGCCGAGACGACACCTGGGCCGCTGATCATGGTGCTCCAGTTCGTGGGCTTCATGGCCGCGTTCCGCGATCCGGGCGGCCTGTCGCCGATGCTGGCGGGGACGCTCGGCGGCCTGCTCGCCACCTGGGTTACGTTCACCCCGTGCTTCCTGTGGATCTTCCTCGGTGCACCGTTCGTGGAGCAGTTGCGCGGCAACAAGGGACTGAGCGCGGCTCTTACGGCACTTACGGCGGCGGTGGTCGGCGTGATCTTGAACCTCGCCATCTGGTTCGCGATTCACACCGTCTTCCGCCAAACGACGCCAATTCGTGCCTTTCCGTTCTCGTTCGATGTCCCGGTCGTTGCAAGCGTCGACGTCTGGGCGCTTGCGCTTTCGGTGGCGGCCGCCCTCGCAATCTTCCGCCTCAAGATCGGAATGATTCCCACCCTGGCCGCCTGCTGCGCAGCGGGAATCGCTCTTTACCTCGCCGGTGCGATCGGATGAAGCGGTCTCGTAGCTGGGAGCTCTGACGACGAGACAGGGACTCTCCACTCCTTGCCCGTATAGCAGTGGCAAAGTGGCAGTGGTCTGTGGCAAGAAATTCCTGCTATGTTCTGCCCGTGCTGACCTTACGTTGCCGGCCAAACATCTTTGTTTTTCAGGACTTGGGCGGTTAGCTCAGCGGTAGAGCGCCTCGTTTACACCGAGGATGTCGGGAGTTCGATCCTCTCACCGCCCACCACGCTACGGCGTGCCCGCCTCCCTCGCGCCGTTGCGGGGAGGCCCCGCCGTGATCCCGTCGCGACGGCGGGCGCGGGTTGGGGGCGTCGGCTCCGCCTCCGCACCCTCCGCCACCATGGCTGTCCTCGCCTCCTCCACCAGCCAGTCCGCGAACGCGCGCACGTGGGGGCGATCGCCGGTCTGGGCAGAGCGGATCAGGAAGTAGGAGCGGTCACCGATCATGCTGGCGCAGAACGGAGCCACCAGCTGGCCCGCGGCCATGAGGCCGCTCACCAGCCGGCCGATGCCCATGGCCACGCCCTGGCCGCCCACAGCCGCCTGGATCGTCTGCTCGTAGCTGTCGAAGCGCATGGAGCCGGCGGGCTTGAGGCCCGCATGGCCCTGCGCCGCCAGCCAGGTGTCCCAGTCCATGTGGGTGGCGCCCTCGACGTCCATGCGCAGGAGCACGTGGTGGCGCAAATCCGCCAAGGTATGCAGCGGATGCGGCTCAGACGCCTGCAGCGCCGGGCTGCAGACGGGGAGCAGCTCCTCGCCGAACAGGCGCACGGCCCCCGCCGGCGCCTCCTCCGCCTTGCAGTAGCGGACCGCCACGTCGACCAGGCTTCGCTCCAGGTTGACCGCCTTGTAGGTGGCCGAGATGCGCACATCCACATCCGGGTGCAGGGCCGTGAACGAGCGCAGCCGCGGGATGAGCCAGAGCGAGGCGAAGCCGCCGGTGGTGGTGACAGTCAGGTGCGGTGCACCGGCATCCACGCGCAGACGGTTCGCGGTCTCCTGCAGGCGCTCCAGCACCTCCGTGGCGGTGCGCTGGAGCGCCAGGCCCTGCTCGGTGAGGGCAAGGCTGCGCGGCCGGCGCTCGAACAGAGCGACGCCCAGGTGGTCCTCCAGCGCCCGGATCTGACGGCTGACGGCCGACTGGGTGATGCACAGCTCCTCGGCCGCCCTGGTGAAGCTGAGCGTGCGAGCGGCGGCCTCGAAGCCCTGGATCAGATCCAGGGGCGGCAGGTTGAAGCGCTTTTGATGCATTCCCATAGCTCATGCATTCCCTGAGAAATGATCGTTTGTCGCACCGCAGCAACGGGCTTAACTTTGGGAAACTCTCAGAGATACGACCACAGATCGCCACGTCGGGCAAGCCGCCAAGCATGAATATGGCGCATGAATCCGGCGGCTGAGTGGGAGATGATCATGAAGCCTGTGCTCGAGATCAAGCCGGTCCGCGTGCCCGCCCGGACCGTCCACTGCATCGAAGGCGGCAAGGGCCTGCAGATCACCGCCGTTGCCGGCACCGTCTGGATCACCCAGGCCAAGGACACGCGCGACTTGGTCCTGACTCGAGGGCAGTCGTTCATCCTCGACCGCAAAGGCCGGGCCGTAGTGTACGCGCTGAAGGATGCCGCCATCGTCGTGGGCCCGGCGGGCCACATCACCGCCGCCGACCTTGCCCTGCCGCCTGCATGGGGCGAGGCCGCCTGAGCGCGGGCGCCTCGCCGCCACCACGATCGGACCGGCCTCACGTTGTCGTGACAGACCACCGAACGGTTGACGCGATTGGAGCGACCGTCGGCCTAGCGTCGCCCCATCTCGCGGTGCCTGCAACAGCAACTCAGGCACCGCGAATGAAGACTTGCAACAAAAACATGCATGCGCCAACGCGCATGTCCGGAGATCGATCATGCCGCCAGCTGTTGACGTGGGGCCGGTCCGCCTGCCCGCACGAGCCATCCGCCGCATCGAGGACGGCGAGGGCCTCGAGGTCACCGCCCTCAGCGGCACGGTCTGGATCACCCAGGCTGGGGATACGCGCGATGTGATCCTGGCCGGGGGCCAGTCGTTCATTCTCGATCGCAACGGCCGCGCCATCGTCTACGCCCTGAGGGACGCCACCATCGTTGTCGGACGGCCTGGCCACAGGGTCGCCGCCGACCCCGTCGCCGCGGCCGCCTGAGGCCTGTGAGCGCAGGGAAGCCATGCTCTACCAGATCCATCGCTACCCGGCCGATCTGATCGACGTGCTGCGGCTGCGGGACGGCCGGCGAGTGCTGGTCCGTCCTGTGCTGCCGCAGGACGAGGACATCACCTCCGCCTTCTTCGGCAGCCTGCCGGCACGGGCGCGCTACGACCGCTTCATGGCGCCCATGCCCAACCTGCCGCCGGACCTGATCAAGCGCTTCACCCACATCGACTACGCCAGCCATCTCGCCCTGGTGGCGGAGGTCTTCGCCGACGGACGCGAGACGGTCGTGGCCGAGGCACGCTATGTGAACGGCGCCGACCCGTCGGAGGCGGAGTTCGCCGTGGCGGTGGCCGAGGACTGGCAGGGCCAGGGGCTGGCGAGCCTGCTGCTGGCGAAGCTCCTGCGCCGCGCTGCGGCCGCCGGCATCCGCCGTGTCGCCGGCCAGACGCTGGCCACCAACGAGCGGATGCTGCACCTGGCCCGCAAGGCCGGCTTCACTGCAACCCCCAGCCCCGATATGCGCGGCCTCGTGCTGCTGGAGAGGACCCTCGCCGCAAACCCGCAAGTTGCCGGCCGCGAGGAGGCGACGGGCGCGGCGCACCTGCCCACCTGAGCCCAAAGAACAGCGCCCAAGGAGCGACGGGCGGCCGCCTACTCGGCCGTCCAGCCGCCGTCCACCACCAGCGAGGCGCCGGTCATCAGTGCGGAGGCGTCGCTCGCCAGGAACACGATGGCGCCGGTGAGGTCCTCCAGCTGGCCGAGGCGGCCGAGCTTGATGCGGCTGAGCGCATCCTCGCGGAAGGCCTGGTTCTCGAAGAACGGCCGCGTCATCGGCGTCTCGATGAAGGTCGGCGCCAGCGTGTTGACACGGATGCCATGCGGGGCGAGCTCGATGGCCATGGCCTTGGTGAAGCCCTCCATGGCGTGCTTGGTGGCGCAATAGACCGTGCGGTTCGGCCCGCCGACATGGCCCATCTGCGAGGACACGTTGATGATGGAGCCGGTCCGCCCGGCCTCGATGAGCCGGCGCGCCACCGCCTGCGCCACGAAGTAGGCCGCGCGCACGTTGAGCGAGAAGACGAAGTCGAAGTCCTCGACGATCACGTCGATGAACGGCGTCGGCTTGTTGGTGCCGGCATTGTTGACGAGGATGTCGAAGGGCTCGTGCGCCGCGATGGCCAAGCTCACGGCCTCCACGTCGCGCACGTCGAGCGTCAGCGCCTCCGCCCGCTGTCCGCGCCCGTGGATCGCCTCGGCGGCGGCTTCGATCTCCTTCGCCGTCCGTGAGGCGAGCGTCACGTGCGCCCCGGCGTCGGCCAGAGCCGAGGCAGCCGCGAGGCCGATGCCGCGGCCCGCGCCGGTCACCAGCGCGCGCCGGCCGTCGAGCCGGAAGGAGGGTGTCGGTGTCAGCTGCACGGCCATTGCAGACCTCGAGACTGCCTAAGCGTCACGAGGAGATGGTAGCCGAAATCACAGGAGTCCTGATCGAGAAAACGGGAATAGGTGCGCTCCCATTCCCCGCTCTGAAGATCACCTTCAAGGCGTCGCAAAGGTTCGGTCACATCCCCGATCCTCCAGAATGACGACATCGAGCGGCGCACCTTCGGTTCGAGATAGGCATGAGGACGGCGCCAGTAGGCGCAGAGCATGCCATCGGTGCAATCGTGGGGAATCGGAACGGCGATCCGCTGAACGGGCCCGAGCACGGCTTCAAAGTCGGCCATGCCGGGCATTTGCTGCTGGTCCAGAGTACCAAGCTCGGGCAGGTAGTCCAGAAGCCAGAAATTGGAGGCTCGTGGATCGCAGGTGAGAATGATGATCTTGCCGCGCGTCACACGCCGCATCTCCCGGAGACCCTTTCCGACATCATTCCAGTGGTGAACCGTGAGGATCGCCATGGACGCATCGAAGGACTTGTCCGCGAAAGGCAAATCCTCGGCAGCGGCCTGAACGACCACCGCGTCGCCGTCCGGCCTTTGTTCGATCATCGCCGCCGAAGGTTCCACGGCGGTGACTTTGAGGTGCGTTGGCTCGTATGAGCCGGCACCTGCTCCAACGTTCAGCACGGATGCCGCACCTTCCAGATGGGCGTGGATGGCTGCGGCTATTCTTGGATCGGGGCGGCGCAGGGCCGAGTAGTCGATCCCTATGGTGTCATACAGGGCGCTACCCGTCATCCCGGACGGAGCGAGGCGCGCCGAGGGCGAGCAGCGCTCCGATCCGGGACCCCGGCGATTTGATATACGACTCGCTTCGGGAGGTCCCGGATAGCCTCGCCTGCGGCTCGGCTTCCGGGATGACGGGTGAGAGGGTTGGCTCATTGGAGCGGTTCACCAGGCGATCACGTTCCAGCACCCGAAGCCTACTCCGCCGCCCCGGCGTACGGCACGTTGCGGCCACCGTAGCGGCGTACGCGGACATTGGCCTGCTCGGCGTGACCGAGGAAGCCCTCCAGCACGCACAGCCGCGAGCAGTATTCGCCGATCTGGGCGCTGGCCGCGTCGGTGAGCACCTTCTGGTAGGTGCAGGTCTTCATGAACTTGCCGACCCATAGGCCGCCGGTGTAGCGCGCCGCCTTCCTGGTGGGCAGCGTGTGGTTGGTGCCGATCACCTTGTCGCCGTAGGCGACATTGGTGCGGGGACCTAAGAACAGCGAGCCGTAGTTCCGCATGCTGTTGAGGAACAGGTCGGGATCGCGCGTCATCACCTGCACGTGCTCGGAGGCGATGCGATCTGCCTCCGCGATCATTTCCTCGATGCTGTCGCAGACGATCACCTCGCCGTAGTCCTTCCAGGCCTGCCCCGCTGCGTCGGCCGTGGGAAGGATCGACAGCAGGCGCTCCACCTCGGCCATGGTCTCGCGCGCCAGCTTCTCGGAGTCGGTGATCAGCACTGCCGGTGAGGTCGGCCCGTGCTCGGCCTGCCCGAGCAGGTCGGTAGCGCAGATCTCGGCGTCGACAGAGTCGTCGGCGATGATCAGCGTCTCGGTCGGCCCGGCCAGGAGGTCGATGCCGACGCGCCCGAACAACTGGCGCTTGGCCTCCGCCACGTAGGCATTGCCGGGGCCGACGATCATGTCGACCGGCTGAATCGTCTCGGTGCCGAGCGCCATGGCCGCCACCGCCTGCACGCCGCCGAGCACATAGATCTCGTCGGCGCCGCCCAAGTGCATGGCGGCGACGATGGCAGGATGCGGGCCGCCCTTGTACGGCGGCGCGCAGGCGATGATGCGCTGCACGCCGGCGACCTTGGCGGTGACAATCGACATGTGCGCCGACGCGACCATCGGATAGCGCCCGCCCGGCACGTAGCAGCCGATGGCGTTCACCGGTATGTGGCGGTGACCGAGCACGACGCCGGGCAGCGTCTCGACCTCGAGGTCGCGCAGCGTCTCCCGCTGCTTCTGCGCGAAGTTGCGCACCTGCGCCTGGGCGAAGGCGATGTCGTCGAGGTCGCGCCGCGGCACCAGCGCAATCGCCCGCTCGATCTCGGCCGGCGACAGCCTGAAGTCGGCCGGCGACCACCTGTCGAACTTCTCCGACAGCTCGCGGATGGCCGCATCCTTGCGCGCCTCGACCTCGGCCAGGATGCCCTCCACGGTCTGGCGCACCTGGGCATCGGCGGCCTTGACCGCGCTCGCGTCCATTCCACGTTTGAGCCAGCGGGCCATGGGTCTCCTCCTGAAGTTCCAGGTTCTCCGCAAGGAAATAAGGCATTGGGGCAAGAGGGCAATAGGGGAGTAGGGCGCGGACCTCGCTCCGCTCATCTACTTGCCTTACTGCCCTATGGCCCTACTGCCTCCGTTCAAGACAGGGTAGAGTGGCGTGGGTGGCACTTCCGCGCTTGGAGTGGTGCCGTGGCAGAGCCGAGGAACCCTTCGCTTCCCAGGATGCGCGAGTGGCCGATGTTCCGGCTCCCGCGCGCAAGGCGACGACACCGGGCGAAATCAACCTCGCTCGATGGCAAACCGTTGCCGCGTATCGCCGACCTGGTGATGGAGCGCCTGGCCGGCGCTCCGGCGGAAAAGCTTGCGTGGCTGCGCGATCAGGCGGCCGCCGGCAGGCTCGACGGCGACGATCCGGACGAGGTCGCGCAAGCGGAAGCTTTGCTGTTGATGCTCATCCGCCTCTCGGGAGCGAGGGGCGGCAGAGAGAAGCGGCCGCTAGCGCCGCTCGCGCCAAGCCCGCAGCCCACGGGCGAGCCCGATCATGGCGACAGCGGCAAGGCCGAGCGCGGCGAGCAGCAGGGCCATGAACACGAGCACCGGAGCGAAGGCCCACACGGCCATGCCGGCGAGCACGATCGCCGTCGCGGCCAGCCAGAAGCGCAGGAGGGTCACGGCGCCCGCCGCGCGAGCCGGTAGCCCGCATACGCCCAGACGAGCGCGAACACGAACTGGGCGATGAAGATGCCGGCGGCGGCGCGGCCTGTCCTCGCCAGGTCGCCGATGCCGAGCCGGGCGGCGGCATAGACTGCAGCGATCCCCGCCAGCGAGGCTGCGAACGCCGCCAGCGGGAGCTTCTGCCACTGGTCGGCGCTGCGTCCCATCCAGAACGCGACAACGCCCACCACCGGGTTCAGGAGCGCGGTAATAAGCACCACATCGAGGTGGACCGGTACGGGCACCGCTGTTTTCCTGTGCGGGTGGCACTGAGGCAGTAGGCAGTAGGCAGTAGGAGGTTGGGCATTGCGCAGGCACACCCAAACTATTGCCTATTGCCTATTGCCTATTGCCTATTGCCTCCCTTCTCCAGCCGGTCGCGCAGCTTCTCCTCCTCGTACTGGATGAACCAGCCGATCATCTGCCGCCACAGCGCCTCGCACAGGTCGGGCGGCACGCCAGCCTCGGCCGCGCCGGCGCGCACCTTGTCGATCACCTGCTGGTTGCGCCAGGGCACGTTGGCCTCCTGCCCGGCTTCCAGCTTAATCTGCCAGGCGCGCTCCACGTAACCCAGACGCTCGCCGATCAGGCCGACCAGGGCGGCATCGATGCGGTCGATCTCCTGGCGCACCTGGGCGAGATCGGCGCAGTCGGCGGGCTTGCGTGCGGATGCTGTCATGCTCGGCTCGGTTCGTGTGGAGTTGGTTCTGCACTTAACGCACCAGGCTCGCGATTGGCAACCGGACAACCAGGCGTCGCGGGCGGGATGGGCGGAGGCGAACGGCACCACGATTCGGCCGGCATTCAGCATGGCCTGCACCTGGCCTTCCCCGGCCCGGCGCGAATCACTACCTTGCACCGCGCGGCTCGGGCACAGCCGCTGCAACCGGAGCAAGGACCGCTGCCATGGGCACTTTCCTGGATCTGCCGCGCGAGATCGCCACTGCGCTGTTCTTCGCGGCGGCCATCGGCATCGGTGCCGGCGCGCTGGTTGCCGGCCGCACCCAGCGGCTGCTGCCCGCTCTCTACGTCGCTGTCGGCGCCTTCCTGGTTGCCCTCGCCAGCTTCGCCTACGCCATCTGGCGCAACCATCGCCGGCACTCACGACGGATGTTCAGGCCTCTGGTCCCGTCGCGGCGATAGGAGAGCCCGGATCGGAGCGCCGCTCGCCGGCGGCACGCATCGCTCCGTTCGGGATGATGGGTCATCATCACCCGTTGGGCCACACCTTGTCCGCCACCTGCCCCACCAGCCGCAGCTTAGCCTCCTGCTCGGCATGCGTCATGGTGGTGGCGTACTCGCCTGAAGCGAAGCCGCATTGCGGGCTCAGCGCGAGGCGCTCCAGCGGTACGTAGGCCGAAGCCTCGAGGATGCGAGTCTCGACCAGGGCCGGGTCCTCCAGGCTGCCGTCCTTGGTGGTGATGAGACCCAGCACCACGGCCTGGTCCGGGCGCACATGCGCCAGCGGGCTGAAATCGCCGGCCCGCGGGGTGTCATATTCCAGCAGCAGCGTGTCGTAGTTGGTGAGCCGCGGGAACACCTCGGCCGCCACCCGCCCATACCCGCCGTCGGCCAGATACCGCCCGCCCGGCGCGTTGCCGCGGCACAGATGAATGCCCCGCGTGAGGCCGGTGATGCCGTCGAACACGGAGTTGTCGATCTCGGCATCCTCGATCAACTCCTTGTCGAGGTCGCGCCCCCACGTCTCGAACGCCGCCCGGATGCGCGGGTCGATGTGCCACTGCGAGTAGTTCGGCGCGTCGAGTTGCACATAGTCGCAGCCCAGCTCGATGAGTTGCTTCACCACCGCCCGCACATGGTCGCGCACATCCAGCAGGAAGTCGCGAGCGGTGGGATAGGCCCCGCCCGAATGCTCCGGCTCCCAGGCGATACGGTGCATGCTGGGCGCCGGGTAGGTGAACTTCGCCCGCGCCTTGCGTGCGGCGCGCTTCAGAAACGGGAACTCCTCGCTCGCCGCATCGCGGCCCGGTGCGATTCGGTCCACCACCAGCGAGCGCGGCCCGGTCTCGGTCTTGACGAGGCCGCCGTCGGAGCCGTCCGGGTTGAGCCACAACCGCATCCAGCCGGCGTCGGTCACCACCGTATCGAAGCCGCACAGACAGGCGTCGCGCGAATCCCGCACGCCCATGGTGGCCATGAAATTGAACCGGCGGTACTCGCCGTCGGTGATGGCGTCGATGCCGGCGCTCTCCTGCAGTGCGACAGCCTCGGTTACGGCCCGGTCTGCCACCTGCTGCATCTCCGCCTCGGTCAGGCGCCCGTCGCGCCAGGCATTGCGGGCGTCGAGCAGGTACTGTGGACGCAGCAGGCTGCCGACCACATCGGCCCTCGCCATCCGTTGGGTACTCTTAGGCATGCTTCGCTCCGGACAGGCTATTTCCGACGGGCCTTCCACGGCTCGCCGAGGAGGGCGTTATGCTCGCCCAGCCCCGGCGCGCGGGTGCGGATGGCGGGGCGATGGCCGTCGAGCGACAGCGGCAGGCTCATGAGACCGAGGTCGATCCCGGGCACCGGCTGGACGATTCCCAGCGCCTCGGTCTGCGGGTGCGCCCGCATGGCCGCCATATCGTTGATGGCCGAGCACGGCACGCCCGCCTTCTCCAGCCGCGCCACCCATGTGGCGCTGGTCTCCCGCCGCATGATCTCGCTCACCTGCGCCAGCAGCCCATCCTTGTTGGCGTGGCGGTCGGCGTTGGTCCTATAGCGCACGTCCTCGATCCATTCCGGGTGGCCCACCTCGGCTGCGAATTTCGCGAACAGCCGGTCGTTGGCGGCGGCCACGATCACCTGCCCGTCGGCGGTGTCGAGCGCCTGGAAGATCACCACCGCCAGGCTGCCGCTCGGATGCCGCTCCGGCAGCTTGCCGCTGGCCTGGAAGCGGGCGAAGTGCACCGTGAGCAGCCCCAGCGCCGTCTCGTAGAGGGAGGCATCCACCACGCAGCCCTTGCCGCTCTTCTCCCGCTGCAGCAGGCCCGCGATGCAGCCGAGCGCCGCCCAGGTCGCAGACCCCAGATCCAGCACCGACGTGCCCATGCGCGCCCCCGGCCGGTCGGGATAGCCGTTGATGGAGAACAGCCCCGCGAAGGCCTGCACGATGGGCTCGTAGCCCGTGTGGGTCTGCAGCGGCCCTCTGGCGCCGAACGCCGAGATGGAGCAGTAGACGAGCCGGTCGTTGAGCGCCGTCAGCGCCGCGCTGCCGAGGCCGAGGCCCTCCAGCACGCCGGGGCGCAGGTTATGCACTAGCACATCGGCCTCGCTCAGCAGCACTTTGAGGCGGGCGATGTCGGCTGCCGCCTTGAGATCGAGGGTCGCCCCGCGCTTGTTGACGTTGAGGGCCTGGAACGTGGCCGAGGTGCCGCGCCAGAACGGCGGGCCCCAGCCGCGCGCGTCGTCGCCGCCCTCGGGCCGCTCGACCTTCAGCACGTCGGCCCCCAGCGCCGCCAGGATGAACCCCGCATAGGGGCCGGCGACGTTGTTGGCGATCTCCACGACCTTCACGCCGGTCAGGGGAAGCATGGCGTCTCCTCCGTGGTGCCGTTGTTTGTTGTCATCGTCCGGCTTGGATGCTCGTTGTAGCACGGCGGGCAGGGCATGCCTCGTCTGCCGTCGGCATGGCGGGCATCGTGTTCCGGCAGAGCGGCCCCATGGGGCTCTGATGGGCTGCGGCGGGTCTCGGCGGGGCGAGATCAGGGCCGCCTGGCACCGGGAACGCTGTCGATGGAGGCGTAGTAGGGCTTGATGTCGATGAGCGGCGTGCCGTCGACGCAGTCCACCTTGCGCACGGTGAGGCTGGTCCCGTCGATGGCGATGAGCTCCACCACGGCCAGCGCGATCGGGTTCGGCCGCACGGGCGAGCGCAGGGCGAAGGTGCCGCGCGGGTGGCCCTGCAGATGTCCCGGCGCCTGCAGGACCAGGTCGCGTCGCGCCTCGTTCATCCAGTAGAGCAAGACGACATGCGAGTAGAGGCCAAGGTCCTTGAGCCCGGCGGCATAGCGCGGGTCCAGCTCCACCCGGCCTGTGGCATCGGATTCCGCCGTGTTCCTGGGGCAGTCCGCGCGCGTCTTGAAGGGCGTGCGGACGCGGCCGATGAAGTAGACGCCGGCATCGAACGCCTCCGGCAGGTCCACCGCCACCTCGCCGGGCCGCACGTCGCCTGTTGCCGCCATGATCGAGCTCTTGACCAGAATTCTCTGTTCTTGCCGTGCCCTGCGAAAGCGGGCGCTACGCCCATGCTTGAGCGTTTGCAGGCCCCCGTCAAATGGAGTATCAATCCGGCGCGTGCCGCATTGCGCCTGGCACAGGGCACCCGTAGCTCAGCTGGATAGAGTGCTGCCCTCCGAAGGCAGAGGTCACAGGTTCGAATCCTGTCGGGTGCGCCAACTGTCAGCATGTTTGCTCTGCTGCGACTTAGAAAATTATACAGTGGTGACAGCAGCTTGGAATGTTGCTGAATCTCAATTTTTGCTGGCCTGATCGTCTGTGTTGTCAACACCGACCGAGATTCGAACTCAGCAGCAGGGATCCAGCTCACTGCGCCTTTGGACGGAGCTAATACGCTCGACCAATATTCCTCCGATTGTTGCCACCGTGGCTGCAGTTCTTGAAGTACAGTAAAGCCGCTGGCGTTGTCGAACACCGACACTACGGAGTGCAGCCTCGGCTGCCCGAGCCTGCTTGGGGCAGCCGGCAGTCCTTAGTCGACCTCAGCCGCTCGCGCGCCGTGATCCCGCGGACTTGCTCGACCATGCCTTATGCGGCCAACCTCACGCCGCAGCAAGCGCCCGCGCCACGAAGGCGGCATCTGCCGCGATGACCTTGAGATAGGCTTGTGCAGCCTGGTCCGGCTCGTAGCGCCTCTGCTCCCAATCGCGCAGCGTGCCGACCGGGATGTGAAACCGCTCGGCGAACTCCACCTGGGAGAGGCCAAGCTCGATGCGCAGCCGCTTCACCGGGGTGATGCGCACCATGCGGTCGAGCTGCGCCTTGGTGAGGGGCCTCGGTGTCTGCTGTACGCTTAGCTGTTCTCGCCACGGTATCTGCGCCTTTCATTCGGCTCTGCGGGGCGCGCGGAGATGATCCGCGTCTTGCCGCCTCGCAGAGTGTAGGTGACGACGAGGGAGTCGATCCCCGGCCACGCCGATCATATTCGAGCGCTCCTCGCCGTAGTCCTCGCGATCGTCAATGTCATCCAGCGCGAGCGCGCACCCTACGGTCGGGCCGCTTCCCGGTGAGCGGCTTGGGATCGGTGTCCGCTGTACGCTTAACCGTCTCGTCACGGCATCTGCGCCTCTCGTTCGGCTCTGCGGGGCGCGCGGAGACGATGCTCGTCTTGCCGCCTCGCAGGGTGCGGCGACGACGCGGAGCCGGTCGCCGGCCGCGCCGGTCGCATTCGAGCGCTCCTTGCCGTTGTCCTCACGGTCGTCAGCTCACCTGCCGGTAGCGAAAGCGGCCCTTCACGTATCGATTGAGGTAGGAGCCATGCGAGCTGGCCATCATCAGCGCCCGATGGACCGACGCCGGCACGTCGGAATACTGGTAGACGCTGCCGCTGCGGAACTGCACTTCGAGGACCCGAGCGGAAGCATCGTAGCCGATCGAGGCAATACTGCTCGAAGACACCCCGGTGCGTTGCATGGCGGCTTCCCGGTCAGGCCCTTGCTGCGAGGACCCAGCCCCGCGATAGGGGATCGATAAGTCATCGACCTTATGCGGCGGAATTGCAAGCGCTGCGCCGAGGACGCGGCCGCGGCGCTCGGCCGTCTCCACCGTTCTCTCGATCCGTTCCTCAAGTAGGCGGGCGGAATCGGAACGTGCCTCGTGCAGGAGCCGAATGCCCCGCGTGCCGCCTCAGGCCGGATGCGCCCTGGCAATCCCGATAGCCGCGGCGAGCCGCCTGCGTGTCGACTCGCGCAGCTTCCCGAGGCCGAAATGCTCCCGCATCCGCTCCATGACGGCCGCGTCGTGGCGGCCGGGAGCCAAGGGCTCCTTTGCTAGGCCCGCCAGCTCGGCAAGCGGGATGGAGGCCAGCCCGCGGACATGCAGCTCGGCACGCCGGAACGGGACCAGCGGCGCGGGCTCCCTTCCCTGCGGCCAGTACACGACCTTTCCGTCGTCCTCGGTCGTTGCCGGGATCTCCGGCCCGATGGCCGCGAGCACCCGCTCCTCGATCCTGCCGCCGTTGCGCTGGAAGCCGTGGGCGCGGGCGATGCGCGTCACTACATCGGCTTGGTAGACCGGTCCCTCCGCGTCGGTGACATGGTGGACAATCCGCTTCAGCGCTGGCCTGTAGCTCCCTTCGTAGAAGCGCGCCGGGTTGGGATCGATGCCGCAATCGGCGACCCGCGCCGGAACGAAGCGCGTCCGCTCGGGTGACGCGACAGGCGGCTCCGGCCGGTCCGGCCCAGGAGCGGAAGCGGGGATGGCATCCCGGTCCGCCTCGGCCGGCTGCGTGTCATGGCGGCCGCCCGCTGCCTTGCCGATGGCATAGCCCGGCGCGGCTCTGTCGTCCTCGGCAAGTCCCGGGAGACCGGCCTCGCGACACTCGCCGTACGCCTCAGGTACGGACAGCGGCACACGCTGGGAGCGCTGCAGCTCCTGCTCCATCTCCTCCCGTCGCAACCGCTCAGCGGCCTGCCGGCGCAGCTCCTCGAGCTGGCTCGCTAGCTTGTCCGTCTGGCCATCCGGATCGTCGAACCAGTCGGTCGACCAGACGCGGAGGATCTCCCACCCCTTTTTCTTCAGGCAGTCCTGCCGCAACCGGTCCCGATCGCGCGCGCTCTTGCTCGAATGGTAGCCGGCGCCGTCGCACTCGATGCCCGCTAGGTAGACCGTCGGCTTGTCGGCGTTGCGGACGCCGAGGTCGATACGATAGCCGAGTTTGCGCGGCTCGATGTGCAGGCCACCCGCATCCTCATCGCCGAGAACGAGGTGACGTTCCTTGCCTTGCCCGAGGTGCCGGGCGGCCTTGCGGTCTTCGGCGGCGGCTATGGCATCGACCGCCTCGCGACGGCACGGTGGCTCGACGGCCGCGCCATCGCCTACTGGGGCGACATCGATACGCACGGCTTTGCTATCCTCGACCGGCTGCGCGCGCTGCTCCCCGGCACCAGGTCTTTGCTCATGGATCGGGCGACGCTCCTCGCTCATCGGGACCAGTGGAGCGTCGAGGCGGCGCCGCACACGGGCGAGCTCGATCGCCTCAATCCGCAGGAGGCGGCCCTCTACGACGATCTGCGCCGCGACCGGCTGGGCACCGGGGTGCGCCTGGAGCAGGAGCGCGTCCGCTTCGGCTATGCCCGCTCGGTCATTCTCTCGACCTGCGGGTGATACCGTTCCAGTGAAGTTCTGACTCCCCAAGCTCCCTGCAGCCATCTCTGAATCGAGAACGCTGCTCAAGAGCTGCGGTCAAATTTAGATGGAACGGAACGAGTCGCATTTATTGCATCGGATCGAGGGCTGCTGTCGCACCAGCCGCCCATTGCCCGGTGAGGCCGGCTGCCGGAGAACCGCCAGCTACGAGCGGCGCCGTTTCG
>Ga0209382_10003539_pt1 | contig 21582 bp, 20 predicted proteins | sample SoiMetdeltSBSDD5_FD_187599 | JGI IMG/M metagenome (GOLD analysis project Ga0209382, IMG submission 187599) | Bulk soil microbial communities from a Populus tree surrounding site in Tennessee, USA - Soil MetaG P. deltoides SBSDD5 (SPAdes) (version 2) | ecosystem: Environmental > Terrestrial >... | reverse complement strand
TGAGTCCTTGAATAGAGAACGCCATAATTACTGGAATAATCATAACTATATACAAGACTAATCCACCAATTAATATGATAATTCCCCTCGTAACTTTCCCAACATAAATGTGACCTATTCCTGGTAAGGCAAATAATCCACCTAGAAACGCTATTAAAGCTGTTGTGCCAGGGTTCTTATATGGTAACTGTTTTACAATAGGTGAAGATGAAAGTTTGTGCATGTGATGTTCATGAAGTGCTGTATGACACTTAGGACATTTTTCAAAATCGACATTCGCGTCTAATTTTTCGCCACAATTGCTACAAAAGTTTGGGTTCGAGCTCAATCATATTATTTATTGGTAACTGATTAATAAAAGGCACACCACGTTACCGGATTGTAAGTACCCAAGTTATATAATTGGAATACAAAATGTATAGTATGGAAACTACACCTAAAAGAAATGTAGACGAGCCTAGGAGCGGACCTTTATGAGCGAAGTCGGAACTAGAGACATCCCGCCACTGAACTGGGACGTGCTCGTAACGCCCGCCATACCCATAGTCACCAGCGATATGCCTCCGGGCGTGAAACAGGTGTATTTTCAGGCGATGGCGTCAACACTCATCTATGGCAAGCGAGACGCAGTTTTAGTGGACGCCTTTATGACAGTCAAGCAGGCTGATGCCCTAGCAGATTGGGTTGGGGCAAGTGGCAAGAACCTGACAACTATCTATATTACACATGGCCATGGCGACCATTGGTTTGGAATCGGTACTATTCTTAAACGCTTTCCAAATGCTAGAGCAGTAGCGAAGCCTGATGTTGTGAAAGTCATGCGCCAGCATGCCTCCCCAGAGATCCTTGAGAAGGTTTGGAAGGTGGCGTTTCCTGGTCAGATCTCGGAGCGACTTGTGATCGCCGAGGAGCTCAAAGGAAATGTAATTGAACTTGAGGGGAATGAATTGGTCTCAGTGGAACTCGGCCATACCGACACCGACTACACGACCTGCTTAAATGTCCCTTCTATCGGCCTAGTCATCGCTGGGGATGCCGCCTACAACGACGTTCACCTCTACCTAGTAGAGTCAAATGCGAAGAGTCGCCAGGAATGGATTTCTGCACTCGACAAAATTGAGTCGCTTAACCCACATACAGTTATCGCCTCACATAAGCGACCTGAAAACGAGGACAATCCACGGATCATAGAGGAGACGCGGATGTACATACGTGATTTCGACCGAATAGCGCAAATGACGACAACCGCGCAGGAGCTTTACGATAAGATGTTGGAGCTCTATCCAAATCGGGTCAATCCTGGATGGGCACTTTGGAGTTCTGCGCGAGCAGTCAAACAGTAAATTGGGAGTTGCTAATGCTCCGGGAGTGAACCGGTATTCAGGCCTCTAACTATAATTTTATCATCGTCGGTGCGGGGTCTGCAGGTGCGGTGCTTGCCAACCGATTAACAGAGGATCCTAGGGTCGAGGTACTGTTGGTTGAAGCAGGTCCTGTTTTTAGCCCTGGCGGTTATCCAGAAGTAATCACGAGTAGTAATATTGTTGCTGCCAATTTAGATAGTCGTTTCGAATGGGGTTATAAGACGCAACCGGGCTATATCGACCATGCTATACATGCGATAAGCGGAAAGGTGTTAGGTGGCAGTTCGGCCATAAATGGGGCAGCCGCGGTACGTTCGCTTCCTACTGATTTCAGCCGGTGGACTGACGCAGGCTTAGAAGGTTGGAGCTGGACGGATGTATTTTCCTATTACAAGAAAATGGAAATTTCAAATGTTGCTGACAGTTATTGGCATGGTCATTCGGGTCCTTTCCCCACGACGCAGTTAACGAAGTCGGATATCAGCACTATGCAGCTTGCTTTTATCAACGCCACTGTGGAGAATGGTTTTAAAGAGGTCAAGGATTTTAATGCAGGGGAACAACACGGCGTCGGTCCCTATCCCATGAACATTGTCGACGGCCACCGCATGAATACTGGCATGACGTATCTAAATGACGATGTGAGGAACCGTAAAAATCTTGCCATTATCGGGAATGCCATCGCCGACAAAGTCCTTTTTAAAGATACTACGGTCTATGGAATTCAACTGGTAGGTGGCAGACAATTCACGGCCGATGAAGTAATTCTGTCAGCAGGTACTTACGGAAGCGCAGCTATATTGTTACGCTCCGGCATTGGTCCCAAACAAGAGTTGGCTTCTCATGATATTCCCATTGTTGCTGAACTTCCCGTAGGTGAGAATTTAATCGACCATCCGCATTATTATAATGCTTATGCTGCTAATCCTGACGCGATCGGACGTCAAGTCCCGGTAATTGGCGCTAAGCTCTGGACGAAATCCTCATTTGCCCGAAAAGGTGAACTCGATCTGCACATTACCCCTACGCATTTGCTCCCTGCTGATCAAAGCCCGACAAAAGTGGGTTTCGTTCTTGCTGTGGCATTAACGAATCCGCAATCAAGGGGGACTTTTAAGCTGGCTTCAAAAGATCCAATTGCAGCACCAATGATTGATCTGAATTTACTTGCTGTTGAAGAAGATCGAAAACGCCTGCTGGAAGGGGTGAAATTGTCGAGGAGAATCGCCAGTTCTGAGAAACTTAAAAGAATGATTGTTCAAGAATTGAATCCCTGGAAGGCCGACACAGACGAGCAGATTATCGAATCAATGAAGAATACGATTGAAAGTTATGGACATCCTTTTGCAACTGCCCCTATGGGGCCTAATGGCAGCAAAATAGCTGTGGTGGATTTTCAAGGAAAGGTGTACAATGTGGCTGGGCTGAGAGTTGTAGATGCCTCAATATTTCCTGATGCTGTATCAGCAGCTCCCAATCCTACTGTTATCATGGCCGCCGAAAAGATTGCAGATCAAATTAAGAAGAAACTATGAAGTATGGAATACGGTTAAATTACTATTTATACCACTAATACTCTTGATAATCCAATACTTAGTTAGTTAATAAGCAAGTACTCCAGGTTTTAATATTTCTTATTAGTATAGATTTTATGAAGTCTGTTCAAATTAGTGAATACGGTAGTAGCGATGTAATTAAGATTGATGAAAACTCACCATTACCAAGCCCATCAACAGGTAAAATTCAAGCCAAGATTATAGCAGCTGGTGTAAATCCAGCAGATTGGAAAATCCGTGAAGGGCATTTCCGGGAAATGATGCCGCTTCAATTCCCAGCAACGTTAGGTATTGATTTTTCAGGCGTTGTTGAACAGATAGGAGAAGTAAACAGCGATGCATCTTTGGATTTCAAGCAAGGTGATGAAGTATATGGTCAAGCATCGATTTCGAGTGGTGGCTCAGGCGCGTTTGCAGAGTTGGCATTAGCAAACAATGATAGTATTGCACATAAGCCAAAATCTCTAAATCATTTAGAGGCCGCAGGGTTACCGCTTGTGGGTGTTAGTGCTTGGCAAGCACTTGTAGAAAATATTGGGTTATCAAAGGATCAAAAAATTCTGATACATGGCGGAGCAGGTGGAATAGGATCTATGGCTATACAGCTTGCAAAGCATTTAGGTGCATATGTAGGAACAACGGCAAGTATCAATGATAAACAATTTGTTCAAGAATTGGGAGCAGATCAAATAATAGATTACAAAAAAGAAAATTTTGAAGATAAACTACATGACTATCATGCAGTCTTTGATACTGTAGGTGGCGAAACATACAAAAGATCTTTTAGAGTCTTGGCAAAAGGTAGCGGCATTATTGTTTCTATGTTAGAACAACCAAATTCCGAGCTAATGAATCAATATGGGATTAAAGCACTAATTCTATTTTCTCAGGTAAATAGGCAACGATTGACAAAATTGGCACAGTGGGTAGACCAAAATAATATTAAAGTGAATATAGACAAGACATTTCCACTCGACGAAGCTGCTAAAGCGCTTGACTACCAAAAAGATGTACATCCAAGAGGCAAAGTAGTCTTAACTGTAGCATCATAAGAATAAGGTATTATGCGTAAGTGGCCGATAATCAAGCTACCAATCATTCCTATCTGAGGTGTCACCAAGTGATTATATTCATATGGACATGGATGCGGAAAAAAGATTGCTTACCTTCCATCCTTGTTCCGCTAGCTAGATATGCACTTGTCAACTTATATAATTACTATTGTTAATTTAGTCATAACAAGTGAGTGATTTGTGAATAATGGATAATCTCCATGAAAGAGAAAATCGAATGCATTCAGAAAAATTGCAGAACCGAGTAGCCGTCATTACTGGAGCGACCAGCGGTATGGCACTTGCTACCGCTAAATTATTCATCGAGGAAGGTGCATACGTCTTTATCACTGGCCGTCGCCAAGAAATGCTAGACAAAGCAGTAAAAGAACTAGGCAAAAACAACGTTACCGGTGTGCAGGGTGATGCCGGCAATCTTGCAGACCTAGATCGGCTGTTTGAGATAGTCAAAAAGGAGAAGGGTCATATCGATGTCCTCTTTGCTAGCGCCGGCGTTGGCGAGCTCAACAAGCCACTCGGGTCCATTACCGAGAAAGGCTTCGATGATACCTTTAACGTCAACGTTCGAGGCACATTGTTTACTGTGCAAAAGGCTCTCCCGCTTATGAATGACGGCGGGTCGATCATTCTCAATAGTTCTATCGCCGGAGTGAAAGGATTTCCAGGCACTAGCGTCTACAGCGCCAGCAAAGCTGCCGTCCGTTCTTTCGCTCGAACTTGGACTGCCGAGCTCAAAGGAAAGATCAGGGTCAATGTCATTAGTCCAGGTACGATAGACACTGCGATATTCGATGGCATTCCTCAAGAGATGATAGATGGATTTGTTTCCATAATCCCAATGGGTCGAATGGGTCAGCCGAGCGAGATAGCAGCCGCTGCCCTCTTTTTAGCATCAGATGATTCCAGATTTGTTACTGGTATTGAGCTGTTTATCGATGGCGGCACAGCACAGGTTTAACTGAAAACATCAAACTAATAGGATATTAAGACCTTGGTGAAAAATAGAATTCTAATTCAATTATTGTCTTCTTATCCAGAAACATTCCAAGGGATAATATTATGGATAATACTAGTAATCGATACAATACGTACTGAATGTAGATATTTACTACAGATACTCAACTATGGTAGCAGTACTTTCAATGGGAAAGTTCCTATTCTTGGAGTACTTTGTGAATAAAAGAGATGGCAATTGATCCTTCACCCACAGCTGATGCGACACGTTTGACGCTGCCACTACGAACGTCACCAACAGCGAAAACCCCTGGTAAACTGGTTTCAAGCAAGTAAGGTTGACGCATAAGAGGCCATCCTGATGCGCTAAGATTGTCTGGCAACAGATCAGAACCAGTTTTTATGAAACCTTTATCGTCAAGTATGATACACCCATTGAGCCACTGGGTGTTTGGTTCGGCACCAGTCATAATGAATACATGACTTATTTCGTGCTTCTCAGTCTCTCCTGATTGATTGTTGCGCCAGTGAACAGATTCGAGGTGAGCGCCACCTTCTAAGGTAACGATTTCTGTCCGTGGTCGTAATATGATCGTAGGAGTATTCTCTATTCTACGAATGAGGTATCGTGACATGCTCGCAGTCAAACCGGAGGACCTGACTAGCATGTGCACACGCTTTGCATTCTGTGCTAAAAACACAGCGGCTTGGCCGGCTGAATTTCCTCCACCTACCACAACTACTTCCTCTCCTCCACATAACTGTGCTTCCACAAATGTTGCGCCGTAATAGACGCCTGCACCTTCAAAGCGTGACAGGTTTTCCAACGGTAACTTTCTATATTGCACTCCTGTGGCAATCATAACAGTACGAGTAGAAATTCTAGCCCCATTCTCAAGCTCGATGACGTACGGTCTCCCATCACAGACAAGTCGTGAGGCCTTTGCGACAAGCATGTGTGCACCGAACTTTTCAGCCTGAGTGTATGCTCTACCTGCCAGCTCTTGGCCAGAGATACCGGTAGGAAATCCTAGGTAATTTTCGATACTTGAACTTGAGCCAGCTTGGCCTCCAGGTGAGCTCGTTTCCAGCATTAGAACGTCAAGCCCTTCTGAGGCGCCATACACCGCCGCAGCCAATCCTGAGGGACCGGCTCCGATTATGATGAGATCTCGCACATGGGTTTGATCAATGGACTCATTAAAACCAAGGCAGTCTGCAATCTCTTGGTTACTGGGAGTTCGGAGCACGATTTGGCCTCGACAGATCAATACTGGTATTTCACTTGCTGAAACTTGGAAAGTATCCAACAGATTCTGTACGTCAGGGTCTCGTTCTAGGTCTATGTAGGAATATGGGTGTCCATTACGCATCAAAAACTCTTTGATCCGAAGCGTATCTGCAGAATATGCTGACCCTACGAGGACAATGTCTCCAACACCAGCAGCTATTAACTCCACTCTACGGAGAATAAAAGCCCTCATAAAAATGCCGCTGAGTTCAGGATCAGTCTGTACCAAACTGAGCATTTGCTGGTGATCCAGTTCAATTACCTTACCTGGCTTGGTAACACGTGCCCGAACTAAAGACCGTCGGCCAGAGAGCATGTTAACCTCTCCCGTGAATTGACCATCACTGTGAATGGTTACGAGGGTCTCTTCTGTACCGAAGGGGCGCACGATCTCTATTTCGCCTGTTATTACAACAAAGAACGGCACTGAAGTATCTCCCTGCTCTATTAGCACCTCACCTGGCTGTATCGAACGTATACGTCCATGCGGTTCAATACGACTAATCTGAACCGGTGTTAATTTCGGAAATATCTTCTCTCGAATAGATTTCGTTAGTGGAAGTCCCCTTGGTGAATCACTCATAGTTATTCAATTATAGTGCAGTTGCAGCTCATATACCCTTGCTTGGATCCTTCGTATTTATATGATCATTTGTAGATATTTCGTTGTAGTTTTTCACTTGCCTACCTTCACAGACACAATACTCTTATTTTGTCTAAATTCGGAAGTAAGTTGAAGTTTATCCAGTATTATTGCCATATCCAAGTCACTAATTTCTAACAATGCTAAATAATTTAGTTTAAAAGTTGTCATAAGATGTAACAGGTCCAGAACAATTATCTCTAGGATCTTCTTAATATCCATTGCTTATGGATAGTGAAAACCAAGATGGCAAGCAGCCCTCCGAAGTTACAGTCGTTGTTAATATCAAGATAAAACCTGGTTGTGAGAAAGACTATGATGAATGGCTTAGACGTTTTTTGGTAGTATTAGAAAGGAAAGTACCTGGTTACCTTGGTACAACAACGATCATGGAAACAAGCCAAGATTCAACTGTGAGGCATATAATTCACAGGTTTAAAGACAAGGCGTCTGTCGACGCATGGGAAAGTTCACAAGAGTTGCGCGAGCAAACAGAAGAAGTAAACAAATACTCTACTCCAGATCTCCAGAAGGCGACTGGTTTAGAGACATGGTTTAATGTACCAGACCTGAAGGCAAATGTTCTTCCCCCTCCCAAATGGAAAATGGCGATAGTTGCGTTCATTGGAGCATATTCCATAAGCTCAGTCACGGCATACGTTCTCAGACTCTTATTAGGACAGCAGATGTTACTATTTAATTTATTTATGAATATAATATTGGTAGTTGGCCTTACCTATTTCGCAATGCCTCTGTTGAGTCGATTACTTCGACGATGGTTATACCCAAAAGGCCTATGATCGCTTCTTGCAGACAAGTCTGAACAGATGCAATGGAGGAGATTAAAAGTTATTGAAATGAAATCCAGTTTGAGTCAGATAGAAATAGCACGCGAATAGCTAGACTCAAGAGCTTCCTAGCAGCGTTACGTGCTGGAGTTCCTCAGAAAAAATTTGGGATTGGTAGTAGGTACCTTTATTACTTTAATTCTCTATCTTTGCTTGAGAAATTCCCCATCTCATCTACTTCGATAATAAAGAAAGATAACTTATTATCAAGAAATGCTAACTTGCCAGTAGAGTCTGTACTCCAGACCGCGCTCCCAACTCCACGTAATACTGACTTACCATCTTTAGTAGTTGTCTTTCCTACCTGTAGGAAAGTATAATTTGCCTTTTCACTACCATCCTTTGTAGTCACTACTCCTTGTCCTTGAGCTGAAATTCCCTTGTTACCTTTAGACAGACTTACAAGATCTCCTGAGTTTGTTACTTCTATATTTCCCTTAAATGTCCCATTAGATGAAAATGTCATTTGTATTTTATTGTCACCAATTTCTTTCTGAACCGTGATCTTTCCTTTTTCTTCGAAAAATGGCTCTTCCAACTGGTACGTCATACCAATTGAGACAACGCATGCATGTATTTAAAGAAATATGCTTTTTTAAGCCACTGCTCACAATCATAATGCGCTCTACGTGACGGCTATATCCTCTGTGTTATTGATATTAAAGATGCTTGTAACTTCTTCATCCACGTATCAATTTGAAGCCCTTCACTTCGTAGACTTTCCATTTATGATTTTTTGAGAAGATGTTAAGAACTTGGCGCTAGTCCGTCGGGATTGTTTATATAAGACAAGTATATCAACTTGCTTCAATGAAAACGGGAGTGTTGAGAAGTTTTATCCTGTTGATTGGAATTACAACGGCAGTTCTAGCCCTGTCATCATTAATAGCATTTTCTAATCTTGAGAACGTATCTGCTTTTGATGAGGATAGATATGTAAAATTTATTGCTTCAACAGTAAATGAATCAACGACCAATGATACCAAGAGCGTCGAGACTTTGCCGATACCGGATGCGGCGAAGGGTCCTTCCATTCCTTCTAAGGGTTATCTTGTAGGAGAACTAGGTGACAATTTGTATTCAGTCACTGATGGTGCATACAACACTATGTTCATGGTAACAGATAAAGGAGTCGTAGCAGTTGATGCTCCTCCTTCTTTGGGACAAAAGTATCTTAAAGCAATTGCTGAAGTAACTAGCAAACCAGTCAACTATCTCATTTATAGTCACGCACACATTGATCACATAGGTGCTGCCGGATTATTCCCAAAGAACGTCAGTGTCATAGCTCAGGAGGAAACTGCTCGAGAATTACAAAGGGCCAAGGCTGTAGCCAAAAATGTGACTATGGTGCCACCCATACCAACGATAACCTTTTCGAAGAATTATACTCTAGCCATAGGTAACCAAACACTAAATTTGGACTACTATGGATCTAATCATCTTCCTGGGAACATCTTCATTTATGCCCCCAAGCAAAAGGTGTTAATGTTAGTTGATATAGTGTTTCCTGGATGGGTTCCCTTTCCATACTTGGCAATTGCAAAGGATGCTGCTGGTTTCATCAATGCCCACGACATTGCTTTAGACAAATATGATTTTGATAAATTCGTCGGAGGACACCTTACCAGGCTTGGAACAAGAAATGACGTCGCAATACAGAAGGAATTTATCGATGATTTAAAAAATGCCGCTACGAAGGCGAACCAGGAAGTTATTTTTAGTAAAATCGCACAACAAGTAGGACGCTTTGATAATCCATGGTTAATTTATTCTAAATATATTGATGCAGTAAATGAAAAATGCAGCCAACTGGTGTTACCAAAGTGGGAAAATAAACTTGGTGGTGCAAGAGAATTTATGTCGACTCATTGCTTTGCCATGTCAGAAGCACAGAGAGTCGATCCCACATTGCAAGCACTGACCCAGAAATAATACTTTTATTTACAAATAGCTAGACCGTAGAATTAATTTCCCGATTTTTGTTAGATGCGTTCAGACTTAAATTCTTCAAGCATCGAAATTGCTTCTCAAAATAGGAATTACCCGTCAGAGGAACGAGGTTTTCATAGTTCGAAATCAACAGCGAAAACATTTAATCTTCTCCTACTACTATCCCGAATGGATGCTGGAGAAGGTATTCTTTAGGCCATTGGATATCCAGAGACGCCCAAGATGTGCCTGAATCATTTGACCAAAATATTCCCCGATTGTTAATCCCATAAAATTCTCCGGCCCTAAATGGATTTGAGCTGAGCATTGTTATTATTGTGCCTTTAGATTCGGGTAACCCTTTCGATATCTTCTCCCATTTCTCACTACCCATAGATTTTCCATAGATCACTGAATTAGCTTCTCCTCCTCTAGCATGAGCTTGCATTGCCGAAGGCGATGCCGATACCACAACAGATAGAGGATTGGCCGGATCTAGGGCAAGGCCGACGAGATATTGATGCTCAAGTCCTTTTCTGGGACTGGTCCAAGATTTACCATAATCAAAGCTTTCAAAATAACCGTCGCCTGCAGCAACGCAAAGTCTTCTAGGTGCCTTCAAATGAGTTCTCAATGTGTGAGTATCATAAGGACCACCATTAACGCGATCAGTCCAGTTCTTGCCATCATCCTGGCTTTGAACCAAAGCTCCAGCCTCAATTGCCACAAAGATGTAGTTGGGATTATTTGCATCTATTTCTATCCAGCGCACATGATTAGTCCAAGGTCTAGGTGGGAAACTCCACGAATCAGATGATTCTAAATCGTTAAGGCCACTCATCTTTTCCCAGGAATAACCACCATCGTTTGATACGTATAGTGCGGTAGGTTCCGTTCCAGCGTATAGTTTACTAAATTCATTTTTTTCTTTTTGACCAACGGAAACAGACATTATACTCGAAGAGATTGCATTCTCTCCAATTCTATCCCAACTTTTTCCCCTATTATCAGATTTCATTAAGCCTTTGTCAAATGTACCACAGTACAGCCGTTCTGAATTTCCTTGATCAAATGCGACAGCTTGGGGATGACTTCCTTTCAATGTCTCCGTAGTTTTCCACCCGCTCTTCGAAGATTCTAAGATGAGAACCGAATTTTCCATTGCCGCTAATAAGAAGGTCATTTAGAAAATGCCTCCATCTTCTTGTGTGTTAAGCGTTCGTACTGGATTTTAAATAGATCCAACACCGCAGGAATATCATCTGATTTCCTGATCCAGTAGCTAACCCAGCCAGACTCTGGATAAATGTGATGCGGCAATGCACGTCCTGATACAACCAACTCTTTTCTGATTTCAACAGGGAATGGTAAATCAGCTAGTTTGTCACCATGAAGATGTCCCATTTCCTTTTTGTTAACTAGAAATTCAATTCCACCAAAACGATTAGACTCAGTAGTAATACCAGGCCATTTGAGTATCTCCTCTTTTATGGTTTGAGTTATTTGAGTATTCATTTTTCCTCTCTCCTCCGGTACCTGATTTTGACATTTGGGAGAAGCACACAACCTCAAGAATAGTGCTAAAGATATAGATACTAGTGACAGTATCGCAGCAGTAAGGAAGATAAGATTGTATGCTTCAGCATTAGGAAAAGCCACCAGATGCTGTAGTTGACCATTACTAACACCTGTGATATTTACCACTTTGTACTGATATGATTGAAGATAGACAGCCGCAAGTGCAGGACCTATTGAACTGCCTACGATTCTCAAAAGGCTTGCTATACCAAGTGATATACCACTACTCTGTCTAGGAGTGTTTAACACTATAATGTTTTGAGCTCCTATGGCAGTAAACGACAATCCCACAGAAAGAATTGCGAGATTGACTGAAAGCATAAACTCACTAGCATGAAACGAGAAGAGTCCAAAGAAGCCAATAGTGCTTATTACAGTACCTATTATTAGAGACTTTGAAGTTCCAACTTTTGATATTATAAAACCTGAAGCAGGTCCAAATACTAGAAGTATTAAAGCAAAAGGCAATTGTACTCTCGTTGTACTAATTGCATCTCCTCCAAAACCAACTGGGGGTGGATTTCCTACTAGTATGGGTATAGTTTGGAAAACTAAAAATAGTGAAAGACCAACAATCAATATCATAATGTAGGCCGGAAAAATACTTCGGTCTAATAATATCTTAAAGTCAATGAGCGGTGATTTGGATCTTCTTTCTATTACAATAAATGATATTAGAGAAATAGCTCCCAAAGCGAAGAAAATCGCGACTTGGAGTACTGAGTAATTAACACCTAATATTTTGTTATTATTACCATCTACTTCCGTCTGCAGAAACGTGAGGGCAAGCAGAAAAGACGTTATAGTGATAGCAAGTGTTATCGCACCTTTTATATCAAGAGAAACTGATCCTTTCACTTTGTTGTCATTTTGACAGGTTTGAAGACTAGTGCTTTTTTTAATTCTCTTTTGTAATCCATCTTTATTAAGAGTATTCTTGTCAACCGAATTTCTGCTACCATCCTCTTTTAAAGTATGATCTGATTCTTCTTGCTCTTGTTCCTGACGTTCGCCTGGCAGCGGTACTGCAATTGAATTTATATTAATGAAACGCCAGACGACTAAAAAAAGACAAATGACGATAGGTATTATCGTAAAAAATGTGGAGTGCCAGCCATAATTCTGTACTAGAAAACCCCCAACAGACAAACCTATTACAGCACCAGCTCCAAACATAGAAGTGATTATGCCCTGACCTATTGCCATTTTTTCTCTTGGAAATCGATCCCTTACAATACTAAACGCGATTGGAAACATCGATATTCCTACTCCTTGTAGCCCTCTAGCAATTAACATAGTTGAGATATCTGTCGAAAATCCAGCTATAGATACACCGGCAGCGTATACTGTCATTATTATAAGTAATATTCTCTTTTTTCCATAAATATCAGACAACTTACCTGCTATTGGAGTCATTACAGCACCAGTTAACAGATAAGTTGTAAGTATCCAAGAAGATGTGCTATATGTAATACCAAATTCTTTGATGAGAGTAGGAATAGCTGGAATGAGCATTGTCTCAGCGTACATGATCATAGCTGCAACCGAACTTAGTATTGCAACTTCCTTCCATGCTTCGCGAGGGATCTTGCTTCCTGAAGGGGGAGGAAATGTTAAAGATTGTGAAGGTACTGGTGATGGTGATGATGATTCATTTGCCTTGTCAGACTTGTGATTTGAATCATCATCTGAAAATGTCATTTGCCTCAACCTAAACAAGCGCTTCTGATATGCCTGCCACGGAGGGATCAGCAACTATAGCACGTATTAAACTCATTTATCTACCCGTATCCTCTAATCTGTCTTCCGAAAGTAATCGTAGGGGCGGTAGTGATGCTGCATATACTGCTGTTCGCTCCTGCAATGACTGCAACATTTTCTTCAAGTTTGTGATCAAGTATTTCTTGCCTTAGTACCTGCTTTCGATTTTTCATTATACCTAATTATAATACCAATTATTGATTTAGCCATTATGCAAGTCAAGCTGTAATTTTGGTATATTTTTTTCAGTATTTGTCCGTTTTTAGCTATTGATGAATTCAAAACAGACATGTAGCCTTCAGACAGCATATTTATTTTAGTTTCAGCTAAAAATATCAAATATAAGCAGTTGTGAGAAAAATATCGAGCATGTGTTACGAATTGTCGAAATATGTATATGCTATCATAAATTATTGTTAATCTATATATTGCAAGAGGCAAGAGTGGACAATATTGATTTACAGATTATAAGATTGCTAGCAAGAGACTGCAGGGTTCCTTACGGAGATATTGCTTCTGCAGTTGGGATATCTACAAGTGCTACAAAAGTTAGGATTAGCAAAATGGTTTCAAACAGACTAATACAAACCTTTGGAGTACTTATAAATCCCATAATATTTGGGTATGAGAAAGAATGTATTTTATGGGTTAAGAATATCGATAAAAGGATTAAAGAACAAGACCTATTCAAAAAGGTAAGTCTTCTAGGAGATATTTTTATCTATGCCAAACAACTAGAAGGGGCAGCTGCATTATTTGTGCTATTTGTCGGGCCAAGAGCAGATAGTAAGCTAGGGGTACTAAGTGATTTATTAAAACCAGCAAAGGTGGAAAGTGTCTTGGGGATGTACAAGCCAATAACTATGAAGTTACATAATTCTGATCTAGAGATCATGAAAAGTTTGCTATCAGATGCTAGAATGCGAGTTGAGGATATCGCTAGAGATACTTCCCTATCTACAAAGACAGTAACAAGAAGATTAGAAAAGATGAGAGAAAATCATATTCTGCAATTTACTATCTCGACTGACTTAACTTCTATGCAATTGACAGGTTTCATAGAATTGCATGTATTAATTCACGTTGATGCATCTTATCATCAAAATATAGTTCAAAGAATGTACAATGAAATGCAAGATTATATACTTCATCCGCCCGATGACCTAGTACAATATCCAATTAATTATTCAATTAACTATAAAAAGGAACTTGTTATTGCATCTTTATGTTGTGCAAATATTTCTACAGCCAACTTGATACTAAGAAGAATAGAATCCTATGAAGGAGTTAATAATGTTGAACCAATAACAATAACTAGCGAAAGTAGAGTTTATCGCGATTGGCTAAAGATCGAGATTGACAAAAGAATAGCAGGTAGTCAAAAGTATTCAACATCATCGTCAGCTACTGCAGCAACAACAACAATAACAGAAGACTGACTGTTTTTTACATCTGCACAGTAAATATCAGTCAAATATTAACAAAACTAGACGAAACCCATCGTCTGACTTGCCTTGTACTTAAATCAATCTTATCTTTATATTGTTACATGACGTCTCGTACAATTTTGGTAACGGGTGCAACAGGGCAACAAGGTGGTTCATTAGCTAAGTTATTGCTTCAAAAGAAACATAAAGTATATGCGCTTACTAGAGGAAGAGATGCTCAATCATCTGCAGCTCAAGATCTAGTGAATAAAGGTGCTAAAATAGTAAAAGGAGACCTTGATGATCCTGATTCAATACGACATGCAGTAAAAGACATAGAATCTATATTTTTAATGGGAACACCGTTTGAGGGTGGAACGGAAGGTGAAACACGTAGAGGAAAACTTGTGGCTGATATAGCTAAAGAGAACAAAGTAGACCACCTAGTCTACAGTTCGGTTGTAAATGCCGATAAAAATACAGGTATTCCTCATTTTGAAAGTAAATATAAAGTTGAGCAACACATTAAAAATCTTAGAATCCCTTATACCATTATTGGTCCCACCTCTTTTATGGAAAACTTGTTTAGTGCAAGACTAGGACTACAGCAGGGTCAACTCGCTTTACCTTTATCTCCATCGACCATTTTACAACAAATTGCTGTTCAAAATATTGCAGAATTCTCAGCTCTGGTGATAGAAAGTCCCAAACGCTTTTTGGGGAAGAGAATAGATATTGCATCTGATGAAGTTACTGGAGAACAAGCTGCCGAAATTTTATCAAATGTATTAGAACACAAGATTAAATATACACCTATTCCAGCACCAAATGAAGATTTGGCTCGTATGTTTGAGTGGTATGAGAAATTAGGAACAGGCATAGACATTACAAGTCTTCACCAAGAGTATCCGACGGTCAATTGGCTTAGTTTTAAAGATTGGGCCAGATCAAAATTAAGATGAGAATACATGACAACACAGGACCCATCTGATTACAACAAGAATGTTGTAGTAGTAACAGGCAGCTCAACTGGAATTGGATATGAAACATCTGTGATGCTGGCAAGAAATGGTTTCCTTACATATGCCACAATGAGGAATCTTAACAAAAGTGAAGGTATAAAATCAATTGCAACTAAAGAAAACTTGCCTATTCATATTAAACAGCTTGATGTAACAGATCATATATCAGTCAAGAATGCAGTAGAGGCAATATCGTCTGAGACAGGGCGTATAGACATCCTAGTAAATAACGCAGGATATGGACTTAACGGTGCCTTTGAGGATCTTGCAATGGATGAGATAAAAGCACAATATGAAACCAATTTATTTGGATTGATAAGAACAACTCAAGCAGTCCTTCCGATTATGAGGAGACAAAAATCAGGAACCATCGTAAATATTAGCTCGGGAGCTGGAAGATTTGGTTTTCCTGGGAGCTCGGCTTATGTTAGCACAAAATTTGCAGTTGAAGGACTAAGCGAATCTATGTCATATGAATTAGAACCATTTGGTATAAAAGTGGTTTTAGTGGAACCAGGAGTCATTAAAACGAATTTTGTGGACGGTATGGTCATTGCAAAGAAATCTCAAGATCCAAAATCTCCATATTCTCAAATAATCCAGAAAATGGTTACTGTCTTAGAAGATATGATGAAAAATGGATCTACTCCTGATCTTGTAGCAAAGGTAGTCCTTAACGCTGTTACAAGTCAAAATCCTAGTCTCAGGTATTTGGCTGGAAATGATGTAGAACAATGGTTGGGCAAAAGAAATACATCTGATGAAGAGTTCTATAAAATGATGAAACAAAATCTGATTGGGCAGAGCACTGCAAGCCATGAAATACAGCAGGATAATAATGAAATGGGGTGAAGAGGCGAAATGGAAAAGGTAAGAAGAAATATGCTAGGAGAAAATATAATGACAGTGAGGCGAGCTATTCAGATTAGTAATACGGGAGATACAAGCAGGGTAGATGAAGTCATTAGTCCAAAGTACTTCGATCATCAATCCCAAGGAGATCCTGTCATATCAAAGCTGCGTGGATCAGAGCAGTTTATTGACATAGTTAAGATGTTGCGAAGTGCATTTGCAGATCTTCATTATGAGGAACAAGAGGTGTTTACAACACACGATAAGGTAGCCGTGGTAACAAGAGTAACTGGCGAACATACAGGAAACTTTTCCATCATCCCCCCGAGTGGAAATAAATTCAATTATCAAGCTGTACACATATTCAGAATTGGTGACGATGGCAAGATCGTCGAACACAAAGCAGTTCGCGACGACCTTCGCTTGATGATGCAGTTAGGAGTCGTAAGTACAAAGCCTCAGTATGAACCACTGTTTCAGAGGTGGAAAGGACTTGATGAGCAGTAAGTAACAAATCCAATATCAGATATTAAACACTACACAATGGAATTTTAATATACCTGGGGTTCCATTTTTTGGAAAAGGTACAATAATTATTAATATTGGTATTCTAGAAACTCCATCACTAGTTCCTTTGCATTTATTGAATATTCATTTACCTGTTCGGTATTTTTCATATATCAAAATATTCCTTTTTCTTACAGTATGTTTTAGTAGTAAGTACTCTTCCTTTGAAAGTGGTTGGACAAGAGAAGATAAGCCTCCTTGGAGATGTTTTAGCAAATATATTAAGCCTGGTTAAGGAGTGAGATTGACACAAGAATCAGTCAAGAGTACTTATCATCATCAGCAATGGTAACAATAAAAGAAGCATAATATATGAAATACTATGTCTCCTGTAGTTTAAGAAAAGATCCATTGTTTTGTGTTTTGAGGTATCATAAATAATTATTAAGAGAAGACTCGAAAGCTTTCGGTCAAATACGCACAATTTAGACAATTTTAGACTGACTGTTTTTTACATCTGCACAGTAAAAATCAGACAAGTATTACAAAAAGTATACTAAAAGTACAGATCTTCCATCACCAATCTTAAATCAATCATTAACTAATTCGTGTATAATGACGAGTAATGTTAAAACTAAAAAAATGATGGTAAAAGTGAGCTTTACCACTGCAGTGATTGGTATATTTATTATTAGCTCATTAATGTTAAACCCAAGCAACAGTGCAATAGGACAACTGCAACCACAACAACAACCACAACAACAACCACAAAAACAACCACAACAACAACCACAACCACAACAACAACAACAAGTCTACGCCTTAAATGGCACAACGTTTCATATTGATAATGTGACATTTTCGCACGTTCTGGCAACCGTAAATGGTATTCAAATGCACTACGTAATTGGTGGTCAAGGAAATCCACTAGTCTTGCTGCATGGATTTCCAGAAACATGGTACGAATGGCGACATGTCATGCCCGCTTTGGCTAAAAATTATACTGTTGTAGTACCTGATCTTAGGGGGCTTGGAGATTCTTCAAAACCACTGACAGGATATGATGGCAAGACTACTGCAGAGGATCTAAATCAGTTGATATCTCAATTGGGCTTTAAAAAAATCTTATTGGTAGCACATGATATAGGAGCGCAGACAGCTTTTTCATATGCTGCAACTCATCCAAACAATGTAGGCAAATTAGTAGTAATGGATTATATTTTCCCAGGTTTTCTACCCCCAGTTTTTGGTCAGAATGGTCCTTGGTGGTTTACTTTTCATCAAGTACCTAACCTACCAGAATTTCTCATAGAAGGTAAAGAGCGAGAATATATATCATCGTTTGTCAAAATGTTAGGTTATAATCCATCCGCGATTACAAAGGAAGATCTGGATATATATGCCGAAAAATACTCTGTTCCAGGTGCAATGCGAGATGGATTTGAATACTACAGAGCCTTCCCGCTAGACGCAGTACAAAACAAAGCATTAGTAAACCAATCTAAGCTTCAAGTTCCAGTTCTTTTATTGGAAGCCAACTTCTATCCAGTATTTGGAGGAGCTGTACAAGGCCTTCCTGTAGCTGATGCGGTAAAGGCAATGGCTCAAAATGTTACAGGCATTAAGGTCCCTTTGTCAGGTCACTGGATTCCAGAAGAGCAGCCACAGTTCGTTATAAAACAGCTCGCCAAATTCTTTGGTGGTAGTAGTATTTCTACTAAAACTAGCAAATGACTCCAGCTCATAAGTCTAGTTATGAGCTACATATCAAGTCCGTACCTCTAGGCTCTCTTTTTAATATCCAGTACCTATGAGTGGTAAAACCCAAGATGGCGAGTAGGCTTCAGAAGTTACCGTCGTTGTTAATATCAAGATAAAACCTGATTGTGAGAAAGACTATGACGAATGGCTTGGACGCTTTTTGGTGGTATTAGAAAGCAAAGTACGTCAACTCCATTTAATCTCTGTCCATTTAGCAAGATTCTGTAGCAATTGGCTCACGTATTTTTTTGTGTCCTCATCAACTAGCTTACCATCCGCATCGAATTTGTCCTGTGCTAATGTTACCATGACCTCTGGTCCATTGACTGGATGCATGTTTAGAAAGACAAACATTTGCCGAAGATGGTATTGAGCTCTTGCACCACCGAACTTGCCAATAGATGCGCTCATTATCGCAACTGGTTTACCATCAAATGCATTATCTCCATATGGTCTTGAGGCCCAATCAATTGCATTTTTTAGCACACCTGGTACTGAATAATTATATTCTGGAGTCGCAATTAAAATGCCATCTGAGTCTCTAATCTTAGATTTGAATTCCTTCACCTCGACTGGCATCTCTGCCTCAATATCTTGATTAAATCCAGGAATTCCATCGATATCAAAAATATCTAAATCCACATCTTTTGGCAACAAATCTACTGCGGCTCTCAATAGAGCTTTATTATAAGAACCTGACCTTAAGCTTCCTGCGAAACCAAGGATCTTTACCCTCTTTTCCATATTATTAATAATAAGATTTAGTTTTTAGGTTTTTTGGAGATTTGTTGGACTTGAATTAGGGCTCTATGATACGTTACTAGCAATGAGAAATTTCATAATTCCAATTGGCTAAAAAATTCTATAATCTAATTTTTTTCTGATTATTATAGAAATCCGGAGGGATGGATCTAGAATTTCAGATGGGTCGTAATTGGACATTCTAATTTCTTTATAATAAACTTCAGTTAATTTATATCAAAAGTAATTATTATTATATTAGTTTGTTAACTATTCATAATTTTTTTTGGATATAATATATTGTATATAAGTGATACCAAGTAATACTGAGCATACACTCTGCGGCATCGTTAAGTATCTATGTATATTTTTTCATTCATCTCATAAAAAAAATCCGAGATAACGGCCCAGCCCCACTTTGTCTATAATCTTCTGAATTAACTGTTTTAGCCCGACACCTAGACTAATTTGATTGGCATATTAAATTTTTCCAATAAAGGGAACATTAAACTAATGGCTAACTTTCTGACGTCTGCCGGTACAATTTGTTCAAGTAAAGTGTCCAATCGTCCGGATGGGCTAATTTGTGCGCCAACTTCATCTAACACAGCAAAGTTCTCAATTCCTGCTGAACTTAACGGCCTCTCAATCTTGTTACCACTTATCTCTTCGATTGATTCTTCCGATAGTGGTATTAAATTACTATCACTTCTTCAAGGTTAATATCGGTCATACGATATAATGTATACGTATTAGTATATTTATACATATCGTATATCCAATATTATCAGCTAAGATCCCCAACAAAACACCAAGACCCTACTTCGACACACCAATTATTTTTTTTACATAATTACAAATTTGTAATCCATTTACGATATGAAAGCATGTGAGCATATTACCTACCAGTAACATCCATACTTATATCATAACCAATCGGATATAGAAGTATGAAATCCAAGGCAGCTGAAGGACTTACCGATGGAAGCCAATTCATCGACGTGCTAAAAAGCTGGAATACATTGTATATCGCCGGACTGCTGACATTATTCGCTTCTTTGGCGTTAGGTTCGCCGCTTGTAAGCGCGAATGCTCAGACACCGCATGGTGAAATTGCCCCGTCGCTGACCGTGGAACAGGCCCGTGCGATTGTCGCGCCGCTCTATGAGGCGCTCAATGAGCCGACCAAAAAGGATGTCCCGGCTTTGTTGGCGAATGCAACCAACCCTGACTACCAATCTTGTTCGACCAACTCGGATTGTCTGTCACGTGATCAACTAGCGGGGGTATTCACGGCCTTGGGGAAGATAATCCCAGACCTGCACTGGACCATCAAGGATATCTGGACGTCGGGCAATCGGATAGTGGTTCGAGGTGAGGCCACCGGCACCCCGACGGGCGAGCTGTACGGCGTTAAGCCCACCGGGAAGAGCTTCAAGACGATCTCGATTGACATGTTCACCGTCAAAGACGGCAAGCTAGCGACGGCCTATCACGTGGAGAATTGGATAGCCGCCACGGAGCAGATCAAGTAGAGAGGAAATACCTTTTCCGAGCTAGGTAACGTGACTATTAGTAATTCTTGTGATTATATTATCAGCTGCCGTTAAACAGCAGGTTGCGCTAGTACCAGGAAAGCCATGAACCCGGGTTACCTATACACGACCTATTATATTTATACAAAGGATGCTAAAATAATTCTCATATTTTGTATTTGAATGCTATTTCTGTTCATACCATTCTGAGCACGAGGAATTTTCCATCAGCTGCTGATTATGGTGGGTCAGCAGGATTTCAAGATATAGAGATTTTAAGTGAACAACCCTATATGGATGAGAAAGATGGAAGAAAAATTACAAGTCTGGTAATTCGAGCAGTAACAAATGAATAGTAAACTGTGAATCTCCAATCCGAATGCGGAGGGACTAGTCTGTTTTTTCATATGGTTCCAGGCAAATTATAGGAGCTATACAAATCAACAAATGTCGCTTTTACAATATTGAATGCCAGACCTTCTTCATATGGCCCTTTTGATATAGCTTTCAGAATACCCCGCTGTACTGATCTTAATCTTTTCTTGTCCACCATGATGTCTTGGGGAATTTCAATCTTTATTTCCATTTTTAATAATACTTCTTTAGTTTTAACCAATAATCACATATTGAAATCGATATTTAAAAACGTAAGTCTATTCTCGGCTAACCTAAAAAACTGAATAAGATTTATTGGATACTGCCTCAAAAGAACAATGGAAAAGTCAATGAAATTTGAT
>Ga0209382_10003537_pt1 | contig 21587 bp, 16 predicted proteins | sample SoiMetdeltSBSDD5_FD_187599 | JGI IMG/M metagenome (GOLD analysis project Ga0209382, IMG submission 187599) | Bulk soil microbial communities from a Populus tree surrounding site in Tennessee, USA - Soil MetaG P. deltoides SBSDD5 (SPAdes) (version 2) | ecosystem: Environmental > Terrestrial >... | reverse complement strand
TTTATAGTCGGCCTGCCGTCATGAGCTCGCAGGCCCCTCGCAGGAACGTCTTTCTGATCGGCCCGATGGGCTCGGGCAAGACGGCCGTCGGCAAGCAGCTGGCGCGCCTGCTGGATCTCACCTTCTATGACAGCGACGTCGAGATCGAGCGGCGCACCGGCGTCGACATTCCCTACATCTTCGAGAAGGAGGGCGAGACCGGATTCCGGGAGCGCGAGCGCGAAGTGATCGACTCTCTGACGCAGCTCCAGGACGTAGTCATCGCCACCGGCGGCGGCGCCGTGCTGCTGCCCGAGAATCGCGAGCGGCTGGCAGCGCGCGGCCACGTCGTGTATCTCAAGACCGGCATTCGTCAGCAGCTGGAGCGGACCAAGCATGGTCGCCAGCGCCCGTTGCTGTACACGGCCGATCCCGAGTCGCGGCTGCGCGAGCTGATGGAAGTGCGCGCGCCGCTCTACGAATCCATCGCCGACGTGATCGTGGCGACCGATGGCCGGCACGTGCGCATCGTCGCCGACGACATTCTGGATCGGCTGCAGAGCTTGCCTGCGACATGAGCGTTGCACGCCACGAACGCGTCGACATCGTGCTGGGCGAGCGCAGCTATCCGATTTTGATCGGGCCCGGGTTGCTGGAAGATGCGCAGCTGCTGAGCACGCACATCGCAGCGCGCAGCCTGCTGATCGTGACCAACGAAACGATCGCGCCGCTCTACCTGCCGAAGCTGCAGAGCGCCCTGCAGGGGCGACGAGTGGCCACACTGGTTCTGCCGGACGGCGAACAGCACAAGACTCTGGAGACCTTCACGCGAATTCTCGATGCCCTCGTTGCCGGGCGCATGAATCGCGACGCGGCCGCAGTCGCGCTCGGCGGCGGCGTCATCGGCGACATGGTGGGCTTTGCGGCAGCCTGCTATCAGCGGGGCATCGACTACGTGCAGGTGCCTACGACACTGCTGGCGCAGGTCGATTCATCGGTGGGCGGCAAGACCGGCGTCAATCATCCGCGCGGCAAGAACATGATCGGGGCCTTTCACCAGCCGCGCTGCGTGCTCGCCGATACGAGCACTTTGCAGACGCTTCCGCTTCGTGAATACCGCGCCGGCCTGGCGGAGGTCGTCAAATACGGCTTCATCCGCGACGCGGCGTTTCTGGACTGGATCGAAGCGAACACCGAACGCCTGCTCGCGCGCGAGGACGTCGCCGTGATGCACGCAGTTCGTCGCTCCTGCGAGATCAAAGCGGATGTGGTCGGCCAGGACGAGCGCGAGCAGGGTCTGCGCGCGATCCTGAATTTCGGCCACACCTTCGGGCACGCGATCGAGACCGCCTCTGGTTACGGCAACTGGCTGCATGGCGAAGCGGTCGCTGCAGGTATGGCCATGGCCGTGGACATGTCGGCGCGACTAGGCTGGTTGCAACCCCCAGAGCGTGACCGTGCCGTGCAGTTACTCGCGCGGCTGGGCTTGCCGGCAGCTCCGCCGCGTATCGGAGCGCAGCGCGGGCGCGAGCTCATGGGAATGGACAAGAAGGTGCTGGGCGGACGCATTCGACTGGTGCTGCTGCAGGGGTTCGGCCGCGCGGTAGTGGTCGACGATTACGCCGAGCAGGCACTCGAAGCTACTCTGCAGGCGCATTTCGGCTGATACTCGCTTGCAGCGCATGACCGCAGATTCCACATCTCTCGCTCCCTATGCCGCCACTGAGGTTGCCTCGCGGGGCCGCGTGCATACCGAGCCGGCGCCCGTGCTGCGCGGGGAATATCAGCGGGATCGCGATCGCATCATTCATTCGACTGCGTTCCGACGCCTCGTTTACAAGACGCAGGTGTTCGTCAATCACGAGGGCGATCTCTACCGGACGCGGCTGACCCATTCGATCGAGGTCGCGCAGATCGCGCGCACGATTGCGCGTGCGCTGCGTCTCAACGAAACCCTTGCCGAAGCGATCTGCTTGGCGCACGACTTGGGTCACACCCCGTTCGGGCATGCGGGGCAGGACGCATTGAACGAGTGCATGAAGCCGTACGGCGGCTTCGAGCACAACCTGCAATCGCTGCGCGTAGTCGACGAGCTCGAAGAGCGCTACGCAGCGTTCCCCGGTCTGAACCTCACGTTCGAAACGCGCGAGGGCATCCTCAAGCATTGCTCGCTCAACAACGCGCGCCAGCTCGGCGAGCTGGGCGAGCGTTTCATCAAGCGCCAGCAGCCGACGCTGGAAGCGCAGATCGCCAATCTCGCGGACGAGATCGCCTACAACAATCATGATCTCGACGACGGCCTGCGTGCCGGGCTGATCGTGCTGGAAGGCCTGCGCGAAGTGCCGCTGTTCCGCAGCCAGCACGACGTAGTGATCGGTCTGTATCCGGATCTGCAAGGCCGGCGGCTCATTCACGAAGTCGTGCGCCGGATGATCAATCGTGTCGTGACCGACCTGGTCGAGACAACGCAAGTGGCGATCCGCGAAGACGCGCCTGCGAACGTCGAGGACGTGCGTGCTCGATCGGCGGCGCTCGTGCAGTTCAGCAAAGCGGTCGCTGCGGAGCACCTGGAGCTGAAGTACTACCTGCGCGATCACGTGTACCGGCACTATCGCGTGCTGCGGATGACGAACAAGGCGAACACGGTGATTCGCTCGATGTTCGATACGTTCTTCGCGCGTCCCGAGTTGCTGCCCGACGAGCATCATCAGGCGGCGAAGCAGTTGGAAGCGAAGTCGGGTGAGATCGGCCGCGCCCGCGCCGTCGCCGATTACATCGCCGGCATGACCGATCGCTACGCCATCGTGGAGCACGAGCGGCTGTTCGATCCTGGGAAGCGAAGTTGAGCACGTTGCAGAATGATCTGTTGTTGAGAGCGCTGCTGCGCCAGCCGGTCGAGCGCACGCCCGTGTGGATGATGCGTCAGGCCGGACGGTATCTGCCGGAATACCGCGCGACCCGCGCTCGCGCCGGTAGTTTTCTGAAGCTCTGCATGACGCCCGAGCTTGCTTGCGAAGTGACGCTGCAGCCGCTGGCGCGCTATCCGCTGGATGCAGCAATCTTGTTCTCCGACATCCTCACGATCCCGCATGCACTCGGGCTCGGGCTGCAATTCGAAACCGGTGAAGGTCCGCGCATCGAGCGCCCAGTGCGTTCGCGCAGCGACGTGGCGCGTCTCGGCGTCCCCGATCCGAATACGGAGCTGCGCTACGTGATGGACGCCGTGCGTCTCATCCGCCGCGAGTTGGGCGGTCGCGTGCCGCTGATCGGTTTTGCGGGCAGCCCTTGGACCGTCGGAACGTACATCGTCGAGGGCGGCAGCTCGCGCGAGTTCTCGCACATCAAGGCGATGATGTACGACGAGCCTGCGACGCTGCACGCGCTGCTCGACCTGCTCATCGACTCAACGGCGTCGTATCTGAACGCGCAGATTGCAGCTGGCGTGCAGGCTGTGATGGTGTTCGATACCTGGGGCGGCGTGCTCACGCCAGCTCAATATCGTGAGTTCTCGCTGCAGCCGATGCAGCGCATCGTGGCAGCCTTGCGTCGCGATCACGAAGGTCGCCGCGTGCCTGTCATTCTGTTCACGAAGGGCGGCGGTGCCTGGCTCGATGCAATGGCGCGTACGGGCTGCGATGCACTGGGTATCGACTGGACGACGGATCTCGCAGATGCACGGCGTACCGTGCAAGACAGCGTCGCGCTCCAGGGCAATCTCGACCCGAACTGCTTATATGCGTCCCCGCAGGCGATTCGCGCGGAGGTCGCACGCGTGCTCGCGAGCTACGGTCGCGGCCACGGGCATGTGTTCAATCTCGGCCACGGGATTCACCCTGCGGTGGATCCGGAGCACGCTGGCGCGATGATCGCCGCGGTTCACGAGCTCAGCCCGACGTATCACCTGTAACCGGGGCTTGTAGGGTCGCTGTAGGTCGGGCTTCAGCCCAACTCTTCGCACGGATTGTCGGGCTAAAGCCCGACCTACAGTTCACGCCCCAGCCTTCTTCTTCAGGCTGTCGCGCAGCTCCCGCCGCAGAATCTTCCCGACATTCGTCTTCGGCAGCTCCTTTCTGAAATACACGTGCCTCGGCACCTTGTACCCCGTGAGCTCGCCTCTGCAGTAATCGACCAACTGCTGCTCGGTCAGATTCGGATCCTTCTTCACGACGAACAGCGCGACCGCTTCGCCCGACTTCTCGTCGTCCTGTGCGACCGCTGCCACTTCCAACACTCCGGGATGCGCGGCGACGACGCTCTCGATCTCGTTCGGGTACACGTTGAAGCCCGACACCAGGATCATGTCCTTCTTGCGGTCCTCGATGAACACGAAACCGCCGTGGTCCATGCGGCCGATGTCGCCGGTGCGCAGCCAGTCGCCGACCATCACCTGCGCCGTCTCGTCCGGCCGGTTCCAATACCCGAGCATCACCTGCGGGCCGCGCACGCAGATCTCGCCGATCTCGCCCAGCGGCAGCTCGCGGCCTTCGTCGTTGCGGATCGTGATTTCGGTCGAGGAGATCGGCAGGCCGATCGAGCCGTTGAACTCGGTCAGGCCGAATGGATTGACGCATGCCGCCGGCGACGTTTCCGTGAGCCCCCATGCCTGGGTCAGCACATTGCCGGTGACTTTTTGCCAGTGTTCCGCGACCGAGCGCTGCACGGCCATGCCGCCGCCGAGCGTGATGCGTAACTGGCTGAAGTCGAGCTCCGCGAACCCCGGCGTATTCAGCAGCGCGTTGAACAGCGTGTTCACGCCGCTGATGAAGCTGAACTTCCACGAGCGCAGCTCGGCGACGAACGCCGGGAAGTCGCGTGGATTGGCGATCAGCACGTTGTGCGCGCCGAACTTGATGAACACCATCAAATTCCCGGTGAGCGCGAAGATGTGATACAGCGGCAGCGGCGTGATGATCGTGTCCTCGCCGATCTTCGACTCCGTACCGAGCCACGCGCCTGCTTGCAGCACGTTCGCGATCATGTTCCGGTGGGTGAGCATTGCACCCTTGGCAACGCCAGTCGTGCCGCCCGTGTATTGCAGGAACGCGATGTCGTCGTGAGCGGTCGTGACCGGCTCGAATGGCAGGTACCTGCCCTGCTCGAGCACGTCGTTGAAGCGCAGCGCGCCGGGCAGATCGTAGCGCGGCACTTGCTTGCGCACGTGGCGCACGACCAGGTTCACGAGCGTGGCCTTCGGCCACCCGAGCTGGTCGCCGACTCCGGTGACGATCACGTGCTCGAGGTTCGTGTGCTCGATCACGTCGGCGAGCGTGTGCGCGAAGTTCTCCAGAATGACGATCGCCTTCGCGCCGGAATCGGCCAACTGGTGCTCCAGCTCACGCGCGGTGTACAGCGGGTTCGTGTTGACGATGGTGAGTCCGGCGCGCAACGCGCCGAACAGCGCGATCGGGTACTGCAGGACATTCGGCAGCATGATCGCGATCCGGTCGCCGCGCTGCAGCTTCGCGCTCTGCTGCAGCCAGGCCGCGAAGTCGCGCGCACGGTGGTCGTACTCCTCATAGCTGAGCGTGCGGCCGAGGCTCGTGAACGCGTCGAGCGACGCGAAGCGCAGGCAGCTCGACTCGATCAGCGTCGTGAGCGACGGATATTCGTTCGGATTGATCTCCGCCGGCACGCCGGACGGATAGTTCTTCAGCCAGACTTTGTTCATTTTTTGAGTACCTGGCTCAAGCTCGGCCACAGATTGTCGAGCAATCGCGGCTGGGCTGCCGCCGTCGGATGGATGCCGTCTGCCTGCATCAGCTTCTCGTCCTGCGCGACCCCTTCGAGAAAGAATTCGACCAGCGGCGTGCCGTAGCGGCTCGCCAGCTCGCCATATAGTGCATGAAACGCGTCGGCGTAGGCGGCGCCGTAGTTCGGCGGCATGCGCATGCCGACCAGCACGACCTTGGCGCCCGCGGCCTGGGCGCGCTCGATGAGGAACTGGAAGTTCTCCCGCACTTGGCGCAGCGGCAGCCCGCGCAGCCCGTCATTGCCGCCGAGCTCCAGGATGACGATCGCCGGCTTGTGCAATTCCAGCGCACGCGGCAAGCGCGCCCGCGCGCCGCCGGTCGTGTCGCCGCTGATGCTGGCATTCACTACCCGGTAACCGTAACCTTGCATAGCGAGACGCTGGTGCAGCAGCGCCACCCAGGTCGAGTCGACTGCGACGCCGTAGCCAGCGCTCAGACTATCGCCGACGACCAGAATGACGGGCTGAGGTGCCGGGCTCGCGTGAACTGACAGCGGCAACGCCAGTCCTACCCAGACGAGCACGACAAATTTCAGTACGAACACTGTGCAACCGGTTCTCAAAGCGGAAAGCGTCACGAAAAAGGTTAGCAGTCCGGAAGGAACGCTGACCATTCTGGCAGAAGTCGACCTGCAGATCGCCGCCGGAGAAACCGTCGCCATCGTCGGTGCGTCCGGGGCCGGCAAATCCACGCTGCTGGCGTTGCTCGCCGGGCTGGACGAGCCGAGCGCGGGGCGGGTCTGGCTCAACGGCGCGGAGCTGACAGCGCTCGACGAGGACGGCCGTGCCGCCGTCCGCGCGCGCCACGTGGGCTTCGTCTTTCAGAGTTTTCACCTGGTTCCGTCGCTGACGGCAATCGAGAACGTGATGCTGCCGCTGGAGCTGGCGGGGCTGCCGCATGCGCGCAGCACGGCCGCGGAGGTGCTCGCACAGGTCAATCTTTCGCCGCGCCGTGAGCACTATCCGCGACAGTTGTCGGGTGGCGAGCAGCAACGCGTCGCCATCGCGCGTGCGTTCGTAACGCGGCCGGCGGTGCTGTTCGCGGACGAGCCGACGGGCAATCTCGATTCGGTGACCGGTCAGCGGATCATCGAGCTGCTGTTCGATCTCAACAAGGCCACGCAGACGACGCTCGTGGTCGTGACGCACGATGAAGCGATCGCCCAGCGATGCGAGCGCATCATCAAGATCGAGGCGGGGAGGCTGGTCGCGTGACCAAAGCACTGCGACTCGCGTTGCTCGCGCTGCTCCGCGACGGCAAGTCCGGCGAGTTGCGCGTGCTGATGCTCGCGCTGCTCGTCGCGGTCTCCGCGCTCACTGCCGTAGGTTTCTTCACCAGTCGCGTCAGCCTGGCGGTCGATCAACAAGCCGGCGAAGTGCTCGCCGCCGACCTGCGTCTGCAATCGCGAGCACCGATCGAACGCGAGTACTTCGAGCTTGCGACGGCTGACGGACTCGCCACAGCGGAAGTCTCGACGTTCCCGAGCGTCGTGCTCAAGGGCGACGACAGCGCGCTCACTGCTATCCGCGCCGTGTCCTCACGCTATCCCTTGCGCGGACGCCTGAAGGTCGCCGAGGTGCCGTTCGGTCCGGCGCACGAGGTCAGCACGTTGCCGGGTCCCGGCGAGGCGTGGCTCGAGCCGCGGCTGTTCGGTCAACTCGACGCGCGCGTCGGCGATCGCATTCGGGTGGGCCAGACCGAGTTGAGAATCGCGAAGGTGCTCGACTATCGGCCGGACCAGGGTTCGCAGTTCGTCGATCTCGCACCCACGTTGCTGATGCGTCTCGAAGACGTGCCAGCGACGAAGCTAACGCAGGAAGGCAGCCGCATCGGCTACGCGGCGTTGTTCGCCGGCGATACGCAGAAGGTCGCGCAGTTCAAAGAGGAGCTGACCGCGCGCAAGCGCCCTGGTCAGCGCATCGTCGACGTCGAAGAAGCGAGCCCGCAGATCCGCTCCGCCGTCGATCGCGCGAGCCGGTTCCTCAACCTCGCGGCGCTCGTCACGATTCTGCTCGCCGCCATTGCGGTTGCCATCACCGCGCGACGTTACGTGGCGCGTCACCTCGATACGGTCGCGCTGATGAAAAGCATGGGCGCCGCGCAGCGCCTCGTGCTTGCGATCAGCGTGTTGGAGCTGCTGGCGATCGCGATCATCGCCGGTGTGTTGGGTGCCGTGATCGGCTATGCGGCGCAGGAAGGCATCGCGCTCCTGCTGCGTGATCTCGTGCGCGGCGAGTTGCCGCGTCCTGGGCTGGGCCCCGGTTGGCTCGGACTCATGACTTCGATCCTGATTCTCATCGGCTTTGCCTTGCCGCCGCTTCTGCAGCTGCGCAAGGTCCCGCCGGCGCGGGTGCTTCGGCGCAACTTGGAACCCCCGCCGCTACGTTACGCGGTCGTTTACGGCACTGCTCTCGCGGCGCTGCTTGCGCTGCTGTATTGGCTGGTGCGCGATGCGAAACTGATCGCCTATGTATCCGCTGCGACGCTCGGCACGTTCGTCGTGCTGATCGCCGCGGGCTGGGTGCTCGTGCGGAGCCTGAGTACCCTGCGCGGCAGCGTCGGTGTCTCTTGGCGTTACGGCATGGCGAACATCGCGCGCCGTGGTCGCGACAGCGTCATTCAGATCGTCGCGTTCGGACTCGGGCTGATGGTGCTGTTGCTGCTCGCGGTCGTGCGCAACGACTTGATGCAGCAATGGCGGGCGAGCTTGCCGGAGAACGCGCCGAATCACTTCATGATCAACATCCGTCCGGATCAGACGGCGGCCATCCGCGAGTTCTTCGCGCAGCAGACCAACGTGGCGCCGCCGGAGCTCGTGCCGATGGTTCGCGCGCGGCTCACGCAAATCAACGGGACGCCCGTCAAAGATCTGCACTTGCAGAGCGAGCGCGGCCGCGACTTCCTCGAGCGCGAAGCGAACCTGACGTGGGCGCAGTCCATGCAGAAGGACAACAAGCTGGTGGCCGGCGAATGGTGGCAGCCGGACGACGGCGGCGGGCCGCGCGTGTCGGTGGAGATCGAGTTGGCTCACTCGCTCGGCTTGAAGATCGGCGACAAGCTGACCTACGACATCGCCGGTGAGATCGTCGACGCGCAAGTCGCGAGCTTCCGCGAGGTGCAATGGGATTCGTTCCGACCGAACTTCTTCATGGTGTTCTCGCCGGGCACGCTCGATGACACCACCGGCACGTACATCACCAGCGTGCACATCCCGCGCGAGCAGCGCGGCATCCTGCTGGAGTTCACGCGGCGTTTTCCGGAAGTGACGGCGATCGACCTGGAAGCGATCCTCACGCAGGTGCGCGGCGTGATGGACAAGGCGTCGCTGGCCGTGCAGTACGTCTTTGCGTTCACGTTGCTGGCCGGTATCACCGTACTGCTTGCCGCGATCCAGGCGACACGCGATGAGCGTCGCTACGAAAGCGCGATGCTGCGTACTCTCGGCGCGAGCAGGCGCGTCGTGCTGCAAGGAGTCGCCGCGGAATTCACGACGCTCGGATTGTTGGCGGGCATCCTCGCCGCCATCGGCGCGACTGTCGCCGGCTATTACCTCGCCGAGCGGCTGTTCAGCCTCGACTACACCTTCAGCTTCGGGGTGTGGTGGGTGGGTCTAGTGACAGGTGCATTGCTGGTCGGCATCAGCGGGACGCTGGCGACGCGCTCGGTTGTGAATCATCCGCCCGTGGCGACTCTGCGAAGCAACTAGCGGCGTTACTGCAAACCGATTCGCAGCCAGCCAACCGCTTCGGTCTGCCCGCGCCAGTTGTAGCCGTCGACCCTGACCAGATAGTCGCCCGGCCCGAACGCCGACGAATTCAGCGTGAAGCGCAGCTCGCGATTCGAGTCGCGTGCCACGCGCCGCAACTGCATGACCAGCCCGCCGTCGACTTTCTCGACCGTGATCATGAACTGGTTGTACTTGCCTTCTGACACGTCGACGTACAAGTCCATCCATTGTGGCGGCGACAGCCAGCCGATGTTCAACGTCGGCGCCGCGGGCTTGCCGCGGACCAGCTGGACGCGATACTTCTGCGTGCTCCCCGGCGCCTGCATTTGCACTGCTTTCGCGGCGCGCTCCATGCTCTTCACCTGTTTGCTCAGCGAGTTCGCCTGCACCGCATAGGCGACGACTCCGGCCACCGCCGCGACCAGCGCGAACACCAGGCCGATGAAGACAGCGCGACCACCGCCGATGCCCGACCCGCTGGAGAAGCGGCGCTCCTCTTCCTCCAGGTCGAAGCCTTCTTCGGTCGCTTGCTGTGCAGCGTGCGTGACGCTGGAAGGAATCGCCTTGAATACGCCCGTCTCGCTGTTCTCCGCCGGGCGCCGCGCGAGCCGCGCTTTGAGGCGCACCGGGATCGGCATCGACTTGAGCGCGTCGGGATGATCGTGGCAGTACTCCTCGAACTCGCGCGCCTCCCGGACCGTGAGATCGCCGGACAGGTAGCGGTCGACGATATGCTCGGCTTCGATGTACTTGCGATCCATAGTCGCGTCCGCTGTTTGTTGTGCGCGAAGGGTAGCACTTGGGCCGGAAGATTCTCTCGCCAAGATCGCCAAGGGCGCCAAGAGCAATCCGGGTTTCAGAACCTTGGCGGGCTTGGCGTCTTGGCGAGAGTCATCCGGCGTCTTTCTCGCAGAGCTTGCACTTCGGCCAGTACGGCTTCGCGATGTGATCCAGCGTCCAGCGATTCCCTTCCGCGAAGAACTTCCGCATCGCCTGCGAGCCCGGCGAATCGTCGTAGCCGAGCCCGACGATGCGCACCCGCGTCATGTTCTCGCCCGCTGGACTGAAGTACAGCACCGTCCACGTGCCGGCCACGGCGTCGCGATGCGGGAAACTCGCAGGGGCCTGCTTGATGCGAATCGCGAGCATGCGCTCGGGCTCGTACGCCAGGATCTCGTTGACGATGGTTTCAGCGTCACCGAGCTTGCCCTTCGGGTCATAGTGGCTGCGGATCTCGCCGCCGATCGCGAGCTTCACATCCGCCTGGGCGGCGCCGGTGGCCAGGTAGCCCTCCGAGGTCGTGAACAGACGCCAGACTTCGGCGACCGGCGCGTTGACAAATCCCTCGGTGACCTGGGGCTCCGCCCCCCAGCTTGCCGCAGCGAACCAGCCCGCCGCCGCCACAATAAGTTGCGTGAACCAGGGTTTCCCCGAGTGCCGTTTATGGCCCGTCATAGCGCCTGTCCCGTTTGTGATGCCGTGCCCGCAAGGCTGCCGGAAGTGGGCGATAGTACTCATTATTGTTGCGACCGACTGGCCGATACTGCGATGCTCCATCTGTTTCCATAATCAAGGTTTCGGCAGTCCAGGAACAAGCCGACCATGATCCTTACGCTGGAAGTCATAGGCGAGCAGGCCGAAGACCTGGGAGCGGGCAACCGCAAGGTTTTCAATGCCATCGGTGGCACGATCGGCCGGCTGCCGGACAACGACTGGGTGTTTCCGGATCCGTACGTCTCGGGCCGGCACGCTCTCATCCGCTATTTGAACGGCAAGTATTTCATCGAGGACACCAGCACCAACGGCGTCTTCGTCAACACGCCGGACAACCGCATCTCGCGCACCGAGTCGCACCAGCTGTACGACGGCGACGTGGTCTTCATCGACGCGTACCAGATCAAAGTCAGCATCGCGAGGGATCCGGAAGAGTCGGCTAGCGATGATCCGTTCGCACAGCTGCAGGCGCGCGGCAAAGGCGGCACGCGCCAGATTCCGCCGCCGCGCCCGCCGGGCGGGAACGAAGCGGATCGCACCGAGAGCATGGTGAAGCGCGCTCCCCGCAGGGACCAAGACCACTCGGAAGGCACGGTGTGGTTCGGCATCAGCGACATGTCGTCGGGCCCGAAGCCCGCGCTGCCAGCGCGTGCGGCACCGCCGCCCGCAAGCGCTCGTGGGCCACGTCGGCCTGCTGCGCCGGCCGCAGCAGCGGCCGTTCGGCCAGTTGCGAGCGCACCGGCACCTCGTTCATCGCAGTCGCCCGACACTGCACAGTTGAAAGCACTACTCGACGCCGCCGGCATCGAAGGCCTCGATCCTTCGAGCGAAGCCGCGCAGACGCTCGGCGCGATGCTGCGCGCGGCGGTCGGCGGGATGATGGAAGTGCTCCGTGCACGCGAGCGCATGAAAGATGAGCTGCGCGTCCGCGGCACTACTTTCAAAGTCGCGAACAACAATCCGCTGAAATTCTCTGCGAACGTCGACGACGCGTTCCACAACCTGTTCGTGAAGCGCAATCCGGCGTACCTCGATCCCGCCGCGGCATTCGAGGACGCATTCCGCGACGTGCGCGATCACCAGGCCGCGTTCCTCTCGGCGATGCGCCTCGCGTTCGAGTCGATGCTCTCGCAGCTCGATCCGAATCGCCTGCAGGACGAGTTCGATCGACAGATCAAGAAGGGCTCGATCCTCGGTGTGCCGGCGAAGCTGCGCTACTGGGATCTGTATCGCGACAAGTATTCCGACCTGGCGAAGGACGCGCAGGGTGCATTCCGTAACTTGTTCGGCGATGCTTTCGCCAAGGCCTACGAGGAACAGTTGGAACGGCTCCAGGGATTGGCACGCGGTCGCGACAAGTAACGCGCATCGCACCGGGGAACTTGTGCTCGAAGACACGCTGGTCGAGGAAGACATTCATCCGGTTTACGTCTCCGAAGGCGTGACGGACACCGGCCGCGTGCGCACCGCCAACCAGGATGCTTTCGCGCAGCTCGGCGCGCGCGGCATCTGGGCCGTCGCCGACGGCATGGGCGGCTATCGCGATGGCGACGTCGCGAGTCGCATGGTGTGCGAAGGGCTGCAGAGCCTCGAGGCCACCGCTTCGCTCGAAGCCACCATCGACGCCATTCGCCAGAGCATGAGCGAAGTCAACGCGAAGCTGCATCAGGCGTCGATTCGCGAGCACGATCCGATCATCAGCGGTAGCACCGTCGCGATTTTTCTCGTCCAGCGCACCGCGTGCGCGGTCGTGTGGGCCGGCGACAGCCGCATCTATCGGCTGCGGCACAAGCGTCTGACGCAGATGACGACCGATCACACCTGGGCTTCGGAGCTCAATCTGCAGCAGCCGAACGAAGAGGCGGATCACGCGATCACGCGCGCCGTCGGCGGCGAGGACACACTGCTCTTGGACGTACGCCGCGATCGCGTCCGACTCGGCGATCGCTATCTGTTGTGCTCCGACGGGCTGACGCGCGAGCTGACCGATGAGCAAATCGCCGAGCTCTTGGGCGGCGAAGACGTGCAGCAGTGCGCGAAGGCGCTGATCGACGCGACCTTGCAGGCTGGCGCGCGCGACAACGTCACCGTCGTCGTCATCGAAGCCCAATGAGCAAGGACGAGAAGACCGAGCACATGCCGTCGCACAAGCCGACGCTCGTGCGTCCCACTCCGGCTCCCGCTGCATCCGCGCCTCCGTCGCCGCCCCCGCAAGACACAGAGCAAACTGTGCTGCGAGCGCCGACGGAGGTCGCACCAACTGTCGATCCCGACGCGACGATCAAGACTCTGCGCCCGCAGATCGCGGAGACCGCTGCGCGCACACTGCAAGCTGCCCCACCGACTTCGCAGAGTGCCTACGCGCCGACATTGAAATCGCCTGGGCCAGGTGCGGCTTACGCACCGACGCTGCAGGCCGCGCCGCAGACCGGTCCGGAAGGGACGCAGGTGCTGTCGAATCGTCTGGTCGGGACGCTCGAAGATGCGGGCGAAGGTCATCACGGCCCGCTCGAGCCCGGCTCGGTCATCAAGAAGCGCTTCGTTCTGGAAAAGTTGCTGGGCAAAGGCGGCATGGGCCTGGTGTTCGGCGCCATCGACCGTCGTAAGGAAGAAGCGCGCGATCCGAATCCTCGCGTCGCGCTCAAGGTGCTGAACGCGGATTTCCAGCGCCATCCGCAAGCGTTCATGGCTCTGCAGCGCGAAGCGCGCAAAGCGCAGACGCTCGCGCATCCGAACGTAGTCACCGTGTTCGACTTCGACCGCGACGGCGACGCGGTCTACATGACGATGGAGCTGCTGGAAGGCCGCTCACTCGATTCGATGACGCGCGACGCGCGCGGCAAGGGCATCAAGCGCGACGTCGCGCTGCCGATCATTCGCGGTATCGCTGAAGGCCTGGCGTACGCGCATCGCAAAGGCATCGTGCATTCGGATCTGAAGCCCGGCAACATCTTCATCACCCAAGAGGAAGGTGCGGCAAAGATTCTCGACTTCGGCATCGCACGCGCGGTCCCGAGCATGAATTCAGAGGCGAGCCGCGATGTGTTCGATGCTGGCAGCCTCGGCGCGTACACAGAAGCGTACGCGACGGATGAAATGATCGACGGCGTCGATCCGCATCCGGCCGACGACATGTACGCGCTCGGCATCATCGCGTATGAGTTGCTGACCGGCTTCCATCCGTATTCGCGCCACAGCGCGCCGGCCGCGCGCAAGCTCGGTCTCAAGCCGGAGGCGCTGAAGGGCCTCAAGCGCAAGGAGGCGCGAGCGATCGAGCGCTGCCTGTCGTTCGATCGCAAACGGCGCCCGCAAAATGCGGGTGACTTCCTCAAGTTGTTCCGCGGTGTCACGAGGTTGCAGAAAGCCTCGCTCGCGGCCGCGGCAGTACTCGCGCTGGTTGCTGGGTATCAGTACTACCAGTACTACGTGGAGACGAGCCCCGCGATTCCGTTCAGCCAGCTCTCCAGTCAGACGCAGACAGACTTCCTCGCAGCGATGAAGGAAGGCAACGAGTTCTGGGGCTTCTTCGAGACAGAACACATCTCCGACGCTGCGTTCCAGGCGATCAATCGCTACAGCGACGCGTACAACCTGCACCCGCGGAATCGCGAAGCCGTCGCCGCATTGAAGAAGGCCGCTGACGCCGTGCTCGCACTGCCCGAGCTCGATGCGAAGGGGCGCCAGGAGCTAGCCGAGGGCTGGAAGAACAAGAACGCGTTCTACAAGAACTACGAGCCCGTAGTAGAGGCAGCTGGACAGTGACCTAGAACGTCACGCTCTGCGGCGAAAATACCGGCCCTGCCGCGTCGCCTGTCCTTCTGCACGTCCTTTCACCCATCGGCACACCCGCCACATAGGCTCGAGCGCGACACTCGTAGGATCGGGTTTCGCCGCAGCCGGTCGCCTCGTAGCGGGTGACACCGACGCGCGGACGCTCAGTCAATTCGACGTGCACACTCGCAGCGTCGCAGTCGAGGTCCTGCGCGCTTCGTAGACGCACCTGGGAGCTGTTGGACGCGCAGCCGACGAGCATCGACATCGCGATCGCGACCAATCCCATCCCGACAGTAGGGTTCGACATTGCGTTACCTCCATGCAAGCCACTCGGATTCTCCATCGGTCAATCGAAAACACAATGAGATTTGCGTCACCGGATCGATCATTCCAGCGCCCTCGCTCAACCTCCCTGATTACCAGCGCCACGCCTAGTTGCTCTGTCAATCCATTGACAGACCCCTCCTTGACGAATCGCCACTATCACGCGCACCGGGCCAACGTAGCTTTCGGAGGCGCAAATGGGGATCCAGGGGATAGTCGTTCGATATGTCGTCATCGGCTGCGCGCTGCTTCTCAGCGCGTGCGGTGGCGGAGGTGATGGAGATGATGGAGGCAGCGGCACTACGAATTCTCCGCCGCCGCCACCGCAGAGCGGCATCGGCCCCGCAGGCGGCACAATCAACGGGCCGAATGGAACGAAAGTCGTAATCCCGCCCGGCGCGCTGGCGGCCAACACGCCCATCGCGATCACGCAGATCGGAGCGAGCGCGATCCCGCTGCCCAGCGGCCTCATACCGGTCGGTGCAACCTTTGCATTCACTCCGCACGGGACCACGTTCGCCGTGCCAGTGACTGTGACACTGCCGTTCGATCCGGCCAGCGTTCCCGCGGGAACGTTGCCGCAGTTCATCAAGACGAACGCGCAAAATCAGTGGCAGCAGATCTCGAACCCCGTGTTCGACGCGAGCAGCGTCAGCGGGCAAGTCACGAGCTTTTCCGATCTCATGACGGCACTGTCGCCGGCCCAGCCAACGCGTCAATGGGCCTTCTTCCGGCGACCGAGCACGGGCGGGGAGGAGGAGCTCCTTGGTGAGATCGCCACCCAGCCGGGTGATGTCCCGCTGGGTGCCGCCGTTTCTCACATCGTCGAGTTCGGGCCGGCGCTGTTCGACGAGCCCGTGACGGACCTGGGCGCATCGCTGCCGGCTGACGGGATTGCGAATGGCCATGCGTTCGGCTCGGCGAGCGGCGTGACCTATGGCGTCCTTGCCGAAGCGCCGTCCGCGAAGACCGGAGGCGCCGAGCCGATCGGCAGCGTTACCAAGCTCGAGCAGGTGCAGAGCTTTCGGGTGACCGGTGCGAACCCGACGCTGCGGGTCAAGCTCACGAAAGTGCGCATCCTGCTGACGGATTTCATGGGTCCGCCGGGCCCGACCGGCGGACGCGCGCCGATCAAAGGCGAGGTCCAGTTCCTCTTGCGGGCCCGCAGGGAGTCTGGAGCGCGGTTCTTCAACGCGGTAGGCAGTGCGACAGCTTTCGGCGCCGATCGCTTCTTCTTCCGCGACGCTACCGACGACGCGTTCGCCGTCGACCCTCTGTGGAGCAATGACGACTTCGACTTTAGCAGCGGCGCGGTCGGCTTTTCCCTGGAGAGCAACGGACCGACGCTGGGGCCCCTCAACGGGACGGTGGCGCCGGGCTCATGTCCGGGCAGGTTTGCGCTGCTGGAGTTGAAGCAGACGATTCCGATCGACATTCCTCTTTCGTTGCTCGGGGACGAGAAAACTTTCACGCTCCAGTCATCCATCCTTGCGGACGCGTACAACTTCCGAGGCGGAGGTTCGCCGAACGAGTGCCAGGCGTCGTCGGCCAGCGCGTTCATCCGCGACCCCCTGGAGATCGGCGGCGTGGAGTGGGAGTTCACAGGGCTGACGCCGATCGACACGCCAGCAATAGAGGATTCCTCCGATGAACCGACGCGACTCGAGCCCGCAGCTTGCGAGCCCGGGCCAGGTCCCGATCCCGCAGCGGGCGTGCTGCAGTTCGAAGCCGATTCGTTCACGGTCGATGAGTTCGACGGTGCACTGCCGACGGTCGCGATCACTCGCACCGGCGGCTCCAAAGGCGCGATTACCGCGACGTTCACGACGAGCGACGGCACGGCGACCGCGGGCACCGACTATGACGCCCGGAATGCGACCGTGTTTTTTGCCGACGGCGAAGCGGGTCGGCGCATCGTGCCGATTCCGGTCACGCCCGACTTGCTCGCCGAGCTCAATGAGACAGTGAACATGCAGCTGTCCGAGCCCGGCGGTTGCGGTGCCCTCGGCTCGCGCACGGCGGCGGTGATGACGATCCTCGACAACCAAATTAACCGGACGCCGCAGCCGAGCGGTCTCGATCCGACCTTCGACACGGACGGCAAGGTGACGACGGAGTTCGGCGGCGATGACACCGGCATGGCGGTGCAGCCGGACGGCAAGATCGTCATGGTCGGCGGCTCCACCTCGGACTTCGTGCTGGCGCGTTACAACGTGAACGGCAGCCTCGACACGACGTTCGGCACGAACGGATTCGTGACCCACAGCATGCTGACTGGCGCCTCAGAGGAAATCGCGCGCGCTGTCGCGATCCAGTCGGATGGCAAGATCGTCGTCGCTGGCCACACCGGTCAGTTCGGACGTCCGGGCCGTCCCGCGGGCAATCGCTTCGATCATGCGATCGTGCGCTACAACGCGAACGGCAGCGTAGACACGACGTTCGGCAAAGGCGGTGTCGCGAGCAGCCTCATCGGTCGCATCTTCGCGATGGCGCTGCAGCCGGACGGCGGAATCATCGTCGTCGGCGACGCGCCTCAGCCGGAGGACATGATGGTTGCGCGCTATAACGCGAACGGCAATCTCGACCTCAACTTCGGCTTAGGCGGCTTCAGGTTGTTCGACTTCACCCTCGGCGCTGAGCTCGCGGAGAGCGTGGCCGTGCAGTCCAACGGCGCGATCGTGCTGTCGGGGCCGCACACCAGGGCTGGCGAAACGGAACGTGAGCAACACACCGCTGTCGTGCGGCTGGATTCGGGCGGAGACCCTGATGCGAGCTTCGGTACTGCAGGTGTGCAGCTCATGTTCAACACGCGAGTCAGCGACGGAGTCGCCGTGCAAAGCGACGGGCGCATCGTGCTGGTCGGAGACATCGACAGTGCAACTCCGAATACGCCGAAGTTCTCTACGATGCGGCTGAACGTCAACGGCACGCTCGATGACTCATTCGGCACCGACGGCAGAGTGGTCACCGCACTCACGGAACGGGGCGATCAGGCTAAGGCAGTCGCATTGCAGGCCGACGGCAAGATCGTGGTCGCCGGCCGCAGCAATAACCAGGTGAATCCGAACTTCGCAGCCATACGCTACAACGCTGACGGCACGCCTGACGCGAGCTTCGGCACAGCGTCGATCCTCTCGGTCGACTTCTTCGGCTTCACGGACGTTGCCGAGAACGTGGCGATCGCGCCGGACGGCAAGATCGTGCTCGGCGGCTTGGCGCGCAATAGCGTCGACGGATACGGCTTGGCGCGAGTGAATCCTTAACGCGAGAGGGCGTTGCAGCGTCGTTCAGCGCTGCAACGCCCGCGGGCTCAGGGTTCCTGAATGTGTCGGATCCGGGCCAGGTTCGCGTCCAGCTGCTTGAGCCTGCCTTCCCCGTCCTCGCACAACAGCACGAAGATCAAATCCAGCAAGTGCTGAAGCGCGGACTGATACAGCAGCGGCTCGACGTGCGAGCGCTCGTCGTGAGCCGATACCAGCAACGATGCATCGGCGTGAGCGCGCAGCGGGTTCGCTGTATGGCGCGTCACCGAAATCACCTTGCCGCGTCGTTCGCGAAACTGACGACAGATCTGATACAGCGTCGGCTGCTTGCCTTGTTCCGAGAACACCAGCAGCACGTCCTTCGCGGCGACGGTGGAGATGCCCGAGCTCATCAGTACGGGATCCGCGTGATGCACAGCCACGAGGCCCAACAGTGAGAGCTTCGCAGCGAACGCCTGGGCTGAAACACCGTCCTCGCCCAGCCCGATCAAGAATACTTTCCCCGCCGCGCCGATCAGCGTCGCGATCTCGTCGATCTTGTCTGGCGTGTTGATCAGCCGCGTCTCTTCCTCGGCCTTGGCCTTTGCGGCCCACAAGCTCTCCGCCAACGCCGCATGCGGGTCGACCTTCACTGCCTGCGCTGCGGCGCCGCTGTTGCCGCCATTCGCGCGCGCGATCTCTTCACCGACCGAGAACTTCAGATCGGGGTAACCCTTGAATCCCAGCTTCTGGCTGAACTTCACTACGCTCGACTGGCTGATGCGCAGCGCGTCGGCGAGTTGTTGTGACGAGTAGTCGCGCAGCAAGTGCGCGTTTTCCAGCAGGAAGTCCGCAATGCGGCGCTCGATCGCGCTCATCTGATCACGCTCCGATCGGATTTTGAGCAGCGAGCTCATGGCGTCACGCGGCGGCTAGGGCCTGCAGGCCGCGGATCTCGCGGATGCCGAGGCCCGGCGCCTGGGTTACGGTGATTTCGGACTCGTTGAAGATCACGCCGCCCACCACCGGGTTGAACTGGCACAGCGACGGGCCGTCCAGGTCGACCTTCGTGATGACGTTCGACTTCGCGACCGCGAGGTGCACGGCGGCCGAGACGCTGACGCTGGTCTCCACCATGCAGCCGATCATGCATTCCATCTCATACATTCCGCAGATGTCGGCGATGTGAATCGCGTTCGACAGTCCGCCGGTCTTCATCAGCTTGATGTTGATGATGTCCGCCGCGCGCATGCGGATCAGCTCGATGACCTCGGTCGGGCCGAACACGCTTTCGTCGGCCATGATCGGCGTGTGCACGCGCTCGGTGACGTACTTCATGCCTTCGAGGTCCTGCGCCTTCACCGGCTGCTCCACCAACTCCAGTCGCACGCCTGCATCTTCCAGTGTCTGCAGCGCAAACACGGCTTGCTTCGCAGTCCAGCCCTGATTCGCATCCAGTCTCAACAACGCGCGGCCTTCCACTGCCGCGTAGATCGCCTTCACGCGCTCGATATCGACGCCGATGTCCTTGCCCACCTTGATCTTCAGCGACTCGAAGCCTCGCTCCACCGCATTGATCGAGTCCGCAACCATCTTGTCGATGTAATCGACGCTGATCGTGATATCCGTCGTGATCACTGGATCGCCGCCGCCGAGCAACTTGTACAGCGGCGCGTCGTACAGCTGGCCGAACAAGTCGTAGACCGCGATTTCCACCGCGGCCTTGGCGCTGGAATTCTTCTCGAGCGAACCCTGAATCAGCTGCGTGATGCGATTCAGATTCGCGATCTCCTCGCCCATGATCCGCGGCGCAATGTATTTCTTGATCGCCTCGACGATCGAGCCGTGCGTGTCGCCGGTGATCACGGCCGTGGCAGGCGCCTCGCCGTAGCCGATGTTGCCCGTATCCGTGTGCACGGACACGATGACGTCTTCGATCGAGTCGACGGTGCGCAGCGCGGTCTTGAAGGGTGTCTTCAAGGGAACGCGCAGCATGTTGAAGCGGATATCCGTGATTTTCATGGAGCTCTCAATTCTTTTGGCTCATTTGCGGATGCGTTGGATGCTGTAGATGCGGTCGACCCGGGACACCTGCCCTTTGCCATCGAGCAGCGATACGAGCGGCGTGACCGACACGCCGTTCAAATGCACGCGGGTGAGCACACCTTCGGCGTCGCGATAGGTGATTCCAGTGGTGTCGTGGATGACGTACGGCTCGCCGCCGTCCTGCCCGATCACCATCATGACGTGGCCGGGAATGTAGACGAGATCTCCGACTTGCAGCTCGCGCAACACTGCAAGCCGCTTCTCGTGATCGTCGTCGGCGGTGAATGCGATGCGATTCAGAGCCGGGCTCACGCCCTGGTCGCGCGTGTTACGCGGCAGCTGCACGCCGAAGCTGCGATAGACCTCTGACACGAAGCCGCTGCAGTCGCGCGCGTTGTAGGAGTGACCCCAGCCGTAGCGCTCGCCGAGGAACTTGAAGCTCTGGCGAATCAGGTTGGTGCGCGTCAGCGGCAGATAATCCGTCGCGACGTCCGCGGTTCGTGGCAACAGCGCCGGCGTGAAATGCAGCGAGCCGTCTGCTGCGCGCATCGGCAACTCGATGACATGCGCAGTGTAAGGATGCTGCCCATTCACCGGCTTCTCCGCCGGCCAGTCGCTCAGCACCGGAATGCGCTGACCCATCTCCAGCTGCACCGCCGACACCTCGGGCCGTTCCGGCGTGAAGACAGTGTGCGCAGCCGTGCCGGTGACGACGACGTACGGCTCCTTGTGCGTGTAACCGAGCACTTCATCGCGCGAGCCCTGAGCTACGTCGTTGCGCGAGATCCAGGCCGCGTAGCGCGGACTGACCACGAACCACCATTCGCCGTCGCGGCTCTCGTGCACGATGGCGACGGGCGTGCCGGGGAACAGCGCGTCTTCCTGGAAGCGATCGATGTCGGTCCCGCCATTCGGTTCGTTGAACACCCGCATGCGTGTCGGGAACGTGCGCAGGTCGGAGCGTCGCACCACCATTCCGTAGCGCGTCGGCTGCGTTGCCGGAATCGCAGCAGCATTCGCATTCGCGACGATCGCATCGATCGCAGCCGCTTCGACCGCCTGACCCTTCACGTCATAGAGAGTGTCGTCGGGCCGCTCCGACATGCGATCGACCCACGCGTGCACGTCGGCAGCCGCGAGCGTGCTTGGGAGTGCTTCGACGTCATGGACCGACCGATCGAGCTCCTTGAGCTTCGCGTTCTGCGCTTCGATCGCGGTTTCGTCGAGCACGAGCCGCGAACCCGCGCCGCG
>Ga0209382_10003535_pt1 | contig 21601 bp, 21 predicted proteins | sample SoiMetdeltSBSDD5_FD_187599 | JGI IMG/M metagenome (GOLD analysis project Ga0209382, IMG submission 187599) | Bulk soil microbial communities from a Populus tree surrounding site in Tennessee, USA - Soil MetaG P. deltoides SBSDD5 (SPAdes) (version 2) | ecosystem: Environmental > Terrestrial >... | reverse complement strand
GAGCGCGGGGCATCGAGGGGGGCCACGGGTTCCCCGGGGCACCCCGAGCGCGGGGCATCGAGGGGGGCCACGGGTTCCCCGGGGCACCCCGAGCGCGGGGCATCGAGGGGGGCCATGTCGGGGCCCCCCATCCTAATAGGCGTGGACGTCGGAGGGACGACGATCGCTGCCGGCGCCGTCACCGCCGACGGAGAGGTCGTGCACGACGAGAGCGTGCTGACGCACGACGCGGCGGCCACCGGCTCCCTCGTCGCGATCGAGCGCCTTGTCCAACGTCTGAGCGGGGCGCTGGCCACCCGCGGACTGACGGTGGCGAGCATCGGCGTCGGCGTGCCTGGTCCGGTCGACGCCGAGACCGGACGGGTCGGTGAGCCCGCGCCGCACGCCGCCGATCTCATCGGCCAACCGATCGTCGAGCGCCTGGCAGCGCGCTTCGGCGTGCCGGTGTTCGTCGACAACGACGTCAACGCCCTGGCGCTGGCCGAGTGGCGCTTCGGCGCCGGTCGTGGCGCGCGCTCGCTGGTGGTGCTGGCGCCGGGCACCGGGTTCGGCGCCGGCGTGATTCTCGACGGCCGCCTGGTCCGCGGTGTCGCGGGCTTCGGCGGCGAATTCGGCCACACGCCGGTGAAGTTCGACGGCCCGCCATGCTGGTGCGGAGGCCGCGGATGCCTCGCCGTCTATGCGAGCGGCCGCGGCATCGCGGAGGCGGCCCAGGCGCGCGTCGCCGGCCACACGGACTCGGCGCTGCTCGCCGCGGCGGGAGGTATCGCGCAACGGATCACGGCGGAGCTCGTATTTCGTGCGGCCGCCGACGGCGAGCCCATCGCCACGGCGGTCGTGGATGAGACGTGCCGCGCGCTGGGCGCGATGCTCGCCACGATCGTCAACGGGCTGAACCCGGAGGTCGTCGTCGTGACGGGCGGCGTGGCGGCCTCGCTCGCCGCGCTGGAAAAGCAGATCCTCGCCGCCGCGGCGGAGTACGCGTTCGCGCGCGCGCTCGCCGCGACGCGGATCACGATCGCGCCCGGCGACAAGCGTCTGACGGTGCGCGGCGCCGCCGCGCTGGTGCTGTATGAGCGCGAACGCCGCGCGGGTTAGCCACGGCCACAACCCGCTCGTTCGTTATTTCCGGACGCTCGGGCTCTTCTTCTGGACGGCGATGTAGGCCGGTCGGCGCGTCAGGCCGGTGGCGGCTCCTTCTTCAGGATGTCGTCGAGCACACGCGGCAGGCGGCTGACGGCCGAGACGCCGTGCACGCGCGACACCATCTCACCTTGCCGATCGATGACGACCGTGTACGGCGTGCCCTTGAAGCCGTAGCGGTTGCCGATCACCAGCTTCAGATCGAGCGCGACCGGATAGGTGACCTTGTTGGCGCGGATGAACTTGCGCGCATCGACCGCCGTGTCCTGCACGTGAATGGCGAGCACGTCGACCCCACGGTCGCGATAGCGGTCGGCGACCCGCGCGAGCGCCGCGGACTCGCGCGCGCACGGCTTGCAGTACGAGGCCTGGAAGCGGAGCACGAGGATCTTCTTGCCGATCAGATCGCGCGAGTCGAGTTCGCGGCCGTCGAGCAGGCGAACCTTGAAGCCCGGCGCCGCCGGTGCGGCCGCGACGGATGGCGTCAGCGACAGCAGCGCGGCGAGAGCGACGATCGCGGCCCGCACCCGGGCATTCTAGCGGAGCGACAGGAGCAACGCGAATAGCAAGGCGGGCAACGCCGGCGGAGGTGCGCATGGTCACATGGAATGAATTCGCGGCCGCGGCGCCCGGGCTCGCCGGAGCCGGCCGGGCCCTCATCACTCAGTTTCAGGTCGGACTCGCGTTTCTGGCAACGGTGCGGAAAGACGGTGCCCCACGGCTGCATCCGGTGTGCCCGGTCTTCTCGGACGATCATCTCTTCGTGCTGATCGTCCCCACATCGCCGAAGTGCTATGACCTGCTCCGCGATGGCCGATACGCGCTGCAGTCATTTCCCCAGCCGAAGGCCGGCAGCGAGGAATTCTACGTCGCGGGCAGGGCCTCGGTCGTCGATGACCCGGTGCGGCGCGCCGGCGTGTTGCGTGACGCGAGGCATATGGCGCACGAGTCGGAGACCACGTTCGAGCTGTGGATCGATCGCGTCATCCACACGACGTGGGAGAACGTCCTGACACCGCAGATGCGGTCCGCCCACAGGACATGGCGCGCGCCTTGAAAGGTCTACTGTCCAGCCGCGCGGCATTGGCCTCGGCGTAGGGCATGTACATGTGGATCTCGCGGGCGACGTCGCGGCCGCGGCCGGTCCGATGAGTATAATGACCGCGTGACCGACCTCGAGCACGCGCTGCGCCGCGCCGTCCGCGGTTCCGTGCGCTTCGATCCCGCCTCGCGACTGCTGTATTCCACGGATGCGTCGATGTACCAGGTCGAGCCGATCGGCGTCGTCACGCCGCGCGACCCCGACGACGTGATCGCCGCCTTCGACGTCGCGCGTCGGCAGCGGGTCGCGCTCCTGCCGCGCGGCGGCGGCACCTCGCTCACCGGCCAGACGGTGAATCACGCGCTCGTGCTCGATTTCTCGCAGCACATGAACGGCGTGCTCGAGGTCAACGCCGACGAGCTGTGGGCGCGCGTGCAGCCGGGGCTCGTGCAGGACGAGCTCAACCATCACGTGCGCGGCGTCGGCCTGCTGTTCGGTCCCGACACGTCGACGTCGAACCGTGCCACGCTCGGCGGAATGATCGGCAACAACTCCGGCGGCTCCCACTCGATCGCGTACGGGCTCACCGTCGAGCACATCCTCGAGCTCGACGCATTGCTCGCCGACGGGACGCGCGTCCGCTTCGGCACGGTCACGCCCGCCGAGTTCGACGCGAAGACCCGGCTGCCGGGCGCCGAGGGCCGCATCTACCGCGAGATGGCGGCGATCCGCGCCGAGTATGCCGAGGAGATTCGCAAGCGGTATCCCAAGCACTGGCGCCGCGTCGCGGGCTACAACCTGAACGAGCTGCTCAAAGCGGACGCCGGCCCGTTGAACATGGCTCGGGTCGTGGTCGGTTCCGAGGGAACGCTGCTCACCGTGCTCGAGGCCAAGGTCCGCCTCGTGCGGCGCCCGAAGAAGACCGCCCTCGACGTCATCCACTACGCGAGCATCCAGGAGGCGCTCGAATCCTCGCAGTCGATCCTCGAGACCGGGCCGCACGCGGTGGAGCTGACGGACAAGCTCATCCTCGATCTCGCCCGCGAGAACATCGAGCAACGCGCCCGCGCGGCGTTCGTGCAGGGCGATCCGGGTGCCATCCTCATCGTCGAGTACGCCGGCGAGAGCGACGCCGAGGTGAAGGCGAAGATCGACGCGCTGGAGGCGCGACGCGCGCGCGAGAGATTCGGCTACGCCGCGCACCTTTCCTATGACCTCGGTGAGCAGCAGTCGATCTGGAAGCTGCGCAAGGCCGGGCTCGGGCTGCTGCTCGGGATGAAGGGCGACAAGAAGCCGATCGCCTTCGTCGAGGACACGTGCGTCGAGCCCAGGAGCCTCAAGGACTTCGTGCCGCGCTTCGCCGACATCTTCGCCAAGCACGACACGACGGGCGCCTACTACGGGCACTGTTCCGTCGGGTGTCTGCACATCCGGCCGGTGATCGATCTGAAGACGCCGCGTGGGCTCGAGCAGGTGAAGGCGATCGCCGACGAGATCACCGATCTCGTGCTCGAGTTCGGCGGCACGATCTCGAGCGAGCACGGCGACGGACGTGCCCGCAGCCCGTTCCTCGAGCGGATGTACGGCCCGACGCTGATGCAGGCCTTCCGGCGGCTCAAGCGTGCCTTCGATCCCGACAACCGAATGAACCCGGGCAACATCGTCGACTCGCCCGGCATTCTCGAAAATCTGCGCTACGGCGTCGCGTACAAGACCTGGGAGCCCAAGACGCTGCTCGACTTCTCCGCGCAGGGCGGATTTGCCGCTTCGGTCGAGATGTGTAACGGCGTGGGCGTCTGCCGCAAGAAGCTCGAGGGCACGATGTGTCCCTCGTACATGGCCACGAAGGACGAGGAGCACAGCACGCGCGGCCGCGCCAACGCCCTGCGCGCCGTGCTCTCGGGGCGGCTTCCCGCCGCTGAGTTCACCGGAAAGCGGCTGCACGAGGTGATGGATCTCTGCCTCGAGTGCAAGGGCTGCAAGGCGGAGTGCCCATCGAACGTCGACATGGCGAAGCTGAAGTACGAGTTTCTCTACCACTACCATCAGGCCAACGGGCTGCCGCTCCGCAATCGGATGTTCGGCCGCGTGGCGAAGATCAGCGCGCTGGGCGCGCGGTCTCCGCGGCTGGCAAACGCCATCAACGCGCTGCCGGCGGTGCGTTGGCTCCTCGAGAAGACGGTCGGGATCGATCGACGCCGTCCGCTGCCACCGCTGGCGATGGAGACCTTCGGAGACTGGTTCCGGCGGCGCACGCCCGCGCCCGCCGCGCCGCGCGGAGAGGTCGTGCTCTTCCACGACACGTTCGTGACCTACAACACGCCCGAGATCGGCCAGGCCGCGGTGCGTCTGCTCGAAGGCGGCGGCTACCGCGTGGTGCTCGTGGACCGCAAATGCTGCGGCCGGCCGCTGATCTCCAAGGGCATGCTGGACGAGGCGCGCGAGCACGCGGCCTACAACGTCGCGCGACTGGCGCCGTACGCGCGCCGCGGCGTGGCCATCGTCGGTCTAGAGCCGTCGTGCCTGCTCACGCTGCGCGACGAGTGGGTCGACCTGCTGCGCACCGACGACGCGCGCGTCGTGGCCGAACAGTGCCTGCTCTTCGAGCAATTCCTGATGGCCGAGCGCCAGCGCGGGCTGACGCTGCGCTTCGCCGCCGGTCATGGTCGCAAGGTGCTGCTGCACGGCCACTGCCATCAGAAAGCCATGGTCGGCACCGCCGCGACCGTCGCCGCGCTGAAGTGGGCCGGCTACGACGTCAGCGAAGTCGATTCCGGCTGCTGCGGTATGGCCGGCTCCTTCGGCTTCGAGCGCGAGCACTACGAGATCTCCGTCGCCCTCGGCAACCGCCGGCTGGCTCCCGCGGTGAAGGCGGCGCCTCCCCACACGCTCGTCGTCGCGCCCGGTATTTCGTGCCGCCAGCAGATCGAGCATCTCGCCGGCCGGCGCGCCAAGCACCCGGCCGAAGCGCTCGCCGAAGCAATCGCCCGCGACTGATCGCGGTCTCCTTCCGCGCGGGCGGGCGGATCGCCGGACGATCGGGCGCTTCGTCGGGCAATGTCCGCGACTCCGCGAGGACCGAGCACGGATCCCGCGCGAATTCGATGACATCCGAGCGCGCCTGCCTTGGCAGGGCTCGTGCAGACCTGGCCGCGCGAAACGGTGAACGACGCGATCGTCATTGGACGATCGCGCCTGACGATCAAGCCGTCGCGTCTCTGTGACGCGACGCACCGGTCCGGGGATCCGGCGGTATCTGGTTCAGCGTGCCGCCCGGGTCTCCGGACCGATTTCGGTGTGCTATGGTCCGGCGATGGCGCCTTCCGTTCGCTCACACGCGCGCGTCGTCATCATCGGTGGTGGCATCGTCGGCTGCAGCGTCGCCTATCATCTGACCAGGCTCGGATGGCGCGACGTGCAGCTGCTCGAGCGGCGCGATCTCTCCTGCGGCACCACCTGGCATGCGGCGGGGCTCGTCGGCCAGCTTCGGTCGAGCCACAACTTGACGCGGCTCGCGAGCTATGGCGCCGTGCTCTACGAGAACCTCGAAGCGGAGACGGGACAGGCCACGGGGTTTCGACGCTGCGGCAGCATCAGCGTGGCGCGGACGAACGAGCGATTGATCGAGCTCAAGCGCGGCGCGTCGATGGCCAAGTGCTTCGGCGTCGAGATCGAGCTGATCTCGCCGGGCGACGCCGGCCGCCTCTGGCCGCTGATGCGGACGGACGATCTCGCGGGTGCGGTGTGGATTCCGCGCGACGGGCGAACGAATCCGATCGACACCACGCTGGCGCTGGCGAAGGGCGCGCGCCAGGGTGGTGTCACGGTCCTCGAGAACGTCAGGGTCACCGGCATTCGGCGCGACCACGGTACCGCCACGGGGGTCGCGACCGATCACGGCGACGTGGCGTGCGAGATCGTCGTCAACTGCGCTGGGATGTGGGGACGCGAGGTCGGCCGGATGGCGGGCGTCAACGTGCCGCTGCACGCCTCGGAGCACTTCTACATCGTCACCGAGCCGATGGCGGGCGTGACGCGCGACCTGCCGGTACTGCGTGATACCGACGGCTATATCTATGCGCGCGAAGAGGTCGGTGGCCTGCTCATGGGCGGCTTCGAGCCCGTAGCCAAGCCGTGGGGCATGGACGGCGTCCCCGACGATTTTGCGTTCTCGCTCCTGCCCGAGGACTGGGAGCACTTCCGCGTCTTCATGGAGCAGGCGATCGTGCGCATCCCCGCGCTGGAGACGGCGCCGGTGCGACGGCACGTGAATGGTCCCGAAAGCTTCACGCCCGACAACCGCTACATGCTCGGCGAGGCGCCGGAGCTGCGGAACTTTTTCGTGGCGGCCGGCTTCAACTCCGTCGGCATCGCGTCCGCGGCGGGCGCCGGACGGGCGCTCGCGGAATGGATCGTCGCCGGTGAGCCGAGCATGGATCTCTGGGACGTCGACATCCGGCGATTCATGCCGTTCCAGGGCAACGCGCGGTATCTCCGCGAGCGCACGCGGGAGGTCGTCGGCTTGCTGTACGCGATGCACTGGCCGTTCCGTCAACCGGAGACCGCGCGCGGCGTGCGTTGCTCCGTGCTCCACGATCGGCTCGCGTCGCGCGGCGCGGTGTTCGGTGTCGTCGCCGGGTGGGAGCGCGCCAACTGGTTCGCCACCGCGGGCGTCGAGCCGCGCTACGTCTATACCTACGGGCGGCAGAACTGGTTTCCCTGTGCCGCCGCTGAGCACCGTGCCGTGCGTGAGGCGGCGGGGCTCTTCGATCAGTCGTCGCTCGCCAAGTTCCGGCTGCAAGGCCCGGACGCGGTCGCTGTGCTGCAGCGCCTGTGCGCCAACGACGTCGACGTGCCGCCCGGCCGCATCCTCTACACGCAGATGCTCAACGCCCGGGGTGGAATCGAATGCGATCTCACGGTCACGCGCCTGGCCGAGGACGCCTTTCTGGTCGTCACCATCGCCGCCGCGGCGACGCACGACGCCGACTGGATCCGCCGCAGCCTGCGTGACTCGCGCGTCACGTTCACCGACGTCACCTCCGCGTTCAGCGTTCTCGGCGTCATGGGGCCGCGCTCCCGCGAGCTGCTCTCGCGGCTCACCGACGCCGACCTGTCGGATGGCGGGTTTTCGTTCGGCGCGACGCGAGAGATTCACATCGGGCACGTGATGGCGCGGGCCACACGCATCACCTACGTCGGCGAGCTCGGGTGGGAGCTCTATGTGCCGACCGAGTTTGCCGCGAGCGTCTACGAGGCCGTGCTCGAGGCCGGCGAGGGGCTGGGGCTGCGGCACGCCGGCTACCACGCGATGGATTCGCTGCGGATGGAAAAGGGTTATCGCTCCTGGGGGCACGACATCGGCGGCGACGACACGCCGCTCGAGGCCGGCCTCGGCTTCGCCGTGGCCTTCAAGAAGGAAGGCTTCGTCGGTCGGGATGCGCTGCTGCGGCAGCGAGACACGCCGCTGGCGCGCCGGCTGATCATGTTCACCCTCGATGACCCCGAGCCGCTGCTGCTCGGCGACGAGCCGATCTATCGTGACGGCGTGCTCGTGGGCCGCATCACCTCCGGCGCGTACGGCCACACCCTCGGGCGCTCGGTCGGCATGGGCTACGTCGCGCATGCGGACGGCGTCGATGCGGCGTTCGTGAGCACCGGACGCTGGCAGCTGGAGATTGCGATGGAGCGCTTCGCGGCCACCGCCTATCTCGAGCCGCCGTACGATCCGAAATCGAGCCGCGTGCGCGGTTAAGCGAACACGAAGGCGCGCGCAGGATTGTCGACGAGCAGCCGCCGCAGCCCGGCGTCGTCCACGCCCTTGCGCCGCAGCCGAGGCACCACGTTGACCAGCAGGTGGTGGTAGCCGTAGCCCCCGTACTTCGTCAGGGAGCTCTTGTAGGCGATGTCGTGCGACATGAGGATCTGATCCCGATGTCCGCGCGCGATGAGCGCCAGGATCTGCGCCATGCGGCCGCCGTCGTTGGGCATGTCGAAGTCGGGGTTGTAGGGATAGTAAGAGTTCTCCAGCCCGAAGAGGTCGTACTCGAGCCAGACGCCGGTGGCGGCGAGGTCGTAGAGATGCTGCGGATCGGCGATCGTGCGCTCGATGTGGCACATGACGGTGCGCCGCAGATCGCCTCCATGTTTGGCGATGAGCTCCACGATCTGCATCGGCGCCGCTTCGTCGCGCCCGGGGTGAATCATGAGCGGGGCGCCCGTCTGCTTCTGCGCCTCGACCGCGGCGCGCACGACTTTCTTTTCGTTCTCCGTCCACGGCCACGTGTTGCCGATCTCTCCGATCAGCCCGGCGCGGACGCCGGTGTCCCCAACGCCCACCGTTACCTCACGGACGATCTCGGCCACGAGAGAGTCCTCGCTGCGCCGATCCATGTCGGCTGGATGGGCCGCCGCCACATAGTAGCCGGCGCCCATGACGATGTTGAGCCCGGTGGCCCGTGAGATCCGCGCGAGCGCGAGCGGATCGCGCGACAGGCTCACATTCGTGGGATCGACCACCGTCTGCCCGCCCGCGTGCCGGAACAGCATGATCTCGTCGTGCGCGGTCTGCTCGTCGAGCAGGCGAAGATTGTCGAGGTTCGCGTTGAAGTTCTGTCGCACCCAGCCGACGTTCGAGAGGGTCACCGGCTGATAGGCGAGCGCTTTGTCGCTCGCGGTCGTCGGCTCCCTGAACATCACGGCGAAATCGATCAGCAGATGCTCGTGCGGCAGCGTGACGCCGAGTGCGGCGCCGTCGACGGGGCCGAGCACGGTCACCGCCTTGCCCGAGAGCGCGCTCGCCATCACCGCGCCTCGGCTGGCTTCTTCGGCACCGGCGGCTTTTCGGGCTGCACGTGGCCGCAGCGCTTGCAGGTGCGAAGCTCCACGCTCGCGTCGAAGCGCTCGATGGCGGCCTTGAGGTCTTTCTCGATGTCGCCGACGTGCATCGTGACCTCGTGAAGCTGCGCATCGCAGCGATCGCAGAACCACACGAGCGCCTCCGTCTCGCCGGGCGCGCGCTTGACCTCGACGACGAGGCCCCACGTGTCCGCGGGGCGGTGGGGCGCGTGCGGCGTGAAGGCCGGCACGAGCAGCAGGCCGCCCTCGCGAATGACCTGGCGCTGCCGCGCGCCGTCCTGCATGTATTCGAGCACCATGTCGCCCTTGAGCATGTAGAAGATCTCGTCCGAAGGGTCGACATGGAAGTCGCGGCGCGCGTTCGGCCCGCGGATGATCATCGCCGTGAACTGGGAGTCCTCCCAGATGACCTTGTTGCCTACGGGCGGCTCGAAAGCGTGGCGGTGCTGCTCGATCCACCGCCAGAGGTCGAAGGCGACGAGCGGCTTCATGTGCGGGGCAAGAATCCGGGCAAGCGCCCGACGTGTCAAGCGCCGCACGACGGCGCCGGGCGATCGCGGGCATAATCGAAGCGCCATGGCTCCGCTCTGGGCGCTGCTCGCCGTCTTCGCGGCGGGGACGGTGAAAGGCATCGCCGGTCTCGGGTTTCCGACGCTCGCGACGCCGCTGCTGAGCCTGACCGTGGACGTGAAGACCGCCGTCGTCCTGCTGATCCTGCCCAACATCGTGATGGACGGCATCCAGTTCTCACGCCGCGGCGCGCCGATGGAGACGATCCGGCGGCTGCTGCCTCTGCTCGTCACCGGCGCGATCGGAACGATCGTCGGCACACGCGCGCTCGTCGCGCTGCCGACGCGTACCGTGCTGCTCCTGCTCGGCGGGTTCGTGATCGCGTTCGTCGCGCTCAACGTCACGCGCTTTTCGCCGCGGCTGCCGGCGGCGTGGGAGCCATGGGCCGGACCGGCGGCCGGCTTCGTGTCGGGTGTCGTCGGGGGCGTCACCAACGTGCCGGGCACGCCGCTGGCCATGTATTTCTACGCGCTGGGCATGTCCAAGGCCGAGTTCCTGTCGTCGACCGCCTTCACGTTCCTGATCTACAAGCTCGTGCAGATCGCCGCCGTCGCCTGGTACGGCCTGCTCACGAGCGCTCTGGCCGCGACCTCCGTGGCGCTGACCGGCATCGCGCTCGCGGGATTCGTCGGCGGGCTCTGGATCCAGAATCGTCTCGACCAGCGCGCGTTCAATCGGGCCGTCCTGGCGCTGCTCGGCGGCCTCGGCCTCTGGCTGGTCGTGCGCAGCCTCGTCGGATGACACCGCCCGCACGCGTGCAGCTCGTGCGCGACGACATCACGACGCTCGACGTCGATGCCATCGTCAACGCCGCGAATTCGAGCCTCCTGGGCGGCGGCGGTGTGGATGGCGCCATCCACCGCGCGGCGGGGCCACGATTGCTCGAGGAGTGCCGGCGCCTCGGCGGCTGCCCGACCGGCGAGGTCCGGCTCACGCGCGGATACGACCTGCCCGCGCGCTGGATCATCCACGCGGTGGGTCCGATCTGGCGCGGCGGCGGCAACGGCGAGGAGGCGATGCTGGCGTCGTGCTACCGCAATGCGTTGGCCCTGGCCGTGGAGCGTGGATTCGCCAGCCTTGCCGTTCCGGCCATCTCGTGCGGCGTGTATGGCTTCCCGATCGCGCGCGCCTGCCGCATCGCGCTGGGCGAGATCAGACGCAGCCTGGCGGCCTCAGCACAGCCGGGGCGCGTGCTGCTCGTGGCGTTCGATCCGGCGGTCCACCGCGAATACGAGCGGCTCCTCCGCGGCGACGAGCCCGAGATGTCGCGCTAAGCGTTGAGCGAGCCGAAGATGCTGCGCGTCAGGGCTTCGTGATCGTCGACGTTGTGCGTGAACAGACCGAACTCCTTCATCTCGATCAGATCGAGGGTCCGGAAGGGCTCGCCCAGCCTCAGCGTCTCGAAGGCGAGGACCTGGAAGCACGAGCGCTTGGCCTCGGGCCGCTCGGTGACCAGGATGAAGTACAGCGTGGGCCAGTGCCGCCGCATCATGTGGAACAGCGAGCGGTCGCCCCGCTGGTTCTCGACCGAAATGAACTGCTCGATCGACGGACGATACTTCACGCCGATGACGTACTCGTGATCCTGGCCGTCGTCGGAGCGCTGCGAGATACGAAAGTCGGGCGAAAAATCCTCGCGACCGAAGCGGAGGGGAGAGTGCTCCCGCCGCAACGGCGCGATCTCATACCGTGCACGGCGAAACATCGACTCGACCAGGGCTTCGGCGATGCGGCTCTTGGCTTCCAGGAGATCCATCCTGCCTCCTCGAGCCTTCGCGAACCCGCGCCGAATCAGCGCTGTTGTCATAGTACCGAAAGCCGCGCGGGCGGAATAGGCCGAAATCCGGCAGTCTTTGCCCACGAATCCGGGGGGTTGCGTGACACGGCGGCAGGGGTGACGCCGCCGAGGCCCCGAATAACGTGCATGCGACGATGAACCCGGACGGGGAGCCGTTCGTTGACCCCTGAAGAAGCGCCTGCAACTCGTCGCGCGCGACCGCGCGCTCCAAGGAGGAAGACAGCATGCTGACACGTCGAGAAGTGCTTGCCACCGGCACCGCCTTCACGGGCTACGCGCTGAGCGTCGAGACCGTCCTGGCGCAGGCCATCAAGACCGACACCGATGGCCTGGCCGCGGGCGACTTCAAGATCCCCGTTTCGGGCTTCGACGTACCCGTGTACGAGGCGCGGCCGGCGAGCGGCAGCAACCATCCGATCGTGCTCGTGATCTCCGAGATCTGGGGCGTCCACGAGTACATCCGGGATTCGACGCGCCGCTTCGCCAAGGCCGGCTACTACGCGATCGCGCCCGAGCTGTTCGCGCGCGAGGGCGGCGTGGCCCAGATTCCGAACGTGCAGGACGTCCTCAAGATCGTGCTCGCGCAAAAACGCGAACAGACGTTGGGAGATCTCAAGGCCTCGGTCGACTGGGCGAAGACGCGCCCGGGCGTTGCGGCGAGCAAGGTCGGTGTCACGGGCTGGTGCTGGGGAGGCTCGACGGTGTACCAGGAGACCGCCACGAACCCCGACATCAAAGCCGCCGTCGCGTGGTATGGGCCGCCGGCGCGGCCGTATCAGGGCGCCAGCGGACCGGTGACCGGCTTCGATCTCGCCAAGGACATCAAGGTTCCGTTCCTCGGCCTCTACGGCGGCAAAGATCAGAATCCCAAGCCCGAAGACGCGCAGAAGCTCGGCGAGATGCTCAAGCAGAACGGGAACAAGAGCGTCGAGATCGTCATCTACCCCGAGTCCGGCCACGGGTTCCACGCCGACTACCGGCCGTCCTACAACAAGACGGACGCGGAAGACGCCTGGAAGCGCTGCACCGGTTGGTTCGATAAGTACCTGAAGGGCTGAACCAACGGCGGCGTGCGCGCCGACGGGCGCTCGGCGCGCGCGCTACCCGCCCAGCCGCTCCACCAGCGCGCGCGCCCACACCATCTTCGCCGGATCCATCACGAGCTTCTCGCCGAACGGTTGGCCGAACGTCCGCGTCGCGTCGATGCCGAGTTTGGCGGTCACGCCGCGCTCGTCGGCGCTCGGATCCAGCAGGGCGCCGAGGCTGCCGCCGATCACGACGAGATCGCGATCGGCCTGCGAGCGGGTGGCCACCGCCCACATCACGTCGGACTCGTCGAAGACGTCGATGTCCTCGTCCACCACGATGACGAGCTTCAGATAGTGGTCGACGCCGAGCACGATCGGGATGACGTGCTTGGCCTCGCCCGGCCGACCCTGCTTGATCGCGACGTAGGCGCTGAACGACGACGTGCCCGACAGCGGCACGTGCACGCCGGCCACGTTGGGGATCACCCGCTGCAGCGCGTTCCAGATTTCGGCCTCGCGCACGAGGCCGAGCGTGGTGATGTGATCGCCGGCCCGTCCGGAGCCGATCGACTGAAACCACGGGCGCGCCCGCATGCAGATCGCCCTCGCCTCGAACACGTGCTCCGTCGAGCGTCGGGAGAAATAGCCGGTGAACTCGCCGAACGGGCCTTCGGGCTCACGGACACCGGGCAGGATCTCGCCCTCGATCACGATCTCGGCCGCGGCCGGCACCATCAGATCGATCGTCGCGCACGGGGCGACTTCCAGCGGCTCGCCGAACAAGCCGCCGACGACCTCGAACTTTCCGACGTCGGCGGGCGGGTACGCGAGCGAGCCCATCGACACGAGCGGATGAAGGCCGAGCGCGATCGCGCACGGCAATGCTTCGCCGCGCGCCTCGGCGCGCCGCTGGTATTCGAACATGCGGCGGCGCGAATGTAGGCTGACGCCCATCCGGTTGGCGCCCTTGAGCTGGAAGCGGTGATAGCCCTCGGTCTCCACGCCGGTCTCGGGATCGCGCGCCACCAGCATGCCCGCGGTGAGATACCGGCCGGCGTCGCCGGGAAAGTACGTTGGAATCGGTAATCGACGGAGGTCCAGCTCGCGCCCCGTCAGGACCCGCTCGCGGAACGGCGCACCGGCCATGACGTTCGGCTTGATGGTGTCCTTGATGCGGCGCGCGTACTCGAGGGCGAGCCGCGACTCGGGCACGCCGAGGGCCCACGCCAGCGCGCGGCGGCTCGCCACGACGTTGGCGACGATCGGGATGTCCGAGTCCGAGACCTTCTCGAAGAGCAGGATCGGCCAGCGCCGGCGGCGCTCGTACTCGAGCACCAGCGCCATCACGTCGTACTCGAGCGAGATCGGCTCGGTGACGCGGACGACCTCGGCGGGGAACGCGCGCTCGTAGGCCTCGACGAAGTCGCGCAGACCCTGACCCGGCATCGCCCTCACCGATCCTCGATGACGTGCGGCACGAACGGCGACTCGTTCTTCGTGATGAGGCCCTCGCTCTCGCGGATGCCGACGCCGGCGGATTCCTGGTCCACCACCCAGCTGCCGACGATCGCGCGACGGCCATCATACACGGGCAGCTCGAAGTACTGCTGGTAGACGAAGCCATCGCTCGCATGATCGCCCGGCTGCCGCTCGTCGCCGGCGGCCGTGTGCACGGTCACGTTCTGGCCCTCGCGGCCGAAGCGCGGCTTCTCGACCCACTCGCGTAATCGGCCGCGGTCGCGAAACGTCGGGAGCAGGTTCGGATGGTCGGGGAACAGCTCCCAGAGGATCGGCAGGATGGATTTGTTGGAGAGGATCATGCGCCACGCCGGCTCGATCCAGTACGGCAGGCCCGTGTGCAAATGGGCGGCGAACGGCTCTCGTAGCAGCCACTCCCACGGATAGAGCTTGAAGATGTTGAGGATGGGTCGCTCGTCCAGATCCGTGAATCCGCGGATGTGATGCCAGCCGATGTCACGCACGTGCAGCCCGACCGTGCTGTAGCCGGCCTGCTCCGCCGTGTCGCGCAGGTAGGTCGTGGTCATGAGGTCTTCGACGCTCTCGGTGTGCGCGAAGTGCACCGGCTCGCGCAGATACTCCCGGAGCGACTGCCACTTCGCGATCAGCTTCTCGTGGATGGAGTTGAACTGGTCGGCGGCCGGCGCGACCTCCTCCTTCCATTTCCATTGCACGACCGCGGCTTCCAGCAGCATCGTCGGCGTGTCGGCGTTGAACTCGAAGAGCTTGGGCGGCGCGCCCGTGCGATAGCCGAGGTCGAAGCGGCCGTAGATGGAGGGATGGTCGTCGTTCCACGACGTCTCGATGAGCGGGATCGCCACCTCGGGAATGCCGAGGTCGGCGTAGCGCCGCGTACTGATGACGTGCTCGACGGCGTCGAGACTGCGCGCCCACAGCTCGTTGGTGGCCGACTCGATCAGCTCGACGTCCGCAGACGTCAGACGATAGTACGCCGACTCGTTCCAGTACACCTGGCCTTCGGTATGGTGAAAGATCATCCCGACCGACTCGGCCTTGGCCTGCCAGTCGGCGCGCGGGGCGATCGCGCGGCGCTCGATGGCCGCTAGCCTCCGAGGCTCGTGCGCGGGCCGCCGGCGGTGGAGCCGAAGCCGCCGCGCGTCGACACACCGCCGGGCGCGGAGAATGTCCCGCCGCCGCTGTTGGGTCGCGTCACCACGCCGCTGGTGGGTGGAATGGTGCTGCCTCCGCTCGCACGATCGCCGACGCCGACGCCGCGGCCGCCGTAATACCAGAAGTAGCTGTGGCCGATGGGCGCGTGTCCCGGCGCGGCGGGCTGGGCCTCGCAGTTGGCGTCGGGGACGACCTCCCAGTCACGGGTCACGCAGCGCTGGGCCTCGACGCGATGGTCGGCGCCACAGCCCAGCAGCACGGCGGCCGTCGCGACGCGCATGACGAGCGGGATGTCGACGGCGCGGCTGCGCTTCATCCCTTACAGGATGGCGGCCGCGATGATCACGGCGATGCTGAGGGCCATCGAGCCGACGACGATCGCGAGGGCGACGTTCTTCTCCTCGACGAGCTGTCGCCAGAGATGGTACGGCGTGAGCGCGTCGACGACCTTGAAGGCGATGCCGAACACAACGATGCCCAGCACCGAGTAGACGATCGCAGCGACCACCGACCTCAGCGCCAATGCGTCCATGAGCCCTCCGTGGGTGGAAGCGGCCGCGCTCAGTCGAGCGTGGCGAAGAACCGGGCGGGCGCACCTTCGGTGCCCGCGATCTTGAAGAACGGCGCGGCGAACTCGACGCGGCGGCGCGGCAGCGCGCCGAGGTTGGTCAGCCCCTCCATGATGACGACGCCGGCGCCGAGGATCACCCGGTGCATCGGGAAATCTTCGGAGGAAAAGTCGGGCAGGCGCGCGCAGTACTCTTCGAAGAAGTCGAAGCCGATGTTCTTGACGCCCTTGGCGACGAGCCACTCGGCCGTTGCTGGCGGGCAGTACGGCGACTGCGTGAAGTAGTCGGGCCACTTGCCGTACATCTTGTCGGTCCAGTCCGTGCGCAGAAGGACGATGTCGCCTTTCTTCACGGCATCGGCCCCGCCGCGCCTGAGATCGTCGATCGTCACCTCCTGGTTCGCGCCCACGAACGAGAGGTCGATCACGAGCGCCTCGCCGATGACCTGGTCGAGCGGGATCTCGGCGGTGGTGATGCCGTCCTTGAAGACGTGCAGCGGGGAGTCGATGTGCGCGCCCGTGTGCAGGCTCTGGCGAACGCTCGAGACCTGCCAGAAGCCCGGACCGCGGCGATGCGGTGTCACCTCGAGCTTCATGTTGGTCGACGGCGGGCTCATGGTGGCGTCGCTGACGGTCACCGAGAGATCGATGTAGCGCTTCATGCGCTCCTTTCGGCGATCACGCGGCGAGGACCCGCGCCATGCGGTCGAGGGCCTCGGTGAGCAGCGCGCGGGGGCAGCCGAAGTTCAGACGGACGAACCCCTCGCCCCCAGGCCCGAACAGCCTGCCGTCGTTCAGCGCGACCTTCCCGCGCTCGAGGAAGAACGTGAACGGGTCGCCCCCCGCGATGCGCGCGCCGCGGCAGTCGAGCCACGCGAGATAGGTCGCCTCCGGCGCGGCGAGCGTCACGCCGGGCAGGCGGCGCGGGACCTCCTTGGCCAGGAAATCCCGATTGCCCTCGAGATAGCCGAGCAGCGCCTCCAGCCAGGCATCGCCCTCGCGATAGGCGGCCACGGCCGCGGTGTGGCCGAGGACGTTGATCTTGGGTACGAGATCGGCGACGGCGGCGGTGAGCCGATCGCGCACGGTCGCGTTCGTCACGATGGCCACCGCGCACTTGAGCCCCGGCAGGTTGAAGGTCTTGCTCGGCGCCATGAACGTGACCGTGCGCGCTTCGATCTCCGGCGCGAGCGTCGCGATCGGCACGTGCCGGCGGCCGTCGAGGAGGAGATCGCAATGGATCTCGTCGGCGATGATCCACACGTCGCGTCCCGCGCAGGCGGCGGCCATCCCCTCGAGCTCGGCGCGCTCGAACACACGCCCGACGGGATTGTGCGGGTTGCACAGCAGGAACGCGCGCGTCCGCGCGGTCAGCGCGCGCGAGAAGCTGTCGAGATCGACGCCGTAGCGGCCGTCGGCGCCGCGCGTGAGCGGGTGCTCGTCGCGCGTGAGGCCGTGATTGCCCGCGGCGCGCAGGATCGGCGGATACACCGGGGTCTGCACGAGCAGCCCGTCGCCGGGCGAGGTGAGCGCGCGCAGAGCGAGGTTGAATCCGGCGATCACGCCGGGCAGCGGCATGACGGCATCGGGGCTCACGGTCCAGCCGTAGCGCTTGGCCAGACGCTCGGCCACGACCTCGTGCAGCTCGGGCTTTTCCATCAGGTAGCCGAAGAAGCCCTGCTCGACGCGCGCGCGCAGCGCCTGCACCACCGCCGGCGGCGAGGCGAAATCCATGTCGGCGACCCAGAGCGGCAGGACGTCGCCGGGATATTTGCGCCATTTGTTGGAATCGGAGGTGCGACGATCGACGATGCGATCGAAGTCGAAGGTCATGGCGCCCTAGGCTAGCATTCCGGCCGGGGCCCGTGCTATGAGTCTCGCGTTCATGATCCGCCTGGATCCGACGCGCACCGCCGTCGTCGCCGTCGACATGCACCGCGGCCACCTCGATCCCGCCGTGGCGACGCTGCCGCTGCCGGCCGAGCGCTGTGGCCCGCTGATCAAGCGGGCGGCGGCGCTGTTCGCCGACCTTCGCGCGCGCGGCGTGCCGATCGTTCACGTGGTCACCGAATATCGCGACGTCGACGAGATCGCGGCCAACCCGTTCTGGAAGGCGGCGCACGACGATCCGAGCAAGGCGCGGCAGGGAATCCTTCGCCACAACGTTGCCGGTAGTCACGGCACGGAGATCATCCCCGAGCTTCACGATCCGCGCGACGCCGTCGTACGCACCAAGAAGCGCTACAGCGTGTTCACGCCGACCGATCTCGAATTCGTGCTGCGCCGCCACGGCATCGACACGGTCATTGTCGCCGGCGTGAACACGACGACGTGTGTGCTTTGCGCCGCGTTCGAGGCCACGAACCGCGACTTCCGCGTCGTGGTGGCCACCGACGCCGTCGACTCCATGGATGGCGAGGACATGCACCGCTTCGCACTGCGGCTGGTCGAGGCCGCGTTGGGCTGGCCGCTGAGCAACGCCGAAATCATCCAAGCGCTGGCTTCTACGGCGCCTGGATCCCTCTAGAGGAGACGAACATGCGCAGGCTGTGGGCGTTCGTGGTCGTGGCCGTGGCCGCCGTCGCCGTCGGCGGCGCGCCGTCGTGGGCGCAGAAGGGGCCGATCAAGATCGGAATGCTGGTGCCGCAGACCGGACCGCTGGCCGCGAACGGCAAGGACATGATCAACGGCTTCGAGCTGTTCTTCGAGGAGCAGCAGTACCGGCTCGCCGGCCGCGAGATCAAGTTCATCGTCGAGGACGACGAGGGCAAGCCGGCGACCGGCATCACCAAGGCGCGCGGGCTCGTGGAGGGGCAGGGCGTGCACCTGCTCACGGGCCCATTGAGCGCGGCGGTCGGCTACGCGGTCTCCCCGTACATCGAATCGAAGAAGATTCCGGCGATCTACCCGATCGTGTCGGCCGACGATCTCACGCAGCGCAAGCGCAATCCCTATCTGGTGCGCACGGGCTGGACGAGCAGCCAGCCCTCACATCCGTTCGGCCGGTGGGTCTTCGAGAATCTCAAGTACAGGAAGATCGCGATGATCGGCTACGACTTCGCCTTCGGCTGGGAGGTCGCGGCCGGGTTTCAGCGCGCCTTCGAGGAAGCGGGCGGGCAGGTGGTGCAGAAGCTCTGGCCGCCGCTGGGCACGGCGGACTTTGCGCCGTATCTCTCGCAGCTGCGGCGCGACGTCGATGCGATCTATGCCGTGTTCTCCGGCGCCGACGCGCTGCGCTTCGGCAAGCAATTCGCCGAAGCGGGGCTGAAAGACAAGCTACCGCTGATCGGCGGCGGCACCTTCACCGACGAGCACGTGCTGCGCGTGCAGGGCGACGAGGTGCTCGGGGTGGTCACCGCGCTGCAATACTCGGCGGCGCTCACGACGCCGGCGAACCGGAAGTTCGTCGCCGCTTACGAGGCGAAGTTCAAGCAGGTCCCCTCCTACTATTCGGAGGGCACCTACGTGGCCGGCATTGCGCTCAAGGCCGCGCTGGAGGCGACCGGCGGCGACATCGAGAACGTCGATAAGTTCCTCGCCGCCCTCCGCCGCGTGGACCTCTCGGACGCGCCGCGTGGGCCGCTGAAGTTCGACGACTTCGGCAACCCGGTGCAGAACGTGTACGTGCGTCGCGTCGACAAAGTGAATGGGCGGCTGCAGAACACAGTCATCCACACGTTTCCGAACGTCTCGCAGTTCTGGACGTACAAGGTCGAGGACTTTCTGAAAGCGCCCGCGTACTCGCGGGACTATCCGCCCTGTAAGGCCTGCTGAGCGGCATGGCGCCCGTCGGGATCGTCGGCCTCGGTCTGCTCGGATCGGCGGTGGCCGGCCGCCTGCGAGCGGCCGGACGCGACGTGCTCGGTCACGACGTCGTCGCCGACCGACAGCGCGCGCTGGAAGCGATCGGCGGACGCGCGGCGGCGTCCGCGGCGGCGGTGACCGAGACGGCGGACCCAATCTGCGTCGTGCTGCCCTCGCTGGCCGCGGTCGAGGAGGTCATCCTCGGGCCGCGCGGGCTCGCCGAAACCACACGCGGGCGCACCGTCGTCCAGATGAGCACGATCTCGCCCGCGCTCACCGAGCGGCTGGCGCGCGAGTGCGCCGCGCGCGGCGTCGCTTTCCTCGATTGTCCCATCAGCGGCACCAGCGGCATGGTCGCGCGCGGCGACGGCATCATCTTCGTCGGCGGCGACCGCGGGCTCTACGAGCGCTGGCGGCCGCTGCTCGAGACGATCCTGCCGCGTGCGGTCCACGTGGGCGCCGCCGGCCAGGCGATGGTCCTCAAGCTCGTGGCGAACCTCCTCGTGGCGGTGCACAGCGCAGCCGCCGCGGAAGCGCTCTCGATGGTGGAGCGTGCAGGGCTCGACGTCCCGCAGGCCCTCGACCTGCTCGGCTCGAGCGCGGCGACGTCCCGAATGCTCGAGGTGCGCGGGCCGCTCATCGCCAAGCGCGATTTTCCGGCGCAGATGAAGCTGGATCTGTTCATGAAGGACCTGCACCTGATCCAGGAGGCGGCAGGAACGCTCGGCGCCGCGGTACCGCTGACGGATGTCGCCGAGCGGTTGTATGCGGCCGCCCAGGCGGCAGGCCACGGCGGCGAAGATCTCGCCGTCGTGGTCACCGCGCTCGCGCGGCGTTAGGCCGCGGTCGTCAAACGGAGCGTCGGAATGCTCGTCTCGCGCGCGAGACGATCGGCCAGCCCGGGCGACAGCATGCGGCGCAGGCGGCCACGCGCGGGCTCGCTGAGGGCGATCACGTCGGCGTCGAAGGCCTCGGCTTCGAGAGCGATCTCTTCGGCCGGTGTGCCGAAGCGGACGACGATCTCGACGGGCACTCCGGCAAGCCGCGCCTCGTCCCGAGCGAGGTCGTCATACGCCTCCGCGGTCAGCCGGCTCATCGCCTGATCCACGTACTCCACTGTGCGGCCGTGCGGACCTTCGCGCCGCTCGGGGACCGGATAGACGCGGAGCAGTCGCACGGTTGCTCCGCCGTCACGCGCCACCGACGCCACGATCGGCATGATCGCCTCGGCATGCTCGTCGCCCAGCGGCACCAGGATTCGCTTCGCTGTCATCGTCGTCGTCTCCCTTCGCAACATTGCGATGCCGGGGAGACGTCCTGGGATTCCTGCTGCGGACTGAATCGATTGCGGCCGGAGCCGCGTCCAAAGAGCCATGCGAATCGTGTACGTGATCTTCTTCCTGCTGTTCGTCCTCGCCATGGGCGTGCTCGAGATCGAGTCGTCCCGGGCGGCGGCCCGCCTCGCCAACTATCCGGACGCTCCCGTGTCCGCCTCGCCCGCCGGCCTCGGCCGCTAGGATCCCGACCGAACGTAACGCCGTCGTAGCACGGGCAAGACCTCTGCGCCGAAGAGCTCGACCGTGCGCACGGGGTCGCTTGCGAGGCTCACGGTGAACATGAGCCTGGTCGCGCCGGCGGTAAGCGCGGCGCCGGCCTGCTCGACGCAGTCATCGGGCGTCCCGGCGATGGCCAGCCGCCGCCGAAGGTAATCGAAGAGCCCGAGACGGCGGACGAGGCCCGCGTCCATCTCGGCACGGCGTGTCGTGTAGGTCGCGCGCAGCTCGTGCACGGCGGCCACGAGATCTGCCGGCACTCCGCGTGCGGCGGGCGCTGGACCGAGGATATAGGCGGCGACGAAGCCGAGGATGTTGCCAAGCGAGGCGTGCGCGGCCTCGCGCGTCGGCGCGCAGTCGAGACACGCGATCCACCACGTCTCGACGTCGGTCGCGGCGCGACCCGTTTGCGCTGCGCCGTCGTCGAGCAGCGCGGCGGCGTGAGCGACGTGCTCGGGCTGCAAGCCGTAGTTCACGAACGCGCCGTCGGCGACGGCGCCGGCGGTACGCAGCGCACCGGGACCCGACGCGGCGGCGTACACGGGGACACGTCGGCGTCCGGATGGCAGCTGCACGACGGACCCGCCA
>Ga0209382_10003530_pt1 | contig 21633 bp, 22 predicted proteins | sample SoiMetdeltSBSDD5_FD_187599 | JGI IMG/M metagenome (GOLD analysis project Ga0209382, IMG submission 187599) | Bulk soil microbial communities from a Populus tree surrounding site in Tennessee, USA - Soil MetaG P. deltoides SBSDD5 (SPAdes) (version 2) | ecosystem: Environmental > Terrestrial >... | reverse complement strand
CGGCGGCGGCACCCAGGCGGCCGGCGGCGGCACCCAGGCGGCCGGCGGCGGCACCCAGGCGGCCGGCGGCGGCACTCAGGCGGCCGGCGGCGGCGTGGCTCGCGAAAGCGGCGCTCGCCGGCATCGCCGCGATGGTGGTCAAGCGGGCGATGAACCGATAGCCACGCCCGGCACCGCTCTGTGGTACACCTCCGTCGGTGCCGACGCTCGGGCTCGTCAACATCGGAACGCTCGTCACGGGTGACCTCGGCGCGCCTCGCGCGGATGGCGACTCGCTGCTGGCCGAGAACGGCCGCATCACGGCGCTCGGGGCGGCGAGCCGCACCAACGCGGTGCGCGCCGACGTCGTCGTCGACTGTCGCGACACGACGGTTATCCCCGGGCTCGTCGATTCGCACTGCCACGTCGTGCTCGGCGACTACACGCCGCGCCAGAAGACCGTCGACTTTCTCGACTCGTATGTCCACGGCGGCATCACGTCGGTCGTTTCCGCCGGAGAAGGCGTGCACGCGCCCGGCCGTCCGCACGATCCGGCCGCCTCCAAGGCGCTCGCCATCGCCGCGGCCAAATGCTTCGAGCATTTCCGTCCCAATGGGATGAAAGTCAACGCCGGCTCGGTCGTGCTCGAGCCGGGACTGACCGACGAGGACTTTGCGGAGATGGCCAAGCACGGCGTGCGTCACGCGAAGTACGGGTTCGGCGGCTACGCCCATCCGCGTGACGGCGAGCCGGACGTGCGACGCGCCCAGAAGCATGGGCTGTGCGTCATGTCTCACAGCGGCGGCAACTCGATCCCGGGCTCGAGCCCGATCACCCACGACGTGCTGCTGCACCTGCGGCCTGACGTGTGCGGCCATGTCAACGGCGGGACGACGTCGCTCGACGAGGACGGGCTGCGGACGATCGTTCGCGAGACGGACATGGCCCTGCAGATCGTCCAGGCGGGCAATCTCAAGTCTGCGCTCTTCATCGTGCGGCTCGCGCGCGAGGCGGGCGCGCTGTCGCGCGTGTGCGTGGCGAGCGACACGCCGACCGGGACCGGCGTCATGCCGATGGGTGTGCTGAAAAGCGTGTGCGAGCTGGCGTCGCTCGGTGACCTCACGCCGGAGATCGTGATCGCGCTCGCCACCGGCAACAACGCGCGCGCGTTTCGGCTGGCCGGCGCCGCGACGCTCGCCGTCGGCCAGGCGGCCGATCTCGTCGTGTGCGACGCCCCCGCCGCATCGCTCGCGCCCGATGCGCTCAGCGCGATCGCGCGCGGCGACATCCCCGGCATCTCCGCGGTCGTCATCGACGGCGACGTGCGCGTCGGACGGAGCCGCAATACGCCGCTCGCCAAGCGGTTGGCCACGATCACCGGCGCCGTGGTTGGTGTGGCTGGGCACTGAAGTCGCTGCACTGTGAGGTGGTCGGCTCGTGTCAGCGCGCGCGGGCTTCGGCGGCACCGGAACGGTGCGCCCCGTGGTCTTGCAGACAGTCCGCTACGTCGTCATTTTGTGTATCCAATTTTCCACTCTTGACGCGATTCTTCGTATGCGCCGGGCGTCTGAGCACAATCGCTCGATAATTGCGCTTCAGCTCCGCGTGTAGCCGATGAGGGTGCGATCGAGCCTCCTGGGGGCTCCCGGAGCCCTCGAAAATCACGGGGTAGAGTCGACGCAAGGAGGTCGCCGATGAACATCGAGGGCCCGAGCGTCGTCCCGACTCACCCGAATCACGTTGAGCTCCAGCGGCTCGGTGACGAGATCGCCGAGCTCGCCGCGCATCTCGACGCCGCCACCGGGCGGCTGCTCGATCTCATCCGGGACTTCGACGCACGCGGAGGCTGGGGCAATGGCTTCCGCTCGTGCGCCCACTGGCTCGCCTGGCGGGTGGGACTCGAGCTGGGCGCCGCGCGCGAGCATGTCCGCGTGGCGCGCGCCTTGGGGTCGCTGCCGCGGCTGAGGAAGGCGCTGGCGCGGGGCGAGCTCTCGTATTCGAAGGTCCGGGCGCTGACACGAGTCGCGACTTCAGAGACCGAAGAGCGACTGCTGGCCCTGGGCCGGGCCGGCACGGCGGAGCACGTCGAGCTCATCGTCCGGGGGTGGCGCCGCATGGATCGGAAGGCTGAGGAGCAGGAGGCGACGCGCCGGCACCGGCATCGGGCGCTGCACGTCTTTCGGGACTCAAACGGCATGGTGGTGATCCGAGGGCGGCTTGAGCCTGAGGTCGGCGCGGTCGTCATCCAGGCGCTGGCCGCGGCGAGAGACGTGCTCCATCGCCGCCGCAAAGCGAAAGACGTTCCAGCGGGAACGTGTGCGGTCGACGCTTCAGCTGGAACGTCCGTCGTCGACGGCTCGTCGGAGGCGCCGACCATGGAGCAGCAGCAGGCCGACGCCCTGGCGCTGGTGGCCGAGGCGGCGCTACATCATGGGATCAATCCAGGTGCGCCCGCCGAGCGATACCAGGTCGTGGTGCACGTCGACGCCACGGTGCTGGCCGACGCCGATTTGTCTTCCGGCGGCCGGACGGGCGAGTACTACCCGACGTGCCGAGTCCGACGAGGGTGCCCGCGAACCCCAGCGACACGGTGCGCGCGCAGAATGACGCGCGAGGCGTTCAGATCGACGCGCGGATGGCAGCGCCCGGCTGGCAGGGAGAACGCCTGGACGTCGGCTGGGCGATCAGCGTGTTGCATCCGGTCGCGACGGGCTCCTGACCAGCTGCGATCGGGCTGCGAAGAACGGCGACGTCGCGCGAACTCCGGGCGCCGCGCCCGACCGCCCCGGACAGCGCCCGCGCCTTGACAGCTCAATTCCCGCCTGACTACAGTGCGAGGCCGCTCATGAGCGAACGCTGGATCGGCAAGTCCGTCAAGCGCGTCGAAGATTTCCGCCTGCTGACCGGGCGCGGCACGTATATCGACGATCATCCGCCGGTGAGCAATGTCCACCATGCGGCGATCGTGCGCTCGCGCCATCCGCACGCGCGCATCCTCGGCTATGACGTCGCGAAGGCGCGCGCCGCCGAGGGCGTCGTCGCCGTGATCACCGGCGAGCACGTGGCGAAAGAGACGAAACCGTTCGCGGTGGGCGTGACCACGCCCGTCCACTATTACTGCGCGGCGACCGACAAGGTCCGCTTCGTCGGCGAGCCGGTGGCCGTCGTCGTCGCGCGCGACCGCTACCTGGCCGAGGACGCCGCCGAGCTGGTGGAGGTCGAGTACGACCCGCTGCCTGCGGTGGTCGATCCCGAAAAAGCGCTCGAGCCCGACGCGCCGGTGCTGCACGAAAAGGTCGGGACGAATCTCGCCGGCCATCGACGTCTCGTGTACGGCGATCCCGATCGCGCGTTTCGCGACGCGGACATCGTCCTGCGCGAGCGCTTTCGCTTTCCGAAGTATGGCTCCACGCCGATCGAGACGTACGGCATCATCGCGCGCTGGGATCTCGATGGCGTGTGCACGGTGTGGTCGAACTTCATGGGCCCGTTCATCATGCACCCGCTCACCGCACGGGTGCTGGGCCTGCCTGAGAACCGCCTGCGCTTCATCGTGCCGCCGGACATCGGCGGCTCGTTCGGCATCAAGTCGAGCATCTATCCGTACATCGCGCTGATCGCGCTGGCGGCCAAGCACGCCGGCGTGCCCGTGAAATGGATCGAGGATCGGCGTGAGCATCTGCTCGCGTCGTCGAGCGGCACCGATCGCATCGCCGACCGTGAGGTGGCCGCGAAGAAGGACGGCACGATCCTCGGCATGCGCTACAAGTGGCTGGACAACGTCGGCGGCTACATCCGCAGCCCCGAGCCGGGTTGCTCGTTCCGCCCCACCGGCAACTTCGTCGGCCCCTACCGGTTCCAGCATCTCGAGGTCGACGCGTCCGTCGTGATGACGAACAAGAGCCTGACTGGACCGAACCGCGGCTACGCGTGCGGGCACCTCTACTTCGAGACCGAAGGCATGATCGACCGCTTGGCGGACGAACTCGGCCTCGATCCCGTCGAGATCCGCCGACGGAATCTGCTGCGCCCCGAGCAATTCCCGTATCGCACGCCGACCGGCGGCTACTACGACAGCGGCGATTACCCGGCCGCGCTCGACAAGGCGGTGCAGGTCGCCGGCTACGAGGCGCTCCGCCGCGAGCAGGTGAACGCGCGCGCCGAGGGCCGGTGGTTCGGCATCGGCGTCGCGCTCGCGGTGGACCCGTCCGTCTCGAACATGGGCTACGTGGCCACCGCGCTCGACCCGCAGTTCCGCGCGAAGCCCGAATATCTGCCGAAGTCCGGCGCGGTCGACGCCGCGATGGTGAAAGTCGATCCGCTCGGGCGCGTGACGGCGATCCTCGGCACGACGCCGCAAGGGCAGGGGCACCAGACGATCGTGGCCCAGATCGTCGCCGACGAGCTCGGTCTCACACCGGACGACGTCACCGTCGTCGACGAGATGGACACGTTCACCCGTGTGTGGTCGATCTCGTCCGGCACCTACTCGAGCCGCTTCGGCTCCGTCGGCACGAGCGCGGTGGCCCTGGCCGCGCGCAAGCTGCGCGCGAAGCTCGTGGACTACGCCGCGCACCTCATGGACCGCCCGGCCGCGGAGCTGGAGTTCCGAGACGGCGCCGTGCGGCCGCGCCACGGTACCGGCCCGTCCTATTCGGTGAAGGATCTGGCGGGCCGCGCGCACTGGAACACGGAGTCGCTGCCGAACGGCATGGAGCCCGGGCTGCAGGCGACCGCCGTGTTCGGCTTCGACGTCAGCCGGGCCGTCGACGCCGGGGATCGCGTGAACTCCTCGAACACCTACGGCTTCATCGCCGAGATCATGGCCGTCGAGGTCGATCGCCGAACGGCGGCGATCCGGATCGTGAAGTACGTCACGGTCCACGACGCCGGCACGATCATCAATCCGATGATTGCCGAGGGTCAGATCTACGGCGGCGCGCTGCACGGGCTCGGCGGCGCGCTGTACGAAGAGCTGAAGTACGACGAGGACGGCCAGTTTCTCACCGGCACGTTCATGGATTATCTCGTCCCGACCGCGGCCGAGGCGCCGGCCCACATCGACATCGCGCACGTCGTGTCGCCCTCGCCGCTGACGCCGCTCGGCTCCAAGGGGCTCGGCGAGTCGTCGTCGATGACGGTGCCCGCCGTGATCGCCAACGCGGTGAGCGACGCATTGCGGCCCGTCGGCGTGCGCATCCGCGAGCTGCCGATGACCCCGAGCAGCCTGTGGGAGATGATCCGTCGAGCTCGGGCGAAGTGAAACCGGCAAAGTTCGAGTACCACGCCCCGGTGACGCTCGACGAGGCCATCGCGCTGCTCGTTCGCTACGACGGCGACGCGAAGCTGCTCGCGGGCGGGCAGAGCCTGGTGCCGCTGCTGAACTTCCGGCTGGCGCGGCCTGCCGCGCTGATCGACCTCAATCGGATCAAATCATTGGCGTACATCCGTGAGCACGACGGTCAGGTTCGATTCGGCGCCATGACGCGCCAGCGCGCGATCGAGTTCTCGCCCGTTGTGGCCCGGCGGCTGCCTTTGCTGCGCGACGCGACGCGCTGGGTCGGGCACCTGCCGATCCGCTCGCGCGGGACGATCGGCGGCTCCATTGCGCATGCGGACCCGTCGGCGGAATATCCGGCAGTCCTGACCGCGCTCGAGGGCGAGGTGATCGCGCGTGGCCCCAAAGGCGAGCGCGCGCTGGGGCCCGGCGCGTTGTTCGAGACCTATCTCACCACGACGCTCGCGCCCGACGAGATCCTCACCGAGGTTCGCCTGCCGGCGATGCCCAATGGCGCGGGTTGGGCATTCGACGAATTCGCGCGACGTCAGGGCGACTTCGCGATCGTCGGGGTGGCCGCCGCAGTCTGGCGGACGGGCGGGCGTGTGACCGCGCGGCTCGCGACGGCGGGCGTCGGCGCGACCCCGCGTCGCCTGCGCGCGAGCGAGGAAATCGTAGAGCGCGACGGTCTGACCGACGCCGGCATCGAAGCGGCGGCCCGGCGCGCGAGCGAGCTCGTGGAGCCCGACTCGGATATTCACGCCTCCGCCGACTATCGGCGGCACCTTGCCGGTGTGCTCACCGAGCGCGCGCTGAGGCGGGCGAGGGACACGACGCGTGTCTGATATCCATCTCACCGTCAACGGCGTGCCGCGCGAGGGCCGCTGCGAGGCTCGCAAGCTGCTGGTGGACTTCCTGCGCGAGGATCTCGAGCTCACCGGCACGCACGTGGGCTGTGAACACGGCATCTGCGGCGCGTGCACCGTGCTGATCAACGGCGAAGCCGCGCGCTCGTGCCTGATGCTGGCCGTGCAGGCGGACGGTGCGGCGATCACGACGGTCGAAGGCCTGATGTGCGAGGGCAAGCTGCACCCGCTGCAGGAGGCATTTCGCGAGCACCACGCGCTGCAGTGCGGGTTCTGCACCCCGGGCATGCTGCTTACCGCGCTCGACCTGCTCCGCGCGAATCCTTCACCGAGCGAGGAGGAGGTGCGTGAGGGGATCTCCGCCGTGCTCTGCCGCTGCACGGGCTACCACGGCATCGTGAAGGCGGTGCGCGCGGCCGCAGCGGCGCAGGCGCCGCCGCGCTGAGCCCGCCGGCGGGTCGTCACTCGACGATCTGCTCAGCACGCAGCAGCAGCGGCTGAGGAATGGTGAGGCCGAGCGTCCTCGCGGTTTTGAGGTTGATGAGGAACTCGATCTTGGTTGGCTGCTCGATGGGCAAATCGGCCGGCTTTGCGCCCTTCAAGATCCGATCGACATACGTCGCGGCCCTGCCGACGAGCTCGGGAGTGAACGAGTCATAGGCCATCAGACCTCCGGCCTCGACCATGGTCCGGAACGGGTACAGCGCCGGCAATCGATATTTGGCCGCGAGCTCGACCACGCGCGTTCGCTGAACGATCAACATGCTCTCGGAGGTCGTCAGCAGTCCGTCCGCGCCGCTACGCGCTCCCGCGTCGAACGCGGCTGGAATGTCATCGGCGGTTCGGATGTCTTGGACGAGCAGTGTCGCGCCTAGAGAACGAGCCGCGTGCTCCATTTCCTGAACCTGCGGCGGCGCGATGGGGTCGATCAGATAGGTGAGCACGAGGACTCGCGAAATCCGCGGCACAGCCTCCTTCAGCAACTCGAGCCGCTTGGCCGCAAGCCCGGAAGCCATGAACGTCAGCCCGGTGATATTCCCGCCCGGTCGGGCAAGGCTCGAGACGAGCCCGGTGGCGACCGGATCGCCCAGAGGAACCATGACGATCGGCAGCGTCCGGGTCGCGTTCTTCGCGGCCTGCGCCGCGGGAGTGGTGGTCACGACGATGAGGTCCGCTTTGAGTCGGAGGCATTCGGCCGCGAGGGCGGGAAAGCGCTCTCCCTGGCCCTGCGCGGAGAGGTAGTCGATGGTGATGGTTTGCCCGTCCACGTAACCAAGGTCACGCAACCGTTCGAAGAACGCGATGAACCGGTTCGACTGCGTGGTGCCCGGATCGAACGTCAGAAAGCAAAGCCGGGGGACTTTCCGCGGCTGCTCTGCGTCGATCCGAAACGGCAGGGCGGAAACGATGAGCGCAAGCAAAAAACCGCGGCGAGACAACATCATCATTGACTCACATACCTCTGTGGCAACGTCGGGCCGAGCGCGCTAGGCGAAGCGCATCAACAGCACCAGCGAGGCCAGGGCGAGTACGATGCCGGCCAGCTCATAGTAGTTCAGCGATTCCCCGAACAGCACCACGCCGACGGCGGTCAGAAGTAGGATCATGGAGACCGAGTAGACAACGCTGATGGTGGCCAGCTTCAGGTGTCGCATGACGAACACCCACCCGAATGCGGTCGAGGCATAGAGGGCAAAGCCGAGATAGAACCACCCTGTCCGAAGCGGCTGCTCGCGTCCGCTGGCGAGCTTGAGGAAGTAGTCGCCGAGCACGCCGACGACACTGAAGGCGACCGTGACGAGCACCGCGAGCGTCGTTCGTCCCATGCTCGGAACGCCGTGAATGGCGCCTCGTATTATCCACCTGCGAAGCCGGCGGGCAGGACGGAAGGTGGCCGCGCGCCCAGCGGCGACGCCACGAGACGCGCGGCCGGCAACTGATCAGAGCTGACGGGTCGTATACAGCACTTCGATCCGGCGATTGAGGCTGCGACACTGTTCCGTCGACACGGTGCAGACGGGATGTCGGTCGCCGAAATCGCCGACGTGGATGCGGCGCTCATCGACGCCGCGCTCGATGAGCACGGCGCGCACGACCTTCACGCGATCCGGCGCCAGGGCGCGCTCGTCGGGCTGCGCCTCGGCGGCGTGGCCGTCGAGCCCCACCTGCACACCCGGATTCGCCGCGAGCCACGCGACGAGTCGGTCGATCTTGTCCGTGCAGTGCGCGAGCATTTTGGTGCTGCGGGCTGCGAAATGAACGTTCTCAGCCGGTATCCACGAGCTCTTGCCCGGCTGGCCTGCCGGTCCGGAGGGCCCGGCGGGTCCCGGCGCTCCTGCTGGACCGGGAGGACCGGCGGGTCCGGCCGGACCTACAGCTCCAGGCGGTCCGGCTTTGCCTTGTGCGCCAGCGGCACCCGGCGGACCGGCGGGGCCGCCAGTGCCGGGCGGACCGACCGCGCCCGCTCTCATGATGCCCAACGAGCGTTGGCACGGGGACTCGGGAAGCACCATGTAGCCGCCTTCCGCCATCGTATAGACTTCCATGACGAAGCGGTCCGGTCCGCCGTAGCCGTACTTGCCACCGCATCCCGCCGTGACGAGCAGCGCCGTCAGGACGACGACGCCCGCGCCGCGGCTCATCGCGTCCCCCGCGGGCTTGCGGCGACGGTGCCCTCCTCGGTGCCGAAGTACACCTCGACACGGCGATTTGCCTGGAAGCAGTTCTCATCTTTCTCGGTGCACCTGAGCTCTCGCTCTCCGAAAGCAGCGATGCGGACGCGGTCCGCGGGAGCGCCGGCATCGATCAGGGCCTTCTGCACCGCCTCGACGCGACGCTTGCTCAGCTGCATGTTGTACGGGTCGGTGCCGCGTTGATCGGTGTGTCCGGCGAGTCGCACCACGAGCCCTTCGTTTTGTTTTATGTCCTTGGCGAGCTTCGCGATCTTCGTCGTCTCGTCGGGGCGTATGTCCGCCTTGTCGAAATCGAAGAGCACATCGTTGACGGACACCCACTTCGCGTCGGCGCCCGCGACGCCGGCGGGACCGACGGGTCCAGCAGGGCCGGGCGGGCCGGGGCTACCAGCTGGACCGGGAGGACCGGCCTTACCGATTTGTCCGACGGCTCCAACCGGGCCCTCCGGGCCTGGAGATCCGGGCGGACCGGCGGCGCCGCGTGGGCCAGGCGGTCCTGCAGGACCGACGATGTCCCATTCGGACATCGGCCGTGCCGAGCAACCCGCGACGAGGATCGCGGTGAGTCCGAGCAGCAGTACGCTCTTCATGTCGTTCATCCTTTCCGCCGAACCGCCAGGTTCCCCCACCTTCGACCGTGGTGGCTCGAGCACGGTTCAGCTTCGGCCACCGATGGCGCCTCGGCGCAGGGCCCAATGGCGGAGCGTGCGGGACTGCTGGCTCTAAGGTCCGGGAAGGAAAAACGCGCGGGAGCGGGCAGGCTACGCCGGACCGAAACCTATCGCGGGATGATCCTTGACGACGATGGGACGAAACCGAACCGGCAATCCGATGGCGAGGGCGTCGAGGGGGACGTCGACGACGCGGCCGAGCAGCGATACCCCCTCGCGCAAGCGTACCGCGGCGATCGCGTACGGCGCCTCGTCGGCGTGGCCGCGTGGCGCCACCCTAATGATCGTATAGCTGGCGATGGTGCCCTCGCCGGAGAGGGGGACCGGCTCCCAGCGGCGTGCGCCGCACTCAGGGCACAGCTCCTTGGGCGGCACGGCGAGCGCTCCACACTTGGCGCATCGGATCGCCGTGAGCGCCCCGTCGCGAACCTGCTCGAAGAATCGGCCGGTGGTGACGGTGGAATCAGTCACGACCGAACAGACTGACGAGCACGGTGGCGGTGTTGCCGCCGAGCGTGTGGGTGAGGCCGCGTCGCGCGCCTTCGACCTGCCGCGGTCCCGCTTCGCCGCGCAGCTGCGTGACGACCTCGCAGATTTGCGCGGCGCCCGTCGCCCCGATCGGATGGCCCTTGGCCTTGAGCCCGCCCGATGGGTTCACCGGAATCTTGCCGCCGAGGCTGGTCCAGCCCTTCTCGGCAGCCGGACCGCCGACTCCGGGCTCGAAGAGGCCGAGCCCTTCGGTGGCGACGATCTCGGCGATCGTGAAGCAATCGTGCAACTCGACGACGTCGACGTCTTCCGGGCCGATGCCGGCCTGACGGTACGCCGCCGCCGCGGCCCGCTCGGTGGCGGACACGCGCGAGAGATCACGCTTGTCGCCGATCAGCATCCAGTCCGACGCCGCCGCCGAGGCGAGCACCCAGATCGGCCGCCGCGCGCGGCGCGCGACATCTTCGGAGGCGAGCACGAGCGCGGCGCCGCCGTCGGTGAACGGACAGCAATCGTAGAGCTTGAGCGGATCGGCCACCTTCGGCGAGGTGAGCACGGTCTCGAGCGTGATTTCCTTGCGGAACTGCGCCTTGGGATTCAGCACGCCGTGCCTATGGTTTTTCACCGCCACCGCGGCCATCTGCTCCTCGGTGGTGCCGTACTTGTGCATGTGCGCGCGGGCCACGAGCGCGAACACCCCGGGGAAAGTGAGGCCGAGCGTCTGCTCCCACGACGCGTCCGACGCGTACGCGAAATATTCGGTGGAATCGGCCGTCGGCACGTTGAGCACGCGCTCGGCGCCGCCGACCAGGACGACGTCAGAGGCGCCCGAGCCGACCTCCATCACCGCATGGCGAAACGCGGCGTGCGAGGAGGCGCACGCGGTCTCGAAGCGGGTGGTCGGCACCGTCGGAATGCCGAGCACGGAGGCCGCCTGCGGGCCGGTGTGGAGCTGCTTCTCGGTCTCCCCGCCGACCACGTTGCCGTAATACAGCGCCTGCACGCGGCTCGCCGGGATGTCGGCGTCGGCGAGCGCATCGGCAGCGGCCTCGGCGAACAGCTCGGCGGACGTGCGCTCGTGCCGCCCGAACTTCGTGACACCGACTCCGATCACCGCGACTCGCCGCATCCCGGCCTCCGTTCGATTCGTTCGCATGTAATCATAACAAATAGAATACGAGCCGATGGCCCTAGTGATCCTCGGCTGCGGCTGGATCGCGCGCCGGCACGCGGCGGCGGCGCGCCGGCTGCGGCTGCCGGTCATCTTCGCGAGCCGGGACGTCGAGCGGGCGCGCGCGTACGCGCGCGAGTTCGGCGGCGTGGGCGCGTACGGCGACTACGCCGCGGCGCTCGCCGATGCGCGCGCGCGTGGCGTGGTGGTGTGCACGCCGCACGACCGGCATCTCGACGACGTGCTGCAGTCACTCGCCGCCGAGCGCCACGTGCTGGTCGAGAAGCCGATCGCGCGCACGCTCGAGGAGGCCGACCGCATGCTGGACGCCGCGGCGCGCGCGGGCCGCGTGCTCATGACCGCCGAGAACTTCCGGTTCATGCCGGCCTTCCGCTGGGTTCGCGAGACGCTGGACGCGGGGCGGCTCGGCGATGCGCGCGAGATCCAACTCGTCGCCCGCGGCTGGCGTCGGCACGCGGGGTGGCGGCTCACGGCCGGCGCGGGCGGCGGCGCGCTGATCGACGGAGGCATTCACTACGTGCACGCGCTCCGCTGGTGGGGCGGCGAGGTGCGCCGTGTGTTCGCGCTGCGCCCGAGTCAGACGATCGCCGAGATGGCGGGCGAAGACGCCGTCGACCTCCTTGCCGAATGCGACACCGGTGTCGTGGGCTTCGTCGCCAATTCGCTTGCTGCGCCGGGACGTTCCCGGTTTCAATGGTCGTCGGTGACGGGGACGCGCGCGACGTGCTTCGTCGACAACCGCGGGCGGTGGGCGTTCGTGCGAGGCCGTGATGGCGTTCGGCTCCGCCTGTTTCGGCGCGACACGCGAGGCCACGAGCTGATGCTGCGCGTCTTCGTCGACGCGATGGCGAGCGGACACGTGAGCGAGATGGACGGGGCCGAGGGCCGGCGTGATCTGGCCGTCGTCCTCGCCGCCTACCGCTCGATCGCCGAGGGGCGCCCGGTGACCCCCGCGTGCTGACCGAAGAAGCGCTGATCTTTCTCGGTGCACTCGGCGGCTTCGGGCTGCTCGTGCTCGGCACGCTGGAGCTGCTGTGGCCGTCGCGGCGGAATCGTTCTGCGCCCGAGGCGGCGGCGCCGGCCGTCTCGCCGCCCGGTGCGAGGCGGGTACCCACGGCCGTCCTGCGCCGCTGGCGCTCGAGGCATCCGCGGCACGCCGCGGGCGCGCGCGCGCGATATCTGAAGCGCCAGCAACCCGTGCCATCCCTCGAGCCGATCGCCACACCGTTCGTCGCCCCGCCGGCCGCCGACGCGGTCGAGCCCGCGCCGATCGTCGCCAGCGTGGACCTGTGCTCGGACCTGTACGAGGTGCGTCGCTATGTGGACGCCGTCGCCATCGCGACGGCCGCCCTCGCCGAGGATGCGCCGGCCGCGGCACGGCCGGCCGACGGCCACGAGGCCGCCGTGCTGTGGTCGCTTCTGGGCCGCTCGCAGCAGGCGCTGGGCGATTACGGCGCCGCGCGCGCGGCGTTCGAGGCGGCGATCGAGGCCGCGCCCGCCGCCGAGCGGGCGCGCTACGAGGCCGAGCTCGCGGACACGGCTCTGACCGTCGCGCAGGAGCTGATCGTCGCCGCGGACATGCACGTCGCGCCCGAGTCGGAGCGTCGCGTCACCGACCTGCGTGATGCGCTCGCATGGCTCGAGCGCGGCCAGGCGCTGGCACCGGACGACGCCGAGCTGCGTGAGCTCGCTACCGCGGCCGAGCTGCGGCTGTGGCCGGCGTACGAGGAGGTGGTGATGGCCCTCGTTCAGCGGCAGGACTTCCACGCCGCCCGGCGGTTGCTGCACGAGGCGCTCGATGATCCCCGCGTGCCATCCGCGCGTGCGGAGACCTTCCGCGAGCTGCTGTCAGGGACGTTCGGCGGCGAGGTCGGTGCGCTCACGGCGCAGGCGATCCGCTCGATGCAGGAGGCGCGCGAGGCGGAGGCGCTCGTCGCGCTCGAGCGCGCCGAGCGTCTGCTCGAGAGCGTGCACGACGAGGCGCTGCCGCCCACGCGTCGCGAGGAGGTCGACCACCGGCTCTGGTGGGGCTACAGCCAGCTCGGCCGGCGGCGGGTCGACGCGGGCGCGTTCGAGGAGGCCATCGAGCCGCTCGTACGTGCGCTCCGGCTGGCCGGCTCGGCGCCCGATCGCCAATCGGACACGCGCGCCGCGCTCGTGCAGGCGTTCGAGGGCTGGACCGAGGCACGGGCCCTCGAGATCCGCGAGATCGCGGATGCTGGCGATCGGGAAGCCGCGATGCTCGGCAGTGACACGCTGTGGACGCGGCTCTGCGCCGCGCTGGAGGACGGGCTGTCGGAGCGCGATCTCGCCGGCGCGTTTGCACGCGCGCGCCGGTTGTTCGAGGAGATCGGCGGGCGCGGCGGGCCGGCCTAGGGCTGGACCGAGCGGCGGCGGATCTCGTCGAGCAGCGCGGCCGGCACGCGCAGGAACGCCTCGACAACGCCCGGATCGAAGTGGGTCCCGGCGCAGCGCTTGATCTCGGTCTTCGCGGCGTCGAACGTGATCGCCTTGGAGTACGGCCGGTCGAACGTCATCGCGTCGAAGGCGTCGACCACCGAGAAGATGCGCGCGCCGAGCGGAATGTCTTCGCCGCGCAGCCCGCGGGGATAGCCGCTGCCGTCCCACTTCTCGTGGTGCGCGTACACGATCGGCACCGCGCCCTTCAGAAACGGAATGCGCTCGATGAGACGCTTGCCGATCTCGGGATGCGTGCGCATCACCTTCCATTCCTCCGGCGTCAGCGGCCCCGGCTTCAGCAAGATCGCGTCGGGAATGCCGATCTTGCCGATGTCGTGCAGCAGCACGCCGTGCGCGAGGTCGCGCAGCACGTCCTGGTGCACGCCGTACTCCTTGGCCGTGGCCAGCGCGTAGCCGTGCACGCGACGCGAATGCGACTCGGTGCCGATGTCGCGGGTGTCGAGCGCGGAGCCGAGCGCCTCGAGGGTGGTGCCGTAGGTGGCCTCGAGCTCCTGGTACGCCGCCTTCAGATGTTGCGTCGCCTCTTCGACGCGACGCTCCAGCATGGCCTGGTATGCGCGGCGCTCGATCAGCAGCTGCCGGCGCTCGAACGCGCGCTCGGCGGCGATGAGCAGCTCCTCGACGTTGACGGGCTTCATGATGAAGTCGTAGGCGCCGAGCTTCAGGCTGTCGATGGCCGTCTTCACGTCGGCGGCGCCGGTGAGCACGATCACTGCGGCGTCACCGTCGATCGCCCGGATCTGCTGGAGCAGCTCGATCCCGGACATGACCGGCATCTTGAGATCGGTGACGATCAGCTCCGGGCGCTTGTCGGTGAACAGGGCGACGCCGGCGCGACCGTCCTCGGCGAGGTGGCAGCCGTATCCCGCCGAAAGAAAGATCTGATGAAGGACTTCTCGCACCTGCCGGTCGTCGTCAACGATCAGGATGTCCCGCGATGCGGAATCCACGCTATGTGACCCTTGCGGCGGACCCGGATGCGGCCGCCACCTGGTTCTTCCCCGCCCTCTTGGCGGCGTACAGCGCTTCGTCGGCCGCGCGGAACAGGTCCTCCGCGGTGGTTGCCTCGTCGTCCGGCAGGCTGGCCACCCCGAAACTGGCGGTGATGACCTTGCCGTGCGAGAAGGGGTACTTCGCCACGACCTCACGGATGCGGTCGGCATAGAGTCTGGCACCCGCCTTCGACGTCTCGACCAGCAACACCGCGAACTCGTCGCCGCCGTAGCGGGACACGACGTTGATGCCCCGCGAGTGCTTCATGAGGATCTGGGCCACGTCGCGCAGCGTGTCGTCACCGACGGCGTGCCCGAGATCGTCGTTGACGGCCTTGAAGCCGTCGAGGTCGAGCAGGACCACCGACACGGGGTGATTGAACCGGCGGTAGCGTGACAGCTCCTCCTCGAGCCGGAGCGAGAAGAAGCGGCGGTTGTAGAGTCCCGTCACCTCGTCCTTGAACGAGGTCTCCTTGAGGCGCGCGTTCGTCGACTCGAGCTCCTTGTAGGCCGCATCGAGCCGTGTGGCAAAACTATTGATTTCACCGACCTGTTGCTCGATGGTCTCGAGCATCCGGTTGAAGGATGTCATGACCGTGCCGACCTCGTCCTTGCGGCGGCTCAGAGCGGCGATGGCGCGCCCGCTGGCGAGCATCTCGGCGATCCGGGCTACCGTGCGGCCGACGTCCCAGATAATGTAGGCGCCCGCGATCATGCCGATCACGGTCGAGACGAGGAGGAGCTGGATACCGCCGAACAGCATGGACTCGTCCCGGTGCACGAAGGGCAGCACGTACGCGCGGACGATCCCGGCCAGGACGAGCAGTGGAACGACGGAGCAAAGTGTGAGCGCGACCACGAGCTTTTTGCGCAGACGTTGGCCTGCGGTGACGAGATCCTGGGAGCCATCAGACGGCATGACAATTCATTATTCTTGTTGCTCGCGTTTGCTGTCAATGTGAGAATTTTCAGCGACTTATATGCGCATCGCGGCCGATCAGAAGCTCGATTGCCTGGGGCTCTTCTGCCCGATGCCGGTCCTCAAAACCCGCGACGCGATGAAGCAAATGACAGTCGGCCAGGTCCTCGAGATGATCTCCGATGATCCGGCCTCGGAAGCCGACATGACCAGCTGGGTGGCCCGCACCGGCCATGAGCTCCTGGAGATCGAGAAGGATGGCGGGGTCTACCGCTTCCTCCTCCGCAAGACTCGCTAGAGCCGCAGGCGGCGTTACCCGCGTCTACCTCGACTACGCGGCCTTCTCGCCTGTCGACCCGCGCGTCGTCGCGCTGATGCGTCCCTTCCTCGAGGGTGGCGTCGGCAACCCCGCGGCGCCACACTCGCTGGGCCTGGAGGCGCGCGCCTCGCTGGACGGCGCCCGCGCCAAGGTGGCGCGGCTGGTCGGCGCCACCGCCGCCGGCGTCGTGTTCACCGCGAGCGCGACGGAGGCGAACAACCTGGCCATCCGCGGGCTGGCCGAGCGTGCGCGCGGGCGCCACGTGGTGACGTCGGCCGTCGAGCACGTCTCCGTCCTGAATGCGTGCCGCCATCTCGCCAAGCGGGGCTGGGAGATCGCCTACGTGCCGGTCGATCGCGAGGGGCGCGTCGATCCTGATGCCGTGACGGCGGCGCTGCGCGACGACACGGCGCTGGTGTCGGTCATGGCCGCCAACGGTGAGATCGGCACGGTGCAGCCGCTGCGCGAGATCGGCCGTGTGGTGCGCGCGCGCGGCGTGCCGTTGCACGTCGACGCCGTCGGCGCCGCCGGCCGCGTGCCGCTGGCCGTCGACGACCTCGGCATTGACCTGCTGACGCTGTCGTCGAACGATCTCTACGGGCCTCCCGGCGCCGGCGCGCTGTGGGTGCGCGCGGAGGTCAAGCTCGGCCCGGTCGTGGTCGGCGGTGGGCAGGAAGGCGGCTATCGCGCGGGGACGGAGAACCTGCCGGCGATCGTCGGGATGGGCGTGGCGGCGGACCTCGCGCGCGCGGAGGGCGCCGCCGAGGTCGCGCGCTTGTCGGGCATGCGCGATCGCCTGTTCGAAGGCGTGCTCGAGCGCGTGCCGCGGGCGCGCATCACCGGCGCGCGCGGCGCCGGGCGGCTGCCCCACCACGCGAGCATCGTCGTGAGTGGCGTGAAGGCCGACGGCGTGCTGCTCGAGCTGGATCTGCGCGGCGTCGCCGCGTCGTCCGGCTCGGCGTGCAACATGGCCAGCGGCGAGCCCTCACACGTGCTGCGCGCCATCGGTTGCGCGCGCGACGAGCTGGAGGGCTCGCTCTGCTTCACGCTGGGCCGGTGGACGACCGCGGCGGAGGTCGACGCGGTGGTGGAGGCACTGCCGGGCGTGGTCGAGCGCCTGCGCCGGCTCGCGCCCTGACGTGCGGCTCTTCCTCTTCGACGTGGACGGCACGCTGGTTACGGCGCGCGGCGCCGGCCGCACGGCGTTCGCCCGCGCGCTGAACGCGACCTACGGGACGGCGGGTGCCATCGACGCCTACGACTTTCGCGGCAAGACGGATCCGCGCATCGTCTGGGACCTGCTGCGCGCCACCGGTCTCGACGATGCCGCAATCACGCGCGGGCTCCAGGCGTTCTATGCCGCGTACGTCGAGGAGCTGCGCCGCGTGATCGGCGACGGCTCGCGCGTGCAGGTGATGCCGGGCATCGCGGAGATCGTACGCGCGCTCGCCGTGCGCGACGACGCGCTGGTCGGCCTGTTGACCGGCAATCTCGAGGCGGGCGCGCGATTGAAGCTGGCGCCGACGGGTCTCTGGCCGCTGTTTCGCGTCGGCGCCTTTGGCTCCGACGACATGGACCGGCGCCGGCTGCCGGCCATTGCCTGCGAGCGGGCGCGCGCCGTGGCCGGCCGCGAATTCCCCTTCGAGCGCGTGACGATCATCGGCGACACGCCGCTCGACGTGGACTGCGCGCGCGCCTGTGGCGCCGTGGCGGTGGCCGTCGCCACCGGGCAGCATCCGCACGAGGAGCTCCTGGCCTGCGCGCCCGATCACATCTTCACCGACTTCACCGACGTCCCACGCGCGCTGGCGGCGCTGACCGGATCCGTCGGGTGAGCGTCCGGCTGGTTGTGCTGTGGGTGCACCTCCTCGGCGCCGTGGTCTGGATCGGCGGGCTCGCGTACCAGACGCACGTGCTGCTGCCGGTGGCGCGCCGCGGTGATCCGCGCCCGTTCGCCGAGGCGGCGCGCCGCGCGCGACCCGTGTCGTGGACGGCGATCGCGCTCGTCGTGCTGTCGGGCTTCTACAACGTCACGCAGCTCGGGCCGCTCGAGCGTGTGATGCAGTCCGGAGCGGGACTGCTGCTGGCGGCGAAATTCGCTCTCGTCATTGTCGCGGTCGCGCTCGCCGCGCAGCGCGACTTCGCCCACGTGCCGATCCTCGACGCGGTGCTGCGCCAGGGCGGGGACGCGGCCGCACCGCTGCGGGCGGTCGGCCGTATCGACCGCATCGTGCTGCTGCTCGCGATCGTCGTCATCTATCTCGGCCTCGCGGTCTCGCGCGCGTGACCGGACGCTCCGTGAGCGGACGTTAGCTCCGTGAGCGGACGTTAGAGGAGCGGGCGCACGCCCAGCGCGCGCGCCAGCACGCCGACCCGCTCGATCAAGCCGGGTGAGAGCGGAATGCCCTCGCGCCGCCGCCGCGCCTCGCACTCGGCTTCGGGCTCGCCCGCGACGTAGACGCGGCTCTGTCCCTCGGCCGGTGGCGTCGCCTTGAGCGAGTCGAAGAAATCATCCATGTCGCGCTTGAAATCGGCGAGGAGCCGGAAGCGCGCGGGATCGATCGCGATGAAGCAGTGGCCGGTGTCCTGCAGCTTGCGCTCGGCGCGATCGGTCCGCTGGAGCAGATCGCCATAGACGGCGCCCGGCAGGATGCCGGAGAGGATGTCGACCATCACCGCGAGGCCATAGCCCTTGTGACTGCCGAGCTCACGCGTACCGCCGAGCGGCGTCTGCAGCCGGTGCTTCATCGCCACGTCGGGGTCGCTGGTCGGCTCGCCGGAATCGTCCAGCGCCCAGCCCGAAGGAATCGGCTTGTTCCAGCGGCTCGCGATGCGCAGCTTGCCGAACGCGACGGTCGTCGTGGCCATGTCCAGCACGAAGGGAGCGTGGCGGCCGGCGGGCGCCGCGAAGGAAATCGGGTTGGTCGAAAGCTTCGGCGCGCGGCCGAACGTCGGCACCATGGCGATGAAGGCCGAATTGGTCGTGGCCACGCCGATCATGTCGTGCTCGAGCGCCATCATCGAGTAGTTGGCGGCGGCGCCGAAGTGGCCGGAGTTGCGCACGGTCACGATGCCGATGCCGTACGTCCCGGCCTTGACGATGGCGAGCTTCATCGCCAGCGACGAGACCCAGTGGCCCAGTCCCTTGGCGCCGTCGTAGAGACCGGTGGCCATGCTGTCCTTCTCGAGCACGGCCTCGGCGTCCATGACGACGAAGCCTTCCTGCCACAGCTCGTGATAGCGCGGCAGCATGTCGATGCCGTGCGAGTCCACGCCTCTCAGGTCCGTGCGCACCATCAGCTCGGCGGTGACGGCGGCGCGCTCGCGCGGCATCTTCATGGCGCAGAGCGCCTCCACGATGAAGGTCGTGAGGCGCGTGTGATCGACGACGACGGAGGTCTCGGCCATGGACGGCGATCTCCTCTAGGACGGCAGGCCCGTGATCTTGATACCGGAGTTCTTCAGCTTGTAGCGGCGGTTGATCGTCGCCAGCACCGCCGTGATCGCCTCGAGCGGACCGGCGTTCGAGAGCGGGCCCACGTCGACGACCCGCAGCCCCATCGAGGTCCCGAGCTCGGTCACCACGGCCTTGGCTTCGACGTCGGCGCCGCACATGAGGAGGTCGCATTCGATGTCGTGCTCGGCCTCGGCCAGCTCGTGGGCGGCGATGTGGTGGAACGCGGCGACGACTTTCGCCTCGGGCAGCAGCGCCTGGACTTCTTCCGCCGACGACCCCGCCGCCGGCGGCGTGAACAGCCGAGGTCCGCCGAACGTGAGCGGCACCACCGTGCTGACGACCACCTTGCCGCGGCACGCCTCGCGCGCCGGCGGCAGCGTGGCGCCCAGACCCGCGGCCGGGAGCGCGACGACGACGATGTCACCGAGCGCGGCGGCCTCCGCGTTCTCCTTGCCGACGATGGTGAGCTTCTTCGTTCGCTCGCGCATCTCGATCGCTTTGTCGTGCGCGCGCGCGGCATCGCGCGAGCCGATGATGATGGCGTGGCCGGCCAGCGCCCAGCGCATCGCCAGGCCGGAGCCCTCTTTGCCGGTGCCGCCGAGAATCGCGATGTTGATGGGTCGGTCCCTATCGGAACAGGTCGCGCGCGGGATCCCGCAGCAGGCTCTTGCTGCCGCTGCCGTCGTCGGAGGGCAGCACCAGGCCGCGGACGATTGCGGCGGGCACGCGATCGAGCTTGCCCATCACGGGCTCGGCGGCCGACGCGAGCTCGTCGGCCAGCGCGAGGATCGTCGCCTGCAGCGGCCGGCCCGCCGGGTCGCGCTCGCCCAGATAACTCTTCAGCGGCGCGAAGCCTGCCACGCCGATCGCGATGTTCGTGAGTCCTTCGCGCCACGGCCGGCCGAACGTGTCCGCGATGATGACGGCGACGTCGCCTCCGGCCGCGGCCGAGAACCGCTCACGCAGCGCACGCGCGGACCCGTCGGGATCCTCCGGCAAGAGCGCGACGGTGTCGGCATCGACGTTGGACTGATCCACCCCGGCGTTGGCGCAGACCCAGCCGTGATGCGTCTCGGTGACGAGCACGCCGCGGTCCATGCGCACCACGCGGCGTGACTCGCGCAGGATCACCTCGACCAGTCGCGCGTCGCGTCCGAGCCCGGCGGCCATCGCGACGGCGACTGTCGACGGCGTCACGTCGGCGAGCTTCAGCAGTCGTCCCTCGGCCTTCGAGACGATCTTCTGGCTGATGACCGCGAGATCGCCGGGCGCCAGCGGCGTCGATTGGCGTGCCGCCGCGGCCAGCACGAGCCCCGCGACGTCGTCGCCGGGCCGGACCTCCGCGATGCCGCCGATGCCGATGACTTCGTAGCGCATGTCAGGACGCCTGCGGGACGCCGGCGGGTCGTACGCGGCCGCCGGCGCGCCAGGAGGCGACGAGCCGCGCGCTCGCCGTCGCTCCGGGCGCGGCGAGTAGCGCGGCGAGATCGCCCGGCGCGTCGACGTCGAGACCGAGACCGGGCAGCGTGAGCACGCGCGGCTCGAGCCCGCGCGCCCGCGCGGTGGCGAGATGCTTTTCGAACGACGGCTCGCCGAAGGTCAGCGGCATCGCCCCCGGAGGCGCCAGCGCCACGCCGTTCGTCCCGAGCCCCGAGCGCGACGGGACGAATGCCGGCCGCCCGGGCGCCGCCGCATCCGCCAGCCGGCCGATCTCTTCGGCGGTCACGCACGGCACGTCGCCGGGGATCGTCAAGAACACGCGCGCGCCGAGCCGGATCGCCTCCGCCTGCGCGCGTGCCACGGCGGCCGTGTGACCGCGGTTGGCGTCCTCGGCCAGCGGCTCGGCGCCCCGCGCGCGGGCCGCGGCGTCGACGGCGGGCTCGCGCGTCACGACCCACACGCGATCCAGGCGCGCCGCCGTCAGCGCCGCGAGCACGTCGTCGAGCATCGCCGCCGCAAGTGCCGCGCGCTCCGCCGCGCCCAGCGCGGGCACCAGCCGCTGCTTGGCGTTGACGAGGTCCTTGACGGGCACAGCCGCGACGATCATGAGGCCTGTTCTAACACGTCCCGCGCCAGCGCGATCTCCCGCACGGCATCGGGCATCAGCACGTCGGTCGGCACGGCCGTGACGCGGAGCGAGGCGAGCTCCGCAGCACACCCGGCGTCCTCGCGTGCGACGAGCAGCGTCGACAGCCACGGCGCGTACGCGCGCGCGACGCCGACGGGCGAGACCGGCAGGCTGTGCGCGCGCATCAGCGCGCCCGCCGGCCCGGTCACGGCGGCGCCGGCGACGATCG
>Ga0209382_10003527_pt1 | contig 21643 bp, 26 predicted proteins | sample SoiMetdeltSBSDD5_FD_187599 | JGI IMG/M metagenome (GOLD analysis project Ga0209382, IMG submission 187599) | Bulk soil microbial communities from a Populus tree surrounding site in Tennessee, USA - Soil MetaG P. deltoides SBSDD5 (SPAdes) (version 2) | ecosystem: Environmental > Terrestrial >... | reverse complement strand
TATTACCACTGGTTCTTCCTCATCCAGGAAGCGCCGCTGCCGGAGAAGATGCTGAAGGGCGTCGGCCCGGGCTACATCCTCATGCGGCTCGGCAGGGGAAAATCGGGCATCAAGGTCTTCGACAAGAGCGCGCTCGCCGAGTATCAGCGCTGCTTCGATCCGCATTCCACGTGCGAGGACTACCGCGCGGCCGCGACGATTGACCTCGTCCACGACCGCAAAAGCAGAGGCAAGATCGCGATGCCGGTGCTCGCGCTGTGGGGCCGGCAGGGCGTGATCGCCGCGCTCTTCAACTGCCTCGCCGACTGGCGCGAGGTCGCAGCCGACGTGCGCGGCCGCGCGCTACAGTGCGGCCACTTCATTCCGGAAGAGAAGCCGAAAGAGCTGGTCGACGAGCTGCGCGGGTTTCTGAAAACCGCCTAGTTCGCGGTGATCTGCGCGTCGCGCGCAATCTTCGCGAAGACCGCTACGTCTTCGCGGATCACGCGGTCGAAATGCTCGGGCGAGGTCGGGGTGGGATCGATGCCGATGGGCGCCCAGCGCGCGCGCGTTTCGGGATGCGACAGCACTTTGACGACGTCGGCGTTCAGCTTGGCGAGCAGGGGCCGCGGCACGCCGCGCGGCGCGAGCAGGCCGAACCAGAGCACGGTTTGATACCCCGCCACGCCCGCTTCGCTCACCGTCGGCACTTCCGGCAGCAGCGCATCTCGCTCCAGCGATGAGACGCCGAGCGCGCTCAGCCGGCCGTCCTTGACGGCAGCGAGCGCGTTGGCGATCGGCGCCATGAAGAAATGAACGCGGCCGGTCATCGTCTCGGTCAGCGCCTCCGGGATGCCCTTGAAGGGCACATGCACCACGTCGATCGCCGCCCTGCTCTTTAGGATTTCGGCGGCGAAGTGCGTTCCGCTGCCTACGCCGGCGGAGGAAAAATTGATGTGCCCGGGCCGCGCCTTCGCCGCGGCGAGCAGCTCCTGCAATGTTCTGAACTGCGCGGATACGAGGACGTACTTCGACGTGCCGGTTTGCGTCACGGCCACGAGATCCGTCATCTCGTACGGCAGCTTGGGGTAGATCGCCGCTCCCACCGCGTGCGCAGACGACACGGAGAGAAGCGTGTACCCGTCGGGCGCCGCGCGGGCCACTTGGCCTGCCGCCACCGTGCCGCCCGCGCCGGGGCGGTTCTCGACCAGCGCCTGCTGACCCCAAGCCTCGGTGAGCTTGTGCGCCACATGACGCGCCGTGATGTCCGGCCCTCCGCCCGGCGTGAAGCCGACGATGATGCGTACGGGCTTCGCGGGAAAGTCTTGCGCCGCGCATACCCCGGCGACGAGCGCGGCGACGATGAAAAGGGCGCTCCGCATGCGCGCACTCTACAGCGCGCTCAGGCTCTCCAACAGAGTCTGCGCCGCGAAGGGCTTGCGCAGCGTGGCGTCCGCGCCCGCGACTTTGGCGACGCTCAGGTATTCGTCAGTGCGGCCCGTGGGGGAGCCGCCCGTCATCGCGATGATGCCGATGTCCGGGTACTCGCTGCGGAAGTACTGGATGGTCTCCAGGCCGTCGCGCGCGGGCATGAAGACGTCGGTGAGCAGCACGTCGGCCGGCCGCGCGCGCTGCGCCTCGATGGCCGCGTCGCCGTCATCGGCGAGCTCGATCTCGTGGCCGGCGCCGCGAAGGATGCGCGCCACCGCGTCGCGCATCTCCCCGTCGTCGTCCACCACGAGAATACGGCGCGCGTTCACGGGCGCTGCGCCGGCAGGCTGAGCGTGAAGCGCGCCCCCTTGCCGGGCTCGGATTCAACGCTCAGGTCGCCGCCGTGCACTTCCGCGATGCGCTTCGCAATGTAGAGGCCGAGCCCGCCACGCTCGCGCGTGGCGAAGCGCTCGAACACGTGCGGCAGGAATTCCGGAGCGATGCCCGGCCCCTCGTCCACAACCTCGACTTGGGCGCGCGGCTCCTGGCGCGCCCCGCGTCCGGTGCGCAGGAAAACGCTGATCGGCGCGGCCGCCGGCGAATGCTGCGTGGCATTGGACACCAGATTTTCCAGGCATTGGCGCAAGCGCGCCGGATCGGCGGGAATCAGCGCCCGCACATCGACGAGCTCGGGCTTGAACTGAAACACGCCCTGGTCGATGCGCGCGGCGTCGAGCAGATCGTTCACCATCGCCTCCAGCCGCGTCACCATGCGCCGCGCAGCCTCGACGTCGCCTTGGCCCGCCGCGCCTACCTGCGTACGCAGAATATCGAGCCGCAGCATCAATGGGCCGAGGAAGTTGCGCAGGTCATGCGCGAGCACGGTAACGAGCTGCTCGGCCGCGGCGCGGCGGCCTTGCGCGGCGGCGTTGCGCCCGATCTCCTCCGCGAGCTCGGCGCGATGCGCGACGATTTCGGTCCAGTGAGCGACCGCCTCGGCGAAGCGCGCCGATGTCGAGCGGCACGCCGAGCTTGGAACGGATCTTGAGCGCCTCGCGTACGCCCGGAAGCTCGGTCATGTCTCTTTCGAGCTGCCCGGTCATGAAGGTCTCGCCGGTCTTGAAGACGTGCACCACGCGCCCGCCGTTCGACACGGGCAGCACATCCAGGCCGAGCTGGCGCTGGCGCGCGGAAAGCGGCTGCGTGCTCGTGCCCACCGCCACGAGCGAATCGCGCGTCGGGTCGTAGATAAACGCGTCGATCTTGTCCGCGCCCGTCGCCTCGGCCACCAGGTTGGCGACGTGATTCAGCGTCGTCGCGAGGTCGGCGGCGGGCAGGCGCAACAACGCCTCGAGCACTTCCAGGAACCGCTGCGGACTGGCGGTCTTCTGATCCAACGTGTCTGTGACAGCGCCGAAAGGCGTTTCGTTTCAGGGTTCTACGCCGAGCTTGCCTAAGCTCAAAAAAACATGTTCAATGAAAACGTTACTGCGCATTGCTCAGAAGAGGCATAAGAAACTCTGCAAATGCTCGGCAAGCCGGTCCCGGACTTCAGTGTCTCCTCGACCGGCGGCAGCACCTTCCGACCGATGAAAGAGCGCGGCAAGAAGCTCGTGCTCTACTTCTACCCCAAGGACAACACGCCGGGCTGCACCACCGAGGGCGCCGCCTTTCGCGACCTTCATTCGGATTTCGCGAAGGCGAATTGCCGCGTTTTCGGCATCTCCCGCGACTCCCTCAAGTCGCACGAGGCCTTCAAGGCCAAGATGAAATTCCCGTTCGAGCTTCTGTCCGACGAGGACGAGACGGTCTGCAAGCTCTTCGGCGTCATCAAGCCCAAGAACATGTACGGAAGAAAGGTCCGCGGCATCGAGCGCAGCACCTTCGTGGTCGATGAGAAGGGGGTGGTGGCGCGCGAATGGCGCGGGGTGAAAGTGCCGGGCCACGTCCAGGAGGTATTGAACTTTGTTAAAGCCCTATGATGTCGAGCAGGCCGCCGCAGAAGTGGAGTCCGTCCCCGTCGTGAAGTCGCAGCGCAAAAAACCCAAGATGAAAAAGCTCTTCGTGCTGGACACCAACGTCCTCATGCACGACCCGACGAGCCTCTTCCGCTTCGACGAGCACGATCTGTACCTGCCGATCGCTACGCTCGAGGAGCTCGACGCGCACAAGCGCGGACTATCGGATGTCTCGCGCAATGCGCGCCAGGCGAGCCGCTTCCTCGACGAGATCGTCACCGGCGAGGACATCAAGAACGGTCTCGCGCTCAGGACGAGGGACGGCCAGCAGTCGAAGGGACGCCTTTTCCTCCAGACCGAGGCGATCAACGGCGAGCTGCCGAGCACGCTCGCTTCGGGCAAGACCGACAACCAGATCCTCGCCGTCGTCAAGCACCTGCAGGATCGCGAACCGCAGCGCGAGGTGGTGCTGGTGTCCAAGGACATCAACATGCGCATCAAGGCGCGCGCGCTCGGCCTGCCCGCGGAGGATTACTTCAACGACAAGGTGCTCGAGGACGCCGATCTCCTCTACACCGGCGTGCGAGCGCTGCCGCGCGACTTCTGGAACTCGCACGGCAAGGAGATGGAGTCCTGGAAGAAGGAGGGCCACACCTACTATCGCGTGCGCGGGCCGCTGGTACCCAAGCTGCACGTGAACGAGTTCGTCTACGACGAGTCGGGCGAGCGCCCGCTCTATGCGCTCGTCAAGGAAGCGCAGGGCCGCGTCGCAGTGCTTGAGACGCTGCGCGACTACACGCATACCAAGAACTCGGTCTGGGGAATCACGGCGCGCAACCGCGAGCAGAACTTCGCGCTCAACCTGCTCATGAACCCGGCGATCGACTTCGTCACGCTGCTCGGCCAGGCGGGCACGGGCAAGACGCTGCTCGCGCTCGCCGCGGGGCTCACCCAGGTGCTCGATGAAAAACGTTACTCCGAGATCATCATGACGCGCGTCACCGTGCCGCTCGGCGAGGATATCGGCTTCCTGCCCGGCACCGAGGAGGAAAAAATGCAACCGTGGATGGGCGCGCTCGAGGACAACCTCGACATCCTGAACACCTCCGACGAATCGGGCGGCGAATGGGGACGCGCCGCCACGCGCGATCTCGTGCGCTCGCGCATCAAGGTGAAATCGCTCAATTTCATGCGCGGCCGAACCTTCGTGAACAAGTGGCTGATCATCGACGAAGCGCAGAACCTGACGCCCAAGCAGATGAAGACGCTGGTGACGCGCGCCGGCCCCGGCACCAAGGTGGTGTGCCTCGGCAACATCGCGCAGATCGACACGCCGTACTTGACCGAGGGCTCCTCCGGGCTGACGTACGTCGTCGACCGCATGAAGGACTGGAGCCACGCCGGCCACGTCACGCTGGCGCGCGGCGAGCGCTCGCGCCTCGCCGATCACGCCGCCGACGTTCTCTAGGCAGGAATAAACGCGGCCGGATGGTGTTTCGCCATCCGGCGACCTTTCTGCTACATTTCGCTCGCCTTCATTCCCCGGACACCGCAATGAATCTCTTCGTGCGCTTTTTCCTGCTGGCGTTTTCAGGCGCCGCACTCGCCCAGTTTCAGCCCCAGGTCGGCCAGGCCGGCAAGGATGTCATCTGGGTGCCGACTCCCGACGACGTGGTGGAGAGGATGTTGACCATGGCGCAGGTCACGCCGAACGACTTCGTGTGGGACCTCGGCGCCGGCGACGGCAAGATCGCGATCATGGCGGCGCGCAAGTTCGGCGCGCGCGCGATCGGCATCGAGTACAACCCCGACATGGTGAAGCACGCCAACGAGAACGCGCAGAAGGCGGGCGTCGCGGGCACCGGCGCCGGCAAGGCGAGCATCCGTCACGGCGACATCTTCGCCACCGATTTCAGCCAGGCCACCGTCGTCACGCTGTACCTCCTGCCCGCGCTCAACATGAAGCTGCGGCCGCAGCTCCTTTCCATGCGCCCGGGCACGCGCGTGGTTTCGCATTCCTTCAGCATGGAGGACTGGGAAGCCGACGAGATCTCGAGCGTCGACGGCCGCCGCGCCTACTTCTGGGTGGTGCCGGCCAACATCGTCGGCGGCTGGAACCTCGAAGCCGGCGCGCAGAAGCACGAGCTAGCGCTCGAGCAGACCTTCCAGAAGGTGAGCGGCACCGTGGCGCTCGGCCCTCTCCATGCCGGCCTGCGCGACATGCGCCTGCGCGGCGCCAACATCAGCTTCGCTTTTGTCGACCAGAGCGGCATGCGCCGCGACTTCTCGGGCCGCGTGGCAGGCAACCGCATGGAAGGCACCTTCCGCGACGAGAAGGGCGCGGAAGGCAAGTGGACCGCGACGAAGAAGTAACCGCTACGAAGTAATCTTCTTGTGGGAGCCGTCGCAGAACGGCGCGTTCGTGCTCTGCTTGCAGCCGCAAAGCCATAGTTTTTGCGGCTCGGAGACGCTGAACCGGACCGGCGTGAATTCGCCGGCCACTTTGTGAGAGCCGTCGCAGAACGGCTGCCGGCGCGATTGGCCGCAACGACACCACCAGTAATCGCCCGCAGCGAGCTCGACAACGCAAGGGGACCGTTGCGCGACTAGCGGCTCTGCCATGGTGCGCCTCCCTCGGTGGAGTTCGCGAAGCGGGTGTAGCGTCCGAGGAAGGTCAGGTGCACCGTGCCGATGGGGCCGTTGCGCTGCTTGCCGATGATGGCCTCGGCCCTGCCCTTCGCCTCCTCCTTGTCCGGAGCGTAGACCTCTTCCCGGTAAATGAAAAGGATGACGTCGGCGTCCTGCTCGATGGCGCCCGATTCGCGCAGGTCCGACATGAGCGGGCGCCGGTCGTTTCTCTGCTCGACCGCGCGCGAGAGCTGTGACAGCGCAATGACAGGTACGTCCAGCTCCTTGGCGAGCGCTTTGAGCGAGCGCGAGATCTCCGAGATCTCGGTGGCGCGGTTCTCGCCGTGCGCGCTGGCCGACATGAGCTGCAGGTAGTCGACCACCACGAGGCCGAGCTTGCCGTATTCGCGCTTCATGCGCCGCGCGCGCGCGCGCAGCTCGAGTGCATTCAGCGCCGCGGTTTCGTCGACATGGATGCGCGCCTCGTTCAGGCGCGCGATTTCGTCGGTCAGCCGGCTCCACTCCTCGTCGGTGAGCCGGCCGGTGCGCAACCGCGTCTGGTCGACCTTCGCCATGGAGGAGAGCATGCGCATGGCGAGCTGGCTCGCGCTCATCTCCATGCTGAAGATGGCCACCGGCAGGCTGACGCTCGGGTGCAGCGCCACATGCTCGGCGATGTTGAGCGCGAAGGAAGTCTTGCCCATGGACGGCCGGCCGGCGACGATGACGAGGTCGCCCGGCTGCAGTCCCGCAGTCAGGCGGTCGAGATCGACGAACCCGGAGGGCACGCCGGTGATGTCCGAAGGGTTCTCCTGGCTGTGCAGGTGATCGATGCGCTCGAACACCTTGGCGAGCACCGGGCTGATGCCGATCAGGCCCTGATCCTTGCGCGCGCCGGACTCCGCGATCTGGAAGATTTTCGACTCGGCTTCGTCGAGGAGCTGGTCGACGTCCTTGCCGGTGGGAGAGAGCGCCGTCTCGGCGATCTCGGTGGCAACCTGCGCGAGGCGCCGCTGCACTGAGCGTTCGCGCACGAGCTCCGCGTAGCGGCGAACGTTGAGCGCGCTCGGCGTGTTCTGGGCGAGCGCCGCGAGATACGCGGTGCCGCCGGTTTTGTCCTTGTCCTCGCTCGCTTCGATCGACTCGGCCACCGTGACGACGTCCGCCGGACGGCTCGCCTCCACCAGGCGCGCGATGTGGCGCCAGATGCGCCGGTGGTCATCGCGGTAGAAGTCGTCGGCCGCGACGATGTCGGCGACGCGATCGAACGCCTGGTTGTCGATGAGAAGCGCGCCGAGCAGCGACTGCTCCGCCTCCACCGAATGCGGCGGAAGCTTGAGCGCGATAAGCTGCGGATCTGCGCTCTCCGAGCGCGCTACCTGCTGGTGTGCAACGGCCATCTCTTTGTTACCTCCCCGGGGCCGCCATCTTAGAAAGTCCCGCTCGTTATCGATATGAGAAATCGAAACGCGCGGGCGTCAAAAGAGAAAGACGCTCGCTGCTGCTGAAAAATCATCCAGCCGAGAGGAAAACGGCCGCCGGCCTGTGGATTAGCTGTGCGCAGCGTGTCGACAAGCTGTGCATGCTACGGGACAACGCAAAACTTTTTTTCTTGACAGCGCGCAAACAAAAAGGGCTCCGCGCGGAGCCCTTTTCTGTCAGCAGAACGAAAGCTTACTGCTCGCCGAGCACCGACACGGTGATGGTCACGTCGACGTCGGTGTGCAGTGCGATCTCGATTGGGAAGGCGCCCACCTGCTTGAGCGGCCCCTGCGGCATGCGGATCTGCGCGCGCTCCACCTCATGGCCCTGCTTGCCAAGCGCCTCGACGATGTCGTAGTTGGTGACCGAGCCGAACAGGCGCCCGTCCGGGCCAGCCTTCTGCGTGATCTGCAGCGTGAGCCCGTTCAGCTTCGCCGCGCGCTCCTGCGCCTTGGCGAGCGCCGTCGCCTGCGCCTTCTCAAGCTCGGCGCGTCGCGCCTCGAACGCCTTGCGGTTTTCGTCCGTCGCGCGCTTCGCCTTGCCCTGCGGGATCAGGAAGTTCCGCGCGTAGCCGTCCTTCACCTTCACCACCTGTCCGAGCTCGCCGAGGTTCGCGATCTTCTCTAGAAGGATGACTTCCATGTCAGTGCAGGTCCGTATAAGGCAGGAGTGCGAGGAACCGCGCGCGCTTGATGGCTTCCGAGAGCTGTCGCTGGTACCCGGCCGCGGTGCCGGTGATGCGCGCCGGGATGATCTTGCCGGTCTCGTTCACAAAATCCTTGAGCGTCTCGACGTCCTTGTAGTCGATCCATTCGGCTTTTTCGGCGGTGAAGCGGCAGAACTTGCGGCGCCGGAAGAGCGCCCGCTGTCCGCGGTCCTTCTTGTCCTTGCCGAACTTGCCCTTGCCTTTTCCCTTACCTCTGCGCGGCGGTGGCATCAATCTCTCCTTCGATGAATTCGATCTTCGTTACGTGGAGCACGAGGCGCCTGGAACGCTTGCTCTTGGCTCCGAGGAATCCTTCAACGCGCAGCGGCGTTCCCAGCGCCCGACCGGTCAGCAGTTTTGCCTGGGTGTCGAACGCGATGGCGCTCAGCTCGGCGCGCACCTGGCGCCGCGCACCGGCCTCGTCCTGCTCCGACTCGTGCGCCAGCTTGAACTCGAGGGCTGCGACGCCGGCCGGCGTGTAGCGCAGCGCGCCAAGCTCAAGCAGCCGGCCGCTCAATGCGACCCGGTTCAGATGCGCGACCCGGTTCGGTGGCCTCGCCCGGCCGGCCCTCGCCCATCATCGACTTCGACTTTTCCTCGCGCATCATCGGCGAAGGGGCGGTATGGGCCTTCGGCATGCTCACAATCAGGTGGCGCAGCACTGCGTCGCTGAACTTGAACGAGTGCTCGAGCTCCCGCAGCGTCTCGTTGTCGCACTCGATGTTCATCAACACATAGTGCGCCTTGTGCACCTTCGCGATCGGATACGCGAGCTGGCGCCGGCCCCAGTCCTCGAGACGGTGCACGGTGCCGTTCCTCTGGCCGATGAGACCCTTGTAGCGCTCGACCATCTGCGGAACCTGCTCGCTCTGGTCGGGATGGACGATGAAAACGATCTCGTAATGCCGCATGTCTAGTTGGCTCCTTGTCCTGTGGGTTTGGCCGGCATGCCATGCGCAGCAGCGCGACCAGGAAGGGCGCGGATTATAGCAACAAAAACAAGCCTAAACGCCGGCGATGCCGAGCTCCTGCTTCACCTTTTCGAGCATGGGGCCGACCTTCTTTACCGCACGGCGGATCTTGTCAGGGTCGGTTTCCAGCGTGCGCGCCCAATAGTCGAGCGCCTCGGGCTTCGCTTCGATCTGCGTCGGGTCCGGTGGAACGTATTCCATGGCGGTGAGACCGCCGCGGAAGGACCGAGTTCGCTCAGCCGAGCGCGATGCCCTGCTGCCTGGCGGCGATCATCGCTTCCGTGCGTGTCGATACGCCGAGCGCGACGAAAATAGCGTGCGCGTGCTGCTTGACCGTGTTCGGGGCGATCGCGAGTTCCGCGGCGATACGCTCGTTACTGTAGCCCTTGAGGATGAGGCGCAGCACCGCCTGCTGTCGATCGGTGAGGTCGAGGCGTCCTAGCCGGCGGCGCGCGCGCGGCGCGCCGGGCTCGTCCAGCGCCTCGGGCGGAACGTACGTGCCGCCCGCTTGGATGACGCGCAGAGCGGCGATCATTACGTCCGGCTTCGAGGTCTTGGGGATGTACCCCGAGGCGCCGGCGTCCAGCACGCCGAGGATGGCTTCGCGGTCGCACCTCGCCGAGAGCACGGCGACCGGCATCTGCGGAAAGTGCATGCGAAAGCGCGACATCGCGTCGATCCCATCGCAGCCCGGGAGGCCGAGGTCGAGCACCACGAGATCCGGCGGCTCGGCCGCGGCACGCTCGATGCCCGCCTCGAGCGTTGATTGGGTGTCGACGACAACTTCGCCGAACGCCTTGACGAGCACCGCCGGCACGATCTCCTGAATCAACGGATGATCGTCGATGACGAGTACGCGCATACTGATCCCTCCCCCTTCAGCCATGTTAGGCGCGCGCAGGCCGCGGGTCTAGGGTGTCGGCTTATCCTCGCGTCCGCCGGACCGATTCAAAGAGACAAATGCCGGCCGAGACCGAGACGTTGAGGCTCGGCACGTCGCCACCCATCGGGATGCGCACGAGAAGATCGCAGCTCTCGCGCGTCAGGCGGCGCATGCCCTCGCCTTCGGCGCCCAGCACCCAGGCGATCGAGGAAGGGAGTTCGGCGGCGTAAAGCGTTTTATCCGCGCGTTCATCGGCGCCCACCACCCAGATATTGCGCTCCTTGATCTCGCCGAGCGTGCGCGCGAGGTTGGTGACCATAAGGTAAGGCGTGGACTCTGCGGCGCCGCTCGCCACCTTGGAGACGGCGGGCGTGATACCTGCGGCGCGGTCCCGCGGCGCGATGACGGCGTGTGCCCCGGCGGCATTCGCCACGCGCAGGCACGCGCCGAGGTTGTGGGGGTCGGTCACTCCGTCCAGCACGAGGAGCAGCGGCTGCGCCACCGCTTCGAGAATTTCGTCGAGGCTGTCGACCACCTTCCTCACTTCGACCCGCGCGACCACGCCCTGATGGCGCGCGCCCCCATAGAACCCGTCAAGCCGCTTCGTCGGCACGCGATGCAGGCGCACGCCGCTCCTCTCGGCGCTCGCCACGAGGTCCTTCATCCTGCCGTCCTTGCGCGTCTCGTCGACGAAGATCTCGACCAGGGACTTCGGATCGGCGCGCAGGCGCGCGAGCACGGCGTGGAATCCGAAAACCACGCGCGGTTCTTTCATGCCGGAACGAAATCGATCTTGCGCGTGTCGAGGTCGACGCGCACCAGCTTGACCGTCATGCGGTCGGCGAGGCGATAGCGCTTGCCGGTGCGCTCGCCGAGGAGCATATGGCGCGCGGCGTCGAACTGGAAGTAGTCGCGGCCGAGCTCGGAGATGTGCACCAGTCCGTCAACGAAGTAATCGTCGAGCGTGACGAAAAGGCCGAACGGAACGACGCCGGTGATGCTGCCCGAGAACGTGCCGCCGACGTGGTCGCGCATGTAGTAGCACTTGAGCCAGTTCTCCACGTCGCGGCTTGCATCATCGGCGCGGCGTTCGGTCTCCGAAGAATGGCGGCCGAGCGCCTCCCAATCGTCCTCGACGTACTTCTTCCCGGCGAGCGCTGCCTTGATGGCGCGATGGACGAGCAGGTCGGGATAACGCCGGATGGGCGAGGTGAAGTGCACGTAGGCTTCGAAGGCAAGGCCGAAATGGCCGACATTGCTCGGGCTGTACACCGCCTGCTTGAGCGAGCGGAGCAGGATGGTCTGAAGCAACGTGAAGTCCGGGCGCTTGCGGATGCGCTCGATCAGCTTGGCATAGTCCTTGGGTCGCGGCACCTCGCCGCCCGGAAGCTGCAGACCCAGCTCGGCGAGAAACTCGCGCAGCGCCGCCACCTTGTCGGCCGCGGGAACGTCGTGCACGCGATAGAGCGCGGGCTGCCTTCGCTCGGCGAGGAAGTTGCCCGCGCACACGTTCGCCGCGAGCATGCATTCCTCGATGATGCGGTGCGCGTCGTTGCGCGCCTCAGCTACGATGCGCTCGATCTTGCCGCGCGCGTCGAACACCATGCGCGTCTCGACGGTGTCGAAGTCGATCGCCCCACGGCGGCTGCGCTCGGCGTAAAGCGCGTTGAATAGCGCGTACAGCGTTTCCAGGTTCTCCGGTGCCTTGCCGCCCTGCAGGCGGTTCCAGACCTCGGTGTAGGTGAGCCGCGCGCGTGAGCGCATGACCGCGGGATAGAACTCGTAGCGTGCCACCTCCCCGTGGTGCGTGATCGCCATCTCGCAGACCATCGCCAGGCGATCGACGTTCGGGTTGAGCGAGCAAAGCCCGTTCGACAGCTTTTCCGGGAGCATCGGAATCACGCGCCGCGGGAAGTACACCGAAGTACCGCGCTCGCGCGCGTCGCGGTCGAGCGCGTCGCCCGGCCGCACGTAATGGCTTACGTCGGCGATCGCCACCCAGAGCCGCCAGCCCTTGCCTTCCCGCGTCGCGAAGACCGCGTCGTCGAAGTCCTTCGCGGTCTCGCCGTCGATCGTGACGAGGTGCAACTCGCGCAGATCCCTCCGATTCTCGATCTCGGTAACTTCGTCCCCGAACGCGCGGGCTTGCGCGAGCGCCTTCTTGGAGAACTCGTGCGGCAGATCGAACTTGCGCACCGCGATCTCGATCTCCATGCCAGGATCGGTGTGGTGGCCAAGCACTTCGGCGACGCGGCCGATCGGCTGCGCATGCGGCCCGGGCTGCGCGACGAGATCGACGGTGACCACCTGGCCGGGCTTCGCCTTGCCTGCTTCGGCGCTCGGCACGAGGATGTCGTGCGCGATGCGCCGGTCCTCGGGAACGAGAAAGAGCACGCCGTGCTCCAAGTGCAGACGCCCGACGATGCGGCGGTTCGCGCGCTCGAGCACTTCAACGACTTGCGCCACGCTGCGACCGCGGAAATCGCGTCCGGCGGCGCGCGCGGCGACGCGGTCGCCGTGCATCAGTGCGCGCATCTCCTCGGCCGGCAGATAGAGCGACGGCCCGCCGGCATCGGGCACGAGAAAGCCGTGACCGTCGGGATGCCCTTCGGCGCGCCCTGCGATCAACGCGATGCGCCGGGCGAGGAGCAGGCTGCCGGCGCGGTTGCGCACGATTTCGCCCGCGCGCTCGAGCGCGCCGAGCGTGCGCTCGAATTCGCGCCGCGCATGGCGCGCGACGTGCAGCCGCGCGGCGAGCTCTTCGACGCCCAGCGGCGCGCGCGCCGCGTCGAGCGTGTGCACGATCGTGGCCGGCTCGATCGCGCTCGCGCGCTCGGCGCGGCCGCGGCGGCGAAGCGCGGTTCGCTTGGCCTTTTTCTTTGACACCCTAGTACCGTGAAACTAAAATCGCGCCTCCCCTGCCGAGGTGGCGGAATTGGTAGACGCACTAGGTTCAGGTCCTAGCGGTGGCAACACTGTGGGGGTTCGAGTCCCTTCCTCGGCACCAGCTTCAAGCCAGAGCCGCGAATTCTACCCGCGTCGACCCGTGCGGTTCTTCTACCGGAGCGGTGCTGCGTTGAGGCTCGCGCGTCGCGACGGCGCGTCATTGCCAAGCTGATGGGCGCTGGCTCTAAATCTCGTAGGGGTGGCGCCGCACGATCGTCTCCTCGCGATCGGGGCCCGTGGAGATCAGGTCGACCGGCACTCCGGCGAGCGCCTCGATGCGCTGGAGATACGCGCGCGCGGCCTTGGGCAGCTTGTCGTGGGTCTTGATGCCGACGGTGCTCTCCATCCAGCCCGGCAGCTCCTCGTAGCGCGGGTGGCAGCGTTCGAGCTCCTCGGCGCCGACCGGCAGGATGTCCGAAAACGTGCCTTCGAGCTCGTAGCCTACGCAGATCTTCACCGACTCGACGCCATCGAGCACATCGAGCTTGGTGATGCACAGGCCCGAAACGCCGTTGAGTTGGATTGAACGCTTGAGCGCGGCGGCGTCGAACCAGCCGGTGCGGCGCGGCCGGCCGGTCGTCGCGCCGAACTCGTGGCCGCGCTGGCGCAGCCGCTCGCCCACGTCGTCGGAGAGCTCGGTCGGAAAAGGGCCACCGCCGACTCGCGTGCTGTAGGCCTTCGTGATGCCGAGCACGTAGTGCAGATGCATCGGCCCGATCCCGGCGCCCGCGGCGGCCGCTCCCGCCACGCAATTCGAAGAGGTGACGAACGGATAGGTGCCGTGGTCGATGTCGAGGAGCGAGCCCTGCGCCCCCTCGAAGAGCAGGTTCTTGCCGGCGCGGTTGGCGTGATAGAGCGCGCGCGGCACGTCGGCGATCAGCGGCGTGAAACGCGGCGCCAGCGCGAGCGTCTCGTCGAGCACCTTCTGGAACTCCACCTTTGGCTGGTGGTAGTAGTTCTCCAGGACGAAATTATGGAATTCGAGGAGCTCACGCAGCTTCTCGGCAAAACGCACCGGCTTGAAAAGGTCCTGCAGCCGGATGGCGCGGCGCGCCACCTTGTCCTCGTACGCCGGGCCGATGCCACGGCCGGTGGTGCCGATCTTCTTTTCGCCTTTGGCCGCTTCGCGCGCGTGATCCAGCGCGGTGTGATACGGCAGGATGAGCGGACAGGCCTCCGAGATCGCAAGGCGGGCCACGACGCCGTGCACGCCGGCCGCCTCGAGCTCGTCCATCTCCGCTACGAGCGCCTGGGGCGATACCACGACGCCGTTGCCGATGAAGCAGTCGACATTGCCGCGCAGAATTCCGGAGGGAATGAGATGCAGCACGGTTTTCTTGCCGCCGATCACGAGCGTGTGGCCGGCGTTGTGTCCGCCCTGAAAGCGCACCACGCCTTGCGCACGGTCGGTGAGCCAGTCGACGATCTTGCCCTTGCCCTCGTCGCCCCACTGCGTGCCGATCACCACTACGTTGCGTGCGCTCATGAGACCGAAGCGAGAGCCCTCAGATCGATGGAAAACCCGGTCGCCGGCCGCGCCCGGCCGAACGCCTTGCCGACTTCGTCGTAACGCCCGCCGCGCGCCACCGCGCCGGTGACGCCATCGCAATAGGCGTCGAACACCACGCCGGAATGGTAGTGGTAGCCGCGCAGCTCGGCGAGATCGAAGCTGGCCGGGAACTTGCAGGCTTTGGCAAGCTTGCGCAGCGTGGCGAGCGCGCGTCTCACCTCCTCGGTCTTCGGCAACTTGTTCTCAGCCTCGTCCAGGACTTCGAGGCCGCCGTAAAGGCTGGGAAGGAGGAGCAGCGCTTCGCGTGTTTTTGCCGGCAGTATCCGCGACAGTTCCTGAAGGGCCGGCGTGTCCTTGCGTTGCAGCGCCTCGAAAAGCTCCCCTTCGCGCTCTTTCTCGACACCCTCGATCAGCGCGCGGAACACGGCGACATGACCGATGTCGATGCGCGCTTTCTTCACGCCGGCGAGGCGCAGCGCCTCGCACAGGAGCTCGAGCATCTCGAGGTCGGCGGCCACGCCCGCCTCGCCGTACATCTCGGCGCCGATCTGGATCGGCTCGCGCGTCGCGCCCGGCGCGGCGGGACGCGTATGCAGCACGCTGCCGCAGTAGCAAAGCCGCGTGACGCCCTTGCGGTTGAGAAGATGCGCGTCAATCCTCGCCACCTGCGGCGTAATGTCGGCGCGCACGCCCATCATGCGGCCCGAAAGCTGGTCGACCACCTTGAACGTGCGCAGCTCGAGGTCGTGCCCGGTGCCGGTGAGAAGCGAGTCGGTGTACTCGAGCAGCGGCGGCATGACGAGCTCGTAATCTTTCGAGAAGAACAGATCGAGAAGCCTGCGGCGCAGCTTTTCGATGCGCATCGCCTCGGCCGGCAGGATGTCCTCGATGTATTCCGGCAGAACCCACTTCACGAGCGCGTCCACAGCAGAATGAGCAGGCCTACGATCATCGAGGACAGGCCGACGAAGCGGATCTGGCCGTCGGTCATCTGCGTGATCTTGCGGAAGGTGTCGCGCCAGACGTTCGGCGCGATGAAAGGCAGCACGCCCTCCAGGATGAGCATCAGCGCCAGCGCCATGAGGAACGTCGTCGCTCCCATGGCTCTACTTGCGCGGCGTGGCGGGCTTGCCTAGCGAATCCCTGAAGTAGCGCAGGAAGTCGGAGTTCGTCTCGAGCAGCATGAGGTCGTTGCGTCCGCGGAAGGTGGACCGGTAAGCCTCCATGCTGCGATAGAAGGCGAAGAACTCCGGGTTCTGGTTGAATGCCGCGGCGTAGATTGCGGCGGCCTTGGCGTCGCCCTGGCCGCGCACGTTCTGCGCGTCGCGATAGGCCTCGGCGAGCAGCACCTCGCGCTGGCGGTCGGCGTCGGCGCGGATCTTTTCCGCTTCGGCCGCGCCGGTGGAGCGCAGCTCGTTCGCGATGCGCTTCCTCTCCGCCTCCATGCGCCGGTAGACCGACTCGCTCACGTCCTGCGGCAGGTCGACGCGCTTCAGACGCACGTCGATGATCTCGACGCCGATCCTCTTCAGGTCCTGATCCACCTTCTCGCGCACGCGCGCCATCACCTGCTCGCGCTCCCCCGACACCACCTCGTGCACCGTGCGCGCGCCGAACTCGTCGCGCAGCACGCCGGCCACGGTCTGCTTGATGCGCGTGGCGGCGCGGAACTCGTCGCCCGTCACGCTGACGTAGTACTGGCGCACGTCGGCGATGCGCCATTTCACGAAAGAGTCGACCAGCACCGGGCGGTTGCCCTGCGTGAGAAAGCGCAACGGCTCGGCATCGTCGAAGGTGAGGATGCGCATGTCGAAGTGGCGCACGTTCTGCAGGAGCGGCCACTTGAAATGCAGCCCGGAGCGGTTCACCACCTCCTTCACCTCGCCGAGCTGGAACACGATCGCGTTCTGGCGCTGGTCGACGGTGAAGAGCGCGCTCGACACGACGAGCGCGACGACGGCGAGGACGGCGATGATGGGGCCTAGCGCTCTCATCAGCGTTCGTTGCGCTCGCGACCGCGCAGCGCTTCGCGCGAGCGCGGACCGGCTTCGGCCGGCGGTTCGGGCGGCGTGGCGCGCGGCGCCGGCGTTTCGGTGCCCGCGCCCGCGCTCTGCATGACCTTCTCGAGCGGCAGGTAGAGCAGGTTGCCGGAGCCGCGATAGTCCATCATGATCTTCGAGGTCGAGGTGAGCACCGCCTGCATGGTCTCGATGTAGATGCGCTCGCGCGTGACCGCCGGCGCCTTGGCGTACTCGGCGAGCACCTGCTTGAAGCGCGACGCATCCCCGTCGGCGTTGGCGATCACGCGCTGGCGGTAACCTTCGGCTTCCTGCTGCAGCCGCGCCGCGGTGCCGCGCGCGCGCGGGATCACGTCGTTGGCGTAGGACTGGCCTTCGTTCTTCTGGCGCTCGCGGTCCTGACCGGCCTTGACCGCGTCATCGAACGCGGCCTGCACCTGCTCGGGCGGCTGCGCGTTCTGGACGGTCACCGTGCTCACCTGGATGCCGGTGCCGTAGCGATCGTGGATCTGCTGCATGAGATCGCGCGCCCGGTTCGCCACGTCGACCTGGGTCTCGTACAGGATCGCGTCCATGCGGTTCTTTCCGATGACCTCGCGCATCGCCGTCTCGGCGATCTGCATCGCCGATTCGTCGGGCCGGCGCACGTTGAAGACAAAGTCGCGCGCGTCCTTCACCGTGTACTGCACCGCGAACTGCAGGTCGACGATGTTCTCGTCGTCGGTGAGCATCAGCGATTCCTTGAGCACCTTGGTGCGCACGTTGTTGCGGTAGCCGACTTCGAGCGTACGCACCTGCTGCAGATTGACGATCTCGTTCGACTGGATCGGCCACGGCAGCCGCCAGCGCAGGCCCGGCGACGTTTCCTGCGAGTAGCGTCCGAAGGTGAGGACGACGCCGCGCTGGCCTTCCACCACGATGTAGAACCCGCTCGCCAGCCACACGGCGAGGACGAGGGCGAGCAGCACGCCGGCGCCGCCGCCCAAACCGCGCGCGCTCGGCGGGCGCGGCGGCTCGTCGCCGCCGCGGCGCCGACCGAAGAGATCGCTCAAGCGCCGGTTGAAGTTGCGCCACAGTTCGTCCAAATCCGGCGGGCCCTGGTTGCCGCCAGAGGGTCCCTGCGGGCCGCGGGAACCGCGCCCCCAGTTAGGGTCGTTCAGAGACATGTGGTTTTAGTGAGTATGGGCCGGAAGAGCGCTGGGGCCTCGATCCGTGGCGCGCGCCTTTGCGAACTCGGCGATCGCTTCGCGCAGCAGTCCGATTCCGGCGCCAGTGCGCGCGCTCACGAATACGCGGGAAATCCTACCATATTGATCGCGCTCGATTCTTGGCTCCATCGCGGCCGCGTCGATCTTGTTCCAGACGAGAATGCGCGGCGCTTCGCCCGCCGGTATCTCGGCGAGCACGGCATTGACCGCCTGCGCCTGCTCCTCGCGCACCGCCGAGGACGCGTCGACCACATGGAGGAGGAGATCGGCATGCACGGTTTCCTCCAGCGTCGCGCGAAAGGCCGCCACCAGCCCGTGCGGCAGCTCGCGGATGAAGCCGACGGTGTCCGAGATCACCACGTTGCCTGCCTGGGGTATCCACACACGTCGCGTGGTGGTATCGAGCGTCGCGAAGAGCTGGTCGGCTTCGTAGGCCCTGGCGCGAGTGAGCGTGTTGAAAAGCGTGGACTTGCCGGCATTGGTGTACCCGACGATCGATACCGAGAGCACCTCGCCGCGTGCCCGTGCGCGGCGCTGCACGGTCCTTTGCTTCTTCAGCGTGTCGAGCTTCTTCTTAAGAACACGAACGCGGTTGGCGATATAGCGCCGATCGAGCTCAAGCTGCGTCTCGCCGGGGCCGCCGGTCTTGCCCAGGCCGCCGCGCTGGCGCTCAAGGTGCGTCCAGCCGCGCACCAGCCGAGTGGCGTGATGCTCGAGCTGCGCGAGCTCGACCTGGAGCTTGCCCTCGTTGGTCTGCGCGCGCTGCGCGAAGATCTCGAGGATGAGCTCGGTGCGGTCCATGACGCGGCGCGCGATCTCGCGCTCGACGTTGCGCTCCTGCGCCGGCGAGAGCGCGTGGTTGAAGACGACGTACATCGCGCCGATTTCTTCCGCCGCGCGCGCGATTTCCTGGACCTTGCCCGAGCCGGCGTAGAACTTCGGATCGGGCCGCGCGCGGCGGCCCTTGATGACGCGATGGCGCTTCACGCCGGCGCTCTCGACGAGGCGCACGACCTCTTCGACGCTCTCCTCGTAATTGCCGTCGCCGAAGTCGAGGCAGACGACGACCGCCGCCTGGGGATCGGCGGCTGCGGCGGGGCGCTCGATCAAATCCTTGCTACTCGGAATCCTTATCGGCGCCGAGGCTGATCGGGCGCGACGGGACCACGGTGGAGATGGCGTGCTTGTAGACCATCTGGGTGACGGAATTGCGCAACAGCACGACGTATTGGTCGAAGGACTCGATTTGTCCCTGCAGCTTGATGCCGTTCACGAGGTAGATGGAAACCGGCACATGCTCCTTGCGGAGCGTGTTCAAAAAGGGGTCTTGTAGCAACTGACCTTTGTTGCTCATGTTCTTCTCTCTTGGGAGTTTTATCGCCGGCTTTGCATCCATACTAATTGATTTTACGGCCCTTTACTACCGTCGGCGGCGAGACGTCGGCGCATTGCGCGCGATGCCGAAGTGCATGATCGGCAAGGACACAGGCGAGCATGGCTTCAGCGATGGGGGTGGCGCGGATGCCGACGCACGGATCGTGGCGCCCGGTGGTCTCGATCGTCGTCGGCTGGCCGCGCACGTCGATCGTGCGACGTGGAACGCGGATGCTTGAGGTGGGCTTGAGCGCGAGCGACACCGTGAGGTCCTGCCCGGTGGAGATGCCGCCCAGCACGCCGCCGTTGTTGTTCGAAAGAAATCCGTCCGGGGTCATTTCGTCGCCGTGCTCGCTTCCCTTCTGCACGATGGACTCAAATCCAGCACCGATCTCTACGCCCTTGACCGCATTGATGGACATCATGGCCCAGGCGATGTCGGCGTCGAGCCGCCCGTATACCGGCTCGCCCCAGCCCACCGGAACGCCCTCGGCCACCACGTTCACGCGAGCGCCGCATGAATCGCCGCTCGCGCGCAGCTCGTCCATGAATCTTTCCAGCTCGGGTACCTGCGCGGCATCGGCGGCGAAAAACGGGTTCCTGTCGACGTCGCTCCACGAGCGAAACGCGAGCTTGCGTGGACCAAGCTGCGCCAGATAGCCGCGGATCTGCACGCCGTAGCGCTCGTTCAGCCACTTCTTCGCGATCGCGCCGGCGGCGACGCGGATCACCGTCTCGCGCGCCGAGGCGCGACCGCCGCCGCGCGGATCGCGCGCGCCGTACTTTTGCCAGTAGGTGTAATCGGCGTGTCCCGGGCGAAATTTCTCGGCAATCGCCGAGTAGTCCTTCGAGCGCTGGTCTTCGTTGCGGACAAGAAAGCCGATCGCGGTGCCGGTGGTGCGTCCTTCGTACACGCCGGAGAGAATCTCCACCGCATCCGATTCACGCCGCTGCGTGACGTGGCGCGACGAACCCGGCTTCCTGCGCTCGAGCTCGCGCTGCAGGTCCGCCGCCGAGAGCGCAAGTCCCGGCGGACAGCCGTCGACCACGCCGCCGTAGGCCGGGCCATGCGATTCGCCGAACGAGGTGACGCAGAAAAGCGTACCGAACGTATTGCCGGACATGATTCGGATCATCTCACGAAAAATTCGCGCGTCTCGAATACGCGCGCTGCGAGGGCTTTGCCGTTGGCGCGCAGGCTGCGCTTCAGCACGAAGTCGAAGAGGAGCGGGTTGTGCAGCCGGATATCGCGCAGCACCGGCGCTGCCGCCGGCTCGAGGAGCTTGAGCGAAACGAGATAGTCCACCGAAAAGATCGGCATCACGCCGGGCAACGGATAATCCGAGCCGTTCAGCAGCCGCGCATGCCAGGCGTCAGCTTCGATCACGCGCGCGAGCGCGGGACCGGCGCGGTTCACCTGCGTCATCGCGGAAACATCGCCGTAGCAGTTTGCGTAGCGCTCGAAAACGCGCACGAACAGCGAAAAGCTCTCGACATAGGGCCCGTTCGCGCCGCGATCGAGATCGCGGTCCTCGCCCATGGATGCGCAATGCGCGACCACCACACGCACACCGGCGTCGAGCGCGCGGCGCAAGCGCAGCGGGTTGCCGAAGTCGTGCGCCTCGCGACCGAGCACCGCGCGCTCGAGGCCCGCGTGCGCGACGAGCGGCAGGTCGGCTTTTTTCAGAGCCTGGAAGAATGGATCGCATCTTGAGGATGCCGGATCGATGCCCATGGCCGATGGAAGCCACTTCACCGCGCGCGCGCCGTCGCGCACCGCCTGCTCGAGCGCCGCGACGGCGTCGCCGCGATACGGATGAATCGAGGCCGCCCATTCGAAATAATCCGGGTGCTTGCGTGCCACGTCGCGCGCGTAGCGGTCGGGGATGTGGAAGATCGTGTGAACCGCGTCGGGCTCGCCGCGCTCGTCGTAGGCGCGCTCGAATGCGTAAAGCAGGAGCTTCGCGCCCGGGCGCATGCCGTCAATCAGATTGTGCATGCGCTCCACGTAGGCGCGATCGACGCTGTCGCGCGCGTGGTGCGCGCATCCCGCATTCAGGAAGAACAGGCGCCGCGCGTACTGCCCCGGGTTGAGCAGGCTGTCCGTCGCGGGGTTGACGTAGATGCCGCTGTCCGAGTCGCCGGTGCCGACAAGATGCGAGTGGCTGTCCCACACGCGCGTGGCGTCGATTCCCTCCCATGCCGCGCGCACGAGCTCGTGGTTTGCGAGATGCCGCGGCAGCTCGGCATGGCACGGATTCCAGAAGCCCTGCTCCGGCCAATAGCGCCACGCCGCGGCCGCGGCGATGCCGGCAGCGCCGACGCCGCCTAGGAGAAGCTTTCTACGCGGGCCAATTCTTGATGTAACCCTTGAGCATCTTGTTTTCGAAGTCCTGTTCTTCGAGCACCGCTTTGGCGACATCGCGGAACGAGATCACGCCGATCAGCCGTCCGTCGTGCAGCACCGGCAGGTAGCGCGCGCCGCTCGCGATCATCGTGCGGCGCAGGTCGTTCACTTCCATGTCGGGAGTCGCGGTGACCGGGTTCTT
>Ga0209382_10003526_pt1 | contig 21645 bp, 22 predicted proteins | sample SoiMetdeltSBSDD5_FD_187599 | JGI IMG/M metagenome (GOLD analysis project Ga0209382, IMG submission 187599) | Bulk soil microbial communities from a Populus tree surrounding site in Tennessee, USA - Soil MetaG P. deltoides SBSDD5 (SPAdes) (version 2) | ecosystem: Environmental > Terrestrial >... | reverse complement strand
TCCCGCAGCCGCTCCTGCAGCGCGCGGATCAGATCATTGACTGATCGCGGTCGAGCACCGGGCAGTGCATGCTGGTCGCTGCCCAACTTTGCAGTCGAGCAGGCCGCGGGCTCGCATTCGCTCGCCCGCGGCTGCTCACCGCGACGTTCGGCGCACAGTGCGAGGGTGTGCCGGTGACCGCGGCGCTGCTGAGTGCGCTTGCCGCAATATTCCGGGTCGACGGCCGGATGTCGCTGGAAGGTCGCCCTGTTCGACGGTGATCCCATGTCAAGGGGTGCGGGAAGCTGCACCCCGGAGGAGGTAGTCATGAGCGTCGACCGATCGTACATCGCCCGAACGACGGTGTCCCGCGAGCGCCTAGAGAGCGTGGTCGGGCGCCTTCGAGACGAGGACTACGGGCGTGACGCGGGCGGAGGCTGGACAATCAGCGCGCTGCTTGCGCACCTCGCATTCTGGGATCGTCTGACGCTCGAGCGCCTTGGCCGCTGGGAGCGCGAAGGCTTCACTGCGACTCCGGTCGATGCCGATCCCATCAACGACGCGGCGCGTCCGGGCTGGCTGGCCATCCCCGGGAAGGCCGCCGCCGAGGAGGTTGTCGCCGCGGCGCACCTAACCGACGAACGGATGGCCAGGGTTCGCGATGACCTCGTCACTGCCATCGTCGGCGCCGGCCGCCTGCGAGCGATCGACCGGTCCGTCCATCGGAACGAACACCTTGACCAGATCGAGCGCTCCCTGACTGCGCACTGAGCCGATGAAGAACCGAACGAGGCGGTCCCCGAGCTCCGGCGGCTGGTTCCCGCTCATTCGCACTCGTACCATTCGACGTCCATCGATGGCCGGGGGGTCGAGGGGCGCCGAACAACCGCACCTGGGAGCGACGATGCGACTGACTCGCGGCCACAGTTGGTGTCGGGTCGCAAAGTCGGTGATCTCGAAGAGAGGCCACGCCCTGATACTGGTTTGGTTCCTGTTCGCCGTTGCTTTACCTGACGGCGCCCACTCGCAGACGGGGAGGATTTACCGGATCGGATTTCTGTCCTTGTATGCAGGGTGTCCGATTCGTGCCGAAATCATGGACCCATTCCGTCAAGGGCTGCGCGAACACGGTTACGTCGAGGGTCAGAACATCATCATTGAATGCCGATCTGCACTCGAGGCGACCGACCACCTGCCTGCCTTCGCGGCCGAACTCGTCAGGCTCAAGGTTGACGTAATCCTCGCTTTGGGTACGCCATCCGCCCGGGCGGCCAAGCAGGCGACGAAGACGATCCCGATCGTGATGGTTTACGTCAGTGATCCCGTCGAGAGTGGGCTCGTGACCAGCCTGGCGCGGCCCGGAGGTAACGTCACGGGCTTGTCTGTCCTCACCGCAGACCTAGCCCCCAAAGCCCTCGAGACCCTGAAGGAGGCTGCTCCCTCGGTTTCTCGGGTGGCGTTGTTGATGGATCCGACGAATCCTGGCCAGACGTCGGCCGATAGGCAGATAGACGCCGCCGCCAAGATCTTGGGCGTCACACTCCAGCGGTTTGATTCGCGTACGGCAGCAAGTCTCGACGCCACCTTCACGACCGCCCTGAGGCAACGTCAGCAAGCGTTGCTCGTGTTTCCGCTTCCTCAGGTTCAGAGGATCGCACATTGGGGGATCCAGAACCGACTCCCGACGATCGCGTTCCTCCCCCAGCACGTCCGAGAAGGGATCCTGATGTGCTACGGGCCGAATGTAGCGGAACAGTACCATCGCGGGGGAGCCTACATCGGCAAGATTCTCAAGGGCGCGAAGCCCGGTGATCTTCCAGTGGAACAACCCACCAAGTTCGAGCTGGTGATCAATCTCAAGACCGCGAAAGCACTCGGCCTGACAATCCCCCAGTCGCTGCTGCTGCGCGCAGATAAGCTCATCGAATGAGCCTCCGCGTTGATGGGGCGTCGAACATGGCACTGGAGCGGACCGGTCAACGTGAGCGTTCGACGGACGTCCGATGAAGTAGCGTTCGCATTTGAGGGCCTGTCATGGACGTTCGGGTTTGACGCTACACTCACTGGCCGAGAGGCTCGATCCACAGGGGGGAAGCGGTCAGATGGCAGGAGGTCTGGACGGACGCGTAGCGATCATCACCGGCGGAGGCCACGGCATCGGCAGGGCTTACGCGCATGGCATGGCGAGGGAAGGTGCGAAGGTGCTGGTCGCCGAGATCGACGCCCAGGCGGGCGCCGCCGTCGCGGCAGAACTGAAGACGCTCGGCCATGACGCGCTCGCCGTGCGCACCGACGTCGCCGATCAGGCCAGCTGCCGCGCAATGGCACAGCGGGCGGTGGACGCGTGGGGCAAGATCGACATCCTCGTAAGCAACGCGGCGATCTTCGCGACCATCCCCATGTCCCGCGCCCCGTTCGACCAGATCCCGATCGAGGAATGGGACCGCATGATGACCGTCAACCTCCGCGGCACGTGGCTCGCCTCGCGCGCGTGCATCGAGCACATGAAACAGCGTGGCTACGGAAAGATCATCACCATCAGCTCTGGGGCCGCCATCAAGGGCTCGGCGGGCCGTATCCACTACGTCACCTCCAAGGCCGGCATCATCGGCTTCACGCGCGTACTTGCGCGCGAGGTGGGCGAGCATGGCATCTGCGTCAACTGCATCGCTCCCGGTAGCACGCTCTCTGAGGAGAACCCCGGCGAGGACGTCATCCGCATGCGCATCGCGGCGAAGGACGACCGAGCGCTCAAGCGTGTGCAGACGCCCGAGGACATCGTCGGGACCGCGATCTTCTTCGCCGCGCCAGAGAGTGATTTCATCACGGGCCAGACGCTCGTCGTCGACGGCGGCTCGGCGATGCATTGAGGGCGAGGCCGTCGGGGGGATGACGGGCGGATGCTGCGGGCCGTCGAACAGCGCGCTGGAGCGGACGGTTGGCTTGCATGCGCTCGCCACCGCCGCTCACCGCGAGCGTTAGACAGACGAGCGACGAGCCTCGATTTGCGGAGCGGTGCGATGAGTGAGCTCTCATTCAAGGACGAGGCTGCAGCCGCATATGACCAGGCCGTTGCTCATGTCTCCGCGCACTTCCTGCCGTTCCTCCTGCGGGCGGCCCGTCTTGGGCCCGGCCAGCGGGTGCTTGACGTCGCGTCCGGTACAGGGATCGCGGCGGAAGCCGCCATCGCCGTGGTCGGCGCGGGCGGCCACGTCACTGCTACCGACAACTCCGAAGCCATGGTCGATCGGGCACGCCAGCGCCTGGCAGGCTCGCCGAACGCTTCAGTCGTGGTCGACGACGGCCAATCGCTCAGTTTCGCCGATGGCAGCTTCGACGCTGTCGTATGCAGTTTCGGCCTCATGTTTTTCCCGGATCCGGCGCGTGGCCTCTCGGAGTTCCATCGGGTCCTGCGGCCGGGCGGACGCGCGGCGGTCTCGGTCCTCACCACGCCCGAACGCTCCTACAACGGGCGGATCAACGTGGTCATCGCGCGCCGCGTGCCATCGCTCGCCGAGGCCACGGCCCGCACATTCTCTATCGGTGACGAGTCGCGGCTGCGCTTCCTGCTCGACCGAGCGGGCTTCCGGGACGTGGAGACCACCACGGAGGCCCACACCTTCGTGTTCCCGTCCTTCGACGCTTATTTCGAACCCTTCGAGCGGGGCGGAGGCTCCAGCGGGCAGGCCTATGTGGCGCTCCCCGAGGCGGAGCGCCAAGCCGTGCGCGAGGAGGTCCGGCTAATGTCGGCGACACTGGCGGATCGGTCGGAATCGATGTGGAGTTCCGGTTTGCCAGCGGGTGTCGCTAGGTGGGCTCAAAGCTGAGGTCTAACTTCGTAGTCGAGCGGACGCGCTTCGCGCGCCGCTCACCGCGGCGTTGAGCGGACAACAGGGGACGCGACGCGATGACTGAGCAGGCGGTGCTCGTCGTATCCGGAATACCGGGGGTGGGGAAGTCGACGGTTGCTGGCATCATCGCCCGCCAGCTACCCCGGAGCGCTCACGTGGAGGCGGAGACCCTCCAGCGGTTCGTCATCGGAGGCTCCGTCTGGCCTGACGGTGAGCCGAATGCCGAAGCGATGCGCCAACTGCGCCTCCGCGGTCACAACGTCGCCCTCCTCGCGGATTCCTTCTTCGAAGCTGGGTTCACGCCCATCATCGACGATGTCGTGATCGGATCCCGTTTCGCCGAGCTCAGGTCAGACCTTCGCCGCCGCCCGTTTCTATTTGTTCTTCTGGTCCCGTGTCTCGAGGTCGTGCAGAAGCGCAACCGCGAGCGGCCAGGGAAGGACGTGTTCGAGGCGTGGCGTCATCTCGACGCCGTCACCCGCTCGGAGACACTACGGGTCCGCCTGTGGCTTGATACGTCCGATCAGACGGCGGAGGAGTCCGCCGCCGATATCCTCAAGCGAGCATGGCGAGAGGCGGTCATCCCGTGACACAAGCCGCCCAACATCGCGTTCGACCGGCCCGCCGGCTCGCATCCGCTCGCCGCGGCCGGTCAACGCAACGTTCGGCGGCAAGGTAACCTCATTGAGGAGGCAATCATGGACACGGATGCCGAGCGACGAGGCCTCGAATGGCAAGTCGGTGTGTGGGACCGAATTTCCCAACTCTATCTGCGGGAGGTGGACCCTCGATTTGCCCCCGTCGTCGAGAACGTAGTCAGGCGTGGTGATTTGAAGCCGGGGCAGCGGGTTCTCGACCTTGGCACAGGGACAGGGGCAGTTGCTGCTTCGGCAGCGCGTCTTGTCGGCCCTGCCGGCAAGGTCACCGCAGTCGACATCAGCCCGGACATGTTGACGTTGGCCCGGCGGCGGCTTGTCGAGTCGGGCCACGCGAATGTCGATTTCCGCGAGGGCCGCGCCGAGCAGCTTCCAGTCGACGATCGAGCGGTTGACGTTTTGCTGGCTTCACTCAGCCTCATGTACGCCATTGACCGGGCCGCCGCGGCCCGAGAGATGAAGCGCGTGTTACGGCCCGGCGGGCAAGTCGTTGCCGCAGTCTGGGCCGGGGCGGAGCGGTGCGATATCGTCCTGTTTCAGCAAACGGCCGGGAAGTTTGCGCCACCGCCGCCGGTGGCCGGCGTCGGTCCCGGAGCTCTAGCAGACCCGACCCCGTTCTTGGCGCAGTTGGCGGATGTGGGAATTGATGCCCGAGTCGAGACGGAGGAGCTGGGTTTCGACTTCTCTGACTTCGAGTTGGCATGGGAGGTTCTGGCGGGTGTGACTACCGCACAACTACCTCCGGAGCGGCGACAAGAGGCGAAGGAGGCCGTCCAAGCCGTAATGTGGCCGCAGGGTCGTGGTCCAAGGCACTTTCGCAACGTGACCCAGTTCCTCGTCGGACGCGTTGCAGGATAGGCCCCGCCGCTCCGCCGAACAACGCAGTGGAGCGGACCGCTGGCTCGCATTCGCTCGCCGCGGCCGCTCACCGCGAATGTTCGGCGCAGATGCGACGGTGGGCGTGGAATTCGGCTGACAAACATTGGTACCATCCAGGCTGGTGCCCAAGCATGACAAAGGCGCTAAAGAAGGCGTTCGAAGCCGCGTCCCGCCTCCCTGACCGGGAGCAGGACGACCTCGCGGCGGCCATCCTTGGGGAACTCACCGCCGACGAGCGCTGGGAAGCCGCGTTCGCCGAGTCCCAGGAGGCGCTCAAGCGCTTGGCGGAGGAGGCCCTGAAAGAGCATCGGGCGGGCCGCACCGAAGCCCTCGATCCCGATGCCCTTTGATTTCCAAGACGACTCGGCGCTTCCGCGAGGACGTACGCGCGGCTTCCGGAACATGTCCGACGCCGCGCCCGTGAGGCCTACCACCGCTTCCGAAGCATCCCGAGCCATCCGAGCCTACGTTTCAAGCAGGTGCACGCAACCGAGCCCATCTACGCGGCACGAGTCGGGCTCGGATGGGTCGGCACGCATGCCGAGTACGATCAACTTCTACGAACGCTGTGAGCCATCGCGCCGAACAACGGCATGCACCCGCGGCCTTCAGCCGCGGGCGATACCGGGCGTTCGCCGCACAAGGGGAAGACCTGGCTTGTCTTGGGCCAGCGGAGGTCAGCATCGTTCGCGCCGCGAACGGACGAAGTGATCGACTGATGGACCGCCGCGCCTTCATCAGCACGGTCGCGCTTGGCCCCCTCGCGGTGCCGCGAGTTGCTCTGGCCCAGCCTGCCCGCAACATCTACCGGATCGGGATCCTCGGCGTCCGCGTGCCGGCTTCCGAACTCACCGGACCCCAGCCCCGTGATCCGCATTTGGCCGCGCTCCTGCGCGAATTGCGCGCGCTCGGCTACGTGTATGGGGAGCATTTCGTGACCGAAGTCCGCTCGGGCGAGGGCAAGCTCGAGCGCTTCCCCGGCCTTGCGGCCGAGCTGGTCCGTCTCAAGGTGGACCTGATCGTCACCTCAGGCCCCTCGCTGCCCGCCGTCAAGCAGGCCACCTCGACGATCCCCGTCGTCATGATCGGCGCCGCCGACCCCGTCGCCCAGGGGGTGGCCCACAGCCTTGGCCGCCCTGGCGGTAACTTCACGGGGTCCAGCATCCAGCTGGTGGAAACCACCGCAAAGCGACTCGAGCTGCTCAAGGAGCTTGCCCCTGGTGCCGCACCCGTGGCGGTCCTCTGGGATCCGCGGGGCGGCGGCCCTCCACTGTCCTGGCGGGCGGCCGAATCCGCCGCTCGAGAGCGCGGATGGAAGCTACTCTCGCTCGAGATCAAAGATACGGGTGAGATCGATTCGGCGTTCAAGGCGGCCACGGCCGCGCGCGCCGGCGCTGTCCTCGTCCTCCCGACCGCAGTCCTGGACAAGCAGGCCCACAGGATCGCAGAGCTGGCGGCCAAGAGCCGCCTTGCCGCCGTGTACGGACTCCGGTTGTATGTCGAGGCCGGCGGGCTGATGTCCTATAGCCCGGATGTGATGGAGATGTACCGGCGGGCGGCGGTCTTCATCGACAAGATCCTGAAGGGCGCCAGGCCCGGCGATCTACCGTTCGAGCAGCCGACGAAGTTCGAGCTCGTGATCAATCTCAAGGCCGCGAGAACCATCGGCCTGGCGATCCCTCAGTCAATCCTGGCGCGGGCGGACGAGGTCATTCGGTAAGCGCCGCTGATGCGCCAAATTTAGCGGCGATGCAGAATGGCGTCGAACTTCACGCTCCAGCGGACCACGGGCTCGCGGTTGCTCGCCCCTGGCCGCTGAGCGTGGGCGTTAGACAGATATCAGGGGGAGATCAGGTCGTGCGTCGATCCGCTCGGGCGATCATAGCGACGTTCGCCGTGGCGGTAAGCACCCTTGCTTCGCTGCCCGTGTCGTTCACAGCGGCGATGCAGCAGCCGGCCAGAACGAATCGCGTCGGTGTCCTTACCACGGGGACGGGCTCGATCGAAAGAGACTTACGCGAAGGCCTACGCGAGCTAGGGTACATCGACGGCCGAGACGTTGTCCTTGAGATGCGGGAAACAAAGGGAAGATCTGAGCTCGTTGATCAGCTCGCCCTCGAGCTGGCGCGTCTGAAGGTTGACGTGATCGTCGCGACCAATCCGGCGGCCGTCCTCGGTGCCAAGCGCGCGACAACGACGATTCCGATCGTGATGGTGAATACCCCCGACCCTGTTGAATTGGGTCTCGTCGCCAGCCTTGCCCGCCCCGGCGGAAACGTCACGGGCGTGACGTCCCTCAGCGTGGACTTGACCATCAAGCAGCTCGAGCTTCTCAAGGAGGCAGTTCCCCGAGCCTCGCGAATTGCAGTGCTCTGGAATCCCGACAATCCCTGGCACCCGGTCGCGGTGAAGGGTCTCCGAGAGGGCAGCCGATCGCTAGGCGTGCAGCTTCAGATCCTGGAGGTTCGAGCCTTCGACGAGTTTGAGAGCGCGTTCCGGACCATGATCAGGGAACGCTCCCAGGCGGTCCTCGTACTGGCGGACCCTATGACCTTCGCTCATCGACACCGGCTGGCGGCCCTCGCGGTCAGATACCGCCTGCCCCTGATGGGCAGTCTGAGGGAGTACGCGGAAGCCGGGGCCCTGATGTCCTATTGGGCAGATGGAAGGGAGCTCTTGCGGCGGGCGGCCAGCTATGTCGACAGGCTTCTCAAAGGCGCGAGGCCTGGCGATCTACCCATTGAACAGCCGACCAAGTACGAGTTGGTGGTCAACCCCAAGACCGCGAAGGCGCTCGCACTCACGATCCCGCAACCGCTCTTACTCCGAGCGACGGTTCTCGAGTGAACGTCTACTTAGCGGCGAGCCCTCTTCTGTCTAGCTTCACGTTGGAGCTGCCCGCTGGCTCGCATTCGCTCGCCGCGGCTGCTCAACGTGGGCGTTAGACGCTCGAGGCCATAGAAATTAACCACGACACCTTCGAGCGAAGGGCGGTTGAGCAGGCAATTGAAGTCGGGGCGGAGTGGCTGGAAGCGCATGCACAGGCCTTCGCATGGACACCAGAGAAGGAGGCCGAGTTTCGTCGAGCACTCATCTCACGTTGTCCTGGCTGCTTGGAGCGCTTGCATGAGGCGATTCGGACGTACATTACGTGGTACGGCTGGCGTGAGGGCATCGTGCAGTTTCCAAACCGTGAGTGACGCCAAGGTGCAAGGGCGGCGGGCTCAATTGCCCCTGAGACGCCCGCGGCGGGTCAGGCATGCGTTCGACAGATGTGAGGACAGCAAGAGGAGGTGTGTATGTCGGAGGAACAGAACAAAGCGATCGTCCGGCGCTTCTTCGAGGAAGTGTGGAATCAACAGAAGGACGACGTGATCGACGAAATCTTCGCCTCGACCATAGTCTTCAACGGGCAGTCGCGGGCTGATCGCGTACGGTCCCGATTTCGGGAGCACTGTCCGCCGGGCGGCCATTCAAGTCGACAAGATCCTCAAGGGCGCGAAGCCCGGGGATATTCCGATCGAGCAGCCGACGACGTTTGAGCTCATCATCAACGTGACGACCGCGAAGGCGCTCGGCGGGACGATTCCGCCGTCCCTGCTGCTACGCGCCGATAAGGTCATTGAATGAAGGATGCCGAGGTCAATGCCTAAGCCTTCGGCCGCGCGCTGAGGCCCATCGCGCGGCCCACCTGCGGCGGACGGGGCAGCGCATCGTGGGCTTTCTGGATGCGCGCGAGACGCTCCAGGATCTCGGGCGCCATCGGCGCCGCCCGCCGCGTCTCGAGGCTCACGTGGAGCGACATCAGCTCGTTGGTCGCGGCGAGGAAGCCCGCCTCCGCGTGGTGCATCTCGTGGAAGTAGTGGATGCGGCGGGCGTCGAAGCCGAGCAGCCGCGTGGTGAAGCGCAGGGGATCGCCCTCGCGGACCTCGCGATGGTACGTGACGTGCGCTTCGAGGCAGAAGGTCGTCACCCGCTGCGCGGCGCGATGGGCGGCGTCCAGCCCCACCCAGGCAAACCACTCGTCGGTGGCGAGATCGAACACCACCACGTAGTAGCCCATGTTCATGTGGTGGTTGCTGTCGATCCACTCGGGGCGCACCCGCGCGCGATAGCGGTCGAAGGGCGCGGGGATCGCGTCGGTCGTCACGAGAGGAGCGAGCGCTGCCGCGACTCGAGGGCGAGCAGCCGCTTCTTGAGCGGCAGCCCCCCGCCATATCCCGTGAGCCGGCCGTCGCTGCCGATCACGCGGTGGCAAGGGATGACGATGGGCAGCGGGTTTTGCCCATTGGCCGCCCCCACCGCGCGCACGGCGTCTTTCCGGTTGATCGCGCGCGCGATGTCACCGTAGGAACGCGTCTCGCCGTACGGGATCTCCGCTACCGCCCGCCACACTTCCGCCTGGAACGGGGTGCCCTCGGGGGCGAGAGGCAGATCGAAATCGGTGAGCCGGCCCGCGAAGTACTCGCGAAGCTGGCGCATCGTCTCCCGGAACGGCCGGGCGTCTCGGCCCCAGTCCACGCCGGGCTGGAAGGTGCCGCTGCCTCCGGGCAGCCAGATGAGGCGCAGCCCCGCCAGCCGCTCGCCCTCCGCCTCGCCGGCAAGGACGAGGCGCCCGATGGACGACTCCATTTCCGTGAAGGATACGACCTTGGTCTGGCTTGGCATCGGCGCGCCCGTATGGTACCCCATACCCCTCTAACCCCGCTGCCAAGGAGGCGTTATGCGCGCACTGAGCTTGATGCTGACCGCGCTTGTCCCCCTGGCCCTGGCGCCGGCCGCGGCTGCCCAGATCGCTATCTCGGCGAACGACAACAAGGTGGCGCTCGTGAACGGCGCCGTCCAGGTTGTCCAGAACCCGGCGCCCGACACCATCACCGTGATCGACCTCAAGGCCAATCCGCCCCGGGCCATCGTCGAGATTCCGGTGCCGGCCAGCGTGGTGGGCCCGCCCATGTCCGTGGCCATCACGCCGGACGAGGGCCTCGCCCTGGTCACCTCCGCGATGAAGGTAGACCCGGCCGACCGGACCAAGACGATCAACGACAATCGCGTCTCCGTGGTGGACCTCTCATCGAACCCGCCGCGCGTCCTCGCTACTCTCGAGGCGGGCGCTTCCCCGGCCGGTGTCTCCATCAATCGGCAGGGCACGTTGGCCTTGGTCGCCAATCGCGGCGAGGGCACGGTGTCGGCCTTCACGATCCAGGGCAAGATGGTCACCCCGGTGGGCAAGGTGGCAGTGGGCCCCGCGAACGGCGGACCCAGCCACGTCATGTTCGCGCCGGACGGCCGGACCGCGCTGGTCACGCGCGATAACGACCACTTCATCTCCGTGCTCTCCATCGACGGGACCAAGGTGGAGTACACCAAGCGCGACCTCTCCGCGGGCATGCGGCCCTACGGGCTCGACATCAGCAAGGACGGCACGGTGGCGGCGGTGGCCAACATCGGGCGGGGCGGCGGGGACACCGATACGGTGAGCCTGATCGACATGAAGGCCAATCCCGTGCGCGTCGTCGAGACCATCCCCGTGGGGCAGACGCCGGAAGGCATCAAGCTGTCGCCCGACGGGAAATTCCTCGCGGTAGTCGTGGTGAACGGCAGCAACAAGGCGAAGGAGTCGCCCTTCTTCAACGACGCGGGCAAGCTCCTGCTCTACCGCGTGGACGGCATGCGCCTCATCGGGCTGGCCGCCGCGTGGATCGGCCACTGGTCCCAGGGGATCGCCTTCTCGCCGGACAACCGGGTTATCCTGGTGGGCAACATGGTCGAGCGCGAGGTGCAGGTGCTGCGCTGGGACGATGTCTTGCTGAAGGATCTGGGTGAGCGCATCAAGGTCAACGGCGGCTCCGCCGCCCTGCGCACCGCGGACAAGCCGTAAGAGCCCGCTCGCCGCTCGCCACCTGGTTCGCCGGCGCCGCCGCGGAGTCCCGCTTCCGGCGGCGCCGGCTGGGCCGCGCGCCCACCCTCCTCCCGCCGCGGGACCGCGCGTGGCGAGAGGTGGCGCCGCGCTTCGCCGAGGCGCTCGGCCTCGCCGCGGCGGGATCGCCGTTTCACTCCGCGCTCGACCGCCGGTACGACCGCGCTTCCGATCCGGAGCGGCTGCCCGCCGCGCTCGCCGCAGGCGAGTCGGTGTATTTCCCGCAGGCCCATCAGGTGTTGCCCCGGGTGGCCCGGCTCATGGTGGCCCTCCGCGCCACCTTCCTCGGCTCCGGCCGCGAGGAGTGCTCCTTCCTCTTCCTCGCCGAGGGGCAAGGGCGCGAAGCCCTGGGGCTGCATCACGACGGCGAGGTCGACGCCTTCTGGCTGCAACTCGAGGGGCGGCGCTTCGTCACCATCGGCCCGGCGGTGCCGCGCGGCACGCCGGAGGATCTGCCGCCGCCCGCGGCCGGCTGGAGCGGGCCGCTCCCGCGCGGATGGTCTCGGGGCACGCTCGAGCCGGGCACGCTCTTCCATCTGCCGCCGCGCACGCCGCACCGGGTGATCTATCGCGGCCGGTCGCTGGCGCTCTCGCTCACGTGGAAGCGGCGCCCGCGCGGCGCGCGCCCGGATCCGGCCGATCTCGTGGAGTGGGACGTGGTCGCGGGTCGCGCCGACCGCGTGCCCCCGGCGCGGCGCGGCCGGTTCTGGACGCAGGTGCCGGCCGTGGCTGGCCCCCTGCGGACAGGTGCGCGCGAATTCACGCTGCACGTGCCCGGCGGCGAGCTGCGCCTCCCCGCCAGCGCCCACGCGGCGGCGCGGCGGCTGGCCGCGATGCCGACGTGGGAGGACGCAGCGGGCGGCGCGCTCGCCGCGCTCATCACCCAGGGCCTCGTGGCGCCGCGCGATCTGCCCCTGCGCATCGTCCCCGCCGACCCGCGCGCGCTGGACGGCTGGCGCTTCGACTGACCGCCGCGATCAGGCCGCGCGCTGCTGCCACAGGCGCGAGCGGTTCCAGAGCCAGGCGAGGATCAGGAGCATGCAGGCGGCGGGATACACGGTGGCCGCGCGCGGGCCGGCGAAGGCGGTCAGGTACCCGATGAGGAGCGCCCCGATGGGCGCGCCCCCCATCAGCCCCAGCTGGAAGAGGGAGAGGACCCGCGCGCGATGGCTCGCGGGCGCGGCCGCCTGCACGAGCGTGCGCCCCTGGGTGATGACCACGCCCGCGCCCAGGCCCCACACCAGGCAGAGGAAGAGTAGGCCCGCGAGCGGGACCGGCAGCGACATCGCCGCGAGCACCAGCGCGCCGAAGGTGAGTCCGAGGAGAATGGCGCGGCCCGGCCAGCGCAGCGAGCCGAGGCGGATCTGGGCGAGCGTCGCCGCGATGGTCCCGCCCCAGAAGCAGAACGACACCAGCGAGAGCTCGAGCGAGCCGCCCGCGTAGACGTCGCGTACGAGCAACGGCAGAACCACCAAGAAGGCGCCCACGTAGAGGATGCCGACGGCGAGCTGTGTAACGATCACCGGCCAGATCACCGGCGAGGCCATGGCCTCGCGCAGGCCGCCGCGCATGGCGGCGAGCCGACTCTCGCCCGCGTGTGCCACCGGGGGCGCCGGCGGCAGCCGCAGGGCGGCAAGCCCGCCCAGCGCGAGCACCACCCCCTGGGCGACGAGCAGCGCGGTGGCGCCGATGCGGCCGGCGGCGGCGCCGGCGGCGATGCCGGCCAGCTGCGCGGCGAACTGGGTGGCGCTCATGATGGCGACGGCGCGGCCCAGATCCGCGCCGGCGACCCGCCCGAGCATGGCGTCGCGCGCGGGCATGATGAAGGCCCCGAGGGTGCCGACGGCAAGGGCATACGCGATGAGGGCCGCATAGGAGAACTCGCCCATGGCGATGACGGCGGCGAGGGCCAGCGGGGGCAGGGCCCCGAGGAGGTGGCCGCGGACGAGCAGGCGCCGGACGTCGGCGCGGTCCGCCAACGCGCCGCCGAGCATCATGAAGAGGATGGACGGCGCGGAGAGCGACATCTGCGCGATCCCCACGCGTGTGGCCGGCTCGTGCAGGACCACCGCGACGAGCCACGGGAACACGATGGTCTGCATGCCGTAGCTCGAGAACCAGGACGCGATGCCGGCCAAGTACCAGGGAAAGGCGCGCCCGCCGGACGGCATGGCTCCTACCTTGACACGCGGCGGCGGCGACGCCTAGCCTCGCCGCATGGCCTTCGACATCGAGCGGGCGCGGCACGAGACGCCGGGGTGCGCGCGCGTGCTGCACTTCAACAATGCTGGGGCCGCGCTGCCGCCGCTGGCGGTCACGGAGGCGGTGACCCGGCACCTCGCGCTCGAGGCCGAGATCGGCGGCTACGAGGCGGCCGCCCGCGCGCGTACGGCCATCGACCACGTGTACGACGCCCTCGCGGCGCTGCTCCACTGCCGGCCCGACGAGATCGCCGTCGTGGAGAACGCCACCCGCGCCTGGGACATGGCGTTCTACTCCCTGCGCCTGGAGAGAGGCGACCGCATCCTCACCGCACGCGCGGAATACGCGAGCAACTACATCGCCTTCCTCCAGGTGGCCCGGCGCACGGGCGCGGTGGTGGAGGTGATTCCCGACGACGCGCAGGGCCAGGTGTCGGTGGAGGAGCTCCAGCGTATGCTCGACGCACGCGTGAAGCTCATCGCCATCACCCACGTGCCGACCAACGGCGGTCTGGTCAATCCCGCCGCGGCCATCGGGCGGGTGGCGCGGGCGGCGGGGGTTCCCTACCTCCTCGACGCCTGCCAGTCGGTGGGGCAGATGCCGATGGACGTGGAGACGCTCGGCTGCGACATGCTCTCGGCCACCGGACGGAAGTATCTCCGCGGTCCGCGCGGCACCGGCTTCCTCTACGTCCGACGCGCCTTCGTCGAGCGGCTCGAGCCCCCGTTCCTCGACCTCCATGCCGCCAGCCTGGTGGGGCCCGATCGCTACGAGATCCGGGCCGACGCGCGGCGCTTCGAGAACTGGGAAACCTACGTGGCGGGCAAGATCGGACTCGGCGTGGCCGCGGACTACGCGCTAGGCTGGGGGCTAGCGACCATTCGCGATCGCGTCTATGCGCTGGCCGACGGGCTGCGCACGGCGCTCGCGAAGGTCCCCGGCGTCACCGTACGTGACGTGGGGGCCGAGCGGTGCGGCATCGTCACGTTCACCTTCGCGGGACACGAGCCCGGCGCCATCCGGCAGGAGCTCGCCGCCCAGGGCATGAACGTCCACGTCTCCGCCGCCGGCGATTCGCGGCTCGAGGTGGAATCACGCGACCAGTCGGGGGTGGTGCGCGCGTCCGTGCACTACTACAACAGCGAGGACGAGGTGGATCGCTTCTGCGCGGCGGTGGCCGCGCTGGCCGGCGCTACTCGGGGGGTCGGAGCGTAATGGCGTCGTACCACGCCTCCGCGCGCTCGCCCGTGTCGTCGGTGTCGGTCATCACCGCCACGCCCACCAGGCTCGGCGGCTCGGCGCCGAAGAGCCGCCGGTAGTCCTCGTAGAAGTTGCGCCGCTCGTCGACCCATTGGCCGACACGCTCGGGCCCGCTCTCCACCACGAGCATCCGGGCGCGCGCGGTGTAGGGATTCGGGTAGGCGGTCTCCTTCGGCAGGCGGCTCTCCCAGACATAGTTGATGACGGCGCCGGGCGGGTACTCACCGTAGAACGCACGGTAGAACTCGAACTTGACGCGCTCCCACACGCCCTCGCGCTGCGGCTGATAGACGAACGCCACGTACACGCGCGCGGGGTAGTCGTCGCCGGCCTTCTTGCCGGGGTCGGCCCGCTCCAGCACCCGCGAGATCTTCCAGCGCCAGGTGATGATGGGATAGGCGCGCGGGTCGAGCTCGAGGGGGCGATAGAGTCCGGCCGCCGCCGCCTCGCTCTGCGCGCGCAGCGCCCAGTCCGCGCCGTCGGGGGCCACCGCGTAGCGCGTGTGGCGCGCGATGCCGCGGAACGTGATGAGGTGCCACCCCGGCGGCAGCGTGCCGGGCGCGGCCGGCGCGGCCGGACGCAGGATCTCGACGGCTGCGGGGCGCGGAGCCGCGCCGGGCTGCGCGAAGGCGCCCGCCGCCACCAGCGCCACCAGCGCGGCCACGGCGACGGCAAGGTTGCGATAGTACCAGCGGTGTAGCCGCGCCGGGCTCACCCCGCAGGCGTAGAGCAGCCGCAGGGTCCACATGAGGCCGATGGTGCGGGCCACGCCCTCGCGCTCCCACTTGCGCGCGGAGGTGGTGACGCGCTCGCGCAGCGCGGCCTGGCGGCCCCGGCGCTTGAGCCGGCGGGTGATCTCCACGTCCTCCATCAGCGGGATGTCGGGAAAGCCTCCCAGCGCGGCGAACACCTCGCGGCGCACGAAGAGGGCCTGATCACCGGTGGAGATGCCGGACAGCCGGGAGCGCAGGTTCATGAGGCTCGCGATGAGCCGGAAGGGCCAGCGGGGGTTGTCCAGGCGCACGTCGAAGCGCCCGGCGACCACCACCGGATCTTCTAGCGCCCGCGTGATGGCGCTCTCGAACCCCGCGGGAAGGTCGGTATCCGCGTGGAGGAAGAGGAGCACGTCGCCCCGCGCGGCGTCCGCCCCCGCGTTCATCTGGCGCGCCCGGCCGCGCTCGCAGGCGAGCACGGTGACGCCGGCGACGCGCGCGGCGACCTCGCGGCTGCCGTCGTCGCTGCCAGCGTCCGCCACGATGATCTCGGCGCCGGGCGCCGCCGCGCGCAGGGCGGGGAGGAGGCGCGCGAGGTTCTGCGCCTCGCGGAGCACGGGCACGACGATGGAGAGCACGGCCGCGCGCGCCCGCGTCGAGGCTAGCGCGTCAAGCGCAGCCAGGCCGCGAAGAGCCGCCGGACCATGGGGGTGAGGCGCGTGCGATTGTAGGCGTCGCCCAGCTTGCGAATGGCCTCGGCCTGGGTCGGGTAGGTGTGGATGACCCGCGCGAGGCGACCGAGCCCGATATCGTGGGTGAGCGCCATCGTCAGCTCGGGCAGCATCTCGCCGGCGTGACGCGCGACGACGGTCGCGCCCACGATGCGGTCGCTGCCGAGCGCCACATGCACCTTCACGAAGCCCTCGCTCTCCCCGTCCAGCCGGGCGCGGTCCACGTCGGCCAGATGCTGGGTGAGCGTGCGCACACGCTGGCCTTTCGCGGCGGCTTCCTCGGCCAGGAGCCCCACGTGGGCTACCTCGGGATCGGTGTAAGTGCAGCGGGGAACGACGAGCGCGCTCGCCCGCGCGCGTCCGAGGAAGAGGGCATTCTGGATGACGACACGCGCCTGGAAGTCCGAATGATGCGTGAATCGGAGCGCGGTGCAGACGTCCCCGGCCGCGAAGATCCGGCGGTTCGTCGTGCGAAGACGATCGTCCACCCGCACACCGGCCGAGCGGTCGTAGGCCACGCCGGCGGCTTCGAGCCCGAGCCCTTCGACATTGGGCGCGCGCCCGACGGCGACGAGAATCTCGTCCACTTCCAGCGTGGCGGCGGCGGTGCCCTGGACGTGCAGGACCTTGCCCGCCGGCCCGCGCTCCACCTTCTCCACGCGCGCGCCCAGCAAGAGCTGCACGCCGTCGCGCGCGAGGGCGACCTGCACGAGCTGCGCCGCTTCCCGATCCTCGCGGCCGAGCAGCCGCGTCTGCGACTGCACCACGTGCACGCGGGCGCCGAGCCGGGCAAAGGCCTGCGCCAGCTCGCAGCCGATGGGCCCGCCTCCGATCACGGCGAGCCGGCGTGGGAGCGCGGTGAGCGAGAATACCGTCTCGTTGGTGAGATAGCCGGCCACCGACAGGCCGGGGATGGGCGGCGCGACGGCGCGCGCGCCGGTGGCGACGACGGCCTTCTTGAAGCGAAGCGTCTGGCCCTCCACCGTCACCATGTCGCGGCCGGTGAAGGCGGCCTGTCCGAAGTAGACGTCCACCCCCAGCCCCTTGAAGCGGGCCGCCGAGTCGGTGGGGGCGATCTCTGCGCGGAGCCGGCGCATGCGCTCCATCACCTTGCCGAAGTCCACCGCCGGGGGCCCCGGCACGCCGACGCCGAACTGGCCGGCGCCGCGAGCGTCCACCATCACGCGGGCGGCGCGGAGCAGCGCCTTCGATGGGACGCAGCCCACGTTGAGGCAATCGCCGCCCATGAGATCGCGCTCGATCAGGGCGACGCGGGCTCCAAGCCCGGCCGCGCCTGCCGCGGCCACGAGGCCGGCGGTGCCGGCGCCTATGACGACCAGGTTGTACCGCCCCGGGGGCACGGGATTGCTCCACCCCGCCGGGTGCACGTGGCCCACGAGCGTCTGGTTGTGCGGGTCCCAGGGCTCGAGCCGGAAGGGGGTGCCGTCCGTCATGCCGGAGCTCGTCGTGCGAGGCTGGCCCGTGCGACCCGCGTGAGATAGACGGTCACCGCCACGGTGGCGAGGAGCCCGAGGGCGTAGAAGCTCCACTCCAGCGGCGTCCGGGCGCGCGCCGAGCCGCCCGCCAGCTCGCCCGCCAGCGAGCCCAGGTAGGTGTACATCGCAGTGCCGGGGAGCATTCCCACCGCCGAGGCGAACACGTAGTCGCGCAGCGACACGCGCGTGGCGCCGAAGGCGTAGTTGAGCAGATTGAACGGGATCACCGGCGACAGACGCATGAGCGCCACGATCTTCCAGCCCTCACGCGTCACCGTCGTGTCCAGCGCCTGCAGCTTCGGGTTGGCAGCGATCTTCCGCGTCACCCAATCGCGCACGAGGTAGCGGCCCACAAGAAAGGCCGCGGTGGCGCCCAGGGTGGCCGAGATCCAGACGATCACGAAGCCGTAGGCCACGCCGAACACCGCGCCCGCGCCGAGCGTGAGCACCGAGCCGGGCAGCAGCAGCACACAGGCGACGATGTAGATCAGGAGGAAGACCAGGGGGGCCACCGGCCCGAGGCCGTGGATCCACGTGAGCGCGGCGGCCAGCCAGGCGCCGGCGTCGAGCGCGCGCGCCAGCACGAGCAATGCGACAGCCGCGACGATCAGCAGGATGAGCCTCATGGCGTGCCGCGCCTACGGCTTCTCCCCGATTATGACCCTTGCGACGAGGGCGGTGACTATGCCGAACGGTAGATTTATCAGGAGCAGGTAGACCATGAACAACGGTCCCTGGCGCAACCCGAAATACCCCGCGCCCGCCATCGGCAGGAAGAACAGGAATAGAGCCGCCATCGGCGCGAGGTAGTAGAGGAAGCCAACGAGGTACAGGTGCGTCCAAACCGCGGGGAGCAAGAGCGCGAACGGGATCCCCCACAGCCCGCCCCAGAAGAGTGGCTTGTATATATCCGGCGACTTCAGTGAGACCGGCGCCGATACGCCGAGCTTCTGGCTAAGACCCAGCGCGAACATGATGTGGCTGAGGACGACCACCGCCACTGCGCCGACTACGCCCGCCGCGAAGCAGATGGCCACTCGCTGCATCACAGTCATAGGGAAGACTCCTTTCAACTGAGCTCGACACTGACCGGAGACACGCGCGAGGATGTGGGGAAAGCGCAGTGCTGTCAAGTTCCCCTCGGCAGCTGCCGCGCCCCTTCGTCGCTACCTTTCAACCGGAAATGCGGGATAATTGGTGTCGATGCGCCGCTCGCCCTCTTTCACTTCCGCGACGCTGGGCCTGGTCCTCCTTCTCGCGGGTCGCCTGGCCGCCGCCGCGCCCGCGCCCCCCGCCGCGGAGGAGCTGGCCGCGCACGTGGCCGCGCTCACCACGCCCGAGATGGAAGGGCGCGGCTCCGGCACCGAAGGCGGCGAGCGGGCCGCGCGTTATCTGGAGTCCGCGCTCGCCGCCCTCGGGCTGCGCCCCGGCGGCGACGGCGGCACGTGGCGGCAGTCCTTCGTGGTGCGCCGGGGTGTGCGTGTGGCTCCCGACGCCTCGCTCGCGCGCGTGGGAGCGGCGCCCCTGGTGGTCGGCCAGGACTGGATGCCCCACGGGGGCGCGCTGCCGGGGGTGGTGGAGGCGGAGATCGTCTTCGCCGGGCGCGGTGAGCGCTACACGGCCGCGGACGCGCGCGGCAAGATCGTGCTGCTCCTCGACGGCGGCCCCTCGCGCCTCGAGAAGCTGATCGGCGCGCGTCAGGCCGGCGCCGCCGCCGTGCTGGTCCTGGGCGCGGCGCTGCCCGCGCTCGAGGCCACCGCCGCGCACGTGGCGATTCCCTCCGCCACGCTCACGCCGGCGGCGGTGGACGCCCTCCTCGCGCCGAGCGGCTGGACTCACGCCACGCTCCTCCAGGCCGCGGCGGCGCCGGCGGCCGGCGCGGGCGGCGCGGCACTAGCCATCGGCGTCCGCGCGCGCCTCGCCGTGCGCCTCGAGTCCGCGGACCAGAGCGCCGACAACGTGATCGGCATCCTCCCGGGCACGGACCCCGCGCGCGCGGAAGAGGCCATCGTGATCGGCGCGCACTACGATCACCTCGGCCGCATGGGCGGCGCCGTCTATCCGGGGGCGGACGATAACGCCTCCGGCACCGCGATGGTGCTGGGCCTGGCCCGCGCCTTCGCCGCCGCCGGGGGCGCCGCGCGCACGCTCGTCTTCGCCCTGTTCTCCGGCGAAGAGCTGGGCCTGCTCGGCGCCGGCCACTACGTGCGCCACCCCGCGATTCCCATCGACCGCACGATCATGATGGTGAACTTCGACATGGTGGGCCGCATGCGCGACGGGCGGGTGACGGCGAGCGGGGTGGCGAGCGGCGAGGGCTTCCGCGCCCTCGTCACCAGCGTGGCCGCGAGCGAGCGGCTGACGCTGTCGCTCCGCGACTCGCCCCACGGGCCCTCTGATCACGTGCGCTTCTACTCGGCGGGCGTGCCGGTGATCTTCTTCACCACCGAGACGCATCCCGACTATCACAAGCCGACCGACACCGCCGACCGGATCAACACCGCCGGCATGGCGCAGATCGGCGCCGTCGCCACGCGGCTGGTCGACGGGCTCGCCGCCGCGCCCCGGCCCGTCTACGCGCGCGTGGCCCCGTCCGGCCGGCGCGTGCCCGAGGCCGCCGGCGCCCAGCCCGCGGGCGGGGCCTTCCTCGGCGTGTCGGTGGACGGGGCGAGCCCGTCGGACGGGCTCCGCCTGGGCAACGTCGTGCCCGGCAGCGGCGCCGAGCGCGCGGGGCTGCGCGACGGCGACGTCATCGTTCGCATCGCCGACACCAGCATCGACAGCTTCAGCGACCTCCGAAGCGCGCTCGCTCGCCAGCAACCCGGCGACACCGTGCGCGTCGTCTATCTCCGGGACGGCCAGGATCACGCCGCCTCGGTCACCCTCGGCACGCGCCCCTAGGTGGCCTGAAGGGAGGGCTTCGGTGGCTCATACGAAGGTGACCATCGCCAGGAAGATGACGGTGCCCGCGGACCGGGCGTGGGAGGCCGTCCGCGCGATCGGACGCCTCGACGTCTGGTTCCCGACCATCGGCTCGTGCCGAGTGGAGGGGGCGGGCGTCGGCGCGCATCGATATCTCACCTTGAAGCGCGGGGGCGACATCACCGACCACATCGTGGAGATCGACGTGACGCGCCGGCGGTTAACCTATCGGCGGGTCAAGTCCCCCTTCGCCGTGACGTCGTACCGGGGCACGGTCGAGGTGTTCAACTCGTTCGACGCGTGCGCGATCGTCGTGTGGACGGTCGACTTCGAGTCGGAGCACGCGGATAGCACGATGGTCGCGGACGCGCTCAAGGCGGGGATCGGCGCCGGCGTGGAGGGGATGGAGAGGGATCTGCAGCGCTCGGCCGGGAGCGAGGTTCCAGATCTCGATGCGCGAGTCCTGCCCCTGATCCGGGCGTTGCCTGCGGCGATACAGCCGCGCCTCCTGGCCCAGCTCGAGCGTGCGGCCGCCGACCGATACGAGGCCTGGGCAGCGGCCTGCCCGGACCCGGTACGGGCGCAAGGCCTGCGCGCCTGCGCGTTGCGGGAGCGGGAGGTGGCGCAGCGGGCGGAGGCCCTGTTCGCCTCGCAACCTGATGAGCAGCGCCACTTCCGCGATACGCTGCCGCGCATCGCCCAGGAATTCGAAGCGGCGATGGCGAATCGCTCACTGGACGATCAGTATGCGATTCAGGCGGCGGCCGAGCGCCGGGGAGCCGCCTTCTGGCGCTCGGTGGCATCGTCGCTGCCGGATGTCCGAGCTCGCGAGGCGCTGGCCGCTTGCGCGGAGCTGGAAGAGCAGAGCGCGGAGTTCCTCGACACCCTTGTCACCCTCGGCAGGCGCCCCTAGGCTGTCCTGAGTCGAGTTAGTGTTGACACTTCTTCGGCGAAAAGAAGAGGGCCATCAGGCCTATCGTTCCCAGAGTGACAACCCCCTGCAAGGGACCACTTTGGGAGGATCGACCGATGACCC
>Ga0209382_10003525_pt1 | contig 21646 bp, 15 predicted proteins | sample SoiMetdeltSBSDD5_FD_187599 | JGI IMG/M metagenome (GOLD analysis project Ga0209382, IMG submission 187599) | Bulk soil microbial communities from a Populus tree surrounding site in Tennessee, USA - Soil MetaG P. deltoides SBSDD5 (SPAdes) (version 2) | ecosystem: Environmental > Terrestrial >... | reverse complement strand
TGTACGCGGTCGTCTCGTTCGCGGTCAGCCAGCGCGTTCGCGAGATTGGAATCCGCACGGCCCTCGGCGCGCAACGCCGGGATGTGATCGCGCTCGTCCTCCGATCGGGCTTGGCGCCCATCGTGGGGGGCGTGATCGGTGGTGTCGGGCTGGCCATTGCGGTCTCAGCCGTGATGCGGTCGGTACTCGTCGGCGTGAACCCCCGCGATCCGGGCACGCTCGCGATCGTAGCGCTACTGTTGTTGGCGGCCGCTCTCTGGGCCGTCCTGATTCCGGCCTGGCGCGCCGCCGCACTCGACCCGCTGTCGTCGCTCCGCTGCGATTGAGCGCTGTCGCGTTTCTTCCTCTTGACCTCCTTCACGACCACGACGTCGTAGGTTATGGAACCTTCGTGCGACTGTTCAAATCAGGACAGGCCGGGCGGATGCGACGGGCTACAGTTCGGCTATGAGTATTTCGTGCGACGACGGCGGCGAGCGCCACATGCGTGTCGATCGAATGATCGATGAACTCCGCGAAGCGCAATTAGCAGCATGACCGATTGGACGACTCTGCTCGAGCGGGTCGGGATGCGACGGCCTCGGCCCGCGCCTGTTCCCGAGCGCGCAACGAGGATCTTTCCGATAGAGAGGATCGTTCCCATCGAGGAGAGTACGCCGCACGTTCCTCGCGAGTATCGGGCGCTCTACACCTACCTGGAACATCGCTACGCGTCTGTCGTCGTGCTGTTGAGCAGATTGAGGCGCTGCTCGGCTTCGCCTTGCCCACGCCCGCAAGAACCACGCGCGAATGGTGGACGGAGATCGTGGATCCGCAACATCATTGCGCGGCGTGGACCGGAGCAGGGCGAACCGCCGCACCCAACCTCGCTGCCGGGATCATTACGTTCGAGCGGCCGGTGTGACGCAGGTCTGCGTCTACGCGCGTGTTGCGAGCGCCAATACGTCATGAGAGTGCGGGCGAACCAAGCGGCAAACGGCCGCGGGCGCACCAGGACCCAGCCAATGGGGCGCCTTAGTACACCGGTGACATAAAGGTCAACACGTCACTGCTCAGCGTCGTCCTCCACGATTAGCGCAGTCGCCGTACGAGTGCCCCTCGGGTTGGCCCATTGGCGAATCACCCTGCGCAATTCGTCGGCCTGCTCCTGCAGCTGGCGGAACCGCTTCGCTTCCACGGCGAGATCGCGACAGAGTTCCGCGATCCGGCCTTCGACAGCATTTGGCAATTCGGCGGGTCGAGGCCGCCCGGGTCTGCGTGACGCGTGGCGTACGACTGCGGACTTCGGCATCACGTCCCCTCTTTCTGCCTATGCTGACAGATGGGAATACCGACGACTGTGCTGTTTGGAACGCACGGTCGGTGTGCAGCTCTCAGCCGGTGATGTGAGGTACACTGCAGGTATCTGCTTTCCTGAGCTCTGAGGCCTTCCTGGCCCTGGCCCTCACCAAAGCCTTGCCTTGTGAGGGTGAATGTCTGCGCATTCTTTGCCGGCGGTCCACGAGCCAAACTTCCAGGTGGCGACGCCACAGCCCGATCCAGGGACGAAGGCCTCATTCGATGCGCGCTGGGCGCTGTGGATCGAACGCGGCCGTCGACACGACCTCGCGGTGAAGCGCAAGCTGCGCATCGCATTGCTCTCTGCCGCGGCGATCGGCATTCTCGTCGCAATCTTCTTTGGAGTCGCGGCAGGTGCACGGTGATCCGCCCTCCGCACCTCATGGGAGCGTTCGAATTCGTGGCGGTCGCCGCGCTCCGAGCCGCACAACTCACGCGTGGCTGCCGTCCCAAAGTCGATGGCCATCACACGACAGCCGTTTTCGCGCAACGTGAGGTCGCCGAGGGTATGGTGATACCGACGGCGGCGACTGCCTCGCGGCCGACCGAGCTGCATCACCGCTAGTGCATCGGGGACACACCTGAGGACGACGGACGCCCACCTCGAGCCCCACCTCGGACGATTCACATGAGCGATCGATCCGGCAATTCAGACATACCCGCACATTGACGAGAGCGGGAGAGGCCATTACGATCCACCTTGCGCAGCACGAGGACCTGACCACGTGGTGCAGTGGCCGGGCGTATTCGTATCGCATCTCATTCCGTAGGGCGCATCGGCTCCCGCCGAAAGGGCACTGCCCACCTACAGCAACCAGGTAGGGAGGGTGTGCTCATGTCTCGACTCGACATCTACAGGAAGCAGGCGAAACAGCTCGTTCGCTGGCATCGCGAGGGCAATCACTCGATCGGCGGGCGCATTCGTGGTCTCGCCCGCTACCAGATGCTGACCGATCGTGAGGCACTCGCGCTCGAGTTTCCACTTCGCGAGGCGCAAGAGATCATCGCACTCGAGGCGGGCTACGCGAGCTGGGCGGCATTCAAGGTCGCGGTTGCCAATGGGCCTGCGCAGACCAAGTCCACATCGCCGACACTTCGACTCACGCGCGCGGTGCCCGTGATCTCCGTCGCCAACGTGGAAGCGGCCGCCGGGTTCTTCAAGGACACCCTCGGTTTCTCGATTGACTTCCTGCATGGGGAGCCACCGTTCTATGGCTCCGTGTCGCGCGACGGCGCGTGCGTACATCTCAAGTTCGTGCACGAGCCCGTGCTGACTGTGGGGGCAGAAGACCGTGAGGGATTCATTGTTGCCGTCATTCAGGTCGAGAACGTCAAGGCCCTCTACGCTGAATACCTTACCGCGGGGGCGATGTTCGACCAGAAGCTCAAGAAGCAAGCTTGGGGAGGACGCGACTTCATCGTCCGCGATCCTGACGGCAACGGACTCTGCTTCCTCGGTCCAGCCTAGGAGGATCGCTCACAGATGACTATTTGGATGGCTGCGAGAGCTCGCGCGCGAGCCACGCGCGCGCGAGCCGCCAGTCGCGCATCACCGTCTGCGCCGACAGTTGAAGGACCTGACCGGTCTCTTCGACGGTGAGGCCGCCGAAGAATCGCAGCTCGATGACCTGCGCCCGCCGCGGATCGATACGCGCCAACGCGTTCAGCGCTTCGTCCAGCGCGCAGACCTGAGCGCTCAATTCCGTACCGGGCATCGGCAGCTCATCCAGATCGATTGCTGTGGAATGCTCGGGCCGGTTCACTTGGCCGCCGCGTTTGGCCGCCGCGCGCGACCTCGCTGCGTCCACCAGGATCCGCCGCATCACCTGCGCGCACACCGCAAAGAAGTGCGCCCGATCCCCCCAATCCAGGTCGCGGGCGTCGACCAGACGGAGAAACGCCTCGTTCACGAGCGCCGTCGGCTGCAGGGTGTGCCCCGGGCGTTCGTTCCGCATGTAGCCGCGTGCGATGCGGTACAGACGCTCGTACACGAGGGGCGTCAGGCGATTCAGGGCCGCCGAATCTCCGCGTCCCCAGGCCTTCAACAAATCCGTGATTTCCGCCAACTCTCGGGGGGCCACCACTGAGCCAGTGCTCCAGCGACTGCCTGGATTGTAGTTCCTCGCCGGTTTTTCCGCGTACCCGGGTGAGACGAGGGCGGACCTCACAGAGGAGATTCTTATGAGCACCAGATGCGGAACCTGCGTACGGATCGCGGCCTGCCTGTTCCCGATCGCTTTGTGGCCGGCCGTCCAGCCAAGGTCGGTGGCGGCCACAGTGACCGCAGAGCTGACGGGACCGGCAGTGCTCGACGATTGGGGCAACCGGTTCACTTCGCTTGGCGCATCCGTCCCCGAAAACGCGTTGCGGACGCAGATCCGCACGACCATCGCACAGCTGGCGATGTTCGACGCCGTGAACGCGGTCCTCGACGGACCATATCGTCCCTTCGCGTCGAAGCCTTCATCGACTCCCGGTGCCTCACCCGAAGCTGCTGCAATCCGGGCCGCGTACATCGTCGCCCGGAACGAGTTCCCGACGAAGACAACCACGATCGACAGCGCGTACACCGCGTCGATCGCCCTTGTTCCCGCGAGCCCTGAGGCGATCGCGGGCGGCATCCTCGTCGGCGACGCTGCGGCCTCGGCGGTACTCGCGGCGCGTATCGGAGATCACCGCAACGATCCCGACCTGACCGGCTACATGCCCGGGAGCGGTCCGGGGGTGTGGATCCCGACGCCGCCCGCATTCGCGAATCCGCAGACGCCATTCCTTCGGTTCGTCACGCCCTTCGGGTATGAGGACCCCGCGCGCTTCCGTCCTCAGGCTCCGCCCGGCCTGGACAGCAGGACGTACGCAGCCGACTACAACGAGAGCAGGGACTTCGGTCGGGCAACCGACACGAGCCGGACCGCCGAGCAGTCGGCAACGGCCTTGTTCTGGTCGCCGTCGGCGAGCGCGCTCTGGAGCGCCAACATCCGCAGCCTGGCCAGCTCGATGGACTTACTGACCGCCGCTCGTTTCGAGGCCATTGGCGTCGCCGCCGTGACGAATTCGCTGATCGCGTGTTGGGATGCGAAGTACACGTACATGTTCTGGCGGCCGGTGACCGCGATCCAGGCGGGCGATATCGATAGCAACAGTGAGACCGAGGCGGATCCGCTGTGGATCCCCTTCATCTCCACGCCGTCGCACCCGGAATACCCTGCCGCTCACACGACTGTCGGGGCGAGCGCGCTCGCGTTCTACACCGCCTGGTTCAAGACCGATGAATTCCCCCTCACGTTCGCAGGAAACGGCGGCGCCGTTCGCCATTACACGAGCGTCGCAGAGATCCATGCCGAAGAAGGCAATGCGCGCATCTGGGGCGGGATGCACTGGCGCAACAGCACCGAAGTGGGCACCGCGCTCGGCCGGAGGGTCGGCAGGTACACGGCAAGGCACCTGCTCAAGCCGCTCGATGACTAGAACCTATCTCAACTGTGAAAGCGAGCGAGCACCGCGAGCGAGCCACGCGATCGGAGCGAGCCGGCGAAGCGGCGAGCGAGAGCGCATGTAGGGGAGTCCGAGGGGCGAAGCCCCTCGGATAAGACCGATCGGAGCAAGCCGGCGAAGCGGCGAGGGAGAGCGCGTGTAGGGGAGTCCGAGGGGCGAAGCCCCTCGGATAAGACCGATCGGAGCAAGCCGGCGAAGCGGCGAGCGAGAGCGCATGTAGGGGAGTCCGAGGGGCGAAGCCCCTCGGATAAGAGCGAGCGAGCACCGGAGCGAGCCACGCGATCGGAGCGAGCCGGCGAAGCGGCGAGGGAGAGCGCGTGTAGGGGAGTCCGAGGGGCGAAGCCCCTCGGATACTGATCGACTGGCGCTACGACGTGCATGGACATAGACTCTCCCGCACCTTAGATCGCCATGAACGCGGACCGATGGCGCCAGGTCGCCGACGTGTACGAATCGGCCATGGAGCGTGATCCCGCCGCGCGCGCAGCGTTTCTGGCGGACGCGTGCCGCGAGGACCCGGATCTTCGCCGTGAAGTGGAATCGCTGCTCGCGCAGGAAGACACGCCGGTGGTCGTCGACCAGGACATGCGTGCGGTCGCCACTGCGGTGTTCGCAAATCTCTGGCGCCTCCAGCCAGGCAGCACGCTTGGCCCGTATCGAGTGGACGCCCTTATCGGTGCCGGCGGCATGGGCGAGGTCTATCGCGCTCGCGATACGAAGCTGAATCGCGACATCGCCCTCAAGGTCTTGCCGGAATCGCTCACGCGTGACGCCGATCGCCTCGCCCGGTTCACGCGCGAGGCGCGCATGCTCGCATCCCTCAATCATCCGAACATCGCGGCCATTTACGGTTTTGAGGACGGCGCAGACGTGCACGGCCTCGTGCTCGAGCTCGTGGAAGGGCCAACGCTCGCCGATCACATCGCCCGTGGTGCGCTGGGGTTGCAGGACGCGCTCGCGATTGCGCGCCAGATTGCGGACGCGCTCGCCGCCGCGCACGACCACGGCGTGATTCACCGTGACCTGAAGCCGGCGAACGTGAAGGTGCAAGACGACGGCACGGTGAAGGTGTTGGATTTCGGGCTGGCAAGACCGGTTCAGGACGATCTGTCGTCGGATTCACCTCCGCTGTGTCCGCCGCAGTCGCCGTCGATCATGAGTCCTGTCGTCACGGCGGTGGGTGTGATTCTTGGAACGGCCGCGTACATGAGCCCCGAGCGGGCCAAAGGGGGTCCGGCCGGGAAGCGGAGTGACGTATGGGCGTTCGGCTGCGTCCTCTACGAGATGCTCACCGGGAGGCGCGCCTTCGAGGGCGGCGATGTGTCGGCCACGTTCGCAAGCGTCCTCACGAGCCAGCCGGACTACACGGCGCTGCCCACCGACACGCCGGCAGCGATCCGGCGCCTCCTGCGTCGCAGCCTGGAGAAAGACCCGAAGCGGCGTCTCTCCGACATGGCTGATGCCCGCCTCGAGATCGACGAGGCGCAGGCACTCGCAGGCGCCGATGCTTCGCCGGAGGCTCGACCTCGGGCCACGCCCCTGATTCAAGGGGCACTGCCATGGGCGATTGCCGCGACGTTGGCGATCGCGCTCATCTCGGCGGTCGTGCTGTGGAGCCCGTGGCGCGCCGCGCCACTGCCCGTGTCACAGCACCTGATCGTCGATCTCGGCGCTGATGCCGTTCTCAGCAGTTCAGTCGGCGGCGTGCCCCAACTCGCGATTTCTCCCGATGGCAGCCTGCTCGCGTTCGTCGGCGAACGGGATCGCGTCGATCGACTCTATCTGAGGCGGTTCGCTCAATTGCAGGCCGTCCCACTGGTCACCTCACCGGTCAGCGACCCGTTCTTTTCGCCTGATGGCCAGTGGGTCGGGTTCTTCAGCATCGCGGACCGCAAGCTGAAGAAGGTGCCGGTCGCAGGCGGCGCCGCCGTCGCCATCTGCGACACCACTGCCATTCATCCGCGCGGCGCGTCGTGGGGCGACGACGATTTCATCGTGTTCAACCCGTACGAGGAGCCGTGGGCGCCACTGCTGCGCGTGCCGGCTGCGGGTGGCAAGCCGGAGCCCATTTCAACACTGAGCGAAGGAGAGGTCGCGCATCGATGGCCGCAGGTGCTCTCGGGCGGTCACGCCGTCCTGTTCGCGGCGTATGGAACGCAGGGCGGCATCGACGCGTCCAACATCGTGGTTCAACGCCTTCCCTCCGGCCCCTCGAAAGTCGTGCTCCCCGGTGCCCACTACGCCCGCTATCTTCGGAGCGGGCATCTCGTCTACGCGCAGGGAGCGACACTCTTCGCGGTTCCCTTCGATCTCAACCGTCTCGAGGTCACGGGCCAGCCGGCCGCGATCGTCCAGGGTGTGATGGCCTTCAGGCTGAGCGGCGCAGCATCATTCGATGTCTCCGGCACCGGTAGCCTGGCCTATGTGGCCGGGGATCTGGCAGGCAGCGACGCTGCCATGATGTGGATGCGCGCCGACGGAACCATGACGGTGATGCGAGCGGCCCCGCGTGACTGGAGAGCGCCGCAATTCTCACCCGATGGAAAACGGATCGCGTTCCATCTCGACGATGGCCGGCAACTGGATGTCTACGTGTACGAGTGGGCCCGTGATTTCACGACGCGGCTGACGTTCGGCCCGGCCGTGGATTCCAACCCCGTGTGGTCCCCTGATGGCCGCACGATCGTCTTCGCCTCGTCACGAGGAGTGAAGCAACTCGCGAACCTGTACTGGGTCTCTGCGGACGGCTCGGGCGAGATCCATCGCCTGACGGAAAGCAATGACAGACAGATTGCCACCTCGTGGCATCCGAGCGGCAAATACCTGGCATTCGAGCAGCAGATCGCCCGGCAGCAGTGGGATCTCATGCTGCTGCCCATGGAGGTCAGCGGCTCGGGTGAGTGGACGCCCGGGACGCCCACGCGTGTGCTGAGCAGAATCGCTCAGCGTCCGGCTGCCGTGTTCTCTCCCGACGGGCGATGGCTCGCGTACACGTCGAACGAATCCGGCCGCTCGGAGGTATTCGTGCGTTCGTTTCCGGGTCCCGGTGCGCAGTGGCAGGTCTCGGCGTCCGGCGGGTCGGTTCCGACGTGGTCGCGGCGCCGCAACGAACTGTTCTACCTGTCACCAGACTCTCATCTGATGGCGGTGTCGTACGCGATCGAGGGCGACACGTTTCGGGCCGACCGGCCGCGGAGGTGGACGGAGCAGCCGATCAACGAACGGCCCGGCCCACGCTCGTTCGATGTGCATCCGGACGGCGATCGAGTCCTCGTGGGTGGAGATGTGACGGCGAGACCGAAGGGCGACAAGATCGTCCTGGTCTCCAGTTTCTTCGACGAGGTGCGCCGGCGGTTGTCCGACGCGGGCCGTTAGCGTTCACCGTCCACGCGCCGGGATCCCCTGTGGCAGGAATCAGGCGCCAGGCTTACAGTCGCAGGCGTCCGCCCGTGCGAGGAGGAATGCCCTTTCCCGCGCGTTGCGGGTCAGCGTGGCCGCAGCCGTGAATTCTGAACGCGCCTCGGCCAGTCGACCGGACCGGAACAGAAAGTCGCCCCTCGCCGCCGGCAATGGCGCGTAGTCGCGCAGGGCGTCGGCGTCGGCGATCTCGTCCACCAGTCGGAGGCCCGCTTCGGGCCCGAAGGCCATGCTGTGGGCGATCGCGCGATTGAGATCGACCACGGGCGAGGGCGCCACGACGCGCAGCCGGTCATAGAGGGCGGCAATGCGCGGCCAGTCGGTATCGGCGGCGCGGCGCGCGCGGGCGTGGCAGGCGGCGAGCGCGGCCTGCAGCACATAGGGGCCGTCGCCACCCAGCGCTTCGGCGCGAGCCAGCGCATCGAGGCCCCGGAGGATCAGCAAGTAGTCCCACCGCGCGCGATCCTGCTCGGTGAGCGGTATGAGGGCGCCGTCCGGCCCGGTGCGCGCCCTCTGGCGCGACGCCTGGATCTCCATCAGGGCCAGGAGGCCGAACACTTCGGCATCGTCGGGCATCAGCCCGGCCAGCATGCGGCCGAGCCGTTGCGCTTCCAGGCACAGGCCCGGCCGGACAAGGTCGTCGCCCGCCGTGGCCGCATAGCCTTCATTGAAAATGAGGTAGATCACCTCGAGCACCGAGGGCAGCCGCGCCGCCCGTTCGGCGCCCCGCGGCACCGCGAAGGTCAATCCGGCATTCGCGATCGCCTTCTTCGCGCGAACAATACGCTGCGCGATCGCGGCCTCGCTCGACAGGAAGGCGCGGGCGATCTCGTCGGTCGTCAGGCCGCCGACCACCTTGAGGGTCAGCGCCGCGCGGGCGTCGGGCGACAGGATGGGGTGGCAGGCCGTGAAGATGAGGCCCAGCAGCTCGTCGCCGAGATCATCATCCATGGCCGCTTCGATGGCTTCCGCTGCGCCGCCGAACGTGGCGTCGCCGTACCCGGGCAGCGTCCGCGCGATCTCCTCGTGCTTGCGCTCGCGCATCTTGTCGTGCCGGAGGGCGTCGATGGCGCGGCGTTTGGCAACGGCCATCAGCCAGGCGCCCGGATTGCCGGGAACGCCGGTCCTCGGCCATTCGGACAGGGCAACGACCAGCGCGTCCTGCGCCAGCTCCTCGGCAAGGTCGACATTGCGCACGACGCGGGCCAGGCCCGCAATGAGCCTGGCCCGTTCAATGCGAAAGGTCGCCTCTATCGTTCGATCAATTTCCGCCCGATGCGTCTCCCCTGCGGTCACATCGCATTTTCGGCCAAGGCCGCAGGGGAGACAAGCCAGCTTCCTCTGATCCGAGGGGCTTCGCCCCTCGGACTCCCCTACACGCGCTCTCGCTCGCCGCTGCGTGGTTCGACTGCGCTCACCACGCCCTGAGCGAAGTCGAAGGGCGCCGGCTCGCTTCCGCCTCCGCCAAAGGCTACGGCGAGACCTCGCCGAAGCGCCTTCGGCGCGTAGGGCGGGCCGATCGCGTGGCTCGCTCGTTGTACTCGCTCGCGTCCGGGTTCAACGGATCGGTTCCAGCCGACGGTATCAGGCGACGCCGAGCTTCCCGCGCTCCCCGTCACGGGGCGCCGAGAGCTCCTCGGGCGTCACAAACTCGGCCAGATCAGCCGCCTCGTAGAACGGCCGGATCTCCATCTCGCTCCGGCCCGGCATCGGATTGGGGGCGCGCTTCGCCCAGGCCACCGCCTCGTCCATGTCCTTGACCTCCCAGATCGAGAAGCCGGCGATCAGTTCGCGGGTCTCGGCGAACGGCCCGTCGATCACCGTGCGGCCGGGACCCTCGCAAATAATGCGCTTGGCCTGGGCGCCGTTCTTGAGGCCGGCGGCGGCCACGAAGACGCCGGCCTTGACCAGCTCCTCGGTGAACCGGTCCATCGCCGCGAACGCCTCGAGCGCCTCTGGCGTGGGAGGCCCGTCCATTTTGCTGTCCTCAGTGGCCTTTGCGAACACCATCACCCGCATCGTCTGTCTCCTTGTTTGAGCCGGCCCAATTGGCGTCTCATTGGGACGACGAACGAGCTTGTCGGAAATCGACATCGTTCTGCAAATTTTTTGCTCGACTCCGCGCCCGAGCCATGTCGCCGGCCGAGAAATGGCTCGAAGGCCCCCCGCACATCATGACTGCGTGTTGCCAGCCACCTGCCGTCATCGCCTCCCTCGGGTTCGACGCCGGTGTCGGTCGCCTTTCGCAGATCAATCGCCGGATTGCGGTTGAAGAAGTTGTGCGGCCGGAGCTTGAATGAGTGCCAGATCGTCGGCATCACTGGCCGATCTTCCGCGCGGGCGCCGCCAGGAGTACGTCGAAGCTAGTGGCTCATATCAGCTGAATCACTAGCGGATTTCGGAGCGCGGCGCTGCCTGGCGCTTGTCCGTCCCTGAGCATCGGCTGTTCGCATCCGGACAACGTTGCCGGTCCCAGACATCGTTTTTTGCGCCATGTTGGCGTCGGGGCCGGTGGCACGCTGCCTGCCACACCGGGCAGCCATGATTCAGGACCTCATCGTCAGTCTCCGGATCTTCGCCAAGCAGCGCGGCTATGTCGTGTCGGTCGTCCTCACGCTCGCGCTCGGCATCGGCGCGAGCGCGATGATGTTCAGCCTGGTCGATGCCGCGCTGCTGCGCCCGCTCCCATTTCACCAGCCCGATCGCATCGTGACGCTGAACGGCGTGTTCGGCCCGCAGCGCGCGCCGCGGGGCGCCTCGCTTCCCGAGATCGCCGACTGGCGGACGATGAACGCCACGCTCGCGGACGTTTCGATCTACGACGAGATCTCGCTGAACCTTCGCGGCGAGACCGAAGCGGTCCGCGTCGACGCCGAGGTGGTGTCCGCCTCCTACTTCGCGATCCTCGGCGTCAAGCCCGTCATGGGACGCACCTTCCTCATGGAGGAGGACGCGCCGCTCGACCAGCATCCGGTCGCGATTGTCAGCGGCCGCTTCTGGCGCGACCGGCTCGGCCGCGATCCGGGGGTGCTGCAGCGGACGCTGACCCTGAACGATCGGACGTTCCAGATCGTCGGCGTCATGCCGGAAGACTTCGCGGGCATCTCGTTCAACACCGAAGTCTGGGTCCCGTCGTCGATGACCACGCTTACCGGCTCGGTCGCGGCCGCGCAGAACCGCGGCAACCGCTGGTTGCTCGCCGTCGCCCGGCTGAAGGATGGGGTCACCCGGTCCCGGGCGCAGGAGGATCTCACGCGCGTCGCGGCGCTGCTCGAGCAGCAGCATCCGCAGTTCAACCGGCAGCGCGGCGTGGCCGTGGCACGCCTTCAGGACACGCTCGTCGGGGGCACCGAGACGCAGGTGCTGGCGCTGTTCGTGGCGGTGCTGCTGCTGCTCGCGGTCGCCTGCGCGAACGTGGCGGGGCTGCAGCTCGTCCGCGCGGCGGCGCGGCGGCGCGAGCTGGCCCTGCGCTTCGCCCTCGGCGCCAGGTTGTGGCACGTGCTGCGGCAAATGCTGACCGAATCGGTGTTGCTCTCGCTGGTGGCAGGCACCCTCGGCGTTCTCGTCGCGGCGTGGGCGACCACAGCGGCCATCACCTGGATGCCCGACGGCGCGCTGCCGCGGCACGTGCGCCCCTTCGTCGATCCGCGAACGCTCGCGTTCACGTGCGCAATCTCGGCCCTCGTCGGGATCATCGTCGCCGTGATGCCGGCGTTGAGCGCGTCGCGCGGCAACCTGGCGGACGTGCTCAAACAGGGAGGCCGGACGCTGGAGTCCGGCCTGGGTGCCATCCGCCGTCCGTCGGCACAACAGCTGCTGGTGATGACCGAGATCGCCGTGGCGATGGTGCTGCTGACTGTCGCGGGGCTGATCGCGCGCAGCCTGGCGCGGCAATCATCCGTCGAGCTGGGTCTGGACCCGCGCGGCGTCACGGTGGCGCAGCTCGCGCTGCCCACGTCGCGGTACGCGCCGGATCAACGGCTCGAATTCGTCGAGCGGCTCGAGGCGGACCTTCGGGCCATGCCCGGCGTACGGTCGGCCTCAATCAGTTCGGATCTGCCGTTCAGCGGGAACGCGTCGGGCTCCAGCCTCTTGCCGGACGTTGCCGCAAACCAGGATGCGGCGCTTCGCTACTACCGCCACCTGGTGACGCCGGACTTCTTCGCGACGCTCGGGATCCCGATCCGGGCGGGCCGTGCGTTCACCTGGCAGGATCGCCGCACCACGCCGCGCGTCGCCATCGTCAACGATGCCGCAGCGGTGCGGATCTGGGGGCAGGCCAACGCGGTCGGCCGACGCTTCCGTGTCGGCGGCGGGCAGGGGGAATCCGTGGAGGTCGTGGGCATCGCTGGCACGGCGCGAATCAGGGATCTGACGAGTGATCTCTCCAGAGCCGGCGTCGAGCCGGACGTCTATTTCCCCTACGCGCAATCTACGGACGGAGATATCGAGATCGCCGTTCGACGTGCCGACAGCACCCCGATGCCGCTCGCCGAGCTGCAGCAGGCCGTGCGCAACCTGGATGCGGGCCTGCCACTCTTTCGCGCGCGGCCGCTCGAGGAGTCCGTGCGCCGGCAGACGTCCACCGCGCGGTTCGTGGTGTCGCTGCTGACGATGTTCAGCGGAGCGGCGCTGCTGCTGGCCGCGATTGGCCTGTACGGGTTGATAGCCTACGTCGTGGGGCTGAGCCGGCGCGAGATCGCGATTCGCCTCGCGCTCGGCGCCGACCGCAGCGGCGTGGCGTGGTTGATCGTGCGCAACGGCATGACCCTGGTCGGCGTGGGCGTCGCCGCGGGCGCTGCCGGAGCGTTCGCGGCTGCTCGCGCGATTCAGGACGAGCTGTTCCAGACCGCCGGCGCCGACCCCGCGATCTATCTCCCCGTCGCCGCGCTGCTCGTCGTGGTCGCCCTGCTCGCGACGCTGACGCCCACGCGGCGCGTGCTCCGCGAGAATCCGCACGAGGCCCTCCGGGCGGAGTGATGGAGGGGGTTCCGCCTTCGGCGTGACAGCCGCGACGCCTGGCGTCGCACGCGGCCGCAGGCCAGGCCGTTCGGCTCCCCTCGACGTGCGCCATGCCGTCCCGTTACGATCGGGCGTCTTCCTGATGTCCATGCGCTCTCGAATCGTCGTCGCTTGCGGCCTATCGCGCGAAGCGCGATCCGGCCCTTGAAGCCATCCTGGCCTACGGTCGTGAGCGCTGACCAGCGCCCCGGGGTTGCGCCGGAGGTCATCTTCGTGGCTCGACGCCAGGGTCCGTTGCTTTTCGCAGATCAATCGCCGGATTGCGGTTGAAAAAGTTGTGCGGACGGAGCTTGAATGAGTGCCAGATCGTCGGCATCACTGGCAGATCTTCCGCGCGGGTGAGATGGTGCATTCCCATGTTCACCCAGACGACGATGTCCTGACTGCGGATGGGCCGGTCGCGTGCCGTCCACGCCGCGAGTCCGTCGCTGCCGTCGCTCTGAAACATGTATTCTCCGCCGGCGTACCGCTCGGACGGGGTGTACGGCGTCACCCACAAGTCGTGCTGCAAAAAACCGGCGCGCTTCGCCGGCCAGTCCTCGGGATCCAGGAGGAGCCGTGCGTGGTTGGCGAAGGCGATCTCGTACGACACGTCATTGCCGACCGCGTTCTTGCGTGCCTCGTTCATGACCCGAAACTTGGCCGGTTCGTGCCCCGTACGGAGTCTCGCGGCTTTCTCGGTGGCCGCGATCGTCGGTTCGACGACGTAGAGACTGCGCCGGGGCGAGCCCGCCGGGAGCGTCACCGGCCGGTAGCTGTCCCGGTTGAAACTGTTCCCCGGGCCGTCGACGTCGAGGTCGAGGCGGAAATTGAAGTAATGATCGTGATTGACGGCGACGAGGTTCGGCGCGACGAGTGTGCCGTACCGCGTATCTGACGCGGCCGTGCTGTCCGTCATCGTCGTGGTGGCGACGCCTTTGACGCTGTCGATGCCGGTGGCGCCAACCCGCACGTCGATCTCGGCCGCATCGTTGAACACCCAGTCGAACAGGTAGTCGTAGTTGCCGACGGCGGCGGCCATGCGGACGACGAGCTCGACGTTCGGCCGGCCTTCGTAGGTCTGATTGAGCGGCTCGGCATGCCGCCAGATCGGATCGGCGCTGGCGCGCTCGAAAATACACAGCGCATTTGGCGTGGTGATTGGCTCGCCCTTGTCGTCGCCGAACGTGGCCGTCAGAAACGCCGAGGTCGCGGGACAATCTACGCCAGCCTCGAGTGGCGTGGCCATGGTGCCGGCGCCGTACTCGCCGGTGTCGAAGTACGTGCGCGAGTACCAGCCATAGTCGGCATCCATGTACGGGACGAACATCTCGGAGAGGTAGCCCTGGTACAGCACCGAGCGCAGCGTGTTGCCGTCCTGCCAGCGGGCGACGGAGATCACGGTGCCGACACGGCCGTCGACGCGGGCATGGAACCGCCAGTTGCCCCAGCTGATCTCATGGCCGGTCACGGTGAAATTCGGCCCCTGGGCCTGCAGCATCACCGTCGGCTTGCGCGGCGGACGCAGCGCGCCCGCCGCGGCCTCGGTGAAGTTCTGCTCGATGTCGGCGATCGGCACCGGGCCCGCGTCGGCCACGCTCAGCACCTTGCGTTCCCGCAGATCGACCATGGCGTAGAGCCGTTCGATCGGCCAGCCCCACATATTCGTCGTCGTCCGGCGAAGGTCGTAGCAGCCCACTTTGACGACGCGCTTGCCCGTGTGCTCAGGAATCGCAAAGTACCCGGCCGTCATCGGCGAACAGAAGATCTTGTTCGGGTCGATGATGCCGCGACGCGAGAGCGCCGCTCGGAACTCCGGGTGGGCGAGCACGACCTTCGCGGTCTCGAACTCACTCGCCATCACCGGCGGCTCGACACCCTTGCGCTCGACAACCGAGAGAACACGCCCCGAGGTGAGATCGGCGACGACTTCGAACACGGTCGCCGGCGTCATCGCGATCAGCCGGGCCTGCCGCGGCAGCACCTGCCCCGGGCGCCAGTCCAGGACCGCGGCTTTTGCCGGCTCGTTGAGCAGGATCGACGCGAACTGCGCCGTCGCCAGTCGCGCATCCATCCGGGCGATGCGACCGGCGGCACGGATCTCGTCAGGCGTCAGCGGATCGAGCGGATGGGCCGAGGCGAGCGCCGGTACAGCAATGAGGCCGAGCGCGAGCGCAAGACCCGTCAGATGGTGTCGGGTTGCTGCAACGCAGCTGATCGCGAGTAAGATTCGCCGCATACTTGTGAGGCGACATACTACCTTGCGCCGGCCGGTCGTCGTACTACCTATGCGTTCACTCCTGCGAATCGTTTCAGCCATCGGCATGATCGTGCTTGTGGCCGACACCCTGCTCGGCGCACAGGTGCCCGCGCCGCGCAAGCGCCTGCTGGTGATCGGCGAAGAGAAGGGCTATCGCCACGAAGCCGTGACGCACGCGATGGTGACGATCGAGCGCCTCGGCAAGGAGACCGGCCTGTGGGATACGGTGATCCGCACCGACACCGAGGCGCTCACGAAGAAGAAGCTGGAATACAACGCGAAGAACCTGAACGACTTCGACGCGGTCCTGTTCTACACCGGCGGCACGCTCGAGATGGACGCCAGCCAGCAAGCCGACTTCCTTTCCTTCGTCCATGACGACGGCAAAGGGTTCATCGGCATTCACAGCGCGACGATCACGTTCACAAAATGGCCCGCGTACGGCGAGATGATCGGCGGCTATTTCGATGAGCACCCGTGGAACACGTTCGACGCGCCGGTCATCGTCGAAGACCCGGCGTTCCCGGGCATGAAGCAATGGCCGTCAGCGTTCACCATCAACGACGAGATCTATCAGATCAAGGATTTCTCGAGAACCACGACGCGCGTGCTGATGCGGCTCGATCCGTCGAAGCTGGATCTCAACAACCCGCGCGTTCATCGCAAGGACGCCGACTTCGCGGTCGCGTGGGCCAGGATGTACGGAAAGGGACGCGTCTTCTACTCGACGCTCGGCCACGTCGAAGCCAACTGGGACAAGCCCGAGATGCAGACGATGATCGTCGAAGCGATCAAGTGGGTGCTCACCCTCGTCGACGCCGACGTCACTCCGCGGCCGGCGCCTCGATAGCGTTGTCAGCGCCTCGATTCGTCGCAACCAGCTGATCCATCGGGCACTTGGGCCTCGAAAGAAACCGGGCAGCTCCGAGTGGCCGGTGGAACTTCACCCAGCCGCCGGCGTATATTGCTAGCATTGTATGTTTTTTTCCACGAACCGGGGTCGCGCTCGCTGATGCGCGATACCCTCGGCGAGTTCGAGCAGATGGTCCTGCTCGCCATCCTCCACCTCGGCGAGGACGTCTACGGCGTCCCGATCGTCGACGAAATCGCACGGCGCACCGGTCGCGAAGTTGCTCCAGCCGCGGTGTACGTCACGCTTCGCCGTCTGGAAGAGAAGGGTCTGCTGGCGTCGTGGATGGGTGAGTCCACCGGTGAGCGTGGCGGCAAGGCTCGACGCCACGTAAGAGTGACCGGAGCCGGGCTCGAGAGCCTGCGCGCGTCGCGAAAAGCGCTCGACAGCATGTGGCGCGGCCTCGACATCGATGTGCGAGGTGCGCGATGACGCCACCCGCGAGCGCAGGCCGGTTCGATCCCCCGCGCCTCGCGCGAGCGGTCGTCGAGCGCGTCCTGCCGGCCGATGTCCGTGAATCGATCGCCGGTGATCTGGACGAATTCTTTCAGCGCGATTGCCGCACGCACGGTCCGGGCCGCGCGCGGCTGCGCTATTGGAGACATGCGACCGCGTTGACGATCCGTTTCGCGATCGAGCGCGGCCGGGACTGGCGCACACAACTCATGCACACACGAATCTCGTGGATGGACCTGAAACTCGGCCTGCGGATGCTGGTGAAGTATCCAGGATTGACGATCGCCGGCGGGCTGGCGCTCGCGATTGCGATCGGTCTTGGCGCCGGATGGTACGACGTCTCCCGCGACTTCTTTCGTCCAACCATTCCGCTCCCCGAAGGCGACCGCATCGTCGAGATCGAAATGCGCAATCCGCGCATCGTCGGTGACGAACATCGGTTGCTGCACGACTTCATGATCTGGCGACAGGAGCTCAAATCGGTGGAAGAGCTCGGCGCGTATCGCACGCTCGAGCGATTGGTGTCGGTGGGGCGGGCGAATCCCGACCCGGTGACGGTGGCCGAGATTTCGGCATCGGCCTTTCAACTCGTGCGCGTCCCTCCAATTCTCGGCCGTCCCTTGATCGAAGCCGACGAGGCCCCGGGTGCACCAGGCGTGGTCGTGATCGGTTATCACGTCTGGCAGCGCCGATTCGGCGGACGCGCTGATGTGATTGGGCAGAACGTTCACATCGGACGCGCGACGAGCACGGTCGTCGGTGTGATGCCGGAAGGCTTCGCGTTTCCGATCAACCATCGCATGTGGGTCCCGTTGTCGCTTCGACCCAGTGGCTATGCGCCTCTCGAAGGTGCACCGGTGCGAATCTTCGGCCGAATCGCGAAAGGCGCATCGCAGGAGCGCGCCAACGAAGAAGTCACCGCCATCACCGACCGCGTGCGCGCATCTTCGCCGCACACCCACGAGCACCTGCGGCCGCGCGTGCTGGCGTATGGGGGTGAATCACCTGGCGAGAGTGCGTCGATCATCGAGCTCGTCGTCCGCCATGGGCCCATCCTGCTCGTGCTCTTCGTCGCGTGCATGAACGTCGCGACGCTGATTTACGCGAGAACGGCGACCCGCGAATGGGAGATCGCCTTGCGCTGCGGGCTGGGTGCGAATCGCATGCGCATCATCACGCAGCTGTTCGTCGAGGCGCTGGTTCTTGCCGGTGTCTCGGCGGCGATTGGTGTGGCCGCGGCGCAGTGGGCCGTCACGTGGGGCGTGACGGCGTACTACTCGAGCGTGAGCGGCGGCGCGCCGTTCTGGATCGAACCGGGATTGAAGCCGGCGACGATCGTCTATGCGATCGCCCTCGCCATCACCGGTGCGGCGATTCTCGGCGTGCTTCCCGCGATCAAAGCCACCGGCATCAACGTTCAGGCGCAACTGCGTAACCTTGGCGCGGGATCGTCGCTGCGCTTTGGCGGGGTGTGGACCACGGCGATGATCGCGCAGGTCGCGGTGACCGTGATTTGTATCCCGCCGGCCATGGGCATCGGAGAAGAAGCCTGGCGCGATCGCCGAATCCGGGCGCAATTTCCCGGGCATGAGTACCTCGCCGTGCGTATAGGTCTCGATCAGGACATGGCGACCGGCGAATCGGACGCCGAATTCGCCGTGCGGGCGAATAACACGTACGCCGAGCTGGAACGGCGACTCGCGCAGGAAGGCGGCGTCACCGCGGTCACGTTCGCCGAACAGCTTCCAGGCATGTTTGGCGAAGTACGTCGGGGGGAATTCGACGCCGCGGCAGGATCTCAACCGATTCCGATACCCAATCTTTGGACCTCGACGGTCGCGCCCACGTTCTTCGCCGCTTTCGATCGCCCGATCGTGGGCGGACGCGGCTTCACTGAGGGGGATGTTTCGACCGGCGCGCGAAATGTGATCGTGAATGAAGCGTTCGCGCGGCGTTTCATGAACGGCGCGAGTCCCGTGGGCCGTCGCGTTCGATACGCGATCGCGGACGCGGCGGCGCCCGAGGCGTGGCTGGACATCGTCGGCGTGGTGCGCGACATAGGGACCACACCCACGGATCTGGGTGAAGCGCCGTTCGTATTTCACGCGGCGCGGCCGCGCACGATGTCGCCGCTGACCATGGGCATCCGTGTCGGCACTGATCCGTCGTCCTTCTCCGAGCGCGTTCGCGCCATTGCGTCGACCGTTGATCCGGGCTTGCGGCTCGAAGAGATGCGGCGGCTCGATCACTGGACGTGGCGGATCGACCTGCCGTCGATGGTCTCGGCGTCGGCGCTTGCCGGTGTGGTGGCGCTTGGGCTGTTTCTGTCTGCGGCGGGAATCTTCTCGCTGATGTCGGTGACCGTGGCGCGGCGGACACGCGAGATTGGCTTGCGCTCGGCCCTCGGCGCCAGTACCGGGCGGCTGCTCGTGGGGATCTTCTCGCGTGCCGTCCTCCTCGTCGGCGGCGGCATCGTGGCCGGAAATCTCTTCATCCTGTTCGCCGTGTGGATGGGGGGCGAGGCGGGGATGTCGTTCGTGCTGAACGCCCTGATGCGAACCTCGGCGGTGATGCTCGTCGTGGGATTGCTCGCGTGTGTTGAACCCGCACGCCGGGCGCTGACGATCGATCCCATAACAGCGCTACGAGACGTGTAGGTGAGTGCGCGCCTTCCGGGCGGCAAGCCGCTGAGGTGAATTCCGTCCCGGGCGATTGTTTCAGTCTTTCCTGAGGCCTCGCTCACGACTCGGCCCTGCCCGCGCGCGTACTGTCAGCCTCGGAGGTTGTCATGAAGAACGCGCTGGCGATCGTCTCGGTGACGCTGCTGAGTGCAGGGTGCTCGCCAATGCTGTATTCCGGGTACACCAGGCCGCCCGTGACCGCGCCCTTCGGCCCACCGGCGGTCATGGGGCCGCTTCCGATCGGGCGATGGGACAACGTGATGCGCCTGCCGCATGGATCGACCATTGACGTGCTGACTCCGGACGGCACGCCGAATGTCGGGCTGATTCAGATGGCCACCGCCAGGACAGTGACGATCCGGGTCGATGGCCACGACGTCGAGATCGATCGCGTCAAGGTCATCCGGGTCGATCTCGTCGATTTGCCCGGATCGGAAGTGCAGGCCGTTGCGAGGAGTGGCGCGCGCGGCGCGCTCCTCGGCGCCGGCGCCATGGCGCTGGTGGGATTCGTGATCGGTGGCTCGGCATGGCCGCCGCCAGGCGCCCTCATTCGCGCCGGTGTGGCGGGGGGCGCAGTCTCGGGCGTCCAGTCCTCCCTGACGAATCGCCAGGGTCGGATGATCTATCTGACCCCCGAGCGGTACCGCTTGTATCCCGCCGTTCCGTACGCAACGCCGCCAGGCGGTGACGCGGGGTCGGATGGCGGTGAGGATGAGCCCGGGGTTCAGCGCGGCGCCCCGGCGACCGTCCCCGCGCCCGCTACGCGAGGTCGCATCGTTCCTCTCGGTCTGCCGGGCCCCGCATCGAGACCAAAGCGCTGACTGCCGTAGACGCCGATCTCGCGACTGTTTAGCTGATCCGCCGGAAGACTCGCAGACATTCGACTGCTACCCCCGCGACGTCCCTAACGCGCCGGGTCCATGCCCTGGGATGTGATGACTTCGGCTGCTCTGGGGCTGCGAAGAAACTCGATCAGCTGGCTGGCGCCATCCGGTGCCTTGGACTCTGAGCTGAGACCCGCCACAAAGGTGACGTAAGACTGTAATTCCGGTGGCAGGGGGCCAACGAGATCGACCCCCGATGTAGTCAGTATCTGCGTGATGACGACCATCCCGATTTCGACTTCACCCTTGGCGACGAGCTCAGAGACGATGTCGGCGTCCGGCCGGATGGTTTTCGACTGAATGGCCTCGCTGATTCCGAGGCGTGCTACCACGCGCTCCAGATGAACGCCGCTGCCGACTTTCAGGAAGGCGACGGATTTCGCGTTCAGCAGTGCGCGTTTGAAGAGGTCGATCGTGCTGATGTCGGGCTTGGGACTCCCCGCTCTGACTTCCACACCGATACCCGAGCGCGCGATCTGAGTTCGTGTCTTCGCCACGATCCTCCCATCGCGAATCCACTCGTCGACCGGATCTGAGCCGGTGATCAAGACGTCGAACGGCTCCCCTGCCTTCGCGCGGCCCAGAAATGCTGGAGGCAAATCAGTAGTGATAATCAATCGGTGACCGGTCGCACGCTCGAAGTCACTGCCGATTTCCGTGAGGACCGTCGCAATGGCGCGCGTTGTCCAGACCTTGATGTCAGCTGCCGCGACAGCCCGCGCATTCGCAAGAACCGCCGAGATGGCGATGGCTTTGAGGACCGTGTACGTCATGACACCAGGCTCCGTCGCTACATAGCAGCGGACGAGATGCGTCGATTCGGCCGCGGATCTTATCAGGTGAGGTGTGCGATCTACGAGCAAGGTGATCTGGGACACCGGGCCCCAAGCCGCGCGGAGGCGAGGGTCGACAGGGGTGTCAGCCCTGAGGTTCTCCGATGAACGCTCGCGACTTCTCGCCGGCTACTTCGGTTTCCGAGCACGCGCGCGATCTCGGAGGTCCCAAGACACACGTCAACTCTGCCGCAGCGCCTCGGTCGGTTGAACGCGCAGCGCCCGGCGCGCCGGGGCGGCACATGCGAGCACGCCCACCACCGCCATGATGACGGACGTGATCACCGAAGAGACAACGAGAGATGCGGTCAGGCTGTCGGATTGCCACGCCAGGAGGAGGATGAGGCTGTTGCCTGCGAGGATGCCGCCGC
>Ga0209382_10003523_pt1 | contig 21651 bp, 15 predicted proteins | sample SoiMetdeltSBSDD5_FD_187599 | JGI IMG/M metagenome (GOLD analysis project Ga0209382, IMG submission 187599) | Bulk soil microbial communities from a Populus tree surrounding site in Tennessee, USA - Soil MetaG P. deltoides SBSDD5 (SPAdes) (version 2) | ecosystem: Environmental > Terrestrial >... | reverse complement strand
AAGCACGCGTCGCGAATCGATTCGAGATCCGGTCGAAGAGGCTCGCGGTCGGGAAGCTGCACGAGCATCGAGTCCTCGCCCGCGCCGACGATGAAGTTGGTGGTGATCTCGACCGTGCCGTTCTCGAAAAAAACCTCGATGCGACGCTCCTCGCGTCCCCGCACGCCGTTGAAGATCGTCACCAGGTTCCCGACGACGCCGTTCGCGTGTGTGATGGTGAGCGCGGCTGCATCTTCGACGTCGTAACCGAAGACGTAACGCATGGACGCGTACACGTCGACGGCCGGGCCGAACAACGCCGAGAGGATGTCGGCCCCATGGATGGAATGCTCGAGCAGCGCTCCCCCACCGGCCTGCACCCTCTCCGAGCGCCACGAGCTGTGCCCGTCCACCACGCCACCCGTGGGCCAGTACTGGTCGTCCCGCAGCGTGTAGCCCATCGGTGCCCCGAGCTCGCCGGAGTCGACCAGGGTCTGCAGCCGCCGCACGACGGGATGAAAGCAGTGACGCAGGCCTCGCGCGCCTGCGCTTCAGCCGTCCAGGAACCCGACGATGGAGGGAATGACCTCGTCGGGTGCCTCCTCCATGAGCCAGTGGCCGGAGCCCTTGACGACCTGGCCGCGCACGTCGTCGGCGACGAGGCGGATTTGGTCGATCAGGAAGTCACCACCGGACCTCTCGCCGGCGAGCACGAGCACGGGCATGGTGAGACGCTCCATTCCGAGCTGCGCGAAGTCGGTGGCGTCGCGCTCGAAGTTGCGGAACCACTCGAAGCCGGCCTGCACGCCTCCCGGCTGCGCGAGGGCCGCCGCGTAGAGGCGGCGATCAGCCTCGGGCACCGAGCGTTTCGGGTCCGCGGCGAAGTCGTTCCAGAAGTGCTCGAGGTAGATGCGCTCGCGGCCGGTCACGAGCGCCAGCGGCGTCTCGCCGTAGAAGTGGAAGTGCCACAGATCGCGCAGCAGCCACATGTCCTTCCAGTTGCCGATGCCGGGCAGGAAGGCGTCCATGAGGACCACGCGCTCGGTCGACTCCGGGAACTGCGCGGCGTAGGCGTAGGCGACCATGAGGCCGATGTCGTGGCCCACGATGGCCACGCGCGGGAAGCCGAGCCTGGTCGTCAGCTCGTGGATGTCGACGGCCATGGTTTTCTTGTCGTAGCCGCCTTCGGGACGGGCGGAGCCGCCGGCGCCGCGCAGGTCGGGCACGATGACCGTGTGTTGCTGCGCGAGCTGCGGCACGAGCGGCGCCCACATGTGGCCGGTCTCGGCGAAGCCGTGCAGCAGGACCACCGGACTGCCGTGGCCGCCGATCAGATAGTGCAGGCGCACGCCGTTCACGTCGGCGTCGGTGTTCCGGAAGCCGGGAGGAACGGGCGCGTTCGGGTTCGACTCCGAGCGGCCTGCACCCATCGCCTCACAGCCGCCGGCCGCGAGCGCTGCCGCCAGCAGAGCTGGAACGAGCAGACTGCGCGCTACGCGTGGGCGGAGGGCCGACGCGACGTCTTGGGCCACGTTCATGCTTCGCTCCGTTCCGCCAGCCGCTTGGTGATCCGTGTGCCCCCCGGAGTGAACTGAATGCGGCACGCAGCTCGGCAGCAAAGAGGTCGGGCCGCTCCCACGCGGCGAAGTGTCCGCCCCCGGGAGAGACGGTTGTAGTACATCAGCTTGGGATAGGCGTTCTCTGTCCAGCTCTTCGGGGCGGCATGGATCTCGTCGGGGAAGACGCTCACGGCCGTCGGGAGCTGGACACCCTTCGGGGCGAAGAAGGCCAGCTTGCTCTCCCAGTAGAGCCGAGCCGAAGAGACCGCCGTGTTCGTCAACCAGTAGAGCGTGACGTTGTCGAGGAAGTCGTCTCGTGTCAGGCCCCCGGGCCGGCCATCGAAGACGCGTGTGATGAGCGCCTGGCTGGAGGCATCGTGGTCGAGCATCCAGGCGGCCAGGCCGACCGGTGAATCCGCAAGCCCGTACAGCGTCTGCGGGCGGTTCATCATCTCCTGGGCGTAGCCCAGGCCGTGCCTGTAGACGAAGTCGAGCTGGTCCCACGCGCCCATCTCCTCGACGGACATGCCGGACGGCGGCGGTTCGCCGAACGGGAGAGCGTGCGCAACGTCGGCCGGGACGGTGGCCGGCATGTTGGTGTGGATGCCGATCAATTCCGGAGGCGCCTGCAGGGCCATCTGCTCCGTGACGGCATTGCCCCAATCGCCGCCCTGGGCCACGAAGCGCGTGTAGCCGAGGCGCCTCATGAGCTCGGTCCAGGCGTGTGCGATGCGAATGGGGCCCCAGCCGGGCCTGGCCGGCTTCCCTGGAAACCCATAGCCCGGCAGCGACGGAATCACGACGTCGAACGCGTCCGAGGCGCTCCCGCCATGCGAGGTCGGATTGGTCAGCGGCTCGATGAGCTTGAGCTGCTCGATGATCGAGCCGGGCCAGCCGTGGGTGATGATCACCGGGAGTGCATCCGGAAGCGCCGAACGCACGTGGATGAAGTGGCTGTCGAGCCCATCGATCGTCGTGACGAACTGCGGCAGGTCGTTCAGCTGCGCCTCCACCTTGCGCCAGTCGTAATCGGTCGCCCAAGACTGCGCGAGCGCCTGCATGGTCGCGAGCTGGACGCCTTGCGTCGCATCGCTGACCGTTTCCCGCTCGGGCCAGGTGGTCGCGGCGATCCGCCGGCGAAGGTCGACGAGGGCCGCCTCCGGCACGTTGATGTGGAATGGACGGATTGCGTACTCGGCGACGTGCGCGTCCTGCGCCCGGCTTGGCGCGGCAAGCAGGCCGAGTCCAATGGCACCTGTCGTGATGGAAGAGACGATGGTGCAGGGCACGCTGCTGAAGTCCATGGTTTCATCTCTCCTCGCAGGCGGCGGGCGCCTGGCGTGCGGGCGTGCCTACCGCAGCGACGCCATGTCGATCACGAAGCGGTACTTCACGTCGCCCTTCGTCAGGCGCGCGAAGGCTTCGTCGATCTGCTGGATGCGGATCACCTCGACGTCGGCGGCGAAGCGGTGCGAGGCGCAGAAGTCGAGCATCTCCTGGGTCTCGCGGATCCCGCCGATCGCGGAGCCGGCGAGCCGCCGCCGCTTGAAGATCAGGCTGAACACGCTCAGCGGAATCGGCTGCGGCGGGGCGCCCACCTGGGTCAGCGTCCCGTCCCGCTTCAGAAGCTCGAGGTACGCATTCAGGTCGTGCACCGCCGACACCGTGTCCAGGATGAAGTCGAACGTCCCGGCGTGCTTCTGCATCTCGGCGGCGTTGCGCGAGACCACCACCTCGTGCGCTCCGAGCCGCAGGCCGTCCGCCGTCTTGCCGGGTGAGGTGGTGAACAGGGCCACGTGCGCTCCGAGCGCGGCGGCGAACTTGACGCCCATGTGCCCCAGGCCGCCGAGGCCCACGATGCCGACCTTCTGGCCCGGGCCCACCTTCCAGTGGCGCAGGGGCGAGTACGTGGTGATCCCGGCGCACAGCAGCGGCGCGGTGGCGGCCGGATCGAGCCCGGCCGGGACGCGCAGCACGAAGGCCTCGTCCACGACGATGCTCTCCGAGTAGCCGCCGTACGTGACGCCGCCGAGGTGCTTGTCCGGGAAGTTGTAGGTGAAGGTGGGCAGCTTCTCGCAGTACTGCTCGAGTCCCTCGCGACAGCTCGGGCACGTGCGACAGGAGTCCACCATGCAGCCCACCGCGACGCTGTCGCCCACCTTGACGTTGCGCACGTCGCGTCCGATGGTCGAGACCCTGCCGACGATCTCGTGGCCCGGGACGCACGGATAGACCGTCGGCATCGCGCTCTGCCATTCGTTGCGCACCTGGTGCAGGTCGGAATGGCACACGCCGCAGAAGAGGATCTCGATCTGCACGTCGCGCGCGCCCGGCGGGCGACGCGGAATGGACAGCGGCGCCATCCCGGAGCTCGCGCTCGCCGCTGCGTAGGCCTTGGCCGTGCGGGTGCGTGAGGCCTGGGGCTGACCGGAGTCCTGGACCGTTGCCTGGCTCATGACGAGGCCCTCGGAGAAGGGAACGGGCGTGGCGCCTGAGCCGCAAGGCTCGGCGGGCCGACGGACACCTCTACCATTCCCGCGTGAAGAGCGCCCTGCCCGGCGCCGTCGACGTCGTCGCTTCCGGGTCGACGGGCTGCGCGAGGGTCCCTGCGTCCCTGTCGCGCGACGAAGCTGCCCATGGCCGTCCCTGGGTCCACTGTGCTGCGCCCGGCGACACCACGACGCGTGCGAGGTGACACGAACATTCCGCCGCGGCTCATCTCCGAGTAACCCGGTCGGCGCCGAGGCGCCTAGCGTGCCCCGTGACGGAAGGCGTGCTTCCGCGAACGACCATCACGAGGAGACATCGAGATGAACAGGACGTGCTGCAGGCTGGCCAGCCTGCCGCTGGCCGCGACCGCACTCGCGCTCGCCGCGCCGGAGAAGCAGGGCAAGGAGATCGAGCTGGAAGAGGCCCAGGTGACCGAGACCACCTTCACCACGTCGCCGTGAGGCAGGGACGCGGCGAGGGCGCGCCTCAGATCCCCGTCGTGCTCCGCAGGCCGTTGCTGGCCGTCCAGCCCTTGATCGCCCCGGGATCCTTGATCCAGTACTGGTAGTAGATCGAGAAGCCGAGCGGGATCCCCGGTGGCCACGGTCCCTGCAGCGTCACGTCGCCCGCGGGCGACGTGGCGACGATGATGATGATGTCGAGGGAGGGGACGAGCACGCCGCCCTTGAGCGGCAGGTTCAGGAGCGAGATGCCCACGGGCAGGTAGGCCACGCTGCTGGGCTTCGCGCTGGTGAGCGAGATCGTGGTGAGGGCCGCGCAGGCCTGCTCGCCCGAGCCCGTGAGCACCGGCTGGCCGAACGTGCCCGGGATGCCCCGGCCGAGGTCGGTCCACGTGCCGGGGATGCCCACGCACACCGGCCCGCCGATGTTGCCCGTGATCTCGACGCCCGGCGTCGTGCTCACGACGCGCGTCTTGCCGAAGGTGCCCATGCTCGGCAGCAGGGTGACCTCGCCGCCGGTGAGGATCTTGAACTTGAAGGACACGACCACGATGTTCGGCGGCACGACGAGGGGCGTGGCCGGCGGGGAGAGCGCGGTGTAGAGCGCGTCACCGTCCGAGACGCTGGCGTTGATGCCGTCGGGATCGGGCAGGAAGCCCGCGACGAACCAGCTGAAGGTGCCGGCCTCGGGGCCGATGAGCTGCAGCTCGGCCGGGTCCCAGGACAGGATGGCGTCGATGGCCGCCACCGACTGCGGCGTGGTCGCCTCGGCGCGCAGCTCGATGTTCACGAAGCTGCCCGCAGGCCCGTACTGGGCTGCGGGCGTGAGGGGCAGGTCCACCTGGCCGAAGACCAGCAACAGCATGGCAACGATCGACATCTCGCTCCTCCAGATCCCTTGTCCCTGTGTCGGCGCGGTACGCGCGCGAGCTCCTGCTCATATCAGGGAACTCCAGAACCGGCAAGCGGGGCCTGGCATTCATCAGGATTTTGCAAGATTGCCACTTGCCTGATTCTGCGCGCTGCCCTTATACCTGCGCACTTGTCGGAAAGGAGGACCTGCGTGCGGCGCGAGTGATCGTGCCGGCGCGCGGTCCGAAGGAAGTAACCAGAACCAGAGGGCGCGGGTCGTTCCCGGGCCCGGCATCGCCATCACACCCGCCGTTTTCGCGGCCATTTCCAAAGGGTCGTTCACCATGAGGTTCGCTCGCTCCCTCCCGCTCCGTATCGCCACGATCGTCCTGCTCGGCTCCGCCGCAGGTCTGGCTCAGGTCAACGTCGGCAGCCTGGCCGACGACGGCTGGTACTCCGACGACACGCGCGCGGACGGCTCCGGGACCATCCTGCCTGCGGGCACGAACCTCAAGAGCCCGCTGCTCACGGCGGCGCCCGAGTCGGGCACGGGCAGCTCGACACACGACGCAGACATCATGGGGCAGATCATGTTCGGCAGCGCGCCGGGCACGGTGCCCGCGGGCACCTGGCAGGGCTCGGTGCACCTTTTCATCGACGCGGTCGGCGGCGGCAGCGGCAAGAGCCAGATCTCGCACCGCAAGGACGACCTCACGGGTCACGGCCCGGGCAGCTCCTTCGGCCCGGGCTTCACCGCGGAGTACTCGTGGATGGGCAACGGCCCGAGCGCGATGACCGCCTCGCTGAAGTTCGGTATCAAGACCTCCGAGTTCGGCTCGACGCCGGTCTCCACGAAAACGGGCGAAAACGTGTGGGACAAGGTGCTCATCTACGAGCCCGGCAACGGCAACACGAACCTCTCCGACGGCCTGTGGCACACCGAGACCATCAGCTACACCAGCGGCAAGTGGTGGTTCTTCGACCGCACGGTCGGCGCGGGCACCATCGGCATGCCCCGAACGCTGGCTCTCATGGCGGGCGACAACGACACGACCGTGTTCTCCGGCACCAAGACCATCAGCGACGTGTGGGACCTGATCACCGCGCCCAGCGCGACGATCACGAGCGTCCAGTTCGGCATCGGCTCGGGCAACCCGGGCGCGAACGTGTACGTGAACCAGCTCGAGACCAGCGCCTACCTCGGCGGCGCCAAGGTCACTTTCGGCGGCACGCCGGTGATCTGCGACCAGAACGTCACGCCGGACGTCATCTTCGGCAGCGGCAACGCCAACGGCTCGTACACGGTGAACCGCAACGACGGCATCGAGCTGGGGATGCGCGGCAAGCTGCGCTTCCCGGCCTCCAACGTCTTCAACAGCAACGGCGACGGCACCTACACCTTCCACACGGGGTCCGGGACCAGCACCTTCCCGAACTCGGAGTGGAGCTTCGAGTGGTCGGTCAACACCGACTACGACGGGGCGCACCCGGCCCGCGACCTGGGCGACCTGACCTACGAGATCGGCATGGACAACGACCCGGGCCCGGGCACGGACTACCTGGTGTTCGACCCGATCAGCATCGGCACGATCATCCCGTACACGGTGCCCGCCGGCCCGATCCCGTACTGGGACCACTCGGTGGGCGACAACTCGACCGCCAATGGCGGCGGGCTCGAGGCGAGCGACGGCACCACCTACGCGACGTACCTGTCGACGTACAACGTGGCGCAGAACTCGTGGCGGCCGACGTTCTACCAGAACACCGCACCGTACAGCTGGGATCCGAACGTCCCCGGGCGCTACGACTACTACCTCGCCGCCTTCGATGGCTCTGACGAGGTGGCGCGCACGCACATCACGATCGTGGTCGTGCCGCCGGTGACCTTCGACCAGAACGTGACGCCCGACGTCATCTTCGGATCGGGCAACGTCAACGGCTCGTACACGAAGGTGGCCCAGGACGGCGTCGAGATCGGCATGCGCGGCAAGCTGCGCTTCCCGGCCTCCAACGTGTTCAACAGCAACGGTGACGGGACCTACACGTTCAACACCGGGTCCGGCACCAGCGTCTTCCCGAAGTCGGAGTGGAGCTTCGAGTGGTCGGTCAACACCGACTACAACGGCGCGAACCCCAGTCGAAAGGTCGGCGACCTGACCTGGGAGATCGGCATGGACAACGACCCCGGCGCCGGCACGAACTACCTCGTGTTCGACCCGATCAGCATCGGCACGATCATCCCGTACACGGTTCCTGCCGGCCCGATCCCCGTCTGGGACCACTCGATGGGTGACAACACGACGCCCAACGGCGGAGGCGTCGAGGCCGTCGTCCCGACCGGAGGTGCCGTCTACGCGGGCTACCTGACGACCTACAATGTCGCGCAGAATTCGTGGCAGCCGACCTTCTACCAGAACACTGCGCCGTATTCGTGGAACCCGAACACCGTCGGCCGCTACGAGTACTACCTCGCGGCGCTCGACGGAGGGTCCGAGATCGCGCGCAGCGCGATCACGATCATCGCGACCAGCGGCGCCAGCATGCTGCTCGAGGGCAGTCCGTGCCAGAAGGACCAGGACTGCAACCTCGCGGGCTCGCAGATCGTGCTGCGCCTCTACGCGCGCAACCTCGACTCGGCCGTGACGGGCTGGCAGGCGTTCCTGGCCTTCGATCCGACCAAGCTCACCTACGTGGGTTCGGCCAGCAGCTACACGTCGACCATCTTCGAGGCGCACGTGCAGCCCATCGCCACGGCCAACGTGGCGTCGGGCGAGATCCGGCTGGACGGCAGCAGCTTCGATGGCTCCACCACGGCCGACAACCTGCTGGCGACGCTGGTCTTCACGGCCACGAGCGAGTGCACGCCGGCCAGCGTGAGCTTCGACCTGACGCAGCCCTTCGACTCCGAGTTCAGCAACATGGGGTCACCGCTGGCGACGTCGCTGGTCGACTCGGCGGCCATCACGGCGGACGCGACGCCGCCGGTGCTCGTCCAGCCGTCCGACGTGACGGTGGCGGCCGAGGCCGGCGTCGGCACCGGCTGCACGAGCGCGGTGGCGACGTTTGCGACGCCCGTGGCGACGGACAACTGCAGCGGCGCCGTCACGGTCGCGTGCTACCCGCCGTCGGGCTCGACCTTCCCGCTCGGCACGTCGACGGTCACGTGCGTGGCGACGGACGCGTGCGGCAACACCGCGACGCGCACCTTCGACGTCACGGTCTCGTCCGTCAACGAGGTGCACCTGAGCGTGCAGCTCCTGGGCGTCACCACCGCCACGGTGCGCTGCATCCGCTTCCAGACCGACGGCTGCGCCTTCACCGACGTGCCGCTGGCCTTCGACGGCACCGGCCTGTTCACGGGCGTGATCGAGATCCCGTGCGGCAGCTGGACGACGATCTGCGCCAAGGACGAGCAGCATACGGAGTGGGACTCCGCGAGGCTGACCGTCAGCGCGGGTGACTACTACGCGGGCGCCACGCTCGAGCTGCCGGGCGGCGACACCGACGATGACGGCGACGTGGACATCCACGACGTCACCTGGCTCATCGCGCAGTTCGGCGGGCTCGCCGCGAGCGGCGGCTGCGCGTACGACGGCACGACGCGCGACGCCGACTTCAGCAACAACGGCGCCGTGGGCTCGGAGGACTACTCCTTCCTGGTGGCCAACTGGCTCACCACGTCGTCCTGCCTCAGCTGCCCGATGCCCCTCACCTGGACCCCGGGCGAGCCGGGCTTCGAGGTGTCGGTCGTGGTGCACGACGCGGTCACCGCGGCCGCCGACCTCGACCGGAACGGCCTGGTCGACCACCGCGACGTGAAGCTCTACGAGACGGCCAACGGGCTGCCGCACGAGCTGTCCGAGACCATGCGGACCGGCCGGAAGGCCGGCCACTAGCGACGACTTGCGGCAGCCGGCGGCTGCCGGGCCGGGGCGGGCGTGGTGCCCGTCCCGGCCACCGCGCGCGGGGAGCGCGCTCGAGACAACCGACCACCAGGAAAAAGGGAGAGATCGACATGAAGTTGATGGCTTCGTTCAGCTTGGGCACTGCGGCCCTCGTCCTGCTCGCCGGCACCGTCGCCTCGGCGCAGTGCGACACCTACGACCAGGGATTCGAGGTCGACACCGCGGGCTGGAACATCTTCGGTCCCGGTTTCACCATCGTGCGCGTGGCCTCGGGCACCAACGGCGTCACATCGGCCGATGGCAGCTGGCACGCCGAGGGCCAGGCGGGCCAATTGCCGGCCGGCAACTGGGGCGGCTATGGCGCCGTCTGCGGCTGCGCCTCCACGAGCTGTGCGGTCGGGACCGTGTTCCCGAACGGCGGCTACCGCACCTCGATCGACATCTACCTCGACGTGGGCGGCGGCTGGCCCGACGACTCGCGCTTCGACTTCAGCTCGGCCATCAGCAAGCCCGACGGCACGCACCGCCGCGACTTCATGTTCAACGGTGCCTTCCTCGACAGCACCGACCTCACGCCCCCGATGGCTGGCGTGAACCGCTTCGTGCTGGCCGCCAGCAACAACTCGCCCGGCTTCCCGCAGGGCGGAGTCTCCCCGGTGGCGATCACGACCACCGGCTGGTACACGCTGGAGCACCGCTTCTACGACTCGGGCGGCGGCGTCCTGGCCTGCGACTTCACGGTGTACGACTCCGCCGGCGGCGTCGTGGCCCAGTGGACCCGCAGCGACCCCTCGGACATCATCGGCAGCACGGTGGGCGGCAACCGCTACGCCTGGCTCGTCACCAACGAGTTCCCGTACCTGGCGCTGGACAACGCGAGCCGGGCGTCCGCCAACGGCTCGCTCATCCTGTCGGCCGGCACGGGCTGCCCGCCCGACGCCAGCGCGGCTCCCGGCTACCAGATCGCCGTGACGCTGGACATGACGCTGGACGGCGAGGCCATGGGCTTCGCCGCCTTCGTCGAGTACGACATGGCCACGCTGTCCTACCGCGATGACCTGAGCAGCTACACGGCCACACCCTTCCCGTCGCACATCACGTCCATCGTGCAGGCGGACGACGGCCGCCTCGAGCTGGACGGCAACTCCGGCTTCGCCAACCCGGGCACGACGGCGGACGCCCTGCTGGCGACGCTGATCTTCGACGTGCTCGACGAGTGCGGCACCGACGTGCCCGCCAACTTCGAGGTCGGCGGCGACTTCCCGTCCGAGCTGAGCGACCTGGGGCTCCCGCTGCCCACCGCGCTGCTCGACGCCGATCCGGTCACGCTCGACGGCACCGACCCGGTGCTCTTCGGCTGCCCGGTCGACTTCAGCCAGCCGTCCGATCCGGGCTGCTCCGGGGCCATCGTGACCTACACGGCTCCCACCGCCACGGACAACTGCGACCTCTCGCCGTCGGTGGTCTGCTCGCCGCCGAGCGGCAGCCTCTTCCCGGTCGGCGTCACGACGGTCACGTGCACGGCCACGGATGACTGCGGCAATGAATCGGAGTGCGAGTTCGACGTGACGGTCACGGGCACCAACGTCATCTGCGTGGACGTGGAGCTGGTGGGCGTGACCATGCCGGTGACGCGCTGCATCCACTTCCAGACGGATGCTTGCGCCTCCTCTACCGACGAGTCGCTGAGCTTCATCGACCACGACTTCAACGGGGCCACGCCGGTGCGCGCCTCGGCCGTCATCGAGGTGCCGTGCGGCACCTTCACCTCCGTGTGCGCCAAGGATCAGCAGCACACCAAGTGGGACAGCACGGGCCTCGTGCTGAGCTTCGACTCCACCAAGTGGGTGGGCACGTCGGTGATCAGCCTGGACGGCGGCGACACCGATGACGACGGCGACGTGGACATCAACGACGTCACCTGGTTCCTCGCGCAGTTCGGCGGCCTGGCGGCCAACGGCGGGTGCCCGTACGACGAGACGACGCGCGACGCCGACTTCAGCAACAACGGCGCGGTGGCTTCCGAGGACTATGCTTTCCTCGTGGCCAACTGGCTCACCTCGTCCGGCTGCGCCTGCGCAGTCACCTGGGTGCCGGGGCCCGGCCTGCCGATCGCCGGCATCGAGGCCCGCACGCCGCTGCAGAAGGCGGCCGACCTGACGGGCGACGGGCGCGTCGACGACCAGGACGTGGAGCTGTTCGAGATCCGCAACGGCCTCTCGGGAGAGCTCTCGGCGGCCATGCGCGCCTCGGGCCGCTAGCCCGCAGGCCGGCCCCCACGCGTCGAGGGCGCCGATCGGGCCGCTGCCAGAGGCCCGCATCGGCGCCCGGCGCCACGCCGCGGCCCGGCCGGGGAGACACTCCAGTCACTCCCCGGCCGGGCCGACACGGTGGACATGAAGGTGAGCGATCCCGAAAGGAGGCTCATGGACCTGTCCATCACCGGTCTCTCCCAGCCCCCGGGCGGGGAGGTGGATGACCGCCCCGCACCGACCCTGCACGTCCTCGGCGGGCCCGCGACCGAGGCCGCGATCGTCCTGATCGTCGAGGACGACGGCCACTGCCGGCTCGGCCTGAAGCGCCAGCTCCAGCGTGCCGGCCTGCAGGTGTGCGAGGCCGCGAACGGCCTCGAGGCGCTGCACGTGCTGAACCGGCGCCACGTCGACGTCCTCGCCACGGACATCCGCATGCCGACCATGAGCGGCACGGCGCTCGTCGAGGCGCTCGCGAAGGACCGCCCGGACCTGCCGGTCATCGCCTACACCGGCGCGCTGCTGGCCGACCCCGCGATCCATGCCCGTCTCGCGGCGCGGCACGTGCCGCTGCTCGTCAAGCCCTTCCCGCCCGAGGCGCTCATCGCCGCCGTGCGCGAGGCGCTCGCGCGCCGCGTGAAGGAGTCCTGACCGCCGCGCTCAGAAGCGGACGAACACGTCGAAGGCGTTGTTCAGGTCGGCACCCGGCATCAGGTTCGTGGCCAGCGTGGAGAAGGCCGCGTGGCTGCCGTCGCCCGAGAGGTCGGGGTTCCAGCAGTCGCCGTCGGCCTGGAGGCCGAAGCTGCTGGTGTCCACGCGCACCGTCGTGCCCGCGCCCCGGTCGCGCAGCAGGGCGTCGCCCAGCGAGCCGTTCCCGTCGCCGCCGCTCACGAGGTTCGTGGCCTGCGTGCGGAACAGGACGATCTGGCCGCTGGTCGAGATGGACGCCTGCGAGGAGTGGTTGTTGCCGCCCTGCTCGCCGCTGTCCACCGAGACCATGTCGACCGTGCCGAGCAGCATGTCCTTCACGAACACGTCGGTGAAGGCGTTGCCGTCGTCGGCCGAGAACTTGCCCGTCGACGAGAAGGCCACGAAGCGGCCGTCGCCCGAGAGCGAGGGCCCGTTGGCGCCGGCGGCGAGCTCGCCGCCCGCCGCCGTGAGGCTGGCGCGCTGCACGGCGCCGGTGACCAGATCCTTCACGTAGATGTCCGCCTCGCCGTTGCCGTCGGTCCCCGGCAGCAGGTCGTCGGCGGTGCTGGTGAAGGCGACGTGCAGGCCGTCGAGGCTGAGCACCGGCTCGCTGCTTTCACCGTGCACCTCCCCGCCCGCGGCGGTCACGCTGACGCGAGTCGTCGTCCCCGTGACCCGGTCGTGCAGGAAGATGTCCTGCGCGCCGTTGCCGTCGCCCGCGACCAGGTCGGCCGCGAGGCTGGCGAAGACCACGTAACGCCCGTCGCCCGAGATCTCGGGCTCGATCGAGTCGCCGTGGGCCTGGCCGCCGCCGCTGGCCACGGACACGCGCGTGGTTTCCAGCGTGAGCAGGTCGCGCACGAACACGTCCTTGTCGCCATTGTCATCACCGGGCACGAGGCCCGAGGCGCTCGACGCGAAGGCCACGACCGCGCCGCTGCTGTCCATCGCGGGTCCTTCGCAGCCGCCCTCTCCGTCGGTGCTGCCGGTCGGCGCGCTGGCGACCACCGTGGTCTGCGTCAGCAGGTCGCGCACGAAGATGTCGGAGTTGGCGCCCAGCGTCGCGCCCCCCGCGCCCGGAACGAGGTTGATCGCGTGGCTCGCGAACGCGATCGCGTGGCCGTCGAAGGCGAGCGAGGAGTCGAACGAGTTGGCCGCGCCCTGCTGGCCGGCGTCGTTCTGGCTCACCAGCTGCAGGTCCGCGTTGGCGAAGGTCGCCTGCTCGACCAGGATGTCCTTCAGGTTCTTGGGAAAGACCAGCTTGAGCGTGGTCGTCAGCGGCGGGCCGTCGCCTTCCGCTGCCGCCTGCTCCACCGGCGTGAACGTGTACTCGCCCAGCGCCGGCAGCGGGAAGAGAAGGGTCTTGGCCTTGGGCTTCTTGCCCTCGGTCAGCGAGGTGAAGGGCTCGACGTCCAGCGGCCCGTCCGGGCCGTCGAGCAGCGGCACGTCTGGCGTGGCCGTGAAGCCCTTGGCGGGCTTCACCGTCGCCGTCAGCTTGGTGCCGGGCTTGGCGGCGAACGTGATCACGCCGCCGCCGGGCTCGTTGGCGCCGTCGGACTTGAAGCTCTTGAGTGGCTTGGTGATCTTGCCCTTGCTCGTGAGCTTGTAGCCGCCCAGCGTGTCGTCGCCCGCGCCCACGCTGAGCTCGTAGCTCCCGGTCGAAGGCAACGGCAGCTTCTTGATGCTCACCTTGGTCTTGCCCACGCCGGAGAGGAACTCCGTGACGTCCACCGGCTCGCCGGTCGAGAGATCCTTCAGCGACAGCGACGCGTGGAAGCCCTCCTGGCCCTTCGCGGTGGCGGTGAGCAGCGTGCCGGCCACGCCTTCGAAGGCGACGACGTCGACGTCGAAGGGGCTGTCGATGGAGCCGAGGAACGAATCCCCGAGCTCGATCTCGGCGTCTTGCGCCGACACGACGGGCGGGAGCACGGCCAGAAGCAGCGCGACGAGACTCGGGCGGCGCATGGCGGGAACGACTTCCGGAGGAGCGTGGAGAGGCGGACAGACTACACTGCCCGCCGTCTCCGCGAAGCCGCATCGTGAAGCAGCATCCCGCTCGCCGCGTCGACGTCCGAGTTGTGTGAGCCGCGGCGCGGCCGCCTGCCGCTCGTGCCCCGACAGGTCGCCCACATGCAACTGGCCTCGCCCTTGCTGTGCTGACGGTTGACAGGCGACACCCCGGCGAGCCATGAAGGTCCGCCAGGAGGCCGACTTCCGCCCATGCCCGCCTACCGCCGCATCCTCGCCGCCGTGGACTTCTCCCCGCCGACCGCGGACGTGCTCGCGGCGGCCGAGATCTTCGCGCGGGCCTTCGAGGCACAACTGGATCTGCTGCACGTGCTGCCGCTGCGCGAGATGGACGCCCACGCGGCCCAGGCGCAGCTCGACGCCTGCCTGCCCGACGCGCGCGTCGCCAGCCGGCGCGTCACGCGCGCCATCACCGCCGAGCTGGGCATCCTCGAGGCCGCGAAGCAGGGAGGCGCCAACCTGATCGTCGTCGGCACGCACGGCCGCACCGGCCTGCCGCACATCCGCCTCGGCAGCGTGGCTGCGCGTGTGGTCGAGCTCGCGCCCGTACCCGTCCTGGCCGTGCGACGCCCGGCGCCCCGCGCGCCCTGAGGAAGGAGATTCCATGGTCCGCTTCACGAGGATCCTGTGCCCGGTCGACTTCTCGGAGCACAGCAAGGCCGCGCTCGCGCACGCCGAGGACGTGGCGCGCAAGTTCGGCGCCGAACTGACGCTGCTGCACGTGGTGGAGCCGATCCTGTACCCGGTGGCCTACGGCCTGCCGCCCGTCTCGCCGGTGGACTACGAGCAGGTGGCCCGCGACTCCGCCGGCAAGGCGCTGGCCGGCCTCGCCGCCGAGGTGAGCGCCCGCGGGCAGAAGGCCCACGTGCGCGTCGAAGCCGGCGCCGCCAGCCAGCGCATCTGCGATCTCGCCAAGGCTGAAGGCTACGACCTCGTCGTCCTCGCCACGCACGGCTACACCGGCCTGAAGCACGTGCTCCTGGGCAGCACCGCCGAGCGCGTCGTGCGCTTCGCCCCCTGCGCCGTGCTGGTCGTCAAAGCCAGCTAGCGTTCGTGGCACCGAAGGAGGAGCCGCGCTTGCGGTCCTCCTTCGTGTCCCCGATCCCGGCGCTTCGCGCCTATTCGATGGAGAGCTCTTCCGGCACCGACCAGAACCTCTTGGGGCCCCACTGCGGCGCGCCGCCCTTGGCGGTGAACTGCGACCAGAGCGTGAGTCCCGCGAGCAGCGGGTCGTTGGGGATGGCGAGCGGCACGGCCACGTGGCCCTCGCGGCCGAGCGGGAAGCCCGTGATGATGAAGAACGGCAGCGCCAGGTTGAAGTCCGTCCCGTTGGCCTCGATCGAGAAGGCGGCGAGCCAGAAGGCGTTCACGTCCGGCGGCCCGTAGATGTCGAGCACGATGCCGTCGCCGAGGTCGGGCTGCGGGTCGTCGAAGCGCCCGAGCACGACCAGCCGGCGTGCCGCATCCTTCACCCGGATCCTGCCGCTGCCGAAGGTGGCGTCCTTGCCGGGCGCGCCGAGGTCCTTGGCCGTCAGCTCCAGGGCCGCCGCCACGTGGCGCGGCTCGGCCTGCGGCTGGCTGTCGATGAGCAGGCCGAGCGCGCCGCCGAGGTGCGGCGTCGCGGCGGACGTGCCGCCGAACAGCGTGTAGCCCGTGCCGATGGTGGTGGTCTGGATGTCGGTGGTGTAGGCCACCACGTCGGGCTTCAGCAGCCCCGGCAATCCGCCGGCGAAGCCGCCGTAGGGGTAGTCCCAGTACTGCGGGAGCTGGGGCCACGGGTAGCCGGCCACGTACAGCCCGATGTCCTCCCACGCCGCCGGCCCGATGCCGCTGGCGAAGTAGAGCGTGTCGGCCGGCAGCTCGACGCCGCCGCAACCCAGGATCGAGCTGCGCCCGCCGTCCACCTGCGCCGGGTGATCGAAGGGCGACGGGCAGTTGCCCGGCACCGCGATGTTGAACGGGATCGGGTAGCTGGAGAGCAGGTTGCCCTGGTTGCCGATCGAGTTGGCGTGGACGATCCCCGCGGCCAGCTCGACGTCGCACATCTGGCGGTGCATGTGGTAGTCGGGCTTGGGCACGAAGGCCCACTTGTAGCTGTAGCTCGAGGTGATGCAGTCCACGCCCGCGGCGAGGCAGTACTGCTGCGCGGACCAGTACTGGGCCTCGGTGTTCACCTCGCACACCAGCAGCGTGGCGCCCGGAGCCATGCCGGTGAGCTTGACCCCGCTGCTGCCGTCGCCGCACACGATGCCCGCGGTGTTGGTGCCATGCGGGTCGGCGCTGGTCACGTCGGCGTTGTTGCCGATGAAGTCCCAGCCGTGCAGGTCGTCCACCTTGCCGTTGCCGTCGTCGTCCACGGCGTTGCCGGGCACCTCGCCGGGGTTCGTCCAGATGCGGTTCACGAGGTCCGGGTGCGTGATCCACGTGCCGCTGTCGATGGTGCCGATGAGCACGCCGCTGCCATTGATGTCGAGGTCCCACAGGTCCGTGGCCTGCAGCGCCACCAGGTTGGGCTCGGGCGCCGGCGGCGCCGGCACGCCCACGCCCGGCGCGATCTCGATGTCATCGAAGGCGAAGCCGTCGGTGGGGATGGCGAAGTCGTCGCGCCACTGGAAGCGCACGCGGAAGCCGGGGCCGTACACGAGACCGGCGGCGGCCACGATCGGGTCGAGCTCCACCGAGTGGGTGACGTAGCTTGACGACCCGCCGTTGAGCGACAGGGCCTGCACCCAGTTGACGCCGTCGTCGGACAGGAAGACGCCGTCCTCGGGGTGATCCTCGTCGCTGAACTCCTTGTGCTTGAAGCGCAGGCCCACGCCGCTCTGGCCCGAGAGGTCGAGCTCGACCGTGACGCTGGCCGTGCTGTCGACTCCGTTGGCCGCGCTGTCCAGCTCGAGATGGAAGCTGCCCACCGGGCCGTCGGCGCCCGTCACGGTGGCCGTGCCGGAGCCGCTGGTCTCGACCGTCCACGCCGGCTGGAGCACGCCGGACTCGAAGTCGTCGGCGAAGGGATAGCTGCCCGGGCCGGGCGCCGCGTCCTGATAGGCCGCGGCGCCGTGATCCACGATCAGCCGGATGCGATCGACGCCCGGCAGCGCGGCGAGCGCATCGATGACCGGCGCCTCGGCCTCGAAGAGCAGGGCGTTGCCCATCCACAGCACCTCGACGGCGCCGGCCCGGCCGGCGGCCACGGCCGCGTCGAGCAGCGCGCGCGCCTCGCGCTGGCTCGCCTGACCGTGCGCGGCGAGCCGCTGCGCCACGGCCGCGCGTCGCGGCCGGCCGTGCAGGCCGACCACCTGCTGCTGCAGGGTCGCGAGCGGGATCTGGTCGGACATGACCGCGTAGGCCGGGAGCCGCGCGCCCGGCGCCGCCGCCGCCATGGCCGCGCGCAACTCGCTGGCCACGACGTCGCGGCCGGCCGCGGGGGCGGCCAGATGGACGAGGGCGGCGAGGATCAGCAAGGGTGTCGGGCGCACCATGCCGGGCCAGGTCGTTGGGGATGCGGGCGAGGAATCGGGAAGGAAGTCAATGGCCCGGGAACTCGCGTCCCCGGGCCATCGCGGGGGGCCTCCGCCCCTCATGGAAGCGCCCTTGCGGGGCGCCGTCTCGACAGAGTCTACATCGGTTATCGGACCGCGGGGAGTCGCGTCCGAAGCTTCTCAGGGCTGCAGGGTGATCGCTTCCGGCACCGACAGGAACACGCCCGGGGACCAGCCCGGGAGGTGGTTGGCCGACCCGAACTGCAGCCAGGCCGTCACGCCGGCCAGCAGCGGGTCGGACGGCAGCTGCACCGGGGAGCCGAAGTGCCCGGTCTCGTCCAATGGCAGGATCCCGAAGAAGAAGGAGGGATCGTCGAGGTTCCAGCTGGTGGACGCGTCGTCGTGGATGCCCGCCGAGAAGAAGGCGTAGACCGGCTCGCTCGGGGGGCCGAAGACGTCGAGCGTGATGGTCTCGCCCAGCTCCGGCGACTGCGTGTCGAAACGGCCGAGGACGACCAGCCGCTTGCCCGCCTGCGAGCAGCGCAGCTTGCCGGCGCCGTAGGTGTTGTCCTTGCCCGCCGTGCCCTTGTCGAGCGCGGTCAGCTCCAGCGCCGCCGCCACGTGGCGCGGCGCGGCGTTCGGCTGCACGTCGAGCATCAGGGCCAGCGCGCCGCCGAGGTGCGGCGTGGCCGCGGACGTGCCCCCGAAGAGGATGTAGCCGGAGCCGGGCGAGTTGGTGGTCTGCACGTCGGTGTAGGTCATGAGGTCCGGCTTCACCAGCCCCGGCCCGCTCCCGGCGAAGCCGCCGTACGGATAGTCCCAGTACGACGGCAGCTGTGCCCACGGGTAGCCGGCCACGTACAGGCCGATGTCGTCCCACGCGGCGGGGCCCTTGCCGCTGCTCGTGTACAGCGTGTCGCCCGTCAGGTTGAGTCCGCCGCACCCCAGCACCGAGCTGCGCCCGCCGCCGATGCCGTCGGGGTAGTCGAAGGGCGACGGGCAGTTGCCCGGCGTCGCGATGTTGAACGGGATGGGGTACGAGCTGAGCAGCAGTCCCTGGTTGCCGATCGAGTTGGAATGGATGATCTCGGCCGCGAGCTCCATGTCGCACAGCTGCCGGTCCATGTGGTAGTCGGGCTTGGGCACGAAGGCCCACTTGAAGCTGTTGCTGGACGTGAGGCAGTCCACGCCCACGACGAGCGCGTACTGCTGCCCCAGCCAGTAGTTGGTCTCGGTGCTCATCTGGCACACCACCATGGTCACGCCGGGAGCCATGCCCGTGAGCTTGACCCCGCTGCTGCCGTCGCCGCACACGATGCCGGCCGTGTTCGTGCCGTGCGGATCGAAGTTGGTGACGTCGTTGTTGTTGTTGACGAAGTCCCAGCCGTGGATGTCGTCGATCCAGCCGTTGGCGTCGTCGTCGACGCCGTTGTCCGCGATCTCGCCCGGGTTGATCCAGATGCGGTTCACGAGGTCCGGGTGCGTGATGCTCGTGCCGGTGTCGAGGTTGCAGATGAGCACGCCGCTGCCGTCGAAGCCGAGGCTCCACAGCGTCGGCGCCTGGAGCGCCGTGATGTTCGGCTCGGGCACGAGGCCCGCCGCCTGCCCGCCCGGTCCCGGCGCCGGCGCCGCGTCCGCGTGCGGACCGGTGGGTCCGCCGTCGTGGATGGCCGCCAGGTCCGTCGGTGGCTGCAGCCGCACCCGGTCCACGCCCGGCAGCGCCGCCAGGGCGTCGATGACCTGCGCCCGCGCCTCGAACAGCACGGCGTTGCCCATCCAGAGCAGCTGCACGTGGGCGGCGGCGCCCTCTTCGACCGCCTGCTGGAGGAGCGCCCGAACCTGCGACTGGCTCTGCGTCGCGTGCGCCTGCAGCAGCCCGGCCACCGCCGCGCGCAGCGGACGGCCGTGCAGGCCGCGCGTCGGCGCCTGCACCTGAGGCAGCGTGAGCTGATCGCTCATGACCAGGTAGGCCGCCACCTTCTCGCCCGGCGCAGCGGCGTCGAGCGCCGCGCGCAGCTCGGGCGCGACGACGTCGTGGGTGGAGGCCTGGGAGGCGAGCAGCAGGACACACGCGAGGGCGATGCGGAGCATGAGTCGGCTCTCCGAGCGGAAAGGGGGAATGGAGTGGCCCGTCGCCGTGCGCCCGCTCCCGCTGCAACGCGTGACCAGCTTGCCCGAAGGCCGCGCGCGCGGGGCCGCAGCCCCGGGAGACGTCCCGATCGGGGGCACGGACGCGGCCCAGCCTAACCGTTGTGCGCGCCGCCGTGTTCAGGCTGGCGCGCCCGATTTCCGGAGCCCTGGCGGTCGCGCCCCCCTCAGCGGCCCGCGACCAGCTCCCGCAGGGTCCGCTCGAAGGCGGCCGGATCCACCGCCCCGTGTCCGCCGGCCAGGTAGCCGCCCTGCGCATCCGTGAACATCACGAAGGGCAGCATGGTGGCATCGGCCAGGTGCTGCATGGCCAGGTCCAGCACCGGCTCCTCGGGGTCATCGGCGTCCGACGCCAGTCCCACGAAGTGCTGCCTGAGCAGCGCCGCGACCGCCGGCCGGGGCACGATCGACTGGACCAGCGTGCGACAGTTGCCGCACGCCTCGCGCCCCATCTCGATGAACACCAGTTTCCTCCCCGCCCGCGCCGCCGCGAGCGCCTCGCCATACCGTGCATGCCACTCGAGCGTCCCCCGATCATCGAAGTGCGGATGTCGCGGCATGACGGTTCCTCGAAGGGGACCGGGCGCGCGGGGAACTCTCGCGCGGACACGGACCTGCAAGCATGTTCCCGAACTCGGACACACGAGGGCAACGGGAGTCGGGTGCCGGAGTCGGGGCGAGCGTCGGGCTGATCAGCCCGACGCGATCCGATCGATGCGTGCGGCGAGGATGAAGTCGGACTCCGCAAGCCCGCCGATGTCGTGGGTGGTGAGCGTCACTTCCACGCGGCCCCAGCCGAGGGACAGGTCCGGGTGATGCCCCTGCGACTCGGCCTCGGCGCCGACGGCGTTCACGAAGGCCAGCGCCGTCGCGAAGTCGGGGAAGCGGAAGGCGCGCCGGATACGGCGGTCCTGCTCGACCGTCCAGCACGGCACCTCGGCGGCCAGCGGCGCGAGCTGCGCGGCATCCAGCGGCGGCGTGCCCCTTGCGGCGGGCCGGCAGCGGCGGTCGGCGAGGCTCATTCGCCGGACGTCCAGCTGCGCAGCGCCCCGTCGGCCGCGCCCGAGACCAGCCGCCGGCCGTCGCCGCTCATCGCCAGCGCGGTCACCGGCGCGTCGTGGCCCGTGAGCAGCACCAGCAGGTCGCCGGTGTGCGCGTCCCACACGCGGATGGCGCTCTCGCGGCCGGACGTGGTCAGCACGCGCGTGCCGTCGGGCGCGAGCAGCAGCGCGCCCACGCCCGTGCCGTGACCCGTCAGCAGGCACAGGAGCTCGCCGGTGTCGGCGTTCCAGACGGAGGCGGCGTCGGAGTGGATCGAGGCCGAGGCCACGCGCCGGCCGTCCGCGGAGAGCGTGACGAGCGCGTCCTCGTACCAGCCCGCCGCGGTGAGCACGCGGCCCTGGCCAGTGGCCAGGTTCCACAGCCGCATCGTGCCGTCCACCGAGGCCGACGCCGCGCGCTGGCCGTCCGCCGACAGCGCCACCGAGGACACGAGGCTCTCGTGGCCCACCAGCGTGCGAAGTAGCTCTCCGTCGGGCAGCGACCAGACGTAGAGGCGGCCGTCCTGCGCGGAAGCCAGCAGCGTGGAGCCGTCGGCGGACAGCGCGAGCCCGGTGATGCCGCCGCCCGGACCCGTGAGTCGCGCGCGCACGGCTCCAGTGGCCACGTCCAGCACGCGCACGACCGTCTCCTGGAGCGAGGCCAGCGCCGCGATCGTGCCGGCGCCGTCGAGCGCGACGGCGCTCGGCGGTCCGCCCGGCGCGTCCAGGGCCGGGCCCTCGCGCCCGTCGCGCAGGTCCACGAGCCGG
>Ga0209382_10003521_pt1 | contig 21664 bp, 19 predicted proteins | sample SoiMetdeltSBSDD5_FD_187599 | JGI IMG/M metagenome (GOLD analysis project Ga0209382, IMG submission 187599) | Bulk soil microbial communities from a Populus tree surrounding site in Tennessee, USA - Soil MetaG P. deltoides SBSDD5 (SPAdes) (version 2) | ecosystem: Environmental > Terrestrial >... | reverse complement strand
CGTACGCGCCGGCGCCACCTTCAACAAAGGCAAACTCGTCGAACGACGCACCACCACCACCACCAACCGCCAGCTCGCCAAGGCGGCATAGCCAAGATCTCTCATCCACAAGTCTTGACAATTGCTCGGCACCAGCAGACAAACGCCTCCACGAGGACAGTACACCTCAGGAGCGGTTCCAGCGTTGATAGGTCTGTCCGTTGCAGTCCATCAGGATTATCTGGGTACCGTTGCCGGTCGCGCCGTTGACCGGCGTGAGACAGCGTCCACTTTGGACCCCGGTGATGGAGCCGTCCGGTCGCAGCTTTTGAGCAACGATTAGGCCGTGGCGCACCGCTGTCAAGCCACGTCCGATTGGTAGGCTGGCCCCACGATGGGTACCAACCGCAGAATCTTTGATGAGCGTGAATGCCGCCTGGGTGAAGGCCCGCATTACGACGAGTTCACGGATCGTGTCTACTGGGTGGACATCCTTGAGAACCTGATCCTCTGGCGCTCGTTCGAAGGGTCGGACAACGGCTCGTTCCCCACGCCCGGCCACGTGGGAGCCGCCGTCCCCCGCACCAACGGCGGCCTCGCCGCCTGCCTCCCCAAGGGCATCATCGACGCTTCATCCGGCGCCTGGCTCGCGCGCTACCCTGAGGGCGGAGACGGCCTGCGCAGCAACGACGCCAAGGCCGATCCGCGCGGGCGGCTGTGGCACGGGACGATGGCCTACGACGAAGGCGCGGGGCGCGGGGCGCTCTACCGCCTCGACCCGGGCGCCGCCGAGCCGAGGCTGATACTGTTCGGCGTAAGCGTGAGCAACGGCATGGGCTGGTCGCCCGACGGCACGAGGATGTACTACATAGACTCGCCGACCAAGCACGTCGATGCCTTCGACTTCGACATGGAGACGGGGTCGCTGGGGGAGCGGCGGCCGTTCGTCACCATCGACGAGGGCTACCCGGACGGGATGTGCGTCGACGCCGAGGGCGGGGTGTGGGTGGCGGTCTGGCTGGGGCACAAGGTGATTCGCTTCCTTCCCGATGGCACGCCCGACCGGGCGCTGGAGCTGCCCGTCCCCAAGGTGACCTCGTGCGCGTTCGCCGGTCCCGGTCTCGACACCCTGATCGTCACCACGGTCGGCCCGACGTACGCGTTCGAGATCGACGACGTGCGTGGTACGCCAGTGGACAGGTTTGCCGGCTGATGGCGGCGGCAAGCCGGGCGCAAGCCGCCACCACCAACCGGGGCTGATGGCCAAGGGATACGGCGACGGTGCCGAGGGCGATGCGCTGGCGGCGTGCATGGTCTCGGCCGGGCACACCCTCATCGGCGACGCCCACTTCACAGAGATGTACGCCATGGACGTCCCCAGCGACTCCGTGCTCATGTCCCATACGGGGGAAGGCAACTGGCGTATCGCCCGCACCGACGAGCCCGTGCGGCTCATCAAGCGTTCCCTCGGGATTGGACGGTTGGACGATCCGCCCACGTTCCTGTTCCGCTACCAGCCCGGCCCGGCGACCCTTGCCAGCCTTGTCTCCCTGGGCGGCCAGAAGTTCCGCATGGTCGTCGCCGAAGGCGCCAATCTCGACTCGCCCGTGCTGCCGGGCGCTTGAGATGCCATACGGGCAGTTCCGGCCGGCCTCGGGCATGCGGGACTGCATGAACGGGTGGCTCGCGGCCGGGGGTACCCACCACATAGTCATGAATTTGGAATTGCACGCCGACAAATGGAAAGTCTTCTGCCGCCTCAACAACATCGAATACCTCGAAGTCTGAGCGCTTCGCCATGACGTAGCCCCGGGATCCTAGCGAGGAGGTCCCGGGGCCGCACAGTTTCATCGTTCCCCCGCCCCTGGTGGGGCAATGGATCATAATGAGAGCGTGCTGGAGTTCGCTCTCGATACCTTCGGTGACATCACGTCCGACCAGGCGGGCAACCTTGTGCCGCATGCCCAGGTCATCCGGGATGTCGTGGAGGAGGCGGTGCTCGCCGACGGCCTTGGCATCGACGCCTTCGGGGTCGGCGAACATCACCGTGACGACTTCGCCATCTCCGCACCCGAGATCGTGCTCGCCGCGATCGCGTCGCGGACGCAGCGGATCCGGCTGGCGACGGCGGTGACCGTGCTCAGCTCCGACGATCCGGTGCGGGTGTTCGAGCGGTTCGCCACCCTTGATGCCCTCTCTCGCGGGCGTGGGGAGATCATCCTTGGCCGTGGCTCGTTCACGGAGTCGTTCCCGCTGTTCGGCTACAGCTTGGAGCAGTATGAGGAACTCTTCGACGAGAAGCTCGACCTGCTCGCCGCGCTGCTGGAGGAGGGGCCGGTCACCTGGGAGGGGCGGCTCCGCTCGGGGCTGAAGGAGCAGGAGGTGTACCCGAAGACCGAGTCCGGCCACATCCGCACCTGGATCGGCGTCGGCGGCAGCCCCGAGTCGGTGGTCCGCGCCGCGCACTACAGGATGCCGTTGATGCTGGCCATCATCGGCGGTCAGCCGCAACGCTTCGGCCCGTTCGTCGAACTGTACGAGCGGGTGCTCGAGCAGCAGGGCGATGCGCCTTTGCCGGTCGGCGTGCACTCGCCAGGCCACATCGCCGAGACCGACCAGCGGGCCCGCGAGGAACTTTGGCCGCACTACCGGCGCCTGCACGACAGGATCGGCCGCGAACGCGGCTGGGGCCCGACCACGCGGGACAGGTTCGAGGCCGAGGCGGACCAGGGATCGCTCTACGTCGGTTCGCCGGAGACCGTCGCCGCGAAGATCGCCCGCACGATCCAGACGCTGCGGATCGATCGGTTCGAGATGAAGTACAGCTGCGCCACACTCCCCCACGACAAGCTCATGACCTCGATCGGCCTCTACGCCGAGCAGGTCATCCCGCGCGTGCGGCAGTTACTGCAAGGCCCGCGCTGACGGGAAGACCGTTATCGCCGTTTTGCCTTGCGCCGCATGACATCAACCCGCCCGACGAACTCCTTGGCCCGCAGGATCGGTGTCCCGCGCCACGGCGACAAGCTCGTGAGGTCGGCATCCTCGGACACAACAATCAACGCGGCGGTCTCGGCAGCAAGATCCAGAATGAGGTTGTCCTCATGATCCTTCGAGTCGTGGACGACCCTCGGTGGATCGACAACACCGCCGCCGCTCCGTTCCGCCGCAAAGGCGATGGCGCTGCGGTGTTCCAGCGCTCCAACACCAACGGCGTCTACGGCCCCGGGCACAACGGCTTCTTCAAGTCGCCCGACGGCACCGAGGACTGGATCGTCTACCAGGCCAATGCCTCCCCGGAACCGGTTGCGACGTCGACCGCACTACGCGGGCGCAGAAGTTCACCTGGAACGCCGACGGCACACGAACTTCGGCATCCCCGCATCCCTCTCGACGGTGTTGGTCTCACCCTACGGGCAGCAAGGATGAGACGTCTGGCACGTCTGCTCGCGCCGTCGCCGGTGCTGCCGCCCTTTTGCGGCGGCGCCAGCGCAATGATCAAGCCTGAGGCCGTGGCGGCGCGGAGGGCTCCAAAGTAGACACCTCCGAGCAACAGCAGCTCGCCCAGCAGCGGCCCCGACCTCGGCAAGATCTTCGTCATCCAGCCGGTGTGGGTGGCCGGCGAGACCCACGCCAGCATCGGCACGGCCGTGATGCAGAAGGCGGACGGCACGATCGAGAAGCCCGTGTCCTTCGCCCTCGACGCCAAACGCGGCAGGCCTGACTCCGGTACGCGCTCACATGTACGGTGCTTTCACGCTTTGCTGACCGTAGACGCAACAGCGGCGAGCAGCATTCTCAGATTCCACCATCACTGCCGGTAACCGCTCTTCGGCTCAACTCGCGTCGCATCAACCCACCCTCGCTGCGAACCTTCGGCGTACATCGATGATCTTTGCCTTTTGCTCTGCACCTAAATACGCAACATGCGGTGCCGCAGCTAGAAGCGGCCTTGTACCGGATCCGTGGCAGACACAGTAGCCTGTGGGCGGTCGGCGGGAGGATGGGTGTTGTTGCGGCTATGGGTGCAGAGCAAAAGGCAAAGATCATCGATGCCTGGAGGGCCGTTTTCCAGGCCAGGTGGGGTTGGGCCTCCTGAGATCGGGCAGGTAGCCGGCGACAGAGCGTGATGGTGGAACTTGTGGAGTCCTTTGAGCTGCATTGATGCGGTTGCGTATCTGGGTGCAGAGCAAAGGCTGCCAGCGCCAAAGGTATGACTCGGTCGAACTCCAAGCTGGCCGCCAATGAAGGGGCAGCCGCCGGGGCGTGCCGGCAAAGGGCAAGGTGGCTTGGCACGGTGCCGCGAATGGCGGGCGGGATGCGACGGCGACCAGCCGTAAGGCGTCGTGTCTCAGGCGGCCTTTTCGATGAGGGGGACCAGGCCGGTGGGGGAGGGCAGGACGCGCACCTCCCGGCGAAGCTCCTGCGAGGGTCGACGTGCTCGGAGACGATCTGGCGCACCGCGCGCCCTGCCTTTCGAGCACCGCCAGCAGCAGCGGCACGAGGGCCAGCAGGATCTGGCCGAAGCCGGCCCCACCGCCCCGCCCGACTGTCCGTCCGTCCGTCCGTCCGTCCGTCGATGATCAAAGCACGATATGCGCGCGGCGTGGCAGGTGGCAGGCTCGATGTGCGATGCTGAGTCATGCGGCCTGAGGAGGAGGGGGTGCGGAGGCACCCTGGTTTGGACTACATGACCAGCGACAGCCCGAGCGGGTACCTTGTCGAGTCCGAAATCGCCATGCTTGGGCGTCTCGCCAGCGGCCCCACCCGCCGGGCGCGGGTCCTCGGCAGGATTGTCGCCTTCACGCTGCTTGTCGCCTTCGTCGTGCCGATGGCGGTCAGCTTCTGGCGAATCTTCCTCTCTTAGCTCGAGCTGGGTGGGGCGACGGTTCCGTCCAGGGAGTGGGTGCAGGGGAGCAGGATCTGCCGCTCGTGATCGCCCACCGGGTCAGTGAGCAGGCCGGTGAGCAGGCGCACGGCGCGGCGGCCCATGGCGTTGCGCGGGATGCGCAGGCACGCCCACGGGCCGGTGCCCACCTCCCCGCCCGGGTCGTCGACGAGCAGCACCACCGACAGGTCCTTCGGGATGCTCAGGCCGCGCAGGCCCACGATGGCGGCGAGCACGCGCAGCAGGCTCACCGACTCGACGAGGATCGCGGTCGTGCCTGCGTTGAGGGCGCTGTCGAGCCATTGCGCGGACAGCTCTTCAGGGCGCAGGAAGGTGGGCTCCGCCACGGGCAGCCCGAACCTGTCGAGGGCGGTGGAGAAGCCCTCCCACCGGTCGACCTGCGGCTCGTGCCGGGTCTGCTCACCGAGGTAGGCAAGGCCGCGATGGCCCATCGCGACGAGGTCGTCGACGACGCGGCCGGTGGCGGAGCGGTAGTCGCCGCCCACATAACATATCTCGGTACCGGGTACCTCCCGATGTCCAATATAGACGAACGGGTGTCCGTCCTGCGCCAGCCGCGCCAGGTCGTCACGGTACGCGTGGTGGCCGAGCAGCAGGCTGCCCGCCGCCTGGCGCAGCCCGTTGACCCCGTCGCGGTAGATGCGGCGGATGCCGTGCTCGTCGCGGCTCGCGGTGAACAGCACCAGGTTGCAGCCCTCGACGCCCGCCTGCTCCTCGATGCCCTGCAGGAACTCGAAGTAGTAGTCACGGGCACTGGTGGGGAAGATGGGCTCGAATGTGTGCACCCCGAGCAGGAACGGTGCCGCCCGCCGGTCGACGGCCGCCGGGCGCTGCCCCGCAGACGTGTAGCGCAAACGCTTGGCGGCGCTGAACACCCGGCGCTGGGTCTCGGCGGAAATGCGCCCGAGGTCGCCCGCGCCGCGCAGCACCATGGAAACGGTCGACTGGGAGACGCCCGCCTCGCGCGCGATGTCGGCCTGCTTCGCGCCCTGTGCTCTCACTCGGACTCCCTCTCAAGCGAACTCGTAAGCCAACTCTCAGGCGAACTCTCAAGCGCTTTGCGTAGCGTCTCATAGTCGACGTCCTGTACGGCCACCCCGCCGGCTGCGGCCTGGCCCGCCGCCACGCCGCACGCCTCGCCGAGCATCATGAATACCGGCTCCATGCGCACCGAGGCGAAGGCGACGTGCGAGGCGGAGATGGCCGAGGCGACAAGCAGGTTGCGGCACTCGCCCGAGCGCGGCACAAGCGAGCGGTAGGGCACGCCGAACGGGGCCGCGAGCGGATGCTGCACGTTGCCCTCGTTGCGGGGATGGCCGTCGACCAGGACCCGCTTGGCGTTGTGCGAGTCCGTGACATAGGAGGCGAGGGCGACCGGATCGGCGACGCCGGCCCGCCCGGTCGCGTCGTGCTGAGTGACAACGTAATCGGAGACCATCCGCCGCGCCTCGCGGATGTAGAGCTGGTGCGGCCATCCGCCCGTGTCGAGGAACTCGTTGGGCGCCAAGCCGAAGCACCGCGTCGCCTCGCGCACCTGCCCGGGCAGCCGCAGGTCGTTGGCCAGGAAGTGGAGCAGGCCTGCCTGGTAGCGCACGTGATCCTGGAAGATCTCCTCCCGCCGGGCGTAGGACGCCTCCGGCCAGTCGTAGTTGGCGCCGATGTGGTCGGAGGAGAACGCGCCGTGGTTGTTCATGTCGAACACGTCGCCGTGCACCGGTGTAGTCCGGCCGTACAGCTCGAACACGCCCGCGTCGATGTAGCGGCGCAGCAGCTCGTAGCGCGTCGGGTCGTAGCCCTCCGGCCGCGGGAACGGGATCCGGCCGGGGCCGGTGGTGACGTGCAGGCGGAAGTTGTACGCCTGCACGCGCTGGTCGCCCTCGCCCACCGCGCCATGCTCATAGGGCGAGATGCCATACAGCAGGCCGCTTTCCGGCTGTCCCGGCTCGAGGTAGGGGTCGATCGGCCGCTCGAACTGGTGGTTTTCGCTGGGCTGCACCCCGGCCAGGGACTCGCCGTAGTCGCGCGACGACTCCCGCCCGACCGTGTAGGTCACGCCGGCCGCCGCCATCAGATCGCCCTCGTACGAGGCGTCGATGAAAACCTTTGCGCTGTAAGTGCTTCCGTCGTCCGTGCGGAGCGCGGTCAGGGTCGGGCCCTCGCGCTCCACGCTGGACAGGTGGCGCCGGAACCGCACCGCCACCCCGGCCGACGCCAGCCACGCCAGGAAGATCTTCTCCGCCATGCCAGCCTCGACGTTCCAATGTGGATCGGGCGCCCGGTAGGCCGCTGCGACCTCGCGATAGAAGTCCCGCGCCAGCCCGCGGATCGTGTCGGGCCGCCCGACGTCGGTGGTGCCCAGCCCGGACGAGGTCATCCCTCCCACGTGGTCGTTGAACGCGAGCAGCACCACCGAGAAACCGTCGCGTGCGGCGCGCACCGCCGCGGTGACCCCGCCCGAGGTGGCACCATAGACGACCACGTCGGCTTGCAGGTGGGCGTCGGGCCGGTCGGTGGCCGGGGCGTGGTAGCGCAGGCCGGGCAGTGCGTAGCTCATGACAGACGTTTCTAACACTCGCACGACGAAATGTCATCGCTAATATTTGCTAATTCGGTGATGCCGAATTGTCACCGAACTACCCGGCCGCTTATGTCTTGACACGCTCGCGCCAGATGACTGTAACGTGTCCGCAACACAAATCGACGTGACAAGCGCAAATATATTAGCAGATTCGAGAAGCGGAGTTGAACGCATGGGTGAGTTGCGGACCGAACTGCTCGTGGTGGGCGGAGGCCTCGGCGGCGTCGCCGCGGCGCTGACCGCCGCGCGGCTGGGCCGCCGGGTGGTGCTCACCGAGGAGACCGACTGGCTGGGCGGGCAGCTCACCGTGCAGGCCGTCCCCTCCGACGAGCACCCGTGGATCGAGACCGAGCACATCTCGCCCGGATACCGCGAGCTGCGCACGCGCATCCGCGACTACTACCGCCGCAACTATCCGCTCACCCCCGATGCCGCCGCCGACCCGACCCTCAACCCTGGGCTGGGTAACGTCAGCCGCCTGTGCCATGAGCCGCGGGTCGGGGTCGCCGTCATCGACGAGATGCTCATGGGCTTCATCTCCGCCGGCCGCACCACTGTCCTATATGGACACGTGCCGGTCGCGGCGGAGGTCGAGGGCGACCGGATCACCGCGGTTACCCTGCGCGACAACAACACCGGCGACCTCAAGGTGATCACCGCGGGCCTCGTCGCGGACGCCACCGAACTTGGCGACCTCCTCGAGCTGGCCGGGGTTGAGCACGTCGTCGGCGCCGAGTCGCAGGACGAGACCGGCGAGCCCTACGCCGCGCCCATCGCCGACCCCTCCGACCAGCAGGCGGTGACCTGGTGCTTCCCGCTGGAGTACCGCCCCGGCGAGGACCACACCATCGACAAGCCCGCCTCGTACGAGCACTGGAAGACGCACGTCGACCCGTTCTGGCCCGGACCGCAGCTTTCCTGGGAGAAGATCGACATCCACACCATGAAGGGCCGCGCCAACCGCATCTTCGAGGGCGACATGGACGCGGTTCGCCTGCCCGACCTGTGGCACTTCCGGCGCATCCGGGCGCGCACGCAGTTCCGCCGCGACCTCGTCGACACCGACATCAGCCTGGTGAACTGGCCCAACATCGACTACTGGGAGGCGCCGCTGCTCGGGCCGGGCATCGACGAGACGGCACGCGAGCGGGCGTTGCGGCGCTGCAAGGAGCTGTCCCTGTCGTACCTGCACTGGATGCAGACCGAGGCGCCGCGCCACGACGGCGGTGTGGGCTATCCGGGCCTTCGCTTGCGGCCGGATTTGACGGGTACCCACGACGGCCTCGCCAAAGGCGTCTACGTCCGCGAGTCCCGGCGCATCCGCGCCCGTTTCACCATCCTCGAGCAGCACGTGGCCGTCGTCGACCGCCCCGAAGGGCAAGGGGCGCACCAGTTCCCGGACTCGGTCGGCGTGGGCACTACAACATCGACCTGCACCCGAGCACCGCGGGCATCAATTACGTGAACCTCGAGTGCTACCCGTTCCAGATCCCGCTGGGCGCGCTCGTGCCCATCCGGATGCGCAACCTGTTGCCCGCCAACAAGAACATCGGCACCACGCACATCACCAACGGCTGCTACCGGCTGCACCCGGTGGAGTGGAGCATCGGCGAGGCGGTCGGAGCCCTTGCCGCCCTTTGCCTGTCGCAAGGAGCTGAGCCACACGCGGTGGCGGACTCGGACAGCCTCACCGGCGACCTGCGGCTGCTGCTCGGCGGCACGCTGGGCATCCCGCTTGCGTGGCCGGAGGCCATCCGGCGCACCCGCCCCTCTCAGGCGTCGCACAGCGCGACCCCGGTACTCGCCAAGCCCCTGCCCCGAGTTTCCAAGGCGGTGTAGCGAAAATGCGGCGCGAGCACGACGTCATCATCTACGGCGCGACGCTGGCCGGCATCATGGCCGCGGTGCGGCTGCGCCTGCACGGCTACAGCAGCCTGGTCCTGGAGCCGACCGGTCATGTGGGCGGCGTCGTCGCCGGTGGCCTGGTCAAGACCGACGCGCCCAACATCATCGAGGCGCTGGGCGGGCTGACCCTGAGCCGGTTCTTCGAGCGGATCGGCAGGCACTACGGCAAGGACGGGGCCGCCTTCCTGTTCGAGCCGAAGGTGGCCGAGCTTGTCGCCTGGCAGCTGCTGACCGATGCCGAGGCGGAAGTGCTTGTGCGGCAACGCATCCACGGCCCGGGGGAGGTCGAGGTGCGCGGCGGCCGGATCCGGGCGGTGCGCACCGGCGACGGCGAGTGGCGGCGGGCGAGGTTCTTCATCGACGCCTCGTACGAGGGCGACCTGATGGCGGCGGCGGGGGTGCCCTACACCTTCGGGCGGGAGCCGTCGTCGCGCTACGGCGAGCCGCTGGCCGGCTTCCTGCCGGTGCAGGCCTACCGCCGCAGGTCCTTCCGCCCCAACAACCTTTACCCGGTTGGACCGGTGCCCGACGGCAAGCCCGGCGACGGCGACGACAAGGTGCAGGCATACAACTTCCGCGGGGTGCTCTCGCGCAACCCCGACCGCATGCCCTTCCCCAAGCCGGACGGTTACGACCCGGCGCTCTACACCTACCTCGGCCAGTTGCTGGAGCAGCGCGGCGTGCCCGGCGTGTCGTCGATCGTCACCCACACCGCCGAGCTGCCCAACGGCAAGTACCAGACCAACCAGGCCCTGTACTTCGGCTTCGACCTGCCCGGGGCATCGTGGGCCTACCCCGATGGCGGCTGGAAGCAGCGCGAGGAGGTCATCGCCGAGCAGGTGCGCTGGCATCAGGGCATGCTCTTCTGGCTGGCCAACGACCCGTCGCTGCCGCCCTCCTTCCGCGAGGACGCCCGCACCTTCGGCCTGCCGCCGGACGAGTTCACCGACAGCCCTTACGGGCACGGCTTCCCGCATGCGCTTTACATCCGCGAGGGGAGGCGGATGCTGGGCGCGGCCGTGCTCACCCAGCACGATCTGCTCAAGCCCAACAACACCAAGGCCACCGCGGTGTGCTGCTGGAAGTACGGCATGGACTGCCACATAGTGCAGTACTACCCCGAGGGCGACGACACCGTCGTGGGTGAGGGAACGCTCAGCGGCACCGAGCACAACCCGCCCGTCGACCTCTACCAGGTGCCCGCCGAGAGCCTGTTCCCGGCCGAGGGCGGGGTGGAGAACATCGCCGTGGCGGTGTGCGTGTCCGCCAGCCACGTCGGCTGCCTGTCGCTGCGCATGGAACCGGCGTACGGCATGCTCGGCGAGGCCTGCGGCGAGCTGGCCGCCCAGTCCCTCCAGAGTGGACAGCCGGTGCAGCGCTACCGCTACCCCGAGCTGGCCGACGCGCTGCGCCGTCACGGCAGCGTCCTGACCCTGCCGCAACTGTCATGAAGACTCCGATTTCATGAAAACTCTGACTCTGCCCCTGCCCGTGCCCGCGTTCCAGCCGGGCCCGCTCAACGCGGCCACCGGCTGGCGCCCGCACCGCATCGAAGTCCTGTTCACCGTCGAAACCGCACAGGACTCGTTGCTGCGCCTGGAGTTCGCCGCCGGCCACGGCCCGTGCCCGGACCTGGAGATCGAGCTTGACGGGAAGCATCGCGGCCTCTGGCACCCGCGGGTGCGGCGCGAGGACCGCTCGGAGGTCTATCGCCACGGCCCGATCGCCGGGGACGTCGCGCTGGATGTCCCGCTGCCCGCCGCCTGGCTGGCGCCCGGCGACCACGTCCTGGCGATCACCACTACGCTTGACGAATCCGCCTGGGGGCCGGTGGAGCCGGGGCGGCACCGGCCGCAGTTCGGCAACCACTTCGGCAGCGGGATCACCTGGCACGCCCTGACTCTCGTGCCCGGCCAGCACCACAGAGAAATCAACGCCGAGCTCCAAGCCACGCCCCTCTACCCGCACGGCGGCACCGTGCTGCTGGACCTGACGGTCACCGTGCCGCCGCTGTCCGGCTGGCCCTCAAAGGCGTTGGTGCGCCTGGGAAACGACTCGTTCGACCTCGACCTCGGCCGGGACCGGGACTTCGGGCAGGTGAAGATCCTCTTCCCGGTCCCCGAGCTCGACACCGAGACCGGGGCCGAGGTGGTCATCGGCGACTACTCGAAGGTGACGCGGCTGCGCCCGGCCCGCAAGTGGACGCTGCACCTCATCCCGCACGTGCACCTCGACGTGGGCTACACCGATGTCCAGGGCAAGGTGCTCGAGCTGCACAGCCGCAACCTCGACCGCGCTCTCGACGCCCTCGACCGCGACGGCGACTTCGCCTTCTCCGTCGACGGCTCCCTGATCATCGAGCAGTACCTGGCGACCCGTTCACCGGACAGCGCCCGCCGCCTCAAAGACGCGTTGCGGTCGAAACGCTTGTCCGTCAACGCCTTCCACAGCCTGTTCCTGTCCGGGGTGGCGAGCCTGGAGGAGATCTACCGCGCCGCCTACCTGTCGGCGCGGCTGCGCGACGAGCACGGGGTGCCCATCACCTACGCCAACCTCACCGACGTCCCGTCCTACAGCGCGGCCCTACCGCCCATTCTTAAAGCGCTGGGCATCGACGCCTTCATCGGGATCGAGAACCATCACCGCGGTGGCAACGCCGACAGCGACGGCCAGCACCTCGAGAGCCCGGTGATGTGGGAGGGCATCGACGGCACTCGGGTGCTGACCCACTTCTCCGACACCTACTCGCAGCTGCGCTTCATGGCCGGCGATCCGCAGACGATCGCCGGTGGGACGCAAGCGTTCTGCCGCTTGCTCAAGCGCTACGAGCGCGACGACTACCTGCCGCACGATCTGGCCGTCATCGGCACTCACGCGGACAACGAGGACCTGGCCGACGGGGACGCCGGGTTCGCTGATCGCTGGAACACGCGTTTCCGGTACCCCCAAATAAAGAAATCGACGATGGGTGAGTACCTGGAGGCGGTGCGCCCGTTGGCGGACCGGTTGCCGGTGTGGCGGGGCGATGGCGGAAGCTATTGGGAGGACGGCGTCGGCACAGGCGCCGCTGTCACCGCCGAGCATCGCCGGGTGCAGGCCCTGCTGCCCGCCGCGCAGGGCCTCGCCGCGCTCGTGGCTCGCATCGACCCGCGCTACAGCCCCAACCGCGAGGCGCTCGAAAAGGCCTGGGAGGGCGCGCTTTACGGCTGCGAGCACACCTGGACCTGGGCGCACGCCAACGCGCACCCGCACGGGCACCAGACCGGCGACCAGCTGGACTGGAAGCGGCACCAGGTGCGGACCGCGCACCGCATCGCCCTCGACGAGACCCGGCGGGCGCTGAGCCAGCTCGGCGAGCTTGTCACCACCGATGGGCCGACGCTCGTGGTCCACAACCCGCTGCCCTGGGCACGCGACGCCGACATCGAGTTCGAATCCGTTGCGGCGCACGGAGAAGTGCTCGCCGACTGTGACGGGCTGCAACGCCTGCGGCTCACCGTCAAGGACGTCCCGGGGTTCGGCTACCGCACGATGCCGTTGCGCCAGGCGAGGACGCTCGCGCCGGGGGAGGAGGACGGCTCCGGATTCGCCGGCGCCGCAAGCGAAACCGGCTGGCGGCCGGTTCCCGGGACGCTTCAGACGCGGCGGTGGCAGGTCACGCTCGATCCCGCCTCGGGCGCGGTCACGGGGCTTGTCCACCGGGCCACCGGGCGGCAGCTGCTAGACGGGGCGCTGGGACGGGTCCTTTACGCGCTCAACGGACCGGTCGAGCTGACCCGCGGCGAGCACCACGAACACTCGGGCGTGCCACACCGGCACGCGCCCATCCCGCGTACCACCCTGCAGGGCAGGCGGCCCAAGGCGGACCCGCCCGAGCTGACCGTGACCGCGGCGACCATGCGGCCGGTCGGGCTGCGCCGCACCTACGACGGCTGGCGCGTACGGACCGTGGGCGAGGCGCCGAGCATGCCGCGCATCGAGGTGGATGTGCTGCTGCGCGACGGCTCCGACCGGGTCGATGTCACGGTGTCGCTCGACAAGCAACGGGTTCTGGCCAAGGAGTCGGTCTATCTGGCGTTCCCCTTCGCCGCGGAGCAACCCGTGATCCACTACGACCGGCAGCAGGGCTGGATCGACCCGGCGACCGACCACGCGCCCGGCGCGTGCCAGGACTGGTTCACCACGCAGCACGGTGTCGTCGTCGAATCCCGGCCCGGCGGCCCGGCGGTCGCGTGGACCTCAGCGCACGCACCGCTTTTCACCATCGACGACATCGTGCGCGGGCAGTGGCGCGAACGCTTCCACGCCCGCACCGGCACCCTGATGTCGTGGGTGCTCAACAACTACTGGCCCACCAACACCCCACCGGAGCAGGACGGCACCCTGCACCTGCGCTACGCCTTCACGCCGCTGGACTCCTTCGACCCCGTCGCCGCCTCGCGCTTCGGGCTCGAGGTGCGCTGCGAGGCGGTGGCCGGCGAGGTGACCTGGCTCGACAAGTTCGACACCGGGCCGCGGCCGCTAAGCGCCGAGTCAGCCTCTTTGCTCGACCTCGGCCTGCCGGACTGGGTACACGCCACGGTCGCGCCCGCCCGCGACGGTCGGGGACTGCTGCTGCGGCTGCGCAACTTGTCATCCAACGCCGGCCGCTTGGAGCTGAAGATCCCGGCGATACCGTGCCGCGCCGACGAGTCGGACGCCTCCGAGCCACCCCGAAGAAATGTGGATCTCGACCCCTGGCAGGTAGTCTCCATGATCCTGCGCTGAAACCAGCAAACAACAAGAATGGGAGAGGACATATGCACAACTCAGGCTTGAACCGGCGCAGATTCCTGACGATGACCGGGATGGTGACCGGCGGGGTTGCGGCCGGTGGGCTGCTGTCCGCGTGCGGCGGCACCTCCACGCCCGACACGGGCAAACCACCGTCGGTGCGCATGCCCGACTACGTGCCATCCCAGCTAGTGAAACCGGACCTCGCGCCCACGGCGGATGGGGTCATGGCCGGCTATTACACGTACCCACAGAAACTGGTGGACGCCTTCACCAGCAAGCCGGGCGAGGGCGCGGGCAAGGTGCAGATCCTGACCAACATGTTCAACCCGGTGCCGCCGGCCGCCGCCAGCAACCAGTACTGGCAGGAGCTCAACAGCCGCATCGGCGCCACCATCGACATCACCATGACGCCGCAGGCGGACTACCTCAACAAGCTGTCGACCGTCATCGCCAGCGGAGACCTGCCCGACATCGTGCTCATCTCCGCCCGCCTGGCCCGCCGCGCCGACGTGCTCACCCGCCTGTGCGCGGACATATCGGAGTTGGTCTCCGGGTCGGCCGTGCGCAAATACCCGTTCCTGGCCAACATCCCCACCGACTCTTGGCTGTCCACCGCCTACGGCAAAGGCATCTACGCCATCCCCATCCCCCGCGCGGTCGTCGGCACCATCATGTTCGCCCGCGCCGACCTGATCGCGCAGAAGGGGCTCAACCCCGCCCCCGCCAGCTACAACGAGTTCCTTCAACTTGCCCGCGGCCTGACCGACGCGAAGGCCAACAAGTGGGCGTTCGGCGCCATCAAAGGCGTCATCACCTTTATCGGCAACATGCTCAACGTGCCCAACGTGTGGCGCGAGTCCGGCGGCAAGTTCACCTCGGAGCACGAGACGCCGGAGCGCAAGCAGGCCATCGCCAAGACGGCCGAGATGTTCAAGGAGGGCCTGTTCCACCCCGACTCCGCGGGCAACCGGCTGCAGCTGCGCGACCTGTTCGGCAACGGCACCCTCGCCTTCAACCCCGACGGGTACGCGGCCTGGGACACCCTCGCCGACACCTACAAGGTGCGCGTCGGCGGGATCGTCGCCCCCGGCTACGACAGCGGCCAGGGCGTCACCCGCGCCGGCGCGCCCGCCTTCGGCCTCACCGCTTTCAAGAAGGCCGACAAGGCACGCCTCGAGCAGATGCTTCGCATCTGCGACTGGCTCGCCGCCCCGCTCGGCACAAGCGAGTACATGTTCCGCAAGTTCGGCGTCGAGGGCAAGCACTACAACTTGACCAACGGCGTGCCGGTGCGCACCAGCCTCGGCGGCGTGGAGGTCAAGCTGCCGCTGGAGTACGTGATCGATTCGCCGCATGTGCTCGGCCCCGGCGACCGCACCCGCATCGACACCCAGCGGGCCTACCAGGAGAAGGCGGTCCCGAAGCTGCTGCGAAACCCGGCCGAGGGACTGTACTCGGAGACCTCCATCGCCAAGACCGGCGAGCTGACCAAAATCATCGACAACGCCGAGCTCGACATCGTCACCGGGCGCAAGCCGATCGACCACTGGGACGAGGCGGTCGCCCAGTGGCGCAAGGCCGGCGGCGACGAGATCCGTGCCGAGCTGGAAGCGGCGCGGGCCGAACGTGGCTGACGTGAAGCCCAGGCTCGGCCTCTGGCAGCGGCTGCGGCGCGACCGCTTCCTGCTGCTGCTCGGGCTGCCTGGGGTGGCGCTGGTGGTCCTGTTCCATTACGGGCCCCTGCTGGGCAACGTGATCGCGTTCAAGGACTACCAGCCCTACCTGAGCATCTGGGAGGCGCCGTGGGTGGGGTTCGCCAACTTCGAGGTGATCGTCAACGGCGATCCGCAATTCCTCAACGCCCTCAAGAACACGCTGATCATCTCGTTCTTGCAGATCATCGTCGTGTTCCCGATACCCATCGGAATCGCCCTTCTCCTCAACAGCCTGCTCAGCGAGCGGCTAAAGCGGGTCGTGCAGTCGGTCCTGTACCTGCCGCACTTCATGTCCTGGGTCATCGTGGTGGCGCTGTTCCAGCACATGCTGGGCAACGCCGGCATCTACAACAACTGGGCACGCGTGCAAGACCTGCCGCTGCTGCACATCATCGGCGACCCGGACCTGTTCTTCACCCTCATCACGGCGCAGGTCATCTGGAAGGACGCGGGCTGGGGCACGATCATCTTCCTCGCCGCCATCTCGCGCGTGGACACCGAGCTGTTCGAGGCGGTCGCCGTCGATGGCGGTGGGCGCATGCGCCAGCTGTGGCACGTGACCCTGCCCGCGATCCGCTCGGTCATCATCCTGCTGCTCATCCTCAAGCTCGGTGACGTGCTGACCGTCGGGTTCGAGCAGATCATCCTGCAGCAGGGGCCGGTGGGGCTGGACAACTCCGAGGTGCTCGACACCTACGTCTACAACCACGGTGTGGTGGGCGGCAACTGGGGCGTCTCCGCCGCCGTCGGCCTGGTCAAAGGGCTGGTCGGGGCGGTCCTTGTGCTCGGCGCCAACAAGGTGGCGCACCTGTTCGGTGAGAGGGGGTTGTACGCCCGATGGTGACGAAGCCCGGCTTGGCCATCCGCGGCGTCAAGGGCATCGTGCTGGTCCTGTGCTGCGCCGTGGTGGTGCTGCCGTTCATCGCGGTCATCTCCACCTCGCTCGCCGACCAGGAGCAGATCACGCGGGCCGGGGGTTATGTGCTCTGGCCGGCGAACCCGTCCTTCGACGCCTACGCCGCCATCTTCCGCGGCGGCGTGGTGACCCGGGTGACCCTGGTGTCGATAGGCATAACCCTTGTGGGGTCAGGGCTTTCCGTCGCCGTCGTATCGATGCTCGCCTACTCGCTGTCGCGGCAGGGCAGCTTCGGCCACCGGCCGATCCTGTTCCTGGTGCTGTTCACGATGCTGTTCAACGCCGGCATCATCCCCAACTACCTGCTCATCAAGCAGCTCGGCCTGATCGACTCGTACTGGGCGCTGATCCTGCCCGGCCTCACCTCCGCGTTCCAGATCATCATCGTGCGGGCGTTCTTCATGGAGGTGCCCCGCGAGATCGTCGACGCCGCGCGCATCGACGGCGCCAACGAACTCCAGATCCTCACGCGCATCATGCTCCCGCTGTCCAAGGCGGTCATCGCGGTCGTCGCCCTGTTCAACGCCGTCGCCTACTGGAGCGCGTTCTTCAACGCCGTGCTGTACCTCAACTCCACCGAGAAATGGCCGCTACAGCTGGTGCTGCGCACCTACGTGGTCGACAACGCCCAGATCGGCACCGACCTGCCCGGCGAGGTCGTGCCGCCGCAACAGTCGCTGCAGATGGCGATCCTCGTGGTGTCGCTCATCCCGATCTGCCTGGTCTATCCGTTCCTGCAGAAGCATTTCGCCAAGGGAGTCGTGATCGGCGCCGTCAAGGGCTGACCACCGACCGCTCCCGATCTCTTGCCAGTCAATATCTAGGAGGCTGTGATGACACAACCTTTGCGCCGCCGTGCCCTGGCCACGTTCGGCCTCGCCGGCGTCGCGCTCGCCGCCACGCCCGGCATGGCCCAGGCCAAAGCGGAGAAGAACGGCACCGTCGGCAGCGTCGCCGGGCTTCGTGCCACCGCCGGTACCGCCGACGGCCAGGTGGTCTACCTCCTCGGCTACCACGCCAACCTGCCCGGAACCGGTGGCGGGGAACTGTTCTGGGACGCCAGCGCCACCCAGGCCGACAACGGCGGCACCGTCTTCGCCGTGACCGGGGTCGCCACCGGCAGGTGGAAACGGCCGCACGCCTCGCGGCTGCATCTGGAATGGTTCGGCTGCACCGGCACGGGCGTCGACAACGAGTCGCCGCGCGTTCAGGCCGCCGTCGACTCCCTGCCCGCGGGAGGCGTGATCGTGGCGGGCACCGGCAAGTTCCGCCTCGAACAGACCATCCGCGTGCGCACCGTTCCCGTGGTCTTCCAGGGCAGCGGCCCGACGGACAACGATGAGCTCTCCACGCAGTTCATTGTTTCGACGGGTACCGGGGACGGCTTCCTGTTCTCCGGAGTCAAAGGGGGCGGGCTGCGCGATCTGGTGGTCCGCGGCAGCGGCCTGACCGGCGGCAGCCTCGTCGCCACCGAGAGCGCGCCCGGAGACCGCAACTACATGATGCTTTTCACCAACGCCCGGTTCAAGGACGGCTACAACGGTTTCACCCTGCGCTCGTGCAACACCATCCGCTTCGCCAACTGCGTCTGGAACGGCTTCAACGGCCAGCAGGTGATCTTGCTCAACGGCGTCGGCAACGAGACGCGCGCCGATCCGGTCGAGTTCGTCCAATGCGGAATCGCAGCCGGGACGGCCAACCCCGGCGTCGACAACCTCGTCATCGACGGCCTGGGCGGCTCCATCAAGTTCTTCGCCACCGCCGTCCTGTTTGGACGGCACGGCATCTGGCTCAAGAACACCACGGTCGGCTCCTACCCGAAGTTCCTCTACTTCGAGGGGGGCGGGTTCGAAAACGGCCACGGCACGCCGGTCCTGCTCGACGCGGGCGCGCAGGCGCAGTTCAGCAACGCCTACTTCTCCGCCGACAACGAAGGCGACGCCGTGCGCATCAACCCCGGGTTCACCGGCATGGCCACCTTCAGCGGGTGCATCATCCGCGGCTGCGGCCGCCACGGCATCGACATCGGCTCGACCCGGGTCACCGTCACCGGCTGCCTCATTGGCAACCACGGGCGCACTGCCCACCCCGCCTTCGCGCGTACCATCACCGGAGCGGTCGCGGGCGGCGGCGGCAAGGTGCGGCTCACCACGAGCGCCCCGCACGGCTGGGAAACCGGCGACCGGGTCACCGTGCAAGGCGTAACGGGTACCACGGAAGCAAATGGCAAATGGGAAATCAGCGTTGTCGATGACACTCACTTCGAGCTGCCGGCGGTCGACTTCGTGCACGGCTACGGCGGCGGGGGCACCGCATACCGGCACGGTGCGGGCGTGAACATCCGCGCCACCGCCAGCCGGGTCGTGTTGACCGGCAATGCCATCGGCTCCCTCGCCGACGGCATCTCCCGCCAGGACTACGGAATCGTCAACGCCGCCACCGAGGTCCTCATCGCCGGCAATGACCTCAACGGCAATCTGGTCGCGCCCTACCTGCTCACCGGGCCGCACACGTTGCAGACGCGCGTCAGCGGAAACCGGGGCGTCGACCAGATCGACGGCTGGCTGACCGCCAGGATCCCGGGCGCCGCCGGCGACGGGCTGCACGACTTCTCCAACCTGCTGTACCTCGACGGCCAGCGGATCAGGATCTTCAAGGCGACCCGGCGGCTCGGGGCGGGCGCGTGCGACGTGCGCCTCGACGCCGACGGGGCAAGCGCGGGCGGCAACGCGCTCGGCGTCACCACCGCCGTGCAGACCACCAACCTGGTCGCCCCGTTCACCGTCGACGGCGCCGGCTCGCCCAAACGGCTCCAGGTGCGTGTGCTCAATGCCAACGGCGCCAACGACCTCGAGGTCCAATTCGGATACCAGTTGATCAGCTGACCCCGCGTCAACGGCGTGGGGATCGGGTCGGCCACGCTTCGACGGCGGGACAAGCAACCTGACCGGCCACCAGTTCTCGGCCAGCAGCACCGCCGACGGCCAGGAGTCGTTCGTCGTCGACGACATCTATACGGCTAACGCCTAACTGTTTGCAGCAAGCCATGCACGAACCAGAGCTGGTGGCCGTCGACGGCCACCAGCCACTGGGTCGGGATGTCCGGATCGGCCTGCTGTGCGCCGGGGTAACGGGCGACAGCATCGCCGACAACGCACGACCACGGCGCCAGGTTCGCCGGATCCTTCAGCTCGGGTACGGGGCTTGCCGGCGCGCGCACCAGCCAGCCCTGCAACACCACGTTGGCCGCCCCGACGATGACCTCCCAGCGCAGGTCAGGCCAGAGGCAGCATTGCTTTGCACGCGCACAGAAGCACAACCGCCACGAGCAGGCGGTCACCGTCACGTCGCCAACCCGTTCGGCCCGCTCGGCGTCGGGCGGACCGAGCACGGCACGGTAAAGGTCAAGCCCGCGCGGGGCGCGGCGCGAGTGAAGCATTGTCTGCCAACGGTTGTGCGCCGCCATGTGCTGCGCGCGGCTCGCACCCAGCTCCTCGAGCGAGGCCTCCACCAGGTGCGGCTGGAAGTCCGCCATGCGCCGCAGCAGCATCAGCCCGAACTCGCGCCGCGCGAACCCCTTCACGGCACGCCAGCCTAGCCCGCCCGCCTGCCTGCTCGCGCCCTGCCGCTGGCGGCTGCTTGCTGATCCCACCGACGATCATCACGGCCGATTTTAGAACACTCACGACGCCCAGACGGGCACCATGGCTCTGCACCCAAAGCCGCAACCACCGCACCGCTCTTCGCCCCAGGTCAACTGCGTTGCGTGGACGCTTTGCTCTCCACCCAACTACGCAACCCCGCGACAAGCCGTCGCAGCACGCGCTCCCTCCGCCCGCTTGCTCTGCACCCTTCTCTGCACCTGATCTTGAGTTCGTCCGCCTGGTCGGCGATCGGCCAAAGGCGCCCCCTGCGGGAGCTGAGGAAGTCGGCGCCGGATGCGATCATTCAGGCGTGTTCACTGATGTAGACCTTGGTGCGATCGCCCGTGAGCATTTGCCCCACGACATTGCCGAACGTTGGATCGAGCTGCTGCAACCGGCGATCCAACTCGACAGCGATAGCTCCAAAGGCGCAACGGTAGTCGGATATCTGGGCGGTGAACCAGAGCTTCCTATCGATTTGCTCTGGCCGGAGTGGCCTGGGGAAGGTCCTTTGAACTTTGTTGCGGCTCTCGACTGCGCGAGCCTGCCGCATTTGCCGGAGCTATCCCTGCCTGACAGTGGTGCCTTGCTGTTCTTCTATTACGACGGTGCCTATCCCGGGCGGCCGGCCGTCGTGCTCAGTGATGACCCGCAGTCGCAGGCGGGTGCGCGCATCGCCTACGTGCCATCGGGAACGCCCACCTCGCTCCGGCCCACACCCGATGGCATTACCGCCTACCGCAAGGTGGCGCTGCGCGCGGCGGTGGTCAGCACCGCTCCGTCGTACGACCATTTCACTGTCTACTCGGCATTTCCTGAAATGGATCAGGAGGGCGTCGATCATCCTGTCTGCAGCGACGAATTCGTCGACGCCTTGGATCTGGGCTATCACTTCGGTCATCAGTTGGGCGGCTATGCACTGCCGATCCAGGGGCCTGTTGAGTTCGAGGTGGCGCAGGCCGCGCTCGGCGGGGTGGATTGGCGCTCACCAGAGTTACCCGCAGAGGCTGCGCGCTGGCGGTTGCTGGCTCAGTTCACTAGCGACCAGCGTGCCGGCATGATGTGGGGCGACGTTGGGACCCTTTACTGGTTGATCAAGCCAGAGGACCTTATCGCTCAGCGTTTCGACAACGCGTTGTTCACCTGGCAGTGCTCGTAAGGACGTCGGTCCCGGTAACGGATGCTATGAGTCTGAACTGGAGGCCGTCGAGAGTCGGCTCGGCATGCTGGTCAGGGTGTTGC
>Ga0209382_10003517_pt1 | contig 21677 bp, 18 predicted proteins | sample SoiMetdeltSBSDD5_FD_187599 | JGI IMG/M metagenome (GOLD analysis project Ga0209382, IMG submission 187599) | Bulk soil microbial communities from a Populus tree surrounding site in Tennessee, USA - Soil MetaG P. deltoides SBSDD5 (SPAdes) (version 2) | ecosystem: Environmental > Terrestrial >... | reverse complement strand
CCGGGCATCGAGCGGACGATTGCCCGCCGCCACATGCTCTTGATCAACTTTCCACAGGAGTGCGCCGCCGTACGCAACTTCAGCGATCTTGCCACGCTGAAACATCGTCGTCCTGAGGGACTGATCGTCGCCCCACATCCTTTCTACCCGACCCCAAGCGCCCTGGCCGGCATGATGAACCGTCTGCGGGCTCTCATCGATGCCGTCGAAGTGAACGCGATGTTCACGAGCTGGCTCGACTTCAATCGGGGCGCGAGGGCGTGGGCCCAACGGAATGGCAAGCCGCTCGTCGGCAACACCGATCTGCACCTGCTCGAGCAGATGGGGACGACCTACTCACTCGTGGATGCGGAGCCGGACGCCGGAGCGATCTGCGCGGCGATCAAACAAGGCCGCGTTGAAGTGCAGTCCTCTCCCCTGTCGTCGCCGCGCGCAATGCAGCTCTTTACTCGTATGTGTTGGCGGGGCCTTCTGGGCCGGCTCACGCGGCGTTGACTCGCCGCGAGCCTCAGCTTAGAGTGCGAAGAAGGAGCTTTTCATGTTTCGCCGTCTGTGCCTGTCGAAGTCGTTCATCGTGTGCCTGCTCGCCACCCTGTTTGCCGTTGGCGGTGCCCAGCAGGCGCACGCACAGAGCGCGACAGGATCGATCGAAGGTACGGTTGTCGATCAAACGGGTGCCCTGATGCCCGGCGTCACGGTCACCGTCGTCCATACCGCGACGGGTACGACGCGGTCGGCCGTCACCGACGAGAACGGCGTGTTTCGCATTCCCTTGTTGCCGGTTGGCGTCTACGATCTCGACGCCGACTTGGCGGGGTTCACGACGCGCACGCTGCCCGAGCTGAGTCTCACCGTGGGACAGACGCTCACACTGCGCCTTCAGATGGCCGTGTCTGGCGTTGCAGAGACCGTCAACGTCGCGGGCGGCACGCCGGTGATTGAAACGACGCGGACGCAGGTCAGCTCGACCATCACTGAGTCCACCGTCCAGAACCTGCCGGTCAACGGCCGCAACTTCATCGACTTTGCGCTGCTCACTCCGGGCGTCACGCGCGATGTGCGCACCGGAGACATCAGCTTCGCGGGTCAGCGCGGCACGCTCAACAGCCTTGTCGTTGATGGTGCTGACAACAACAACACGTTCTTCGGTCAAACGCTCGGGCGCACCGGTTCGTTGCGCGCGCCCTATCAGTTCAGCCAGGATGCGGTGAAGGAGTTCCAGGTCAACTCCAACTCCTTCTCCGCGGAATACGGTCGTGCCGGCGGCGCCGTCATCAACGTCGTGACCAAATCGGGCACGAACGACCTGCGCGGATCGGTGTTCGAGTTCTACCGGGACAAGGCGCTCAACGCCAACAACGCGATCAACGAGTTGAACAACCGGCCGAAGTCGCCGTACCACTACAACCAGTTCGGCGGCACGCTCGGTGGACCAATCCGTCGCAACCGCGATTTCTTCTTCTTCAACTACGACGGCCAGCGCAACACGCAGCCGAACGTCGTGTTTCTCAACCTGCCGCCCAACTTCGTGCCATCGCCCGGCGCCGAGGCTGGGCTGGCGCGCCTGGCTCCCTACTCGCAGAGCTGGACACGGAAGCTCGATCAGGACGTGTTTCTGATCAAGACCGATCACGAGCTGACCGATCGGAACCGCCTGTCGTTCCGCTACAACCATCAGAACTTCACCGGTGAGGGCTTCGAGGCGGGCGGCCCGCAGAACGCATTCGATCACACGGGCGCCTCGCTCGTGAAAACACGCACTTTCAATGCGTCGTGGACGAGCATCTACGGGATGAACGTGTTCAACGAGCTGAAGTTTCAACTTGCCCGCGACAACGAGCCTGGCCTGGCCAACACGGCCGATCCGGAGGCCGTGGTGCAGGAGGCAGGCGCGACGGTGCTGACGATCGGCCGCAACAATTTCAGCCCGCGTGAAACGACGATCAAGCGCTGGCAGATCGCCGACACCGCAACGTGGCTGCGCGGGCAGCACAAGTTCAAGGGCGGCTTCGATTTTCAGTTCGACGACATCTTCAACTACTTCCCCGGATTCTTCAGCGGCTCGTACACGTTCCGCAGCCTCGCGTCGTTTGGCGTGGGCCGGCCGAACGGACAGAACGAGTTCTACCAGCAGAACTTCGCAGGACTCAATACGACAGGTCCAGAGACAAGGCCGAACATCGACGAGTACTCGTTCTTCGTGCAGGACGAGTGGCGCGCAACCAACGACATCACGCTGAACCTCGGCTTGCGCTACGACCTGATGAAGACGGCGCCGCCAGCGGTGCGCAACCCCGATCCGCAGCTCGCGGCGGCAGACATCGATACGAGCCGGCTCGATGCCGACACCAACAACTGGGGACCTCGACTGGGCGTCGCGTGGAGCCCGCAGGGCCGCCGCTACGTAGTGCGTGGTGGATGGGGAATCTTTTACGGCCGGACGCCCTCCATCATGCTCGGCACGGCGCACTCCAACAACGGCATCAACATCGTCTCGCTCACGTTCACTGGCGATGGGGTGCCAACGTATCCGCAGAAGTTCGACAGCATTCCGTCTGGCGGCACGGCCGCGCGCCCGACGATTTTCTACGTCGACGACAACTTCGCGAACTCGCGTCTGATGCAGGCCAACGCTGCGGTGGAGTGGGAGTTCCTGCGCAACACCGGCCTAACCGTGACGTATCTGTTCGTGGACGGCACCAACCTGCCCCGGTCGATCGATCGCAACCTAGGCACGCTGGGATCGCGCACGTTCACCGTCGCCGGCACGGGCGAGACGATTCCGTACCACTTTTTCGGCTCCGACCGCTCGTTCGCGAACTTCACGCGCGTGATTGGATTCGAGTCCACCGCCGAGTCGCGCTACAACGGGGTCACATTCGAGGTGAACCGGCGGTTGGCCGCGCACCTCCAGTTCCGCGCCGCCTACACGCTTGGCAAGGTCGAGGACACCGTCCCCGACGCCACCGCCGTCGTGCCAGGAAACCCGGGCGACGATGTGAAGTACGCGTCGAACCCGGCCAACTTCGAGGCGGATCGGACGGCGGGCAACAACGATCAGCGGCACCGCTTCGTGCTGAGCGGCGTTTACGACACGAGCGGCTTTGCCGAATCGTTCCAGGGAGTGACTCGCGCGCTGTTGACGGACTGGTCCTTCAGCGCCATCTTCACCGCGCAGTCCGGGCAGCCCTACACCGCCCGCGTCGGCGCCGTCGATCTCAACGGCGACGGCAACAACCGCAACGACATCGCGCCCGGCACGGTACGCAACGAGTTCCGGCTGCAGTCGATCGTGACGCTCGATCCGCGCATCGCCCGCGACCTCTACTTCGGCCGGACGCGCGTGCAGTTGATCTGGGAAGCGTTCAACCTGTTCAACCGCGACAACATTTCGGCCGTCGATCCGACGTTCTACAGCGTCTCGGGCACGACCCTCACCCGCAGCGCGATCTTCGGCCGCCCCACGGCCAGCTCCGGCGAGCGCATCATGCAGCTGGCAGTGAAGGTGAGCTTCTGAAGTCGTTAGTCGCTCGTCGTTAGTCGTTAGTCAGAGTCGTTAGTCGAAGTCGTTAGTCGAAGTCGTTAGTCGAAATCGCTGGCTAGTGCTTGGCGATAAAGGTCAGGATCGCTTTCGCGCTGCCGTCCGGATTGTGCGTGTGCCAGCTGTGAGGCGCGCCCGGAATTATCGCGGCCTCTGCGCTTTTGGGCAGGCAACTGATCGTCGCCTCGAAGCGGTATCGAGGCGCCGCTCCGGTCTTTTCTCCCCGGATCAGCAGGATGGGCACGCTGAGCTTCCCCAGCTGTTCGCAGGTGAGCTCAGTCCCCCTCCGCTGCTCCGGGCCAAGGGTCTTGGCGTTGTAGAGGAGCTGCTCCTGGCGGTCCGGTCTCAACTTTTCGAAGGCGCCCTGCTCGCCAAGGGCATTGTCGTACTGAAGAATCGCCGCCTGTCTCAGATCTCCTGCCTCTATGGCTTGTCTGAACTTCTCATTCTCCTTTTGAGCGGCGGCCACTGCCGCTTTGCCTTCGGCGGAGACCGGGGCAATGAGGCCTTCTCCGACCACGACACTTCGCAGCAGTTCGGGATACTTGAGCGCCACACGACCCACCACGCCACCGCCATAGGAATTGCCGACAAGATGCACTTTGCCGGCATTCAGTGCCCGGATGAACGCCGCCACGTCTTCCACGTGTTGCGCCATTGAATAGTTCCTGCCATCGTCCATCCACGGATTCGGGTAGTGGTAACGCCGGCTCAACGAGACGTAATGGAACTTTTCCGAAATGAGCGGCCGCAAGTTTTCCCAGGAGGCCCAGTCACCAACGCCGCCACCGTGAACGAAGACGACAGTCTCTCCCTTGCCTTCCTCGACGTAGGCCAGTTCCACATCGTTCACCTTGAGCGTGTTCACCTGCATCTCTCCGGTAGGACGATGCGATGCAGTCTGCAAGAAAAAGATACTCAGTACGGACAGCGCAAATGAGTTCTGCATGACGGCTCTCCTTTCCTACGAGCCGATGCGTTGCCTGGGGCCCTGATGCCGGCCGCTCACTGTCACGTCGAAGCTGAGGACGAGTGGATTTGGGTCCGACGAGCGATTAGCCGATCGCATCGTCGCATCAATTCTATCAGCGGTTGAGCCGCCTCTGGCGGGAGCACGACGTGGACATATTCGCCCAAGGGAGCCCCGCGGGCTAACGAATGACGCCTGACGACTAACGACTACTTGACACAGCCACTCAACCGATCCATCCTTCCCATCGTCTAACGATGGGAACGAGGGAACCGCTGGTAGTCGTTAGTCGCTGGTCGTTAGGCGTTAGTCAGAGTCGGTAGTCGAAGTCGTAAGTCACAGTCGTTAGTAGGAAGTCGCGTTCGGTAGGCACCGTTCGCGGTCGTCAGCCCAAATGACTATCGATTGTGACTAACGACTCCGACTGACGACTAGGACTAGCGACTCTGACTAACGACTCCGACTAGCGCCTACCGACTACCGACTACGTCATGGCACGCACCAACACTCCCCCAGACCTGTTGCCTGGCACGCTGGACATGCTGATTCTGCGCACGCTCGCGGCCGGTCCGAAGCACGGCTACGGCATCGCCGAGCGGCTGCGGCAGGTCTCCGAAGACGTGCTGCAAGTCGGTGAGAGCTCGCTGTATCCGGCACTGCAGCGGCTGCTGCTGAACGGCTGGGTGAAAGCCGAGTGGGGGGCGTCGGAGAACAATCGCCGGGCCCGCTACTACACGCTGACCCCGGCCGGGCGCAAACGGCTTGGCGCCGAACGCGTCGAGTTCGAACGCCTCGTCACCGCCATCCAACGAGTGCTGCAAACAGGCTGAACGCCGCTGCGCGCGGCTACGGGGCGTCGAAATGCGCACGTTACTCCGTCGATTGGGCTATCTGCTCCGGCGTCGCCAACTGGACGCCGACCTCGCCGAAGAGATCGAGATCCACCGCGCCATGGTGCAGAAACAGCTCGAGCGCTCCGGGATGGCACCGGATGACGCTGCGGCCGCCAGCACGCGAACGCTCGGCAACGTGACGCTGGCTCGCGAAGATGCCCGCGCGGTTCTCGTCTGGCCGTGGCTCGAGAGCATCGGCCAGGATCTGCGCATCGGCATGCGCTGGCTGGTGCGGCAGCCGGCCTTTACGGCCGTCGCGGTGATGACGCTCGCGCTCGGCATTGGCGCGAACACCGCCGTGTTCAGCCTCCTCGACGCCTCTCTCTTCAGGCGCCTGCATGCGCGCCATCCCGAGGAGCTGGTCTTCCCCTTCGAACATGGCGCCACGGGGCGCGGCGAGAACAGGTTCACCTTCCAGACGTTCGAACGCCTTCGCGCCGCAAACACGTCGCTCGCCGATCTCGTGGCCTACGATCCCAGCCGCTTCAGCATTACGGTGGACGCCGAGGCCGAAATGCGTCGCGGTGAATTCGTCACCGGAAGCTACTTCGAGATGATGGGCGTGCGCTCTCTCGCAGGCCGGTTCTTTACGATGGCGGATGATGCGCCTGGAAAAGATCCAGTGGCCGTGATCAGCTACCGGTACTGGAGCTCGCGATTCAACCGCGACTACGCGGCCGTCGGCAAGACGATCACGGTCGGGAAGACGCCAGTGACCGTCATCGGCGTCACGCCTCCAGCGTTCCAGGGGCGCGAGCTGACCAGTGCGTGGGCCGACATCATGCTGCCAATGTTCTTGCAGCGTCAGCTGGGCCTTCGCGATCACACCACCTTCAGCCTGATCGGGCGGTTGAAGCCTGGGACGACTGCAGACCAGGCGGCGCAGGATCTCACGACGATAAGGCGTCAGGAGCTCGCCGAGACCGGGGGCGCAAACGACGAAGCGCGTGCGCGCGAGATTCGGCTGCGGTCTGCCGAGCATGGCGAGCTGCCGCGGCTCGGTCCCGAGAGGCCCAATGACACCAAGCAGACGCGCCTGATTACCTCGGCGATTCTGATCGTTCTGCTCGTCGCGTGCGTCAACATTGCCTGCCTGCTCCTCGCGCGGTCCGCGTCACGACAGAAGGAAATGGCGCTTCGGCTGGCGATTGGCGCGAGCCGGGCGCGGCTGATTCGCCAGCTCCTGACCGAGAGCATCCTTCTTTCGATCCTCGGCGGCCTCGCTGGACTCCTGTTTCTCGGGTGGACGACGTCCGCGCTCATGTCGGTCCTGCCGGTCAGTGAGCTTCCCTTTGACGCGCGGCAGGACTACCGGACGCTGATGTTCGCGTTCGGCGTGTCGATCGGTACGGGGATTCTCTTTGGCCTGGTCCCGGCATTCACGGCATCACGCGTCGAGTTGCAGCCGGTCATTCAGGGGAATCCCATTCGCGGTGCGTCGCGCGGGTGGATGGCGAAGTCACTGGTCGCAGCGCAGGTCGCGCTGACGCTTGCGCTCCTCGTCGGCGCTGGACTGATCCTTCGCAGTCTCGACCGGCTCTACAGAGTTGAATTCGGCTTCTCAGCCGACCGCGTGATGACAGCGTGGATCTATCCGACGCTGCTTGGATTTGATTACGACCGCGAGATGCGGCTGTATCGCGAGCTTGTCGACACGCTGAGCTCGACACCCGGCATTACCGCAGCCAGCGTGTCGCGCATGTCCATCAACCGCGGTTCGTTCAACCTTATCGGGCCGGGTTTCTTCGAGACGGTCGGCATCCCGATCGTCGAAGGCCGCGGGTTCTCGATCAGCGACACGGCAACATCGCAGAGGGTCGGCATCATCAGCGAAAGCGTGGCGGGCAAATACTTTGGACACGAGAGTCCGATTGGACGCCTGATGACGCCGGACGTCGATCAACGCTTCAGCGCGCCAACCGAGATCATCGGCGTGGTCAAGGAGATCAGGACGGGCTACCGCCAGCAAACATTCACACCGGCTGTCTACGCGCCCTACACGCAGGCGCGGCGCACGGCGCTTGGCCAGATCATCGTGTACGTGCGAACGTCAGCGGACCCAAGTGCCGCGTTGCCGATCGTCCGTGAAGCGGTCAAGCGCGTGGAGCCAAACCTCGCGCTGTTCGACGTGAACACGCTGGCCGGACAACTCGACCAATCAATTGGGACGGAGCGCTCCACGGCGATGCTCCTTGGATGTTTTGGAGGGCTGGCGTTGATCCTCGCGTCGATTGGCTTGTTTGGCACGATGGCGCATTCGGTGACGAGCCGCACGCGCGAGCTGGGCATTCGGATGTCCCTCGGCGCCGACCGCCGCTCGGTCCGTCGCATGGTGCTGCGCGAAGCGCTCATCGTCGTCGCCGCCGGCCTGGCCGTTGGCGTTCCTCTATCAGTGCTCGGGACGCGGCTCGTGTCCAACCTGCTCTTCGGCGTCGTGAACACCGATCCGCCTACCATGGCAGCGGCAATCGGCGTACTGCTCGTCGTGATTCTCGTTGCCGCGTACCTGCCCGCCCGTCGAGCATCGCTCATCGATCCCATGGTCGCTCTGCGGACTGAATGACGCAGCGTCAGCGAGCAGCGAGCAGCGGAAGTATTATTGTTCGATGAGACTCGCGGGTGCCGCTCTCGGAATCATTCTATCCCTCGCCGGCGTTCGGCAACTTCCGCAGCCGACCGCGGTCGAACCCTTCAAGATCGTTGGCAACATCTACTACGTCGGCACGTCGGATCCAACCGCGTATTTGATCACCACGCCGGCGGGCCAGATCCTGATCGACACGACATACCCCAGCACCGAGCCGCTCGTTCGAAAGAACATTCAGGCGCTCGGGTTCAAGATCGAGGACATCAAAATCATCTTATCGAGCCACGCGCACATGGATCATGTGGGTGGACATGCGGCAATGAAGCGCGACTCGAAGGCGCAAGTGATGGCAACCGAACAGGACGCGATCAATCTCGAGAGCGGCAGCGCGAAGTCCTTTGATCAGATCGGCTTGTTCCCACCCGTCACCGTCGACCGCCGGCTCAAAGACGGCGAGACCGTACAACTCGGCGGGGTGACGCTGACAGCGCACCTCGTTCCCGGCCACACCGAAGGCAACACCGCCTGGAGCATGAACGTCGAGGAGGGCGGCAAGAAGTACAACGTGCTGTTCGCCCCAAGCATGTCGATCAATCCCGGCGTGCACATGGTGAACTATCCTGCGTGGCCGAACATCGCCGACGCCTACGCCAAGTCGTTCGCCAAGCTGAAGTCGTTGCCGTGCGACATCTTCCTTGGAACGCACGCCGCGTTCTTCGATCTCGAGGCCAAACGACGCCGACTGCCTGGTGCGACCACGAATCCGTTCGTCGATCCCCAGAGCTATCGTGTCTACGTGGCGCGGATGGAAGCCGCGTACGCGGATCAGATCCAGAAAGAAAAGCAGGAGCGGAAATAGCCTTCAGCCGCTCTTGCGCGTTCCCACGACGACGGTGACGTCGTCGCGCCTCCGCGTGAAGTCGCGGTAGAGAACGCCTGCGACAATCGACGGATCTCTGGTAAAGAGACCGGGATAATCGGCGGGATTCCAGTTCGTACTCAATCCGTCAGAGTGAAGCACGAGCGTCGACTGCCCTAACATGGGATAGCTGTATTCCTGCATTCGTGAGGCGGCGTGACCGGCAGTACCGTTATGGGAGACCATGTTGCGCCTGACACCGTCGACGATGATGGCGCCGGCGATGTTGCCGACCCCCGCGAAGACGGCAACGTCGCGTTCGAACTCGATGGCAGCAACGGCCACTGCCGCGCCGCGCGTCGGACGCAGCGCGCGATGCATCTCCTCGAGCATCATTGACGGGCGATCGAGCGGATCGCGCGCAAACACATCGACGGCGGCAGCCGCTGCTTCAGCGGCGAGCAAGCCGTGGCCCAGACCGTCGGCAACCATCACTGCCGCGTGATGGCGCCCGACTTCGACGGCCCAACCATCGCCGCAGACGTCCTCGCCGGGTTTTGGAACGTTGACCGCGCCAAACGCGATCGGCCGCTCGTCAGGCCGACGGCCGTGCTCCGGCCACATCCGCGAGAGCGCGACGGAGCCTTTGGTCCGCTGCGAGAACACGCTGAAGTCGTGTGACAGGCGTTGGATTGCGCCGAGGCCATGGCCGAGCGATCCGCTGGTAGATTGTCCGTCACTCATCGCCGATTCGACCGAGAACCCGGGCCCAGAGTCGATCGACAGAATCTCGATGCCGCGCTGCTCACCGGCGCGGCAGTCGGTCAGGAGGATCTCGCCGCGGGTGGCATGCTTCAGGATGTTGGTCGCGAGCTCGGTGACGACGAGCCCGACTTGGCTCGTCCGCGATTCAGCAAATCCAACCCGATCGGCCAACCGTTCCGCCGCTCGCCGAGCCGCCGACACTTGCGATGACTCTTCGATCGCGACACCGGTGCTCATCATCGCCATCGCGTTATCGTCACCGTCGTTCCTTCCCCCGGACGCGACACGATGTCGAATTCGTTCGACAAACGCTTCGCGCCGCCCAGGCCGAGGCCAAGGCCGCGACCAGTGGTGAAACCGTCGCGCAAGGCCTGTTCGATGTTTGCGATCCCGGGCCCCTGATCGGCAAACGTCACTCGCACGCCGCGCCGAAGTCCAGAGTTCAACACCTCGAGCCGCATCTTGCCGCCACCGCCATGCTCGAGCGCATTGCGGGCCAGTTCGCTGGCGGCGGTCACGAGCTTGGTCTGATCGACGAGGCTGAACCCGTTCTCGACGGCTCGGGCGCGAACGAGTTGCCGGACAAGGACGACGTCCTCTGACGTGACGATTGGCTGTTCGTCAGTTTGCGGAGTCGCCATCTGTGTCGTCGGCGGCGGCGACCAACCTGGCCTTCAGCAGCGCCATCCCATGTTCGACGTTGAGCGCGGTGCGGACGCCCCCGAGCGGCAGGCCTAACTCGACGAGCGTGATGGCCACAGCGGGTCGCATCCCGACGACGACGGTTTCGGCGTCGAGCACGCTCGACATGGCGGCGATGTTGGCGATCATGCGGCCGATGAAAGAGTCCACCATTTCAAGCGCGGAGATGTCGATGAGCACCGCCTTCGCTCGGGCGGCGACGATGCGGTCGGTCAGGTCGTCCTGCAGCGTCATCGCCAGGCGATCGTGCATGTCGATCTGGATCGTGACGAGCAGGTAGGGGCCCATCTTGAGGATGGGGATTCGTTCCACGGTCTACTTCTCCTCGGTCTCGACGCGCTTGGCCTGCGAAGCGCTGTGCCCGTCGCGGACGTGCTGGACGCCGAGGCCGCTCCGCTTCAGCGCGACCGAGAACGCATCGGCCAGCGACGCCTTCGTCACCACATCGCCGAGATCGACGCCAAGGTGGACAATCGTTTGCGCGATCTGCGGGCGGATGCCACTGATGATGCAGTCGGCGCCCATCAGCCGGGCCGCGGCGACAGTCTTCAGCAGATGCTGGGCCGTCAGGGTATCGACCGTTGGCACACCAGTGATGTCGATGATCGCAATCGGCGCGCCGGTATCGACGATGCGCTGGAGCAGGTTCTCCATGACCACCTGGGTGCGCGCGCTGTCGAGCGTACCGATCAGCGGCAGCGCGAGGATGCCTCGCCAGAGCGTAATGACCGGCGTCGACAGCTCGAGCATTTCCTCCTGCTGCCGGGCAATGATCTGCTCGCGGCCTTTCTGGTAGACCTCCGTCGTGAACAGGCCAAGACGATCCAGTAACAGCGTGGCTTCCCAGGTGCTGTCTGCAAGTCCTTGGGGATCGCTCTTGTAGCGCTCGCGCAGGCGCGAGAACACCGGCTGCTTCAACGAGAAGATGAACGTTGCGGTTTCTATCGGCGTGTACCCCTGGCGGGCGCGATCGAGGGAAAGCTCCTCGAGCTGCTGGCGAATTGGCGCGTAGGCCTGCCCGCTCGTGTCGACACCACCCGCCGCCACCGCGTCGCGAAACGATCGAAGAAAACGGCTCGACTGCTCGCGCAGCTCCTGGCGGGACAGCAGGTCGCTGCGCATCCCCCGCGTCGCCATTTGCGCCTGCAGCCACTCGTCCAGTACCTTTTCTTCGTCGGCCCTCAGAACTTCCTCGAGCGTCTTTCCTGACGTCATCATCGCGATGCATTCTCCTTCGACTGCCTGATTGGTGTTTCACGCGTCCACTCGCGCCGCCCGCTGATGCCACCCACTTGCTTCGGCAAGCGAACCAAGAAACTCGATCCCTTGTTCTCTCCGTCGCTTTGCGCCGTGAGCGTACCGCCGTGCATCTCGACAAGTTGCCGGGCGATAGCCAGCCCCAGCCCCAAACCGCCTTCGGATCGCGTCGGACCACCTTCAGCGCGGCGAAAGCGGTCGAAGATGAGCGGCAGGAAGTCGGCTTTGATACCGCGGCCGTTGTCGGCTACGGAAACCTCAACGTACGGCCCGTCGAGGCGTGCGGCTGCCGTCACCTGTCCACCCGGCGAGGTGAACTTGACGGCGTTCGACAGCAGGTTCCAGATCACCTGTTGCAGGCGCACGGGATCTCCCTGCACGGTCATCTGCGGATCCGCGGTGACCTCGGCCACGAGCCGCAGGCCCTTGACCTCGGCGCTCGGCCGAATCGTGTCGATCGCCGCGGCAACGATGGCAGGCACATGGACCGGCAGCCACGTGAGCTGCAACTGCCCCTGCGTGATACGCGACACGTCGAGCAGATCCTCGATGAGCGCCGCCTGTGACTTTGCATTCCGCTCGATGATCTCGATCGCCTTGCGTCGCGCGTCGTCATCCATCTCGATGGTCCGCATCAGCGTCGTCCAGCCGACGATCGCGTTCAGCGGCGTGCGCAGCTCGTGAGAGAGCGTGGCAAGAAAATCGTCCTTCAGGCGATTGGCCGCTTCCGCCTCGGCGCGCGCTTCCTGCTCCCGCGCGAGCATTTCCTTCATCGTGCGCTCCGCGCGGCTGAGACGCAGGAGTGCACCCGCGGTCGCGACGAACACCCCGGGGGCGATTGGATCGGTCAAGTACGCGTCAGCGCCGGCCTCGAGGCCACGGACCTGATCTTCGTCTGTCACGAAGCTCGCCGACATCTGCAACACCATCACGTTGCGCAGCTCCTCGTCGGCTTTGAGCTCGCGGCAATAGTCGAGACCGTTGCCGTCCGGCAGGTTGATATCGAGAACGACCAGTTCCGGTCGCGCCTCGTTGACGATGACGCGCGCCTGCGCCAGTCGATTTGCCTCGAAGACGGCGTGGCCGGCCTGACGAAGCCAGTGCGTGCGGGCGTAGCGACTGGCGTCGTGATCGTCGACGACGAGAATGCGGCCAGGGGCGACATTAGCCATCGGCAATTAGGTGTCTGACTCTGATTTCCATCCGGCTGCTGTCGCCACGGTCGAATTTTCGAGTGCCTGCCGCACGGCGTCATTGATGACCGATTGCGTCAGCGAATCCTTGGAAACGAGCGCCGCGCTCAGATGGCCGAGCCTGGTCCGCTCGGCGCGATCCAGCGGCGCTGACGTGACGATCACGACAGGAATCGAGGCGGTGGCTGAATCAGCTTTGAGCCGCCGCAGCACCTCGCGGCCGTCGATGTCTGGCAGGCCGAGATCGAGCAGGATGAGGTCCAGTCGATCAGTCGCGGCGGCCGCGAGCACTTCTGCGCCGGTGCTGGCTTCGCGTGGTTCGAAACGGTGAGAATCGAGAAACTGCCGAATGACCAGCCGCATGACTTCCTGATCGTCCGCAATGAGGACGCGGCAACGATGGGTGCTCCCCGTCAACGCCTCGAGCTCGCGCAGCAGCCAGGCTCGCTCGACCGGCTTCAGTCTAAACGCGTCAGCACCAAGCGCCTCCGCTTTCGAATGATCGTCTACCGTGCTAGCCACGAGCACCGGAATGTCCCTCGTCTCCGGCCCTTCCTTCAGTTGGCAGAGAAAGCCCCACGCCTCTTCCTCCTGGAGCAGGATGTCGAGGATGATTGCGGCCGGCCTGAATCGGGACAACGCTTGCCGCGCGTGCGCCAGCGTCCGAACGCTCAACAGCTGGAACTGCGTACCCTTGAGGATCCCTTCGTAAAAGAGGCGATCCTCGAACGCGTCCTCGACGACCAGTACTGGCAGACGCGCGGGATCGCGCTGCCACGCAAGCGTGGGATCCTCTCCCTCACCAGTACTTCCGCGGAAGCGAATCGGGATGTCGACCGAAAAAACGGAGCCCACACCAAGTTCGCTTTTCACCGATAAGCTGCCGCCGAGCAGCTGCGCCAGCCGGCGCGACAACGGCAGCCCTAAGCCGGTCCCCTTGAATCGCCGCTGCAGCGGGTGCTCGACCTGCGCGAACTCGTCGAAAATGCGGCTCTGATCTTCGGTCGCAATTCCTATACCCGTGTCCTCGACGCTGAAGACCACGGACTCGGTCTTCGGTTCAAGCTTCGCCGACACGCGAACATGGCCGCGCTCGGTGTACTTCAGCGCGTTCGAGATCAGGTTGCGGAGGATCTGCGAGACCTTGCCTTCGTCGGTGCGCATCACGGGAAGGCCGTTCGGCTCATCGAAGGTCAACGAGATGGACTGGTTCACGAGGAGCGGCCTCAACATGCCGCGCAGCGCGCCGAACAGGTTGTTGACCTCGAACTCCGCCGGACGAACCTCCGTTTTCCCGGCTTCGACTTTCGCGAGGTCGAGCAGGTCGTTCACCAGTTCAGACAGATTCTCGGCGGCCTTGCGAAGGTACTGGACTTCGTTCGGAGGCTCGGGCCGCGATTCCATCAAGTTCGTCAACGCCAGGATCGCGTTCACGGGCGTGCGGAACTCATGCGTCATGTTCGACAGAAAGCGCGATTTCAGCTCGTCGGCGCGCCGCAGGTGATCCGCTTTCTCGTCAAGCTCGGCGTATAACGCAACGACGCCGCGGTTGGTATCCTCGAGCTCGCGATTGAGCCGTACCAGCTCTTCCTGCCGGCGGTTCAACTCGTCGAGCGCGCGAAGCAGCTCCTGGTTCTGGCGCTGAAACTCTTCCGCGAGCCCGACTGGTTTTCTCTCCGCCAGTGCGCGCTGAATTTCCTGGACTCTTCGCGAATCCACCAATGGTGCACGGCGCGGAAGAAACCGCTTCAGACGTACCGTCGTACCCGCGCTTCCGGACTCGAGCTGGAAGCGATCCATGAGACGCCGTGCGCCAATAAGGCCGATCCCCATCCCCGTCGTCGATCGGTATCGGCCAGACAGCACTTCGTCGACATTTCGAATCCCAGGCCCACGATCGGCAACAACGATGGCAAACAGTTGGGGTGCGGTTTCGCCTTCGATGAAGTAGTCGACTCGTCCTGACCCGGTATAGCGGAAGGCGTTGCGAACGATTTCGGAGACGGCGGTTGCGATCTTTGTCTGCTCGGACGGATCGAACCCGAGCAAAGCCGCAACTTGACCGGCCCGCTGCCGCGCGGTGACCACGTCTTGCTCATGCTGTACGGTGATGTCGAAAAGGCGAGTGCCCAAAGGCATACTGTAGTGCAACAAAGAGCGCCACTCAAGGTGGTGGAGCTGGTAATGCTGAGTTAAAGTGTCGCAGCTGTGCGGCGCGTCATCGTCCTGTTTATCGTCGGGATCCTCCTTGCGGCCGCGGTTTTTTCGTATCTGACGTCGGGTTTCGTGTACGTGCTCACGAGTGGGGCCGTCGATCAGGGACCGTGGATCGATCGCGTACGCGAGGCAGCGCTGTCGTGGGGTCCGCTCGCCCCCATCGTCTACGTTCTCGTCGTGATCGTCGAAGTCGTCATCGCCCCAATCCCTGGCGCACTCCTTTACGCGCCGGGCGGCGCGATTTTTGGTGGCTTTCTCGGCGGAACGCTGTCGCTCATCGGCAACGTCATCGGCGCGGCGCTTGCCTGCATGCTGGGAAATCTGCTGGGCGATCGCATCCTTGCGAAGCAACGCGCGAATCCGGACTTCGATCGCTACCGCGTTCGGCTTCGCGATCGCGGCATCTGGGTCGTCATGCTCCTGCGCGCCAATCCGCTAACCTCTTCGGATCTCGTCTCGTACGCGGCCGGCTTCGCGGGTGTCCCTGCCTGGAAGGTCGCAATCGGCACGCTCGGCATGGCGCCGCTCTGTTACGTGCAAGCCTACTTTGCCGAGCAGGTCTTCACGTTGATTCCTGGCTGGATCCTGATCGTCAGCGGCGTGGCGTTGCTCGTAATCGTGCTGTTGTTGCTAACGGCAAGAAGTAGAACCCAACGTGTAGAACCCAACGTGTAGAACCCGACGTGTAGAACCCAACGTGTAGAACCCAACGTGTAGAACTGTCCGTCACGCTGCCGGTTTCAGCGGCGGCAGCACGGATTCGATGCGACTGCGCGCTGGCTCGAGCCAGGGCGGCAGCACCAACATCTCGCCGAGGTGCTGACGATCCTCGTCGACCGCAAATCCCGGTCCATCCGTCGCGAGCTCGAAGAGCACGCCGCCCGGTTCCTTGAAGTACACCGACTTGAACCAGAAGCGATCGATCACCGGTGTCGCTTGCGAACCGGCTTGCTCAACTTGCGATCGCACGGCGAGTTGGTGAACGTCGTCGTCCACTCTCCACGCGAGATGATGAACGCTGCCGACGCCCCAGGTGCCGCGACGCTCGCCAGCTGCCTCGCGAAGATCGACGATGCCGGCGGAGTTTGGAAAACCGTAGCGCGTCCAGCCGTTCTCCTCGCCGAGTTTCTTGAATCCCATCACGCTCGTCAGGAACCCGGTGGTGGCTGGAAGGTCTCGCTCCCAGAGCTGAGCGCCATACAACCCGCGGACCTGGCGCTCCGGCGGCACAGAGCTATGCTCCCACGGCGCGAACGAGCGAGAGGAGGCTGACGCAGGCTCGACCAGCGCGAGTCTCATCCCGTGAGGATCGACCAATGGAAGTGTCCGATCGCCGAAGCGCGTCTCGATCGGGCTCGCTTTCGCGTCGTACCTTTCGAGTCTTGTTCCCCAGAATTCGAGGCTGTTCGCAGGAACTTCGAGTGCCACCTCGACAGCCAGACCATGCCCGATCCGCGGCGGCGCCATTTGTGCCCACGGGAAGAACGTCAGGTCGGTGCCCGGGTGACCTTCCGCATCCGCATAGAAGAGGTGGTAAGTGCCGGGATCGTCTTGATTGACGCTCTTTTTCACGAGCCGCATGCCGAGCACGCCGCTGTAGAAGTCGAGGTTCTCCTGCGCCGGCCCAGAAATAGCTGTGATGTGGTGGAGTCCGTTGACGCTGCGCATTTCCTGATTCTAGCCCTATCTACTTCTTACGGAATCGATCGAACAGTTTGCGTATCTCATCCTCAGCGCGATTGCGCAGCGCGCGCTGGAGGGCACTCTGCATGTCGATGAATACGGTTGGCGACGAAACCGTGCCAGTGATGCGCGCCGGCAACACAATGCGATCGCCTTCCCGTGCCAGCCGATACAGGTCGCGGCCCGCCTGGGCGCTCAGCTCCTGCGAGAGGATCACGTTGGTATGGAAATCGACGTCCTGCGTTGCGAGCGACAGTCGGCCTTCACCCGTCATGTCGAAGTCGCGCGACGCGAACGACAAGTCCTGAGTGGACAGCGCGGGTCCGTTCACGTCGAGTGTTGCGGCGATTCGTGTGAACGATTCACCGGATCCGGCCGGAACTTCTCCCGTCGGCCTTCCGAACGCGAGAATAACGCTCCGCACAATTTGCAGACCCGGAATCTGCCCGTCAGTGATTGCGACGCGCGCCGAACCCCGCGCGCGTTCGATTGCCGTCGTTGGATCCGCCCCTGCGGCGGCAAGCGACAGCGCGCCGCCGAGACGTCCCGTGATCGATCCGGATGCGCCGGCGAACGCCACGACTTGGGGCACATCGAGATTGTCGAACTGACCCCGCCATTCGTAGCGCGGCGCCGGGGATCCGCTGTAGGCCGCGCTGCCGGCGAATCGACCGCCGAACAAATCGAGCTGCAAGCCGTCCAGTGTGACGCGATCGCCTGCGACGTGACAGTTCGACGCGAGGTTTCCCAATGCGATCCCGAGCGCGCGCCCTCTTTTCGCGCGAACATCGATATCGACCCTGTAACTCGGCGGCGGTGGTGGTGCGGGAGCAGAGGTTGCTTCGGGAACCGCCTGGCTGCCGGACGGCGTCGCGGCGGTGAGAAAGGCCATCAACGCATCGAGGTCCAACGACGCCGCATCGATGGCAAACTTACCCGTCCCTTTCGTCAGGCTGTCGACCTCACCTGACGCAGTGAATTCCGACGACGGCGAGCTTTCTGCGCTGGTCTGTTTAGCCCCGGTATCGATTTCAGAACGCGCCTGCAATCGCCGGACGACAAATCGATCCGAACCGATCATCGATGAGTCCATTTCGACGCGGAGTGAGTGCGGACCAGCCACGAGCGTCACGTCGCGCAACGAGATCGATGTGATCGACACGATCGTCAGTGCGTACGGTGACGACGCCGTTGGCGTCGGAGTAGCGCTCGGCGTCGTCAACACCCTGAGCAACGCGAGTGCCCAGCGCACGTCGATCCGGCTGCCTCCGACGGAGACTCGCGCGTCTTCCACGCGCCGCCCGAAAAGCGCGCGCAATCCCGTCGACAACCGGACTCGATCGATGGTGATTTCTCGAGTCTCGCCAACGGTCACGTCGTCCAGGTCGAGGCTGACGCGAGGGAAGAAACGCGGAACCGCGCTGCGGATGGTGACCGGCCGGCCAAGAGCGGCACTTGCCTGGGCCTCGATGGCGGCTTTGATGTGATCGCCGCCGAGGAGGAGGCGCACAGCGATCGCTCCTGCGACAACCAGCAGCAGAAGAGCGATCAAGACGAGGGCGAGGGGCCTGGGCCTTCGCATAAGTTATGGACTTGCTGTCCGCCGTCGCTAGCAAAGAGTACCGAATGACAATCCCTTCGCCCGAAGTGCCGGACCGAGCAGCTGCACCGCCTCCGCCGCGTAGCGACGTTCCGCTCGAGGATTGGCGTGATGGCCGTCGTGAATCACGATGATGTCACCAGGCGAGGCCTTGCGAGCGAGGCGTGCGGCGACGCGATCGCCGCGCGGGGTCTGCCACCAGTTCCAGTCCCACATGCCCCAGCTCCACCCAACCAGCTGATAGTTCACTTTGCGGAGCCCGTCATACATTGACGCGCTGCGCCATCCGGCGTGCGGACGAAACAGGCGACACGGCGCCGCGCCACTGATCGCGGAGATCCTGTCGGCGGCCTTCGTCATATGCGCGGTCACGTCCGCCGCAGGCTGGATCATGAGCCGCCTCGAGCCCGTGTGAAGCCCAATCGCATGGCCCTCGTCAGCGATCCGCTTCACGATCGGCGCAGTCTCAGGGGTGATGTGGTCGTCGATCAGGAAAAATGTCGCCCGAATCTCCTGCGCCTTCAGCGCATCGAGCAAGACCGGCGTCCACGCCGGATTCGGACCATCATCGAAGGTCAGGTACACGCGCGGCGGCGTGCCGGGGGCCTGCGGCACGCGCCAAAGGGACTGCTTCGGCCGGAATGCTTCGAGCAAGAATGGGCGCGGCGCTGTATGCGACAGCACCGCTACCCCGGCAATCACGAGTGCCAGAACGCCGAGCACAACCACAGATTACACAATCAAGCCACGGACAACACTGACAACGCGGATTCAGGCCACAGCCGCCGGCCTGCCGTACCGCTGGGTCGCGTATCCGACGATGAGGCCGAGCACGCTGCCGGGCAGCATGATCTGCCACCAATAGTGAGTGCCGTCAGGCTGAGGTATCGCAGCGATCAGGAACGCAAAGAAAGCACCGATGAAAGCCCGATCAGCACGCCCGCCTGCATCGAGCGGACCCGCGTGGCGACCCACCCGATTAACACGCCGGCCAGCAAGCCCTTGAAAGTGGAGCCAATAACGATGCCGACGATGTCGGGCGCCACTTCGGGAGCCGACACGAGCGCGCTCAGGCCGTCAAAGATCCCCAGGACGCCGCCGAGTACGAGTCCTAGCACTGGTTTTTTCATTCCTCAATCCTCCACCGATCCCTTTACGCGCCCCTGGGGTTTTCTTTGCCTTCTGCCTTCTGCCTTCTGCCTTCCGCCATCTGCCTTCTGCCTTCCGCTTTTTGCCAGCCGCAGTTACCAACCGGCCAAGAGCGCAACCAGCGTGCGCATAATGATGTAGCCAAGAACCAAGAGGATCGCGGTTCGATACGCGCGGCCCACGCGAGCAACCTTTTCGACGAATGTCTCGCGGTGCGCTTCGACGGCGCTCCCTGCCCGATAACGCGCCACGTCTTCGCCGAGCGCCTTGACGCTGCGATATCGGGTCTGTGGATCGGGGGCCAGTGCCTTTGCGCAGATCGCTTTCAGTGCGCGCGGAACCTGGCGTTGAGCGAGCGCACTTGCCGTGTCTCGCCCGGATGAGGGCGGAACATCAGTCAGCAGCAAAAAGAGAATTGCGCCAAGCGCGTAGACATCCGCCCGCTCGTCGATCGGCTCGCCGCGGGCCTGTTCCGGAGCCATGAAGCCGCGCGTGCCGATCACGGATCCGGTATCGCTCTGCTCGCTGAGATTGGTCGCGAGCCCCCAATCCATGACCATGACCTCGCCGAACGCGCCGACCATGACGTTCTCGGGTTTGAGGTCGCGGTGAACGATGCCGCGCGCGTGGGCGAATGCGACCGGATCGCACAGTCGCTCGAACACGCGAAGGCGCTCGCCGATATCGGTCACCTGCTGGAGGTGATCGTCCAGCGTCCGGCCTTCCACGCGCTTCATGACGTAGAAGATCCGGCCGTCAGCCAACCGTCCCGCGTCATGGATCGGCACGATGCCGGGATGCTCGAGGCTGGCGAGGGCGCGGGCTTCCGAGTGCAGCCGACGATCCATGACGGAACTGGCGAGCGCGTTCGGAATCTTGATCGCGACTTCGCGGCCGAGTTCCTCGTCGCGAGCAAGATAGATCGTCCCCATCCCGCCGCGACCGATTTCCTGGAGCGCGGAGTAGCGGCCGGTCGGGAACTCGGGCCAATTGCCGACCTTTTTCAACCGGCTCACCGCGGCATCCGACAAGCCGGTCATCAGATCTCCACGCCAAACAGCTCCCGGGCTTCGCGACGAAATTCCTGCTCGCTCCCGCACAGTCCGCTGAGCGTTGAGAGCGCCCTTTCGCGAAAGCGCCGGCGCACCTGCGCGAGATAGTTCGTCACTTGCGTCGGCGTGAGATTGAATTCCCGCGCAAGTTGCGCGTAGCTGACGCCCTCAACGGGCACAAGATCGTACTTTTCAAACAACGTGAAGTGCACGGCCCGGCCGCTCGCCGCGTACTCGCTGCGCAGTTCCTCGACCGTCTTCTCGAACAGCGAGCGCACGAACTCCTGGTGGAAAAACTCCTCGGGCTCGGGCTGTCCGCTGCGATGCAAGGCCAGCACCTCGCGCTCGGCGCCATCGAAGTCGAGCGAGACGGTTTGCGCGCCGCCGCCGCGCTTCAGCCGCCCGGCCGATTGCCGCGCGTTCATCGCAAATCGATCGGCACACATGCGCACGAACGTGCGAAATCGTGCCTTGCCCGGCTCGAACCGCTCGAGCCAGGACTTCTGGAATGCATCCGCAAAGAACGCCTGCGTCAAATCGCGCGCATCCTCGGAGTCGAGCCGCCACGTAATCCGCAGGTATTTGTAGAGCGGCTTCCAGTAGCCCTCCACGAGATCCCCGAACGCCTCGCGCCGAGCCTCAGGATTGGCGTCGCGGATCCGCTCGATGACGGAGAGCCGAGTCGCCGGGAAGCCGGGGTGATCCATGATTCGCTTGATACGTGAAAGTCTGAAGTCTGAAGTCTGAAGTACGAACTGGAAACGTAAAGGTTGAAACCTGAAGGCTGAAGGCCCGGTACGCTTCAGCCTTCAAGCTTTAGCCTTCGTATTTCCAGTTCGTACTTCAGACTTCAGACTTTCAAGGATCAAGTACCATCTTAACCGCATGTCATCGCCCACCCGCACGCTGAACGGCCAGATCGACCGGTTGTATCAGCTTCCGCTGGACGAGTTCACCGAGGCGCGGAATGCCCTCTCCAAAGAACTCGGCAAAGACGGTGGAAGCGATGTCCGGAAGCTGCCGAAGCCGCCTGCGGCTGCATGGGCGGTCAACCAGTTGTACTGGAGCCGCAGAAAGGCGTACGACTCGCTGGTGGCCGCCGCGTCCGCACTTCGCCATGCTCACGGACAAATGCTCGCCGGAAAGCGCGCCGATCTTAGAGCCGCCGGAACCGCGCATGAAGAGGCGCTGGACGAGGCGGTCAAGAAC
>Ga0209382_10003516_pt1 | contig 21677 bp, 9 predicted proteins | sample SoiMetdeltSBSDD5_FD_187599 | JGI IMG/M metagenome (GOLD analysis project Ga0209382, IMG submission 187599) | Bulk soil microbial communities from a Populus tree surrounding site in Tennessee, USA - Soil MetaG P. deltoides SBSDD5 (SPAdes) (version 2) | ecosystem: Environmental > Terrestrial >... | reverse complement strand
GCGGTAGCTTGTTCGTAATTGGCGACGGGCATGTGAATCGGCCAGAAAGAAATGACTGGCGCGGCATGCGGTAGCTTGTTTGTGATTGACGAAAGACGCCTCAGAATGAAACCCGCCGCTGATTGCAGAGCAATGATCCAAGGCAATTTCTGGCGGGACCCCCCGGGATCGCGATAATCATCGAGATGGCAATAAGCAAGGAAGACATGTTGTCGATGCGTCGAATTCGTGAACAGGTTTTCGAATATGAAATGGGGTTGCAGCTCCCGGCGCTAAGTGTGCCGGAAGGCGTGGCCGCCGCGCACGTGATTGCGCGCGCCGAAGCTACGGGCGCCCCGGTTGCGGCGCTCACGGTCGTGGACACGACGAGCGAAACCGACCTCTGCGGGCGGTATGGCCTCTGTCTAAGTCCCAACGTCCGGACCGCGCGCTACACGCAGCTTGCGGTGGTTAAGCCTTGTCGCGGATAGGTTGAATGTTTTGATTTAGATTTAAAGGAGATACAAATGAGCTTGCACGATCCAGATAGAGAAGACACTACAGTCTATAAAGTAGTTGTAAACCACGAAGAGCAATACTCCATCTGGCCGGATTATAAGGAAATCCCCCTCGGCTGGAGAGATGTAGGAAAGAGCGGTCTGAAACCGGAGTGTTTAGCCTACATCAAAGAGGTATGGACCGATATGCGGCCGTTAAGTTTGCGGAAGAAGATGGAAGAGATGGCGAAAAATCCTCCTCCTCCCCCTCCTCCTCCCGACCCAAACAGACCTCGTGAGAAGAGTCTTGTCGAAAAGCTTTGCGAAGGCGATCATCCGATCGAAGCTAGCTTGCGACCGGAAAAGACGGCCAAAGCCCTCAAAGACCGGATCGATATGGGGTATGTCCATATCAAATTTACCCAGACCAAGGGTGGCACCGAACTTGGGGTAAGACTTGATCAAGAGACTCTGGATTTGGGTCAGGCTGATTTTGAGAACCAGACGGGCAAAGTACACTTGGAAGGAGAGCTGACTTTGGACTATGTCAAAGTCCGATGTATCGCTGATCTCGACCTGCAAACGTTAAACGGTAAAGGGCGCCTAATGCGGGTATAGAGCGGATTATAAAGCGATCCTGTGCCCGCTTTATGGACGGTGTGCTGAGGGCAGAAACTAGTTCTGGCATTGGCTATCGATTCTTCAAGGAAGCTTGGCAAGGAGGAGATTTCTACATGTCGGGAAACACGGCTGACCCTCTCGTGGTAGGCTCCACCTTGGTTGACCTCTTGCGCCAGAGGGCGCAAGAGCAGCCGGCACATAAGCTGTATACATTTTTGTGTGATGGTGAAGAAGAAGCGGCGCTGACTTACGCCGAACTTGACCATCGGGCATGCGCGTTGGCTGCCCGGTTACAGAGTTCAGGTGCGCGGGGCGAACGAGTATTGTTGCTCTACCCGTCGGGGTTGGACTACATCATAGCCTTCTTCGGCTGTCTTTATGCCGGAGCGGTCGCCATCCCCGCCTATCCGCCGCGCCAGAATCGAAATTCGATGCGCCTGCAAGCCATCATCGCTGATGCCCAGGCCAAATTCATCCTGACCACGAGTTCGGTCTTTTCCAGCGCACGGCGCATGCTGTCGGAACTCCAGGGCCTGAGTCGGTTACAGTGGTTGATTACCGATCAGGCCGAGGGCCATACAGCCGATGATTGGAAGGATCCAGCCATTACCGAAGAGACACTGGCTTTCCTCCAGTACACATCAGGTTCAACCTCGGCTCCCAAAGGCGTCATGTTGAATCACGGCAATTTATTACATAATTTGTCGGTAATTAAGTTCGGAATCCAAGGTTCATCAGAGAGTACATTCGTTATCTGGTTGCCGCTTCATCATGACTTCGGGATGATCGCGGGAATTCTGGAACCGCTCTACTTAGGTTCTTCGGTGGCGCTCATCTCTCCGGCGGCATTTTTACAGAGCCCTTTCTGCTGGCTTCAAGCTATGTCTCGTTATCGGGGGAAGGTCAGCGGCGCTCCCAATTTCGCCTACGACCTCTGTGTGCGAAAGATCGGCCCGGCACAGCGCGCGGAGTTGGATCTGAGTCATTGGGAAGTGGCCTTAAACGGAGCCGAACCGGTGCGAACTGAGACTCTGGAGCGCTTCTGTGAGACTTTCGCCCCTTGTGGTTTTCGACCACAAACCCTGTATCCAGGTTATGGACTTGCCGAAGCGACGCTGCTGGTCAGCGGAGGGCGGAAGGACCGGGCGCCAGTTGTCAAAACTTTTCAGTCGGAAGCGTTGACGGACAACCGTGCGGTTCAGATCGACGAAGGTGAAGCGGGCGGGAGCCGGCTGGTGGGATGTGGCGGCAATCTGCCAGGTCAGCGAATTGCGATTGTCAAACCCGACCTCCGGACAGAATGTTTGCCTGGAGAGATCGGAGAGATCTGGGTATCAGGACCGAGTGTCGCCCAGGGTTATTGGCGGCGCCCACTCGAGACTGAACAGACATTTCGAGCTTACCTGGCTCAGACGAATGAAGGGCCTTTCCTACGCACCGGAGATCTGGGGTTTATACAAGATGAAGAATTATTCGTCACTGGTCGAATCAAAGATCTGATCATCATTGATGGACAGAATTATTATCCGCAAGACCTCGAACTCACAGTGGAAAAGAGTCACCCCGCCATCAGGCCGAATTGCTGTGCGGCCTTTTCGGTCGACCTGGGTGATCGGGAACAGTTGGTCGTGGCGGCTGAAATCGAACGCCAATATCTCAATCTAAAACAGGATGAAATCGTAAAGGTTGTACGCCGGGCGATCGCGGAAGAACATGAGTTGCGTGTCGAGCAGGTCTGGCTGCTCAAACCCGGCAGGGCGCCGAAAACTTCCAGTGGAAAGATTCAGAGATATCTTTGCCGCATTGATTACCTGTCGATGTTGGCGAACAGTGCGTCTCAGGCACAGTCGCGAACGACAGCCAACGACTGAGGGTAAACGATGATTCGGATGCAAGAGGGGGCTGAATTGGAGATAAAGAACGTCGGTGTTGTCGGAGCCGGTGTCATGGGAGTGGGCATAGCCCAGAGCCTGGCCCAGTCGGAATTTCGGGTACTGCTGGTCGATCTCAATGATAAGATTTTAGAACATGCCCGCCGCCAGATTAAGGCAAATCTCCGGCTCCACTCTTTGCTCAAAAAGGCTGCGGCCGCGCCGCGCGCCGATGTCGTCATAGACCGGATCACCTTCTCCGCTGACAGCCAGATTTTGGAGGAGGCGGATTTCCTGATTGAGAATGTGGTTGAGAAGTGGGAAATTAAACGCCGCCTCTATCAACAAATGGACGCCATCTGTTGCGACCGGACAATCTTCGCGGCTAATACCTCCGCCATTCCCATCACTCGAATCGCGTCGGCCACCAGGCGCCCGGCGAAGGTCCTGGGGATGCATTTCATGAACCCCGTGCCGTTGAAACGAACGGTGGAGGTGATCCGCGGCTATCATACTGCTGAAGAGACGATCGAGGCCGCCCGAAATTTGCTGGCCCGGATGGAGAAAGACTGCATCATCGTCAATGACTCTCCAGGGTTTGTCTCTAACCGCGTCTTGATGTTGATGGTCAACGAGGCCATCTTCCTGGTGCACGAGCGAGTGGCCGCTGCCGCCGAGGTGGACCGGATTTTCAAAGAATGCTTTGGCCATAAGATGGGACCATTAGAGACGGCGGACCTAATTGGACTCGATACAATCCTGCTTTCTCTAGAAGTCCTATACGAGTCTTTCTCGGATAGCAAGTATCGTCCATGTCCGCTTCTCAAGCAGATGGTGGACGCGGGGTTGTATGGGCGCAAGAGCGGGGCCGGTTTCTATCCATACCAAATCGCTGAGCAATAAACGAAAAGAAGGAGGACTGGTTCTTATGGATGATTCAAAGATCAAGATCCGGGCCTTTCTATCGCGCTTCTTCCAGGCTGCTGCGGTGGCGGAGAATGATGACATCTTTGCGCTCGGATTCATCAACTCGCTTTTCGCTCTGCAACTGGTTGCCTGGGTGGAGAAGGAGTTCGAGATTCAGATCGAGGACGAAGATCTCGAGATCGAGAACTTCAACACTATTGAAGCTATTGCCAATCTCGTCGCCCGGAAGAACGGTCGGGCGCAGGGGGCTTAGCCCCGCGTTCACACCCGATGAGCGCCGATAGTGGTTGACGCCAGCGGAGCAGACATGGAGTTTGGGTTAACTCAGGAGCATCAGAACGTGATAGCCGGTGTGAGGCGCTTCGCGAGCACGGAGCTTGCTCACGAGGCTGAGCGTGCAGACCGCGAGGAGCGGTTCTCACCGGAAACCCTTCGGAGGATGGCGCAGCAGGGATGCCTGGGTAGCATCCTGCCGCGCGAGTGGGGCGGCAAGGGGATAGACTTCATCACCTACGGTCTCCTGCACGAGGAGATCGGTAGGGTCTGTTCTTCAGCCAGGAGCATAGTCACGGTTCACGACATGGTGGCCCTGGCCATTCTCAAATGGGGTAGCGAGCGGCAGCGAAAGCGGTTGCTGCCGCAACTGGCAGTTGGTGAAATCATGGGGGCTTTCGCCCTGAGCGAGCCTCGCGTCGGGAGCGATGCCAAGAGCGTCGAAATGACCGCAGAGCGTTCGAACGGCGCTTACATCCTGAACGGCACAAAGAAATGGATCACCTCGGGCCAGATCGCTGACATCTTTTTGGTCCTGGCCTGCTGTCAAGATAAGCCGACCGCCTTTCTCGTCGAGCGAGACCGGCCCGGAGTTTCGGTCGAGCCGATCTCTAGACTGCTGGGAATGCGGGCATCGATGGTCGCTCAGGTCGACTTCCGGCAGTGTGAAATCCCGTCAGAGAACCTGCTTGGCCGGGAGGGATTCGGTTTCATCTCTGTGGCATTGACCGCCCTCGGCCTCGGGCGATACAGCGTGGCCTGGGGATGTGTGGGAATTGCCCAGTCCTGCCTCGACGCTTGCGTGCAATATACGAGCCAACGCCGGCAGTTCGGCTCCTTCTTGAAAGAGCATCAACTTATTCAAGCCATGATCGCCGAGATGGCCACCAACCTCAAAGCGGCGCGACTCCTCTGTTATCAGGTCGGGCGCCTGAAAGATGAGGGCGATCCGCGAGAGATTACGGAGACGTTTGTCGCCAAGTACTTTGCCTCGCGGACCGCGATGCGGGCGGCAGGCGACGCCGTCCAGATTCACGGCGCCAACGGGTGCGCCAGTGAATACCCCGTGCAGCGATACCTCCGTGACGCCAAGGTCATGGAGATAATCGAAGGTAGTCATCAGCTCTCGCAGCTTGTAATCGCGAAATCGGCGTTTCAAGAGTACGAGCAGTCCAGGGAGACGGCGGGCGCCACTTCCTCGGCTGAGGCGTCACTAACAGACTCTGATCGCAAGCCGGAAGGTTGTGGCTGACTCAAACGGTTATTAAGGATCGAAGTATGAGCGCGTTACCATGCGAGTTTCGAGTGGGAGAACAAGGCGGAGGCCGGGAAGACAAGCGAATGATCAAGTGCATCGTTTGGGACCTGGATGACACTCTTTGGCATGGCGCTTTGCTTGAGGGCGGCGCTGTTCGCCTGAAGGATAACGTGGTCGGGATCGTTAAAACGCTCGATAGCAGGGGCATCCTGCAATCGATCGCGAGCAAGAATGATTATGATCAGGCTCTGGGCCAACTCCGAAGGTTTGGGCTTGCCGAATACTTCCTGTATCCGCGGATCAATTGGAACTCGAAGTCTTCGTCGATCAAGGCGATTTCCTCTTCAATCAACATTGGGTTGGATGCGGTCGGTTTCATTGACGACCAGGAGTTCGAGCGGGACGAGGTAGCCTTTTCGCTTCCGGAGGTCCGTTGTATCGCCCCGGTCGAACTCGACGGTCTGCTCGATTGGGCGGAGTTGAACCCACGCTTTATCACCGAAGACTCTAGCCGGAGGCGGCTAATGTATCTCAGCGACATGGAGCGGAAAGAAGCCGAGACGGCCTTTGTCGGCCCGCAGGAAGAGTTCTTAGCGACTCTAGAACTGAATCTTACAATTGCGCCAGCCGGGCTGGAGGATTTGAACCGTGCCGAAGAATTGACCTTGCGGACTAACCAACTCAACACCACTGGTTATACCTACTCTTACGACGAGTTGAATGATTTCCGGCAATCGGGGCGCCACCGGCTCCTGATTGCAAGCCTAACTGATCGATACGGGGCTTATGGCAAGATCGGTCTGGTCTTAATCGACTGCGCCGAGCGGGAGTGGACGATCAAACTTCTCTTGATGTCTTGCCGTGTCATGTCCCGCGGAGTGGGAACAATCATGATCAATCACATTATGAAATTGGCGAAAGAGATGAAAGTCAAGCTGTATGCCGAATTTTTGCCGAACGGCCGAAACCGCATGATGTACGTCTCGTACAAGTTTGCCAATTTTCGCGAGGTGGAGCGGAATGGAGATCTGGTGATCTTTGAGAATGATCTCAGCCGTATCCAGGATTTCCCGGCTTATATTAAGGTCAATATCTTGAATCAATCGAACCAAAGTTGAGTGTGAGTAAGAACGAATCTCACGAGAGGCGGAATTTAACGAGGGAATCTGTGACGGCTCAAGAGATTCAAAACTGGCTGATATCAAAGATCGCAGAACTGGCTGGGATTGAGCCACAAGAGATAGACGTTCGGGAATCATTTACTACCTTCGGGCTGGTCTCAAAAGATTCGATTATACTTTCCGGTGAATTGCAGGATTGGCTTGGCCAGCGGCTCTCTCCCGGATTGTTCTATGACTATCCTAACATCTGGACGCTAGGCCGGCGCTTGGCTGGGCTATCCGAAGATAGTGATTCAGGCCGGCAGCCAAGTGGAGACCAAGGAAACGGCGTGGAGCCGATCGCGATTATCGGTATGGGCTGCCGCTTTCCCGGCGCCGGCGATCCGAGATCCTTCTGGCGCCTCCTGCGCCAAGGCGGCGATGCCATCACGGAGGCGCCAGCCGAAAGATGGGACCTGAATAAATTCTACGATCCGAGCGTGGGGAAGCCGGGTAAGATGAATACACGGTGGGGAGGCTTTCTCAGTCAAGTCGACCAATTCGATCCTCACTTTTTTGGTATTACACCGCGGGAAGCCGAATACATAGATCCTCAGCAGAGACTATTATTGGAAGTAGCTTGGGAGGCGCTGGAGGATGCCGGTCTGGCGCCGGACAGGCTGAGAGGCGCCTCGACCGGCGTATTTGTTGGGATTTCAACCTGCGATTATTTTCGGTTGCAGCTGAATAATCTCCTCTCCATTAATGCCTATGTCGGGACTGGCGGCGCCCTGAGCATGGCGGCCAACCGGTTATCTTACTTCTTCGATTTTCATGGACCGAGCATGGCCGTTGATACGGCTTGTTCATCGAGTTTGGTTGCTGTGCATCTGGCTTGTCAAAGCCTGCGCTCAGGGGAGTCAGAATTAGCTCTGGTCGGAGGCGTTAATGTTATTCTCTCTCCGGAGTTGAATATTACTTTTTCTCAGGCGCGCATGATGGCGGCTGACGGTCGCTGCAAAACCTTTGATGCTGCAGCGGACGGTTATGTTCGCGGTGAAGGCTGCGGAGTAGTAGTGCTCAAACGTTTATCCGATGCGATCAAGGATGGTAACAGAGTCCTGGCGCTGATTCGTGGGTCGGCGATTAATCAGGACGGCCACAGTAATGGGCTAACGGCTCCTAACGGCGTCGCTCAGCAGTCCGTCATTCGACAGGCGCTCCGTAACGCTGGAGTCCAGCCCGCGCAAATCAGCTTTGTCGAGGCTCACGGCACGGGAACGCCGCTGGGAGATCCGATTGAGTTTGATTCATTGAAGGCGATCTTGATGTCCGGACGTCCGCCAGATCATCCTTGCGTTGTGAGTTCGGTCAAGACCAATATCGGTCATTTAGAGGCCGCCGCCGGCGTGGCCAGCTTAATCAAGGTTGTGCTCTCATTGAAGCATGGGGAGATCCCCCCCATGCTTCACTTCAGAGATCTCAATCCTCATATCTCGCTTGCCGGTACTTCATTCCTGATCCCCACACAATGCGTGTCTTGGCGGCCAGAGGGGGGGCGCCGATTGGCCGGGGTCAGCTCATTCGGCTTCGGCGGCACAAATGCTCATGTCGTTTTAGAAGAAGCTTCCGCCATCGATCAAGTTACTCCAAAGGTTGAACGGCCTCTTCACATCTTTACACTCTCGGCCAGGAGTGAAGAAGCGGGGCGGCAACAGGCGCGCTGTTTCGAAACATTCCTGGCCGGGCGCCCGGAACTCACAGTTCCCGATGTCTGTCATACAGTCAACTGTGGGCGAACTCATTTTGCCTCTCGGCTGGCCATTCTTACCGACTCTATCGACCATCTACGCCAACGGTTGGCGGCGTTCGCCGCAGGTGAAGAGCCTTTCACTCATTTAAAGTCAAGCCGAGACCAGCTCCGGGTCGCATTCCTATTTACAGGGCAGGGGGCGCAGTACGTAGGTATGGGGCAGGAACTCTATGAGACCCAGCCACTTTTCCGCGAGAAGCTCGATCAGTGCGACCGACTGTTGCGTTCTCATCTGAAGCGACCTCTCCTATCGGTTCTCTATCCCCTGCCAGGAGAGGATTCGCCGCTGGATCAGACCGCATACACGCAACCTGTACTGTTCGCCTTTGAGTATGCCCTGGCCGAATTATGGCGCTCTTGGGGGATCGAACCGTCCGCGGTCATGGGCCATAGTGTTGGCGAGTACGTGGCCGCCTGTCTGGCTGGAGTGTTCGATTTAGAGGATGGATTAAAGTTGATCGCCGACCGAGGCCGATTGATGCAAGCTTTGCCACAGGACGGAGCCATGCTCACTGTCTTCGCGCAAGAAGCGCAAGTCGCGGCGGCTCTGGCCGAATATGATGGAGAGGTCTCGATCGCGGCGGTTAATGGCCCAGAAAACATTATGATTTCGGGAAAGCGTCAAGCCGTTGTCGCCATTCAGGCTTGCCTGGCGAGTGAGGGAATTCGCACTAAGCGGTCCACTACCCCCCACGCTTTTCATTCCCCGTTAATGGAGCCGGCTCTGAAAGATTTCAGATGTATCGCCTCGCAAGTGAGATTTGCCGCTCCGAATAAAGAACTGGTCTCCAACTTGAACGGTCAACAATTCAAACCCGGGCAAGCCCCGGATGCTGCTTATTGGTGTCGGCATCTCAGCGAGGCGGTACAGTTCTCGGCGGGAGTGAGTACTCTGTACGAGGCAGGCTATCGAGTCTTTATCGAAATCGGGCCGGGGACCACGCTGTTAGGAATGGGCCGGAGATGCTTGCCGCAAAGTGTCGGGCAGTGGCTGCCTTCGTTGCGCAAAGGGCAGGGCGAATGGCGGCAGATGCTAATGAGTCTGAAGGCGCTATATCTGCAAGGTATTGAGGTGAATTGGGCAGGATTTGATCGGAGTTATTCACGCCACCTGGTATCACTTCCCACTTACCCTTTTCAGCGGAGACGGTATTGGCTTGATAAGGTCGAGGAAGCTTGCCCATCGGCAATCGCAGCCCAAGCGCGCACCACGTCACAAGTAGCGCATACGTCATTCGATCTGGAGAGGGATGAAGGGCAACCGAAGGAAAGCGAGTCGTCGTCCGAGACGTCTGAGCTGTTGAAGCAATTGAACGCGACGGCGCCAAGCGCACGCTGCCGGTTACTGGCTATCTATATTCGGGATCAAGTGGTTGCCGTCGCTGGCATGGACCCAACTCAGACTCTAGACATCAGGCAGCCGTTAAATGAGTTAGGAGTCGATTCTCTAATGGCCCTTGAAATAGCGGATACTCTTGGCCTGGCGCTGGGCCGCACTCTGTCGCCAGCGCTTGTATATGATTATCCAACCATCGAAGCTTTGGCTGAGCATTTGGTTGATGTCACTTGCCATACTCATAAATTGGCGGGGCCTCGCCAGGAGCGCCTGCCGGAGGTGGATCTGTTAGGCGAGATCCTGGCGAAGCTCGAGCCATTTTCTGAAGCCGAAGCCGAAGCCTTACTCAGGGCGCCAACTCCGACATCGAAGGCGTGAAGAGAAGACCTTAAATGAAAGATCTAGACCACCGTCTTGCACATCTGTCTCCGGCCAAGCAAGCGCTCGTGATACAGCAACTTCAATCGAAGCTTGAGGCGCTGGAGCGGCTGAAAGCCGAGCCGATTGCCATTATCGGCATGGGGTGCCGATTTCCAGGGGATGCTCACGATCCGTCGAGCTTCTGGGCGCTTCTTAAAGAGGGCCGCGACGCCATCACCGAGGTTCCGTCGGATCGCTGGGATTGGCGAGATTTCTGCGATCCGGAGCCGATGACTCCGGGGAAGGTCAACACTCGATGGGGCGGATTCCTCTCACGGGTGGCGGATTTCGACGCTCACGCTTTCGGGCTCTCTCCGCGGGAGGCCGCGCGCATGGACCCTCAGCAAAGATTATTGTTGGAGGTGACCTGGGAAGCGTTGGAGAATGCCGGAATCGCCATGGAGCGACTGCGCGGCAGCCGTACTGGGGTCTTCATTGGCCACCAGACCAGCGATTATGCCCGGCTTCAGTTCCGTGAACCGTCGCAGCTTGACGCCCTGGTCGGCACCGGGAACGCCGGAACTATGGCCGCGAGCCGCCTCTCCTATTGGCTCGATCTTCGCGGGCCGAGCATGGCGATTGATACGGCTTGCTCCTCTTCGCTCGTGGCCGTGCATCTCGCTTGCCAGAGCTTGCGCCGTGGAGAAGCAACCATGGCGCTCGCTGGAGGAGCGAACCTCATCCTCTTGCCGGAAACCAATATTATTTTCTCCAGGGCCGGATTGATTGCGCCAGACGGCCGCTGCAAGGTCTTCGATGAGCGGGCCGATGGCTATACGCGCAGCGAGGGCGTCGGTTTAGTGGCGCTCAAGCCCCTATCGCAAGCCATCGCCGACGCCGATTCGATCTATGCCGTCATCATCGGCAGCGCAGTCAACCAGGACGGGCGCAGCAATGGCATCACGGCTCCAAATCGGCAGGCGCAGGAGGCTTTGCTACGGGAGGCCTATCGAAATGCTGGCCTCTCAGCGGGAGAGGTCCAATATGTAGAGGCTCACGGCACCGGAACCGCCTTGGGGGACCTGATTGAAGCGCAGGCGCTTGGAGCAGTTCTCGCGACAGATCGTTCGCCTGAGCGACCCTGTCTAATTGGTTCGGTCAAGAGTAACGTCGGGCATCTGGAGACGGCCGCAGGAGTCGCCAGTCTGATCAAGGTCGCACTTGCGCTCAATCGTAAAGAGATTCCTCCGACTATACATTTCAGGCAGCCCAATCCGCGTATCCCGTTCGACGAACTTCCCCTGCGCGTCGTGCGGGAACTCGAATCTTGGCCCGCGGGAGCCACGCCCGCGCGCGCTGGCGTGAGTTCCTTTAGCTTCGGGGGGACGAATGCCCATCTGGTGCTCGAAGAAGCTCCGGTCGTTGAGCCTTCCGGCCCGTCGCGGCCATGGCAAGTACTGGCGCTTTCAGCTAAAACCAGTTCTGCGCTCGAAAGCGCAACCACAAACCTGATTAGACATCTACAGCAGAACCACGAAATTTGCCTCGCCGATGTAGCCTACACGCTACAGACCGGACGGAGTCTCTTCAGTCACCGTCGGATGGTAGTTTGCCAAAGCGTATCCGAGGCGGCAGCCGCGCTTGAGACGCTAGATCCGAAGAGAGTTTTTACGAAGGCCGGCGCCGCGAGTGACAGTCAAGTAGTCTTTATGTTTCCGGGGCTTGGCGATCATTACCTGAATATGGCCCAAGGGATCTATCAACATGAGCCTGAGTTCCGTGTTGAGGTCGATCGCTGCTGTGAGATGTTAAAGGCCGAGTTGGAAGTAGACCTCCGCGGCGTAATCTTCGCCGGTGAGAGGACCCTTGCAGAAAGCCAGGTCGGGGGCCTCAATCTGCGCAAAATGTTACGGCGTGGCATCCCAGAGAATAACGCCGGTTCTGATTGGTTAAACCGAACCAGCCTGGTTCACCCTGCGGTCTTCATTATCGAGTATGCGCTGGCGCGATTGTTCATGTCCTGGGGACTGCGGCCGCGAGCAATGATCGGTCACAGCCTGGGTGAGTATGTCGCGGCATGTCTAGCAGGCGTCTTTTCCTTGGAAGAGGGATTGCGACTGGTGGTCAGACGGGCGAACCTGATCCAGCAACTCCCGCGCGGAGCCATGTTGGGGGTCGCCTTGAGCGAAGAGGAACTCGAACCATACCTCATACAAGGCGTATCGCTGGCGGCCGTCAATGGTCCCCGACTTTGTGTGTTGGCTGGACCCGAGGCAGAGATCCAGGAGGTAGAGCGGAAGCTGGGCGCAAAGGAGGTGGCGATAAGTCGTTTGCCGGTCGGGCACGCCTTCCACTCGGAGATGATGAGAGAGATTGAGGGCCCTTTCCGTGCGCTACTCAGGGAGATTAGGCTGCAGCCGCCGCAGATCCCCTACTTATCAAATGTGACGGGGAAGTGGATTGTAGAACAGGAGGCGACCTCGGTTGATTACTGGGTGAAACATCTGTGCCAGGCTGTACGCTTCGGGGAGGGAGTAGAGGAATTATTATCAGGAATAGAGCGAGTAATGATAGAGGTGGGGCCTGGGCAGAGCTTGAATTCCTTCGTCAAGCTGCATCCATTATATAGAGCCGAGCAAGCGCCATTGGTCGTTTCGAGCATGAGGGCTCGATCTGAGCAAGAGTCGGATGAACTGTACTTGATGAGGATGGTGGGAAAGCTATGGCTGGCTGGAGTGGCCTTGGATTGGAATTCCTTCTATAAAGGAGAACGCCGCCATCGCGTGTTACTACCAACCTATCCCTTCCAGCGCCAACGCCATTGGTTTGAACCGCATGGAGCGGCGGAAACGCCACCCTCATTGCCGACCGTGACCGCCGAGCCGAGAGTCGCTCTTGCTGATGCGTTTTACTTGCCAGCATGGAAGGAGGTAATGAGAAGCCAGGAGTCTGTTGAAGAAGCCCTGGCTGGCGCGCAGACCTCCTGGTTGATCTTACTTGATGAGTGCGGCATAGGAGCGCGGCTTGTGGCGAGGTTGCGGCAAGCCAATCAAACGGTCGTTTCTGTAGCTCGCGGGGAGATCTTTCGCCAGGACGGCGCCGGATGCTACACGATCAACCCTGGTGTGAGCGAAGATTATCACGCGCTGATCAATGCGCTCCCGGCGCTGCCAGAGAAGATTGTTCACCTCTGGAACCTCCCGCTGGATGATGGCGCATGGAGCGATCTGGAGGGAGTGGGCGCGAGTCAAGAACGGGGTTTCTATGGCCTGTTGTGGCTTGTCCAGGCGCTCGGCGATCGCTACCTAAGCCGGACGATTGAATTGGTAGTTGTTTCGAGCCAACTCCATGTAGTGACTGGCGATGAGCGCATTTGCCCGGCGAAGGCGACGCTGTTGGGGCCGTGCCGTGTGATCCCCTCCGAGTATCCGCAACTAACTTGTCGCAGTGTGGACGTGTGGCCATTGGCGCCGGCCGGCGAGGCGGACGATCAGTTGGTGGAGCGACTGCTGATCGAACTGAGTAAGCCAACGGCGGAGCCCGTCGTGGCGCTTCGTGGCGCGCATCGTTGGGTAGAGAGCTTTGAACCGACGCGGCTTTCAATGCCGACAGCGGAGCAGGCGCCGTGGCGCAAGGGAGGGGTTTACCTGATCACCGGCGGCTTGGGTGGGGTCGGACTCGCGCTGGCCGAGTACTTGGCGGCGAACTGGAAGGCGAAGCTGATTTTAGTTGGGCGCAGCAGGCTGCCTGAACGGGCCGAGTGGCCGTCCTTACTGGTCAGAGAAGGGGAGAGAGAGGGACTGGGTCGCAAATTGGCGAAATTGCAATCGCTCGAGGCGACGGGAACTGAGGTGTTGGCGCTGAGCGCGGATGTGGCGAACCTGGAGCAGATGGAAGCCGTTGTGCGTCAGGCGCGGGAGCGTTTCGGCGTGATCAATGGCGTGATTCACGCCGCCGGGACGCCCGGTGTGGGGTTGATGCAATTGAAGAGCGCAGATCGGGCGGCAAGTGTGCTGTCTTCGAAAGTGAGAGGGGCGCTGGTTTTGGAGCGTGCGCTGGCTGGCGAAGAGCTGGATTTGACAGTGTTGTGTTCGTCGGTGACTGCGCTGGTCGGCGGCCCGGGACAGGTTGATTACTGTGGGGCGAATGCGTTTTTGGATGCGTATGCGGAGTGGGCGCATGGGCGCGGGCGGACTACGATCTCGATCAACTGGGGCGAGTGGCAGTGGGATGCTTGGCAAGCGGGTTTGGCGGGTTTCAATCCGGAGATGCAGGAATATTTCCAAGCCAACCGGCGCCGCTACGGGATCAGTTTTGAAGAAGGGCGGGAGGCTCTGACGCGGATTGTCGCATCCGGGCGGCGGCGCGTCATTGTCTCGATGCGGGATTTCAGCCGGGTGGTAGAGGAGTGCGGGGAATACATGGCCGCGCGGGTGTTGGAGCGTTCGCAAGGAAGGCTGCCTAGACTCAAAGCTTTGCGCGGCGCCGGCGAGACGAAAAAAGCGGAATCTTCTCCGAGTCATGCCGGGCGGCGCATGGAAAATGTTCATGCGTCTGCCGACAACAAGATTGAAAAAAAGGTCGCGGCGATCTTCGAAGACAGACTGGGTCTTGAGCAGGTGAGGATCGACGACAACTTCTTTGACCTCGGGGGGAACTCCCTCATCGGTCTTCAGATAATTAATGACCTGAGGAGAGATTTTGATATTCAAATTCCTGCCGTAGCGTTGTTCGAGGCGCCAACAGTGAGAGGGTTGGCAAAATACCTTGGCGCTAGATTGGGACCCCATCAGCCTGAGCCATCACAGCCCCTGGTCAAGCAACAGTTCCACAGTGTTGGGCAGCGGGAAGTCGCGATCATCGGTATGGCGGGCCGTTTTCCGGGGGCAAATTCGATTGATGAGTTCTGGCAGAACCTGACAAATGGTGTCGAGTCGCTCTCATTTTTCTCCGACGGAGAGATCAAAGCGGCGGGTGTCGATCCGGAGCTTTTGAGTCACGTGAAAGCTCGGCCCATCATCGCCGGATGCGATCTGTTCGACGCCGGTTTTTTCGGATACAGTCCTAGGGACGCAGAGCTGACCGATCCACAACATCGCTTATTCCTGGAATGCGCCTGGGAAGCGATGGAGCATGGCGCCTATCAGTCAGAAAACTATCGCGGTCAGATCGGCGTTTTCGCCGGCGCCAATATCAGTAGTTACTGGCTGAATTTTCAGTCATGCCCCCACATCGCGCGATCCGTCAGCATCTATCAATTGGCTGTAGGGAACGATAAAGATTCGTTGACGACCAATGTCTCTTACAAACTCAACCTGAAGGGGCCAAGCTTAGCCGTTCAAACCCATTGCTCGACTTCATTAGTAGCTGTCCACCTGGCTTGCCAAAGCCTTCTTACTGGCGAGTGCGATATGGCCTTGGCAGGAGGAGTCTCGATCCGGGCGCCACAAAAGGTAGGTTATCTGTATGACGGGGAAGGTATGGACTCGCCTGACGGTCGGACCCGCGCCTTCGATGCGCGAGCCCAGGGCACGGTAATCGGCGATGGAGTGGGGGTCGTACTACTTAAGCGCCTGGCTGACGCTCTGGCCGACGGCGACTCCATTTACGCGGTGATCAAAGGTTCGGCTATCAATAATGACGGATCGTCGAAGGTCGGCTTCACGGCGCCCAGTGTCGAGGGCCAAGCCGAAGCAGTGGCCACCGCGTTATCACGGGCACAGGTGGATGCCAGGACGATCGGTTACATTGAAGCCCACGGAACCGCCACCCGACTTGGCGATCCGATCGAAGTGTCGGCGCTGACCAGAGCTTTCCGGGCGAGCACCGACGCCAAAAGTTTCTGCGCCATTGGCTCAGTTAAGAGTAATGTCGGACATTTGGATAAAGCTGCGGGAGTGACCGGATTGATCAAAGCTACACTCGCGCTCAAGCATGGAATGATCCCACCCAGCCTCCATTTCGTCGAACCCAATCCGGAAATTGATTTTGAGAATAGCCCCTTCTATGTCAACGCCAGGTTGTCAAAATGGGAAAGTAACGGCCACCCACGTCGAGCCGGAGTTAACTCTCTCGGAATGGGCGGTACCAATGCGCACGTCGTGTTAGAAGAAGCGCCGGCTTTAGAGCCGTCCGGAGATTCAAGACCGTGGCAGTTAATTGTCGTGTCAGCCAAGACAGGTTCCGCGCTCGAACGGATGAGGGAGAATCTGGTCGATTATTTGCGGCGGCGCCCGGAGGTCAACTTAGCGGATCTGGCTTATACACTCCAAATAGGCCGCCGAATCTTCAATTATCGGTTAATAGCAGTATGTCAGGGCCACGCCCAGGCCGCGAGCGCGCTAGAGGAGCTTAATAGCGAACAGGTGTGGAGCATGATTGGGAGTGAAAAGAAGCGCCCTCTAGTCATGATGTTCCCCGGGCTTGGTGAGCAGTATGCCAATATGGCTGGCGGATTGTATCGGACGGAAAGGGTCTTTCGCGAAGCGGTGGATGACTGTTGCGAGCAACTAAAGCCATTGCTGGGTGTGGATTTGCGAAGGTTGTTATTTCGCGAGCCGCAGGGAGTGAAGAGGACGGCAGGCCTGGATTTGCGGATGATGCTGCAGCGTGGCAAGAGGTCTTCGGGGGAAGGGGAAGATGAACTGAACCGCACTTACCTGGCTCAACCGGCGGTCTTTGTCATCGAGTATGCGTTGGCGCAGTTACTGCGGTTCTGGGGGCTGCGACCGCAGGCCATGATCGGCCACAGCCTGGGCGAGTATGTCGCTGCGTGTCTGGCCGGCGTCTTTTCGTTGGCGGACGGATTGAGGTTGGTGGCGGAGCGCGCCCGTCTGATCGAAGGGCTCCCGGGTGGAGGGATGTTGGCAGTTGCCCTGAGCGAAGAGGAGTTGGGGCCTTATCTCGGGCCTGGGGTATCGCTGGCGGCGATCAATGGACCGCGGTTCTGTGCGCTGGCCGGAACTGAAGAGGGGATTGCGGAAGTAGAACGGGAGTTGAAAGCCAAGGAGGTGGCGGCGAGCCGTTTGCCGACCCGGCACGCTTTCCACTCTGAGATGATGAGAGAGATCGAGGGGCCTTTCAGAGAGCTGTTGAGCGGGGTGAGGATGGAACCGCCGCGGATTCCCTATGTCTCGAATGTGACTGGGAGATGGATCGAAGAGCAGGAGGCGACCTCGGTCGAGTATTGGGTGAAACATCTGTGTCAGGCGGTGCGGTTCGAAGCGGGAGTGCGGGAGCTCTTGTCCGGAGAGGAGAGTGTGATAGTGGAGGTGGGGCCTGGTCAGAGCTTGAGTTCGTTCGTCAAGTTGCATCCGCGGTGTGGGGAGGAGCGGGCGGGATTGGTCTTATCGAGTATGAGGTCAGAGTCGGAAGGGGAATCAGACGAGAGATACTTGATGAAGCTGATCGGGAAGCTGTGGTTGGCGGGTGTGGATTTCGATTGGGGAGCGTTTTATGAGGGAGAGAGGCGGCGGCGGGTGTCGCTGCCGACCTACCCATTTGAACGCCAGCGCTACTGGATTGAGCCTTACGCGGCCGGGGCGCCGGCTGACACTCAAGCGCCGATGAAAAGAGAGTCGGATTTATCTGACTGGTTCTATCGACCTGTTTGGACAGTTTCTCCACTGTCCGGGGACGCTGCTCAGCCGACGGGCGTTCCAGCAGGCTCATGTTGGTTGGTCTTTCTCGATGAGTATGGTGTGGGTTCCAGTTTATCAGAGCGATTGCGGGAGAAACGATTCGAAGTGGTAACTGTGACCCGCGGAGAGAGATTCGCCAGGTTGAACGAAGGAGAGTATGTTATCAATCCAAGCCGACGTGAAGACTACTCAGCCTTGATCAAGGGGCTTCGCGACGCCATCAAGACTCCCAGGGAGGTCGTGCAACTGTGGAGTCTATCGCCTGACTCAGATCGAAAAGTAGACCTCGAGCTTTTTGATCCCAGCCAAGAGCTTGGCTTTTATAGCTTGATCTTCCTGGCGCAGGCATTTGATGAGCAGCGGCTGACAGATACGATTCGGATCAGAATCGTTTCAAATAACCTTCAACGTGTGACTGGGCATGAACGACTCCGCCCGGAGACGGCGACTTTGCTTGGGCCCTGCAAAGTCATCCCGCAAGAATATTCGAATCTCAAATGCTGCTATGTGGACATTAGTCTTTCCGACTCAGGTCGCCTTGAAGAAGAGGCTCTCCTGGACCAATTGATACTGGAATTTTGCAGCGCGTCTTTGGACGAAGTTCTGGCCTATCGCGGTCTGGAGAGATGGGTGCAGGGAGTCGAGCCGATCACCGTTGATAGTTCCTCAGATACCGCTGGCGATATCCCTGGCAAATTGCGAGAGGGCGGTGTTTATCTCATTACCGGCGGACTGGGGAACATAGGTCTGACGCTGGCTGAATATCTGGCGCAGAGCGTGCGGGCCAGATTAGCGCTGATCGGCCGTTCCGTGTTTCCTGATAGAGAGGAATGGGACGAATGGCTGGCCGCGCATCGTGATGAAGATGACGTCAGCAGTAGGATCCGAAAGCTGAAATCGCTCGAGGAACTGGGAGCGGAGGTCATGGTTGTCAGCGCGGATGTGGCCGATGAGCCACAAATGCGAGATGTCATTGAACGTGTATATGCGCGCTTCGGCGAGGTTCATGGCGTCATCCACGCCGCTGGCAATGTTTCGCCCGGCGCCTTCAGGGCCATCTATAAAATTAGCCGGGCAGACTGCGAGCTTCACTTTCATCCAAAGGTCCGCGGGTTACTGGTGATCGAAAAACTCTTGCGCGGAAGAAGACTTGATTTTTGCCTGTTACTTTCCTCCTTGTCATCTTTCTTGGGCGGATTGGGGTTTGTAGCCTACTCCGCGGCCAATATTTTCCTGGATAGTTTCGCGCAACAACAACTTGCCAGCGGCGCTCCCTGGATAAGCGTCAACCTGGATTTTTGGCAAGCCGCGCGGAATGAGGAATGGCCTACTGAATTGGGGGCTAGAATCGCGGCTTTAGAAATGACTGCGGCGGAAGGGGTGGATCTCTTTCGCCGGATATTCTCCACCAACCTTGGTCCTCAAGTCGCGGTTTCGAGCGGAGACCTCAAAGCCAGAATTGATCACTGGATCCGGCTCGAATCTCTACGGGCGCCCAGACAAATGGCCCACCCCCGTCCATCGCTGGGCACGGTCTACGTGGGGCCGCGTAATGAGATGGAGAGCAAGATTACGGAGATTTGGCAGGAGTTGTTGGGGATTGAGCGAGTGGGAATAGAGGATAATTTCTTCGATCTCGGCGGTCACTCTCTCCTGGCCACTCAACTCTTTTCTCGGCTGCGAGGGGAATTTCAAGTGGAAATTCCGGTGCGAAAGCTCTTTGAGATGACTACCGTAACGCGTCAGGCGGACTTGATCGCTACGATTCGATGGGTCGCCGAAGATGTGGCGCCGGCGACCTCTTTCAGCGTTGCCGGGACCAATTTGATTGAGGGAGAACTGTGACGACATTCGAGTTTTTGTCCTATCTGCGCAGTCTCGGTGTAAAGGTTTGGGCCGAGGGCGACAAGCTACGTTATCAGGCTCTCGAAAGCGCGCTCTTGCCATCCTTAAAGGCGGAATTGGCGAAACGCAAATCCGACATCTTGCAGGTCTTGGGCGAGTTGAAAACGAATGCGCAGCCTGCGCGCCTGTCGATCCAACCGATTGCCGAGGGACATCAATCGCCTCTTTCCTTCTCGCAGCAGCGGCTCTGGTTTTTGAACCAAGTGGAGCCGGACAGTCCTTTCTACACTGAGTTAGCCCCTGTGCGTATGAAGGGGCGCCTCGACGTTCCCGTATTGGAGCGAACGCTCAGTGAGATTGTCCGCCGCCATGAGGCGGTACGGACGATCTTTCCCGCCGTCGATGGTCATCCAACGCAGGTTATCCAGCCCGCCCACTTCCTAAAACTTCGAATAGATGATCTCAGTCTTCTCCCTCAAGGTGAGCGCGAGATCGAGGTCCAACAGTTGATCAAGGCCGAGGCGCGACTTCCCTTCGATTTAGCGCAGGGGCCACTGATGAGGGTGAGGCTGTTACGCTTGAGCCTGAATGAATACGTGATGATGGTGGCAATGCATCACATCATCACGGATGGCTGGTCGATGGGGGTGTTGGTCCGTGAAGTCGGAGCGCTCTATCAAGCGTTCGCTTCAGGCAATCCCTCGCCTCTCTCCGAATTGCCGATCCAATACGCCGATTATGCGCGCTGGCAACGGCAGTGGATGAGTGGGGAGGTGTTGGAGTCGCAACTCAGATACTGGAGACAACAACTGGGTGGCGAGCTTCCAGTACTTGATTTGCCGACTGACCGACCGCGTCCCGCGAAACAGAGCTTCAGCGGAGCGCGCCACGCCGTCGCTCTGGGGCTGGAGTTGAGTCGAAATTTGGAGGTCATGAGTCGAGAGCAAGGAGTCACGCTCTTTATGACCTTATTGGCGACCTTCCAGATCTTGCTGCATCGTTACACAAGCCAAACAGACGTTCGGGTTGGAACGCCGGTTGCGAACCGTACGCTAGCAGAGTCTGAAGAGCTGATCGGTCTCTTCGTCAATACTCTGGTCTTGCGCGCCGATCTATCAGGCAATCCGAGCTTTTGCGAGTTGTTGGGTCGAGTCAGGGAGACGGCGCTCGGAGCATATGCGCACCAGGAACTGCCATTCGAGAAGCTGGTCGAGGAACTCAACCCCGAGAGGGACTTGAGCCATACGCCGTTATTTCAAGTGATGTTCGTCTTGCAGAATGTGCCGATGCCGGCGCTGGAATTGGGTGGCTTAGAATTGACCCAGATCGAAATTGAGCCAGGGACGGCTAAATTTGATTTGGAATTTGTGCTGGTCGAGACGGCAGATGGGTTGAGAGGGTGGTTCGAGTATAACACCGCCCTGTTTGATGAGGCTTCGATCGACCGGATGTGTGGGCGCTACCGGAGATTGCTGGCAGAAGCAGTGGCCAAACCCGAAGAGCGGTTGTCGAACCTGCCGTTATTGACGGAGGCCGAGAGTCGACAATTGCTGATTGAGTGGAACGAGACGAAGCAGGACTATCCCGACAGTCATTGCTTGCATCAACTGTTTGAAACGCAGGTAGCGCAGACGCCAGATGCAGTAGCGGTGGTCTTTGAACAGGAGCGTGTGACCTACCGGGAACTCAACCGGCGAGCGAACCAACTGGCATCTAGCCTGCAAAGGCTTGGGGTAGGACTTGAAGGGCTGGTAGCTTTGCTGGCCGAGCGGGGAGTCGATTTCCTGAGCGCGGCGCTAGCGATCTTCAAAACCGGCGCGGCATACATTCCGCTCGATCCACATTATCCGGCGCAGCGCGTCTGTCAGATCCTGAGTCAGAGCCGGGCCGCATTCGTGATCACAGCCCCTCAGTTCGGAGCGCTGGCGGCGGAGGCTGCGGATGGTTTGATTGCGGAGAGCCGCCCCGCCATCTTTTCACCGGACGAACTTTTAAAGGATCTCCGTCAGGAGGAGTACCTGGGCGCTCACTTCCCGCCCTCGCGCCTGGCTTACGTAATTTTCACCTCGGGGTCTACCGGAGCGCCGAAAGGAGCCATGGTTGAGCAACGCGGCATGCTCAATCATCTATTCGCAAAGATTCAGGCTCTCGGTTTGA